>CAAGKR010185467.1_pt1 | contig 16612 bp, 18 predicted proteins | sample 2556971 | NCBI WGS metagenome assembly CAAGKR01 (sample SAMEA5207829, study PRJEB30636) | soil metagenome | biome: forest; feature: boreal; material: soil | place: USA | collected 2011-09 | depth 1 m | reverse complement strand
GCAGATTTGGTATCGTTCTTCTTGGATGAGATGGCGGTAGCGCATTCTTGGCAAACCTTGCTTGGCGGTAGGGCTTCCAGGATGCTACCCCATCCCATCCACCTACCGCTCGGATTGCCGTTGCACTTCGTTGTTGAATCCGCCCCTACATAACTCATTTCTTTTCAGCACACAACGGGCAGTGGAGGTTTTCGTTGCCGTTGGTCAAACCTACACAACCATAAGCGCCGGCGACGTCGTGGAGGAGAGTCCGAGTGGCCAAGTCCAGGAGGAGTCTATTGCCAGCCGCGCCCAATCGCCGGGTAATGAGGCCGGCCTTCCGCAGCCTGTGACCGACTTTTTCGGGGGAATACACTAACCGCTCGCCGCGTTCCTTCTGGATTCGATTGACTTCAGCGGCAACCTCCCCGACCAGAACCTCGTTCTTGCCCTGGTGGCACAGGGTGAGCGCGGCACCGATGGCGAGCATTCCGAGGTCGTCAAGGCGTTCAGAGAGCTGGTGATCGGAGAACGGTGTCAGCAGCAAGACAATCTCTGCCTGAAGCTGTGGAGCGCCCACAACGCATCTTCCCAGTGCGGCTGCAATCGCGTTGGCCTCTGGCGACAGGCCTACCACGTTGAACTCCGATGCGATGACTGCTGGCATCGACCGGAGTCGGTAGGCCAATAGCTGGTTCTGCATTCTCTGCTTCAATTCTTCAGACAAAGGCGCCGCACGCTGTGATTCGACCCGTGGCACAGTCGAAGTGTTGATCCTCAGATAGTGCCGCAACTCCGAGTTCGCCGGCATGTCCTCGCCCAGGTAGACGGCCTTCGGGCCGAAGTAGTCCGGTGGCGGATAAGATTGACTTCCGTCAGCCTTGATGCGCGCCAGGTATCCGCGGCCAGTGGAGCAGCCCAGCAGTACTGCCATTCGCTTGCTTAGGGCCGGCTCAACGATGAGCAGCGTAGGGTTCAGCCGCCAGCGGATGCTCTCCAGAGTAGCGCTGGTCACCCCTACCAGGAGCACCGGGTGGTAGCAAAGCACTCGCAAGGTGCGCAGCAAAACATCAGCCTCATGGGCGCAACCGGTAATCGCCAGGCCTGGTGCAAGCGGAAGTGCGAAGTGGAGCCAGGTGGCGAAGATCCAGAGTGTGAGCAGGGCGCAGTCCCTGTCAGAGAGGTGGGTTTGCCCTTTGATGGCCAGCTTGATATTGGCAAACAGGTCGCTAGTTGTTCCATAGTCTGCTGTGCCAGTTGGAAATGGAATCCGTTCCCATGGGTCGCGATTGTAGTCGCCACGATCGATCATCTGTTGAAAGATCTTCGTTGCCTCAATGGGAGCGGAAAATTCGAATCGGAAGCTACCCAAGGAACCGTCCTTCCGCCGTAGCAATTCTCCAATTTTCCAGACTGAATTTGCCCCATCGCTGGAAAGTGCAACTTCGGGGGCACCCGGCAATGTCGTCGTCGCCTGGCTAGGGGCGTGCTTATCATCCTTTGATGCAGAGGATCCGCCGGAGCCGCCTTGCGATACAGCGGGTTCGTCCGACCCAGGTAGACCAGGAGCGAGTGTTTCAAATTCGGTACGTTCTAACATGTTTGTGATCCTTCTTGCTTGGTTGATTGAGTAGTGGCGCCCAAGGTTTAAGAACGGTCAGATTCGGAAGGCTTGGGCGCTTCTACCAGGCTGCCTGTTTCGCTTACTATAGAGCTGCGGCAAATCCACCTGGTCTCTTTCAGCAAAGGGAACCATGCTAATTGAGCCCGTCGCACCGTCCTACCATGGATTCCGCAGTTGAAAAACTCGATTTTCACCTCCGATCTTTCTAAATCTGTTGGAACAACGGCGCCGTGAGCTTTGATTAGTTGAGCCGCGCCGTTGCCCGCCCGCCCCTCACGACCAAGATTTGGAGACTGTCAAACGGGCTTCAAGCACCAGGGTCGCGGCTCCGGTTGGTTCCCGAGGCAGCATTCTGTTGTGCGCAACTGGAACCCGCTCTAAGCGTGCGGTTCACCCCAGTTAAACTCTCCAAAAAGCACTTGCCCATCCGCAGAGCGCTTGTACTTTTGAATGCCGCAAGCCAAGCGATCGCAGCATGTCACGACTTCCACTTCCAGTGCCTTGTTGCGGCCAGAAAAGGGGATATCCCAGGAAATGGCCACAAAGCCCTCTGGAGTGTCCTCGCCAATCCAAACGTCAGACACCGTGATCATAAATTCGCTGTTGAGCCGGCTCAACTCAAGGTTGATCTCCCCAACCTGCTTGGCCTTTGCAACAGGCCCTGCATGCAACCCCGGGGCGCGCATCGACTGCACACCCAGGGAATGAACGATATGAACCAGGGGTTCCCAGGTTCCGCCTTTTCCAACAACTGAGTGTGCTTCGCTCAGCGATTCTGCAATCAACTGATTCACTTGATCCTTAACATTCATAACTTCGACCTTCTTTCTGAGCGACATCGACATGCCCGACTTGCGTGCTGCTTCGATGTCATTGTTAGTTCAGCGCCCCGACCGTGTCCCGAGCGCTGGCAAGTTGTGGCTAAGCATCCTCAGTCCGAACGGCGGCTGAGACCTTGCAAGCCTTGAATGCGAGATGGCAGGTAAGGGCGGTGCGACGAACGCTACAAACTTTCCCAGTGGGCGAAAAACTCAAATTCCCAGACTTCCCAGAATTCGCCTTCATGTCCGGTGTACTGGACACGATAAGAAGTAGAGATACGGCGCGCGGAGAGAATCTCAAAGCGATCTATGCCTTCAAAGAAATCTGCTTGAGCCGAGAGAAAGTTCTGCGTGGCTTCGGCCAGATTGCGGCCCGTCGCAGACTCATACAACGTTTTGTTCAGCGCAATACGACCCCGCTGATTTTGAGCTACCTGATTCTTCATAATTTTTCTCCATTCACTTACTTGGTTTTGTCCAGGCCGTGTAGTCCTTGCTTTTTTGGCCGAATTGCGATATCATGATCACGTTATTATCGTGCGCGCGATACCTCAATTCGCCGACTTCGCGTGGGCCTATGGCCTACCTTCCTTCCGTGCCTGATTCAAGTATAACACGATCCTGGTATTTCACATGGCCATGGCATAAAAAATTTTGGGGGAATATGAAACGGCGACTTTCTGACTTGGAATCTGCATCTTACAGCGAAAACCAGTACCCCGATCTGCTTGTTGAGATCTTTGAGCAGGATGGGTGGCGGGTAAAGCGCGAAGGATCAATCGCCGACAGAGGTGCAGATCTGGCTATTTCGCGAGGCAGCCTGAGCTATACCGTTGCGTTGAAGGTTTCCTCTGAAGGTCGACGTGACCGATTGATAGCATTCTTATCCCAAGCGATTCTCGAAGTCAGGGCTGCTGCGTCGGTATCGCCCGACAAGCCCGCTCCCTTGGCAGTAATTGCGGCGCCGTCAATTCCCAGGAGTACCGCGGACGAGTTGATTGACTTTCGGTCGAAGGTTGCGCCAGACGCAGCAGTCGGGATCTTCGATCGGGAAGGGTTACGACGATTCGTTGGATCTGGGCTAGAGAACCTCACAGCTGCACCTCCACGCTCTGCGCGCAGGCAAAAGCTTCGGGCGCCGGACTCCGCCAATCTGTTTAGTGACCTGAATCAGTGGGTGCTCAAAGTGTTGCTCGCACCGCTGATCTCGGAAGACCTTCTCGCGGCACCCAGAGGGGAATTCAGAAACGCCTCCGAACTTGCGGAGGCCGCTGAGGTCTCGGTAATGAGTGCCTTCCGAATCGTTCGCCAATTAGAGCGGGACGGATTTCTCGATAAGGAAAGTGATTATCTTCGCCTGGTTCACAGAGAAGAACTGATGCGCCGCTGGCAGGCCGCTTACCTACGTCAAATGCCCGAAATGCCATTGGTTTGGATCAATCCAGGCAACAACGAGCACCAGGTTCCCGCTGCGCTCCGAGCATTCAATGGCGAGTCATCCTCTGAATTAGCGCCACTCGCCTGCCTAGGTCTCTTTGCGGCGGCTGAATGCCTTGGGTTCGGGACCGCACAGCGCGTCCCGCCAAGCTTCTATTTGGAGAGCCTCGACCGCGAAGTCCTGACCAGGATGGGATTCTCTCCGGAGGGTGCCGAATTCAGGCCAGATCTTTTCGTGCGGGCACCGGTCTTCCGAAAGTCGCTCTTCAATGCCGCAGTCACTCGCGATGGCATCCTTGTTTCCGACATCATCCAAATATGGCTCGATATCACTTCGCCTCCGGCCCGCGACAGGGTATTGGCAGATGAAATCCGCCAACGGGCCCTTGCACAAATCTTCGCGGAGCAAACGTAGGGCTGCTCCGCTGGTGACCTGGTTGAATGATTCGTGGTTGATCCACGCGATATAAGACTCGGTCGTGAATTTCCGAGCAAGGCTCGGACGGCTTGTTTGCTAGTAACGGGCCTATCTTCACTGAGATCGTAGATGAGCGCGGTTGGCTCGCGACCACCCCGTTCGAACACGATCGGGCTTGCGGATATTCGAGGGCAATGACGATCGCATTTGTCGAAACTGTCACCGAGAAGATAGTAGATGCGAATGAAGTCGTTGCTGGCAACTTGCAGTTGCTTCTCCGAATAGAAGCATCGGCGCCTTCCAGATGGGACATTCGAGCCATACCAACTGCAAGATTGCCAATCCTCATTTGAGGATGTTGCCGTCGGTCGTAAAGGGAATTCATCTCGGGGATTCTGAATTCCTCAATCAATGAAGCCCTTCTCAAAACCCGATGAATCTGAATCGCCGCGGCACCCTGTGGGCCACTTATGTGCCCGATTCCGGCCAGGAAGCGTACTATGGCACGAAAAGCAGGGCAGATTACTGCGCACGCAGAGCACGCGACTTATCCGCATCTACCAGCGGCGCGATCCCGGAACTGAAACGCGCAAGTACCACAACCAGACTATAGACGGCTCCTTCCGCGAAGTGCAGCGGTTCCTGAACCCCCGTCAGTCAACGAGGAATTGACAGGTCTGTGCGAAACCGCTCATTTTTAGCCAATAACAAGATATTGATAAGCTTTCGCGCTTCAGAACAAACTTGGACATCTATGCCAGATTAAGAATGATAAATGTGGAAATAAATGCTGCTGTTAGGGTCAGTCGGTACTGGTGTGCGCAAAGCAAGACATGGGGAAGCATCTGTTGGACACCAGCAGGCCCCGGCTCCGCACCTTGCCAAAGGCGCTGCCAATTGGGAAGAGTTTGGGTTTAACAGCCTGGCTGTTGAGGCGGCGGAATGGCACGGCAAAGTGCTAACGTTGGTGCTTTCCGCAAGCGATTTGGCGGCGGCGCGGCCTGGACAAGTACCGCAAGACGTGGGAACCAAGCCTTCGCAAGTGGTAATAGTGCAAAGTCGAAGTGGAGTTGGTACAAACGCAGCGGAACTGGTGGACTGTGGAGCGCCGATGCACGAATCCGGCGGCAGGGGAATTGGGGGCCTAAGTCTCTAGCGCAATGCAGAACGTAGACCGTGCTTCAAGCATACTTTCAATTCCACAAAATAGATCATTTCCCAAAAAATGGGGCGCATTTCCATCCCGCCGGAGAGTACAGCACGATGGGCCTAAACGGGTCCTTGATGGGCACAATAGTCGCACGGGAGTGCAGCGATTTTGGAGTTGGACTTCGTAACCCTATTCTAAAGTGGGCTATTCCCGCCTCTAAATGACTCTACTGCCTGAATTTTGCAAGAGGCTCTATGAATTAGAATTATTAGCCAAAAAGGCATATTGAACCGAAATCGCAATGAACGGACATGGAAGCGCTCTGCGTCTCGACAGGCCAGATTCGATCAATCTTCCGCCCTGCCGGCAGGATCGGGAACGGTAAACGCCCCAGGGTTCTTCATCCGGAAGGCGGTGTGCCCCTGGCAACCGGAGAGCGCGCCGCCCGCCGTCTCACGCATCGAGAGCGGCAAGCATGGCGGCCAGCTCGTGCACGCCAATCGCGGTGGTCCGGTCGTCGATGGGGTAACTGCCGCTTCCCGCGTTAACCACGAAACGGCGGTCCGGCTTCAGGTTCTCACAGGCGATGTAAAAGCCCTTCTCCGGCCGACCGGCAAGGCTGAGCTTGATCTCGATGGCCCACAAGCCATGGCCGGGAATCTCCAGCAGCAGGTCGATCTCCGCCCCAGCCGCAGTGCGGAAGAAGCTGGCCACGGTGCGCTCCGGCGCCGCCTGCAACAGGTTCTCGACGACAAATCCCTCCCACGACGCGCCCGCCACCGGATGGCCGGCTAGGTCATTGTGCGTCCGGATTCCCAGCAGCGCATGCACCAGGCCGCTGTCGCGCACATAGACCTTGGGCGACTTGACCAGCCGCTTGCCCACGTTGCGAAGAAAGGGCGGCAGCCTCCGGACCAGTAGCAGCTCCACCAGCAGGTCGATGTGGCGATGCACGGTCGGCGCCGAGATCTGCAGCCCGGCGGCGAGCCGCGACGCGTTCAGCAGTGTGCCCTGCCCATGCGCCAGCATCGTCCAGAGCCGCTCCAGCACCCCGGCCGGCACGCGTGGTCCGAACTGCGGCACATCGCGCTCCAGATAGGTGCGGATGAAATCCTCGCGCCAGCGCAGGCTCACGCTCTCGCCGTCGGCCAGATAGCTGCCGGGAAAGCCGCCGCGCAGCCAGAGCTGCTGCACCGTGGCCTCGTCCGCCGTCAGCTCCAGCGTGAAGAATGGCCCCATGTCGATGTAGGCGATGCGCCCCGCCAGGCTCTCCCCAGATTGGCGCAGCAGCTCCATCGAGGCCGAGCCGAGGATGAGGAATCTACCCGTCCCGTGGCCCGTCCGGCGTCCCTCGTCGATGATGCCGCGTAGTTGTTGAAACAGCTCCGGCACGCGATGAATCTCGTCCAGCACTACCAGCGAGTTCTCATACGGACGCAGAAAGAGCACCGGCTCGGCCAGCTTGTCGCGGTCGGCCCTGGCCTCCAGGTCGAGATAGACGGCGCCGGGGCGGGCGCCAGCAATCTCCCGCGCCAGGGTTGTCTTGCCCACCTGCCGCGGCCCGATCAGGGCCACCGCCGCCTGGTGCTGGAGCGCATGCTCGATTGCTTGTGTCACTGATCGCCGAATCATACCTGCATATTACACAATACGTATTCAATATGCAATGTATAGTTTTCACCCTGGATGCCTACTTTCGGTATTCTCGACGCGAGCCGTGGTCCTTTCCTGAACTTCCGGTGCGTGAAAAGTATTCCTTCGAGTTTCGCGGGGGCGGCCTTGGAAGCCCTGAACTGTTCGGCGTTTCGGCCCATCAAATCCCTGCTAGCGGGGGCCTCGTTAATCTTCCCGGCCTACCGTTTATGACTGCTCCGGACGAACAATGGATTCAGGACGTTCGTATTTAATACATTGCGGAACATCCGTACTACGGCAATGAAGATTTGCAGTATCAGCTCCCCAGGAGAAGCGGTATCGCTCGGTGCTTCTGTGCCTTACCAGGGCGCATCGACGCAGATGGAGGTCTCTCGTTCCTGAAGCGACGGCAAGATCCATTGTTCCTAAAGATCCCGGAAGACCGAGAATTGATACTAGTCGCCATTGGATGTGGGAGGCGTGGCGGCTACGACGAAAACCTTCAACATCGTGAAATTGCTCCTGTCTACCAAGATCACGGCCCTTCAGACAAGGCTAGATATTGCCGAGCGTGTTGAATCTATTCGAAGGGCTTCAATCTGCGCACCACACCTTTGAGAATCGATTCTGGAGAGAGACATTGTTCCAACTGGCCGGGCTAGGCGGTCGCGAGCCCGGGGAATCCCCGAGCATGGTTCTACAGAAGATTACTAAGCATCCTGAGTGCTGGACAATTGATCCGACGATCTCTCAGGATGAGGAGGCCATGCGAATAGAAAAGGAGATCACCAAGCTGGCGCAGCATGTTCGGGTTCGGGAAAATGAAACGACGTTCCAAAACCTTGAGCAACATCTTCTAAGGGAGCGTGCCGAGTTTCTTGCGCAGCATCAAGAGATCGCTAGCCGGCGAAGTATGGATTCACAGGCCGAACTGAAGGAGGCACAAGGGGGCCTCCGGCGGGCTATGCAGGAGTTCGTGAATGCTAAGGAACCTCTGATCAGGCCTTGCATTTTTCAGAGATGAAGGCACGAGGGCCTTTTCCATTCGATATTTCATTCACCAGGCGGTATTTCGACGGATAAAAACAGCTTGCGTGGCCTGTATTGCGTCTCTGGAGGGCCGGAAAACGGCCTCCAGAGACGCAATACGTGGACGCGCAAAGCGCATTTACCCTTGAAATTGCCGTCGGGATGCGGAATCGCTCCAGGAAAACAGCATCCAACCTTCAACACGGAAAATATCAGGACCTGATCAGAGATTCCTTAGGAGTCTGTGGACAAACGTTTTAACTGTCCGTCAATATTAATCATTTTGGGCGCGATTTTGGGACCATCCACCCCCAAGGCAGCGCTACAACGCCGGCTTCAAGCGGACGCGCTTTGCCACCGTGCAATACCACCCCTCGGACAAGAGATCCTTTGCGCTTCAAACCATCCCGGAAGGCTCTAATTCCAATCGTGTCACTGGGGGTCACCTGACTGCTTGCCTTAATTTCCAATGCAACCAACTTTCCTGCCTCTTCCAGAATGAAATCTACTTCGTGCCCAGCACGGTCGCGCCAGAAGTGCAACTTGCGCTGGTGTGGATCGAGGGCGCGCCATGTCTCCAGCGTCTGAAACAGAGCTTGTTCCAACCAATATCCCGTGTCCATGCGGAGCGTCATGTCTGCGGACGATTTGATTCCGGCTAGCCAGGCGGCAAGGCCGCAATCTGTCCAGAGTAACTTCGGCGCTTTGACGAGCGCCGTCGAGGGATTGGTCGCTATCGGTCGGATGCGCGTAATCAAGCAACCTGTTTCTAACAAGTTCAAATACCGATGCGCGGTGGGGTGACTGAGCGCCGCATCGCGGGCCAAGCCGGCTTGGTTGAGCAGTCTGCCGGTCCGTTGTGCAGCCAACATCATCAGGCGCTGAAAATCAGGCAGACTGGAGACGGCGCTCAATTGGCGCAAATCCCGTTCCAAATACGTTTGTACATAAGCGGAGAACCACAGGCCGCGGTCCATTTCAGAAGCGATTTCGAGTGCCGGCGGGAACCCTCCGCGCAGAAGCCATGTAGGCCAGTCGCCTGATTCGTCCGGCCATTCTCGCCAATCGAAATCCGGTGCAAACAAACGTTCCAGTGGCAACAATGCGTCCTTGCGTTCCTGCCATTCTGTGGGACAAAACGGCCGAAGATCCAAGTAGATCGCGCGGCCTGCCAGCGTGTCCGCCACATGTTTCATCAGAAGGAGGTTGGCGGAGCCGGTCAGGATGAAGTCGCCTGCCCGCCGGTGTGTGTCCACAGCTCGTTTCACCGCCAGCAGTATCTGTGGCGCTCGCTGGACCTCATCGAGAATAACGGGGCATGTGGTGAGCAGCGAATCGGGATTGCGCTCGGCCTGATCGAGAACGCCGATATCATCGAGAGTGAAATACGCCCGTGCTGGTTCAATCGCCCGTGTGAGTGTGGTCTTGCCAGTCTGCCGTGCACCCGTTAACACAGTGACGGGCATGACCCGAAGAGCCGTTTGGAGATTGCTACGAAACCAGCGTGGTTTAATTCTTTCCATATCATGTAATATATTGTTTCACGCGATGTAATGCAATAGGAAACTTCATCTTGTGCTAAAGACGTTGGTTGGCCGGTTGCCCAAGAAGCAGCCGGTGGCAAATCTCCGTCATGGATTCAATCTGATCCTGCGTCCAGAAGACCGCGTTTCGCCGCCCGCTGCGCCCCTACGGCAGGCCCGGCAAAGCCTAAGAGTACAGATTGCAGTCGGGTGCCGGCTAACGTTTGTAGGGCTGCACCATTTGCACAATACCACAACTTTATTGGGTATTATCAACTGTCACTTCAATTTCTGAAGGTGACACCGAACCACGATGCTATCCAACACGACGTTGAACAAAAGCTATGGTGCCCTAGCCCCGTTTCACAAGTTGTGCCTTCCGGCACAGCGGAATTCCAGAAGAACCGGCCTGTAAAGGGAAATTCAACCCTGCCTCAATATCCGAGGAAGAGACAGGGCCGATGCGCGCTGCGTTCGATACACTGGGGTTAACCAATGCGTCTTGTGGTGATGTCCGACACCCACGGCCTGCACAACGGGATAGAGGGTCTTCCCGACTGAGATGTTCTGGTTTATGCCGGCGACTTTATGAACGCTGGATTTGACCCAGAGGATATATGGTCGTTCAATCGCTGGCTGGAAGAGCAGCCGTTCAAGAATCGCGTGGTGTGCGGCGGGAATCATGATCGGTATTTCCAGAACCGTCCGCATCAGGCCCGCGCCCTTCTTACCAATGTTATCTACCTTGAGAACACCGGGGTCACTATCGACAATGTCTCCTTCTGGGGATCGCCGTACACTCCCGAGTTTCTGAATTGGGCCTTCATGTATCCTCGTGGCTCAGCGGCCAAGCAGTACTGGGATTAAATCCCCGACAACCTTGATGTGCTCATTACCCACGGGCCGCCGTTCGGGATTCTCGATCAAGTCTCCCCACGCAGCGCGCATCTGGGATGCGAGGAACTGCTGAAGGCCGTAGAAGAGAAGAAACCCAAGGTACACATCTTCGGTCATATTCACGGAGGCGCAGGAACGTTTGAAAACGGAGACACTCGCTTCGTGAATGCTGCATACCTCAACGAGCGGTACAAGCCTTTAGATCCAGCAGGCACGGTATGCATCGTTGATCTTTAGGATATGTAAGTGCGGAACCCCGCGAACTTGATGCCGAGCAAGTAAGATGGCGCCTTGTTTCCTGGATTGTAATTGCTAAATACACATATTACCTTTAATAAAAATAAGGGTTTCATATGCAAATAGGAATTCAATTAATTAGTTGCGTGCAGATGAAAATTGCTTTGGCCAATAGCGCCTCAGTTCCGCGGGTGAAAGTTGCAAATTGACTATGTCAGCGGAATTATCCCGTGCCAATGCGGTGAAGGCTCGCTGCTTTTCTTCCGCTCCGACGCGAAGTTCGTGAAGGAACTCATCCAGCGCTGATCGATCGGCGAGCGAGTGCGGTTCCAGCGCGCCCCCCCGGCTGGCATATGGTGCGAACTTTACTTGATAGGGCCCCGTGGCACTGTTGCCGCCGGCAGCAATCATCAGTACCCCCTCGACGGGTTTAGGGACCATATCAAGAATTTTTAGAATGGCCAGCGCCGAAGAAAGACGGACATCCTCTCCAGCCTCAAATTTGACTACTGTAGGCAGGCTTACGCCTGCGACGGCAGCCAGTCTCCGTTGCGTTAGTTTCACATCATTGCGCCGGCGCTTGGCAGATGTTACGATTTCCGGCCAGTCGAGCTGATTATCGGTTTGAATGTTCCGTTCCATCGTTTCCTCATGTAATCCACGAGTTGGTTCTTTAGCGTCAGCGAGCCATACGGAGCCTCTCGAACTGCGTCCTGAGCGGTCTCAATCCGTTTGCCCAGGTCTTGCGTCGCCTCTCTCAGAGCCGCGTTCTTCATTCCAAAAGAATTGGCCAGCGCGGTAAGATGCGGTTGTCCGATACCGGCCAAGCTGGTTGGATTCGTCCCCGGCCCTAACTTCAATGCCATTCCGGTCCGGCTGTACTCGGGATATAGTGCTGCAGCCAGTACATCGTAAAAAGGAGACAGGCGCAGCTGGTCCCCAAAATAGAGCAAGCCGAAATTCTTCAGGTGCGCATCGTTGTTGCCAAGGAGTATCGAGACTAGAATCCGTCGAAAGAGCCGGTCGACATCGAGCAAGGAGCAACGGGGATTCCGGCGCAGCACATCAGCCATATCGGAGTACTTTCCTGTGTACTTGTCTTCACTGATATGCCCGAGGATCTGGTTAAATTCCTCGAAGTGCCGCTTTATAATTGCCCCACCTTCATTCGGACGATCAAAACGGCGAATTAATAGACACTCTTCTGCGATGCCCTGGACCGCCACAATCTGCATCTCGACGACTTCGTCATCGGACAATAGAATGTGCGCAGCCAAGGTAGATAGCTGTTCCAGTTGGATAATTTCCCGAAGGTTGCCGCTAGGCAGCTTGGCAATATGTGTACTTAGCTCGCCTGCTTGTGCCGGTCGGAACCCGGTTTCAGTTTGAACCGCAAGCAACTTGGCCTGAATTCCGGAGATAGAAGCACGGCTCATGATAGAAGCAATATCCTCGGCGGCTTCGGGCATCTCACCCGTCGCGAGGCGGGGCTTGGGATCGCGAACTGTGACCGCCCCTATGCAATCCCCGCCAAACGCCAGCAGCCGCGCGAAACGGTCTTCCACCGGAACACCCAGCCAGCGAGCCTGGACCGCACCCAGCCGCCCCTCAGCCAGCAGATTGTCGAAAAACGGATGTAGCCTGCCGGGATAGACGTAGGCCTCGGTCTGCGGCGGCAGCGAGATCGATATAGCCTCGGGCTTTAGCAGAAACTCGCCATCGTAGGTAAACGAGCAGCGGTCTCCAGGCTCCTGACGGAGCATACCGGCGAATCGATCGTGAAAGTAGACGTGCCCGTAAAGGAATTCAGCCATGATTCATCTTTCTTGATCCGTCAACTCTCAATAATGAAGAGTCATCTTTAACTGATCCATAGTACCATGGATTGTCATTATGATCAATAAAAATTGATCTCTTATTTAATTAGGGGTTTAGGAAGAAAAGGCCAATGTCGAGTGCGCTAAGATGCTGCAATGGCTGAGGCCGCAAAAGGACGCTTAAGATGATGCCTGAGAAGTCCCTCCTTGATCGCTGATCTCCAAATTGTGCAGCCGCCGCTTAATTCCGTCCGAGATTGAATCGGCGATCTTGCCGGGAAAGCAGGCTGGAAGGTTTACGTTCGTGCGATCAATCGCCGCCGGCACGTCGCGGCGCAGTTCTTCGAGAATGGAGGGAATGACATCCTTTCCAATGCCGGCTCGGTCCGCCGTCTGAAAGAAATGGCGAGGTGCGACTTGCTTTATCGCGTAGTGCGGCTTAGTGCCGAACGACATTGCCAGACGGAAGTTCTTCCAAAGGACCTGCTTCGAATCGACGCTCGGCTGAGCCGAGATTACGTCGTACAGCGGCGCCAGTTGAAAACGGCCGCCGGGTCGCAGAAACACGCTGAAGTTCTTCGCGTGCCCGTCAGTGGCTCCCATAAGCCAGAAAACGATATTTGCTTTTAAAAATTGCCGCTGATCGGCGAGTGGATCGTCGCTGCCACGAAGCAGTTGGAGTATTTGCACAATACCTGGGCCGCCATCTGCCTGGTACTTTCGGGTTGGGGAAAAGGAAAGCGCCTGGCAGCAGTCCTCCTGAGGTAATCGAAGGAGTCTTCCATCCGCAGTCCACCTCCGGTCGAATCGCTCCACGATCAACACACGCCGTTTCCCGAAAGTGGTAATTTGCGGTTTTGCTGCTTCAATTCCCAGCGCTGCAATTGCTTTCAGGCAGAAATACTCATTTTCAACACTGGCAGAAATACTCATTTTCAACACTGTTTGTAAGGTCGACCCCGTTCGGAAGCCTGCCAATGGAGGGCTTAAATATGTGAGTCGTTGCTGTGGTGGCGCGGGGCTTGTACCACTGCCCGTCGCGATATAAGAGCGCGGTCTTTTCCTGTGCACCTGCAATTGAGATTCTGAAACTGTCGTCTTCCGTGACGCCGAGAGGTGTGGTTGCCAGGTTGTCGATGATTGAAGCGATTTCATCATTGCTGATCGGATCGCCTTCGACCGCACCCGCCGGCCCGGGTTCCATCCCGGGAGGCAAGAACTGGAGGGCACCAACGCAGTCGTGTCCGATCGCGCCCAGAAGGCTATATGCATCTGTCCCTTCAGCGTGCGCACGCGCGGCGATCTGACGTCGCAGATGATCGTTATCGGGCAGTAGATTGTCGAAGACTGCGATGACAGGGGCGCCGCTGTATGCCTGTTCGCGCAGGGGAAGCGAGAGCGAGACGGGCAGGAAGAATTCCCATGCTAACCATGACGGATCATACTGGAAAGAGATTGCTCCAGATCCTCCGCGACGAAGCTGGCCGACAAGGCGGCTGTTGAGAAAGACATGGAGGGGCTCGTAACGCGCACGTGCCATCAGAAGATCGCCTCAATGTCATTTGCGGAACTTTTGGTTCGCGTGCGGACCACGAGTTCGAGGTCTAGCGCGCCAAGTGCCCTCAAGAGAGTGTCGAGTCGCGCAGCGCCAGCGTTTTCGATATCCGAGACCGTTCTTTGGCGCACGCCCGCTTTCGCGGCGAGTAGCTCCTGGGACAAGCCAAGCTTTCGCCGTCTCTCGCGAATGGAGTTTCCGAATTGAAGAGGTGTACGGGTAATGGTTTCCACGTCTTTCTCCTGGCACGACATAAGGCGCTTTTCCGCCTAAGGACAGTTTAGGCGCTTTTCCGCCTTAAGTCAATTCAGGCGTTTGAGTTCGCTCGTCCGGCGTGGCCCACTTTGACCATTTGATTTGGCCCACCTGGGTAGAGATATTGTGCATCATTTTTCCGGGTCTTGGTTTGACGGGTTTTGAGAGATATTCATGCCCGTCGTCGTCGTGGCGGTGGGAATGTGGGAATCGCCGCAGCGATTTCCAAGGGCTGGGGGAAGGGTGGGAAAACAGCTTTATCGTTTTTCCCATGCTTTCCACAGACCGTCATTTCCACGGCCTGCTGCTTTAAAAGACAAACGGCGGCTCGTTTTGCTCCGGATGGAACACATGCTCAAAGGGCATTGCGATACATTGTAGATACGGAGGGATCATGCAGGCACAAGTGTTGAAGTGGGGTAACAGTCTGGCGGTCAGGATTCCGAAGCTCGTGGCGGAGGATGCCCATTTTCAAGTTGGAGATCCACTGGAGATTGCCGTAGGCGCTGGTGGGGTTGTGCAGCTGCATCGGGTTGGTGATGTGCCTACCTTGGCGGAATTGGTGGCTCAGATCACCCCGGATAACAGGTATTCCGAGGTGTCCTGCGGACCCGAGATAGGAAGGGAAGCGGTCGAATGGTAGCGTCTTATGTTCCGGACATGGGCGACATTGATATTGATCTCACGCTTGTGGGCAGTCTCTCCATCGAAGTAGAGAGTCCCAGTATCTCTCATCAATATAGATGCAGAACCTGCTTGGAAATCACCTATATCGTGACTACTTCCTCGTTTACCTGATCCCGCTTTACCATTTACTGGTAGCCGGCAGATGGTAAACGATCCCGAAATTAATGCCTAACGTGTCGAGGCCAGGATTGCTTCCGTTCACATTCGCATTTGAAAAGTGGTGGAACTCGAATTCCACGCGCATATCGGTTCGCGGGGTGAGTTTGGCTTGAAAGCCTTCCCCGCTGCTGATAGTGAAGTTCTCATAAGTGGCTGTCGTCGACAGAGCCTTCTGGGTAAAGCCGACCACACCCAAATGGAGAGACCAGACCGGCTTAAAGGCCTTGCCGTCGCGCCATATCCAGCGAAAGCCTACGGGCGAAATCGCAATCCCAGGCACGCTCTTTTGGAAAGGAGACAGGGGATCTCCCCACTCGTCGGTCACGGTGGGTTGCCGCAGAATGACCACGGGCAGAAACTCCAAGGAATAGTCCCCCCGAGCGTGCGCAAGCCTGGCAGGGGCAGATAGATAAGGGGCAGACAGAAAATAGTGTTCCAGCTTATTTTGGTGGGGTCCATGGGCGTACCGGTCGTACTCGACGCCTCCGTAGAAGATCAAGGCTCGAGTCTCGCCTCCGGCAAACTTGAAGCAACCGTAGGAAGCATAACCCTCATAGAAAAGCTCGCTCGATGAAGGCGTTTGGGTTGAAGCCGGTGGTGCCTGGGCCCCCGAAACCGGTGGCGCGAGAAAACAAAGCGCGACCAGAATGAAACGCCGATGGGAACAAAACAAACGAACGAGAGATGACTCTATATGACCCGAATACAGCGCGAGCAGGTTAAGCTTAATCTCAGTCATAGGGCTCTCCAAATAAGTGAAATCGGTTTCATAAGTCTAAGCAGGGGAGAATCGATTGGGAGACTGTTTGGCCTCGATTTCCATTTTGGCATCCAAGCTGTTGAATATATATACTATAACTGACCTTGCCCCCGCAAAACGTATCCCTTAGCAAGCTTCTTTAATGTCGAATCAGCGCGATTGGCACATCTACCATGCACTGGCCATGCGGCTGACCGTCCATGCCAGGGCGCTTTACGCTCAAGATCCCTCAGTACTGGATCTCGATGCGAGCGCCTATGCGCTTGACTCCACCACCATCGACTTATACCTGAGTTTATTGGATACCGCAACTGCGTTACTGGTACACTGCGTTACTGGTGCCGATCCGGGAATCATCTTCGGTCTGCCCTACGATCAGGTGCGCCCCGACGCGCTTGATGATGACTTCTCGATGCACAACGCAGCGCACAGCAGCGCCAGCGCGAACGAAACGCAATTCTTCCCCTCCCACCCTGCCCAGTCGAAGTGGTCTACCAATCTCCTATCTAGATCGACAAGTGTTCCTTTTGGAACAGAAATGCTCTTTTCCAGTGCCCTAACATGTCTTTGGAGTGTTAGGCCCAGTCGGTCCGGGCCAGAATTCGTGCTCGCAAACAGCTTTTCATCTG
>CAAGKR010505579.1_pt1 | contig 16628 bp, 17 predicted proteins | sample 2556971 | NCBI WGS metagenome assembly CAAGKR01 (sample SAMEA5207829, study PRJEB30636) | soil metagenome | biome: forest; feature: boreal; material: soil | place: USA | collected 2011-09 | depth 1 m | reverse complement strand
GTGATGCACGCCTGCGGGCACGACGTGCACATGGCGGCGCTGGTGGCCGTGGCGCGCGCCGCGCACGGGTTGGGCGATGTGCTGCCGGCCGCGCTGCTGGCGGTCTTCCAGCCGAGCGAGGAGGCCTATCCGTCTGGCGCCGAGCAGCTCGCCCGCGACGAGCTCGCCCGACTCGCGCCGGCGGCCGTCGTCGCTGCGCACGTGCATCCCGAAGTCCCATGGGGCACCGTGGCCCTCGATCCCGGACCGGTCAACGCGTCCTGCGACGCCATCGAGGTCACGGTCATCGGCGAGCCCTCGCACGGCGCCTACCCCCACCGCGGACGCGACCCGGTCCTCGCGATCGCCCAGATCGTGGTCGCGCTCCACGGCCAGGTGGGGCGGCGGATCGACCCGTTGCACCCCGCCGCGCTCACGGTAGGTGTGCTCGAGGCCGGCGGCGCACTGAACGTGATCCCGGCACGAGCGCGCGCCGTGGTCGCCCTACGCGCCCACCGAGTCGAGGATCGCCTCGCGCTGCGGACACTGGTCGAGGAGGTCGCCGCGGGGGTCGCGGCTGCCCACGGCTGCCGCGCGAGCGTCGAGCTGGAGCCCGGCGAGCCCGCGCTCGAGAACGACCCGGCGATCGTCGGGCTGGCGCGAGAGCTGCTCGCGGCCGCCGGCCTCGCGCCGGCATCCGAGTGGCGCTCGTGCGGCTCGGATGACTTCGCCTTCTTCGCCGCCCTCGCGCCGATCGCGATGGCCTTCGTCGGCCTCGACGGGGCCGAGGGCTTCGAGCGGCGCCCGCTTCACCATCCCGAGCTGCTGCCTCCCGACAGCGCGGTGGGGGCCGTCGCCCGCGCGCAGGCGGTCCTCTTTCTGGCCGCGGCGCGGTCCTCGGCGGTGCGGGCGGGCGCGAGCTGAGCGCCCTTCGTCGTTCTGGATTCCTCGTGTCCGGGATACGATGCAAGCCGTGCCCGACCGCCTCTACCTCACCGAGTCCGACGAGGCCAACGCGCTGATCGCCAGCGACCCGATGGCCCTGCTCGTCGGCCTGGCCCTCGACCAGCAGGTCACGGTGCAGCAAGCGTTCCTTGGGCCGCTGCGGCTGCGCGAACGGCTCGGCGCAATCGACGCCGCCACGCTCGCGACCGTCGAGCTCCAGCCGGCGTTCCGCGAGAAACCGGCAATCCACCGCTACCCGGCGAAAATGGCGGAACGCGTCCACGACCTCGCCGTTCACGTGCGCGACGAGTACGGCGGCCACGCCGAGCGCGTGTGGACCGACGCGCGCGACGCGGACACGCTGCGCGCCAACATCGCCGCCCTGCCCGGCTTCGGCGAGATGAAGGTCAAGGCGCTGGGCGCGATCCTCGCCAAGCGCTTCGGCGTCAAGGCCGCCGAGGGGCTGGTGCCGCCTCACCCCACGCTCGGAGATGTCGACTCACCGCAGGCGCTGCTCGACTACCAGGCGGCCAAGCGCGCCCACAAGGCGGAGTGGTCCAAGAGCAAAGCTCGGCGCTGAGGCGCGCGCCGAGCGCGCTCGCCGAGCGCCATCCGGGGATCGCGGCGTCGGCCGGCGTCTTCGTGGCGGCGCTGCTCGCGTTCGTCGCGATCGGTGCCGCCCTGCCGGTTCTGCCCGCCTACGTGCGCGGTCCGCTGCACTCCGGCAACCTGGCCGTCGGCATCGTCGTCGGGGCCTTCGCGATCACCTCGGTCGTGTGCCGCCCGCTCGCGGGACGGCAGGCCGACAGGCGCGGGCGGCGCATCGTGCTCGTCGTGGGCGCACTGGCGATGGCCGTCGGCGGCGGGCTCTACCTGCTCTCCAGCAGCGTGCCCTCGCTTGTGGCCGCCCGGCTCGCGGTCGGCGCCGGCGAGGGCGCCGTCTACACGGCCGGCGCGACCTGGGCGGTGGACCTCGCGCCCGAGGAGCACCGCGGTCTCGCGCTCGGCCTGTTCGGGCTCGCGGTCTGGGGCGGACTCTCGCTCGGCCCGGTGGCCGGTGAGCTGCTGCGATCCGGCGTCGGCTACGACGCGGTCTGGATCCTGACGGCCGCACTGCCCCTCGCAGGCGCGGCGATCGCCGCCCGGCTGCCGGAGCCGGCGCAGGCGGAGCGCAGCGAGCCGGGACCGCTCGCGTTCTTCCCGCGGGCGGCGCATCGTCCGGGGCTGGCCCTGGCGCTCGCCAACATCGGCTATGCGGCGCTCGCGGGCTTCGTGATCCTGCACCTGCGCGCGCGTGGGATCGCCGGAGGAGCGAGCGTCTTCACGGCCTTCGCGGTCGCCGTCTTCGCCAGCCGCCTCGCCCTCAGCCGTGTCCCCGATCGTGCGGGCGCGAGGCGCACGGCGACGGCGGCCGGGCTGCTCGAGGCGCTCGGGCTGACGATCATCGCGCTCGCGACGTCACTGACGGTCGCGCTCGTGGGCGCCCTCGTCGTGGGGGTCGGCTTCTCGATGCTCTTCCCCTCGCTCGCGCTGATGGTCGTCGGCGAGGTGGGCGAGGATCGCCGCGGCTCGGCGCTGGGCGCGTTCACGGCGTTCTTCGACCTGGGCGTGGGGCTGGGCGGTCCGCTCGCCGGCGCGACGGCCTCGCTCGCGGGCTACCCGGCCGTCTTCTACCTGGCCGCGGCCGCCGCCCTCGGCACCGCCGGGCTGGCGATCACCTACCGGCAGCCCTGACCGCTCGCGCCTACACGACCGGCGGTGGCGTGCCTTCGATGGTCGCGGCCAGCTCCGGGTCCCATTGGCAGACCAGGCAAGCGTGCATGAAGGCCGAGCGGGCGAATTCCAGCGCCGCGGCGTGCGGATCGGGGCTGGCGCAGACGTCATCGAAGTCCAGGACGTACTCGCCGAGGGCGTCCTCCCAGCGCGCGGCCGCTGGAGCCAGCGTCGCACCGGCGAAGCCCTCGGGGGCCGGATGCGCGTAGGCGTAGAACGCGGCGCGCCCGTAGCGCGCGTCGCCGGGCCACCATCCGACCTCGACCTGCTGGGCGTCCCCCGCGTTGCGCGTGATGAAGTCCTGCGACGGCGGATCGGCGGGCTCGCCGGAGAAGAGGCTGACGGCCAGGTCGAACGAGCCCCACCAGGCGTTGACCGGCGTCGAGCGCCCGCGGTAGGGAGCGCGGAAGGCCGCGAGCACGAGCGCGGCACGCGTCGCGGCAGCGAAGTACGCGTCGACCTGGGCGGGGTCGTAGCTGGCGTGCTCGTCGTCCTCGTCGAGCGGAACCGTCCACGGCACCTCCTGCGGGGTGGGATCGATCTCGACGGCCCCGCCGAGACGGCCGATCGCCTCGAGCAGCTCGCGCGTGACCTGACCGACGGACCGGTCGGGAGCGAGCGCGATGCGCCGCCCGCGTCCGTCGCTGTGCTCGACGACCGCCTCGCGGCTGTGCAGGTCGAGCGCGACCACAAGCGCACCCGAGCCATCGGGCGCAGGCAGGGGCAGCGTCTCCCAGCCCCGCGCGGTCAGCCGAAGCGCCGCATGCTGCAGCTGCGGCTCAGGTGGCGCCAGGCGAACAGCCAGCTTGCCGAGCAGCTGGGTGTGCGCGTGCAGCGTGTCGCAGGTCGCACTCCACTGCTCATAGGAAAGCGCGGTCCAGCCGCGGGACATGAGCGCACCCTAGCTAACCGCCGGCCGGCTGCGCCACTCGCTCCCCGACCCCGAGCAGCACCAGCACCGCCAACACGAGGTCCCAGAGGAGCTCGACCGGGGCGCTGAGGCGCTCGCTGGCCTCGGGAGCCTGCGGCGCCGCGATCGACTCCATCGACGCGCTCATCCGCGACCAGGCAGATCGGCCACCTCCATGGCGACCACGCCGCCCACTTGTCCTTCCCCAAGGACGTCTGGGCCGAGCTGATCGCGCAGGGACGGGTCGTTCCCCATCCCGTCTTCCCCGACAAGCAGGGACCGGCTGCGCGCCGGATCGAGACTCAGGCCGACGTCCGCGACGTCATCGAGCTGCTGCGCCTCAACTACCACCGCGCGGTGGCACGCCACGGCCTGCCGGCCGGGGCGACGGCATGAGCGGGCCGGCGGGGAGACCTAGCCCGAGCGGCCGCGCGCCGGGCAGCTACAGCGCCGGAAGGTGGTCGATCTCAGGAGAGCGCAGCGCGATGCCGAGGCCGCGCAGCGACACCCGCCCCGACTGCGGGTAGAAGCACATGTCGCCTGACTCGCGCGTGCCGTAGGCGAGGTAGGTGAGGCCCTCATCCCCAGCGCGCAGCGCGTGCGCCACACCGGTCCCTGCCGGCCGCGCGATCACGTCGCCGGCCCGCAGAGCGTGCTCCTCGGGGCCGTCCGCGCCGCGGCCCCACAGCTCGAGCCGGCCGCCGCCTTCGAGCACCACGAAGATCTCCTCCTCCTGGGAGTGGCAGTGGGCCGGCGCGCCCTGGCCCCCGGGTGCCAGCACGACGTGGTTGAGCCCAGTCCCCACGGCGCCCCCCGCCTTGCCGAGGAGACGCGCCCGCCCGTCGAGGATCGCAGGCACATCGCTCAACGCGACCACGTTGCCGGGACGCTCCTCCAGCGGAGGCGGACACTCGGGCGGGCCCGCGGCGGCCTCGCGAGCGAACGGCGAATCGCCATGGCTGAGCTCTACCCAGCGCGGGAACGACCACGCCACGCCGATGCGGGGAAGGGCGGTCAGGGCGGGATCGCGCCGCTCTCCGAAGACGAGCATGTCGAGCCCACCGGCACCGGCCCGGAGGGTGTGCACGCCGCGCTTGGGGCGGTGCACGATGCAGTCACCGGGCGCGAGCGCATAGGTCTTGCCGTCCTGCCAGAGCAGCCCTTCGCCCGCCAGCACGAAGAAGATCTCCTCGTCGGCTCCGTGCTCGTGCGCCGGAGTGGAGAAGTGCTGCGGGACGATCTCGATCCGGTGCACACCGACCGTGCGCGTGCCGGCCTCGCGTCCGAGATTGCGCCACATCCCATGGATGTGGCCGACAGCGAGCTCACGCGCGGGACAGTCTTGGAGGTTTGCGATCTCCATCGGGCGGGGACGCTATCAGCGCGCCACGGAGCGCTATCGTGAGCGACCGGCCTGTGGAGCTGCCGATCCCCCACCTCGAGGGTGTGACCCATCGCGACGTGCAGGTCCGCGGCGTTCGCTTCCACGTCGCCGACGCGGGCAGCGGGGCGCCGGTGCTGCTGCTGCACGGCTGGCCTCAAAACTGGCTCTGCTGGCGGAAGATCATCCCGCTGCTGGCCGGTGAGCGCCGCCTGATCTGTCCCGACCTGCGCGGATTCGGCTGGAGCGACGCGCCGGCCGGCGCCTACGACAAGCAGACGCTGGCCGACGACATGGTCGGGCTGCTCGATGCCCTCGAGCTCGAGCGCGTCGATCTCATCGCCCACGACTGGGGAGCCTGGGCCGGCTTTCTGATGTGCCTCGAGCACGGCGAGCGCTTCGGGCACTACCTGGCCCTCAACATGATCACGCCGTGGGTGGAACCGCCCTCCTTGACCGGCATGCTGGGCCTCTGGCGCCTGTGGTACCAGGTGGCGATCGCCACGCCGGGCCTCGGACGTCTGCTGATCGGCCGCACGAACTTCGTGCGCCGCCTGATCACGGCCGGAGCAGTTCACCGGGACGCGTGGAGCGAGGACGAGCTTGACTCCTTCAGCGCGGTCCTGCGCGAGCCGGCGCGCACCAGCGCCTCGGTCAGTCTCTACCGCACGTTCCTGCTGCGCGAGCTGGGTCCGTTTCTCGCCGGCCAGCACCGCGACCACCGCCTGACGGTCCCCACCCTGCTGCTGCACGGCACCCGCGACCTGGCGATCGATCACCGCCGCCTGGGCCAGTGGCAGAGCCACGCGGACCGGATGGCCGTGGAGCTTCGCGACGATTCGGGCCACTTCATCGCCGAGGAGCTCCCCGAGGTGGTGGCCGACCATGCCCGCGCGCTGTTCGGCTCGTAGCGTTCGGGCCGCAGGACCGACAATGTGGGTTGATAACCCTCGCGCCTGACGACGGCGAACGATCGACCCTCACGCTCCTACGAGAAGGCCGGCTTCAAGCCCGTCGGGGTGATGCGGCGCTACGAGCGCGCTCCGGACGGGGAGGGTTGGCGTGACGGCCTGTTGATGGAGCTACTGGCCGGCGAGGGGTGAGCGTGGCGCGGCTCTCAGGTTGCCGCGGGAGCGGCGCCGATGTCCTGGAGCAGGCGTCCGGCGGTCTGCGCGTTGGCCGGGTAGAAGGCCTCGACGGCGAGCTCTGCCAGGGTGATGTCGACGGCGGTGCCGAACGTCGAGACCGTGCTGAAGAACGCGAGCTCATCGCCGTCCGCGTCGCGCAGGCGCAGCGGCAGCAGGATCTCGGCGCCCGTGATCTCCTCGTGCGGCGGTTCGAGCTCGACACCCGGGTAGGCCGCGAGCTCGTCGTGCAGGCTCTCCAGCTCGGGGTCGCCCGTGACCGACGCCTGCCGGCGCAGCCGAACGAGCAGATGGGCGCTCCACTCTGCGAGGTTGAGGATCCGAGGCGCCATGCCCTGCGGATGCAGCGTCACGCGCAGGGCGTTGGCCGGCGGCTCGAGCAGCTCGGGAGCGACGCCGTCGGTGAGCAGATGGAGCGCATCGTTGGCGTCGAGCAGGTTGTAGTGACGGTCGATCACGACCGCCGGATAGGGCTCGTGTGCGCGCAGGAAGCGCTGGAGCGCCTGCCGCACGGGGGCCATCTCCTCGGTCTCCAACGAGCGCTCGCCGTACAGGGGCGCGTAGCCCGCCGCCAGCAGCAGGCCGTTGCGATCGCGCAGCGGGATTTCGAGATGATCGGCGAGGTGCAGGACCATCTCGCGGCTCGGCCGCGCCCGACCCGTCTCGACGAAGCTGACGTGACGCGAGGAGACAGCTGCGTCGAGCGCGAGCTCGAGCTGGCTGAGGCTGCGGCGCTGCCGCCAGGAGCGAAGCAGCTCGCCGACCGGACGGGGTGCGGTGGAGACGCTCATCGACCCAAGGTATCGCTCGCCGAGGCCTGGCGATTACCTCTGCGGTAATCGATGCGCGCGACCGTTACCTCTCAGATAATCGACAGTCGCACCGCTCGCTGCGAGGGTGGCCGGCGTCCACCACCTACGAAGGAGGTCAAGATGTCCGACCCCAAGGCAGTTGTCGACGCGTACATCGCGATGTGGAATGAGACCGACTCCGAGCGCCGCCGGACGCTCATCGTCGGGACCCTGACCGAGGACGCCGGCTATCTCGATCCGCTGATGTCCGGCGAGGGAACCGACGAGATCAACGCCATGATCGCGGCGGCTCAACAGCAGTTCCCGGGTCACCGTTTCACGCTCGTCTCGGGTCCCGACACGCACCACGACCGGCTGCGCTTCACCTGGTCGCTCGCCGCCAATGGCGGGGAGCCGGTCGCGGTCGGCGTCGACTTCGCCACCATCGCCGACGACGGCCGCCTGCGGTCCGTCACCGGATTCCTCGAGCCGGCCGCGTGAGTGCGCCGGCCGCGTGAGCGTCAGACGCGTGCGCCCCTTCTCCGGGGCGCACGCGCCGCCCCTCGCCGGGTCATCAGCTGAACTTGGTGGACGGCCGCTCCTGCTGCACGCCGTCGACCCAGATGTCGACCTTCTCGTCGTAGAAGGCGATCAATCCCGCGATCTTCCCGCTCTCGGACAGCGGGGCCGGGTAGGACCAGGCGACGTCCTCGATCAATCGCTCGCCGGCGCGGACCGACCACGTCTCGGCTTGGCCCTTGTAAGGGCAGTGCGTAACGGTCTCGCTGGGCTCGAGGAGGTCCATCCGCACATGTGTCTTGGGGAGGTAGTAGCGGACGGGCAGCCCCGTCTCGAACAGAAGCCTCGGGCTCATCGACTCGGCGACCGTCACGCCCTCGAGCTGAACGCGGACGTGGCGGGAGCTGGCGAGGATGTCGATCCGGGTGTGGGGATCGCGCGCGTGCGTGAAGACCTCCTCGTCCTCCTCGAACCAGGCATCGATCGCGTTCCACTCCAGGCGGATCAGGTCTCGCAGCTCCGGGATCGGAGAGGTCTCGTAGCGCAGCGCGCCACCGGGCACCCGCCGTCCTCCAGCGTTGATCGTGAAGGTCCGGCCGTCTCCCCGGCTCGGAGAGTGGCTGACGCCGTCCTCCGCCTCCAGCAGCTCGCTACGCACGTCACCCGCCGGGAAGTAATAGGTGGGGTAGTAGGGGATCTCCCAGACGAGCAGCGGGTGGGTCGTGTCGGCGACCAGCTCGCCGCCGAGGTAGGCGCGGACCCGCTTGGCCCCATGCTCGATCCGCAGGCGTGCCGTCGACGTCCTCGTGCCGCTCGGAGTGCTCATGCCTACACCTTAGGAAGGCGGGCTCAGTAGCAGGGGTCGACGCCGTGGAGCTCCACCCTGTTGGCGTCTCGATTGCCAGCGCCGTCGCGCGCTCGCACGACGAAGTAGAAGCTGCCGTGCGACGGCAGCCCGGGCGTCACGTAGCTCGTCACGCCCGCGGGCGTCGTCCAGGTCGGCTTGGAGAAGTCCTCGCCGCCCGGCGCCGAGGCGAGGTACACGTCATAGACGATCTGCGAGCTGGGGGTGACGTCGTCGCTCGCCGCCTGCCAGCTCAGGTTGTAGGGCGTCGTCTGCCCGGGCCGCTGCGGCCCCGGCGTGCACGCGAATGCTCGCTGCAGTCCACTGAAGCTCGGCGGCGTCGTGTCGCCATTGGTGGGAGCCGGCTGCCCAGCGCGCACGCCCAGCGAAAAGCGCGCGACCACTCCGCGCAGCAGGATGAAGGTCGGGCACGCCATGCCACGCGCGCAGACGGGCGTCTGGAGCTCCTCGATCCGCCCGCGGTACATGCCCGGGCACCAGCGGCCGCCCAAGCGCCTGGGCACCAGCGATACCCGCACCTGCGCGCCGCCGCGCGTGTCGGGCACGTGGACGTCCACCGTCGCGATGCAACCGCGGGACGGCGTCTGCGCGGCGGCCGTGAGCGTGTCGTGGCGCTGGATCGAGCCGTACCGGCCGGTTCGCTCGGGCGCGCGGAAGCCGAGCACGAAGGTGGTTTGCGGCGAGCCGGTCGCAGGGCTCACGCGCACGTGCACGGCGTGCAGGCGCGTGGCCACGCGCGCCGGCGTCGCCGTCGGGATCACCCACGGCGCCAGCACGACGCACGCAACCAAGAGCCTGCGCACAATGGGACCCAGCTTAGTGGTTTGGCTCGCAAGTTCGCCCACGTATCTGGTGTGCCGGACACGCTCGCTCCCGCGAAAAGCAGGAGCGAGTTCGCACCGGCGCGGACAACTGCGTCTCGTCGTGCGCTCGGCACACTGCCGCTTCGCCCGGCGAAAGCAGGCGTCTCCGGGTCCTGGGGCGGCGCTGTCGCGACTCGTCCATAGCGCAAGCGGCTAGCGGCGGCGGGTTGCGATCGCTCGTCCGCGAAAGCAGCACTGACGACCCCTGGCGTGGTGGGGCTCCTGCCGGTCGATCGAACCGGCAACCGGCAGTCGACGCGCACATAGTGCTGAGCTCACGCGAAGGGAGGCACGAGGTGACAGAGACGGAAGGCTCGACCTCTTAATGCTTCGCAGGCCTTGGGCGCAGCTTCTTCGCTTGATGACCGAGAATGCGCGGCAACAGCCGGGGGCCAGGTACGACGGTCAGACCCAACTGCCGCAGCAGCGCCACCTGGTCGAGCTCGACCCAATGCTCCGCCACCTTGCCGTCGACCATGCGATCGACCTCCATGCCTGTAAAGGCCACTTCCCTGTTCGTCGGCGGGAGACCCTGGAACTCGCCGCGGTGGGTGCCATGGAAGGCCACCCGGGCCGCAACCATGTCGCCATCGGACACGATGCTCTCGACGGAGAGCCGAAGGTCGGGAAATGCCTCGACGAAGCTGTCGATGAACGCCACCCAGGCCTCTGCGTCCAGGGGGCCTGACATACCTGGGGCGTGGGCCACGTAGCCGGGAGCGCGCGCGTCGGACTCTGCCTGCTTGTCGCGGTCGTTGTACGCGTCGATCCACCGGCGAACGACGGCCTCGTTCTCCCCAGCTGACACCGCGGCACTCCCTTCCCACGCCAATCGGTTTGCGCGACCATCGCACAAAGGCGCAACGAGATCAATGCCTCCGTGCGCGCCGTAAAGCGCACCGAATCCCAGCTGGCATTGAGGCGCGGACAAGCGGTAGTGGGGTACGACCGCGCTATCCTCGTGCGCGGTGACCGCGGAAAACGTGGAGTTCGTCCGCCGCTTCTTCGAGGACTTGAACGGAGGCGACCTCGAGGCGCTGCTGGCCCGCCTGACCCCGGAGTTCGAGATGGTGGTGCCCGCCGAGATGGGCGTCGAGCCTCGAACCTACCGGGGCCCTGAGGGATTGCGCCGCTGGTTCAACAGCTTCTCCGAGGTCATGGAGATCCGCGTCGAGAGTCACGACTTCATCGCTGTCGGGGATCGAGTCGTCGCCCCCCACACCCTGCACGCTCGCGGACTCGTAACCGGCATCGACACCGAGCAGTACACCGTGCACGTGTGGCACCTCCGCGACGGCAAGGCGGAGATGCTGGAGGTGTTCGCGACGCTCGACGAGGCCCTAAAGGCAGCACGACGGCCCTGATCGCCGAGCCTTACCAGTTTCGCGCGAATCGCTTGCGCGTGGAGCGCGCGTCCACTTGCCGCCTGTCCGAACTCACGGCCTCCCGCTTTGCGCGACAAGGAGCAGCGCAGGGTGGCGCCGCCGACTCTCGCGAGGGACGAGCTGCGGTCGTCCGCACGGGCTACGAGCTCGCGCCTGCTTTCCGGGAGGAGCGAGCGTGTCGACCCGCCACATACGTGCGCGAACTTCCGAGCCGGACCACTTAGTCCGGCGGGGCTTCTAGGCCGAGCCCTCGCTCGCCACGCTGCGCGGCGGCAGCGAGGGCTCGACGCGCAGCAGCCGCGCGGGCAGCTGCGGCAGCCACCAGTTCCAGCGACCGAACAGGGAGATGACCGCGGGCACGAGCAGCGCCCGGATCACCGTGGCGTCGAGGAGGATGCCGGCGGCCAGGCCCGTTGCGAGGACCTTGATTTCGGTCTGCGGGCCGGACGCCAGCGAAACGAACGCCAGGAACAGGATCAGGGCCGCGCTCGTGACCAGGCGGCCGGTCCGCCCGATCCCGCGCACGACGGCGCTGTCGGTCGAGCCGGTCGCGTCGTACTCTTCCCGCATGCGGGCGAGGATGAAGACCTCGTAGTCCATCGACAGCCCGAACAGGAAGGCGAAGACCATCAGCGGGATCCATGCCGTGACCGAACCGGTCGCCGGGATCCCCCAGATCAGGTTGGAGCCGTGGCCGCGCTGCCACACGAGGTCGAGGACCCCCCATGCCGCGCCGACGCTGATCACGTTGAGCACCACCGCCTTGAGCGGCAGCAGCAGTGAGCGGAAGGCGCGCGCGAGGAGGATGAAGGTGATGATCGCGATCAGGGCGATCATCAGCGGGAAGTTGCCGTAGACGGCGTTGATGAAGTCCTCGTTCTGCGCGCCAAGTCCGCCGAGACGTACGTTGGGGCCGGCCGAGTGAGCCGCGGCGCGCACTCGATCGAGAGTGTTACGGCCGCTCGTGGAGGACCCGTCGGGACTCGAGAAGGCATCGACGATCGACGCGCCCGCGTGGCGCCACTGCGGGGAGAGGGGGGCGACCGCGCCGTGTACGCCGGAAACGGCCGCGAGCGCGCGCGCGACCTGCTGGGGAGACGTCGACCCTTCCACGAGCGCCTCGTTGGGCAGCAGCGCGCCGGACCCGATGCCCGAGCGCTCGAGCGCCAACAGGCCCTGCCTGGCGTCACCCTGCTTGGCGATCGTGTTGACGTTGGGCAGTCCCGGCTGCAGGCTCGTTGCGGCGATGACGAGAGCAGCGAGCACCAGCGCGGCCCCGATCGCGGCCACCCAGCGCCGGCGCACGATCAGCTGCGCCCAGCTGGTCCACGAGCGGCTGGCCTTGTCGTCGCTGCGCACGTGGGGCCAGTCCAGGCGCGAGCCGAGCTTGCTCAGCACCACCGGGAGCAGGGTCGAGGCCACGATCACGCTGATCAGCGGGATCAGCATTCCGCCGTAGCCGACCGAGCGCAGGAACGGGAGTGGGAGCGCGATCAGCGCCAGCAGCCCGATCGCCACCGTCGTTCCGCTGAAGACAACCGCGCGTCCTGCGGTCTCCATCGCGCGCTGGACCGCCGCGTCGCCCTGGAGGCCATGGGCACGCTCCTCGCGCCAGCGGACAACCACCAGCAGTGCGTAGTCGATCGAGACCCCGAGGCCGATGAGCGCGATCAGGAACTGGACGATCGGCGAGACTTCGGTCACGGTCGTCAGGCCCCAGACGACCAGGAATGTGGTGAGGATCGAGACGATCGCCATCATGATCGGCACGATCGCCAGGAACGAGGCGAACACGAAGCCGAGCACGAGCAGAGCCCCGAAGCCACCGAGCAGCGCCTCCAGCAGCACTCCGGGGCCGTTGCCGCCGCCGCTCTGAACGGATAGCGCGTCGAACCCGGTCACGTGCACGTGGGCGCCGGCGACGGTCATGCCGGCGAGCGCCTTCGTGGCTTTCTTGGCGGCTTCGGGGTTGTCGTTGAAGGCCTGTTTGGGATCGGGCCGGGGGTAGGCGACCACGAAGGTCGTGCGGCCGTCGTTGGAGACGAAGGCGGGGTTGCCGGTCGTCGCGTAGCTGGCGACCCGGCTTCCCGGCAGGGTCTGGAGCAGGCGCGCTTCCACGGCCTGCAGTTCCGCTCGCACCATCGGGGAGCCCAGCGACGCGCCGGCCGGCAGCGTCACGACCGGCAGCAGCGGCGCGCTGTTGCCGCCGGTTCCGTGGAAGTCGTGGGCGATCTGCTGGTTTGTCACCCAGCCTTCCTTGCCGGGGACCGAGAACTTCTGTTTGAGCGCTTTGGTGGCCGAGCCCGCGGAGGCCATTCCGACGAGGGTCAGCGCCACCCAGAAGATGACGACCAAGCGCTTGTGAGCGAGAACCCAGCGTGTCAGCGATGCCATGTGCGTGCCTCCGTTTGTTTTGCCTGACCGTTGGACCGGCGGTCGGGCATGAACTCATCGGTGGTGTATTTCTCCGGGAGAATGATTTGTACTATAAATCATGTCGGCCGCGTAGAATAGTGGCCCATGTGGGAGGGAGGGCCGATTCCGGCAGAGCTGAGCGTGCTCCCGGGCTACCTGCTGGCTCGACTCGGCGAGTCCTCGCGCCGGCGCTTCCAGGAGGCGCTCGAGCCGGAGGGCCTGCATCCGCGTCACTTCGGCGTGATGACGATGGTGGCGGCGCATCCGGGGATGAGCCAGAAGCAGCTGCACGAGAAGACCGCGATCGATCCCAGCTCGATGGTCGCCGTCATCGATGAGCTGGAGGCGATGGGACTGGCGGAGCGACGTCCCCACCCCGACGATCGCAGGGTGCACGCAATCTTCCTCACCGACAGCGGACAGGAGACGCTCGAGCGGGTGCGCACACTCGCCGCGACCCTGCAACGCGACTTCTTCCAGGCGCTCAGCGCCGACGAGCGCCGGACGCTTCACGCGCTGCTGCGCAAGCTCTCCGGCGAGCGAGTCTGAGCCCGGTGAGCGGCCCCGAGCGTCCTCTTGGCGACACTCGTGCCCAGAGGCAGCACCGGCGACCCGACCGGCCGCCATGCATAAGCTAGATGCTTCCGAGCCCGGCTCAGGGCGGCGCCGCGTGCGGCGCGCCTGGCGATCAAGCGGCGAAACCCCAACAGCAGAGGACCATGGAAGCCCAACGACAGAGACGCCGCGCCGCAAGTCGACAGCGCGTGCACCGCCAGCGACGGCTCGCCGCGCTGGCCGTCCTCGGCGCGATCGTGATCGCGCTGGTGATCGCAAGCTCCGGAGGGAGCTCGTCGCACAACGCGCATCGCCCCGCCGATGCATCCCATCGGGCACCCGTCATCGTCGCCGGCGGACCGCTCGCCCCGGCCGCCGTCGGGGGGCTGGCCGCGCTTTGGGCACCGCAGAACGTGGTCGGCACGCAGCCGGGGACCGCGGCGGCCTATGAAGCCGCCTCCAAGCTCTCCGGGCTGGCGGGCTATCTCCTGATCGCCGACCGCGGGAACAACCGGATCCTCGTGGTCGATCCACAGCGCAAGACCGTGTTCCAGTATCCGACGGCCGCCGACCTGACGATGGGGCGGCGGCTGATCTACAACGACGACACCTTCATCGAACCGGGTGGGCAGGCGTTGATCGCAAACGAGGAGGACAACCACGCGATCGTGCGGGTGGGCCTCGCCGACCACAGCCTGAGCGTGCTGTTCGGCCATCCCGGCGAACTCGGCTCCGATCAGACGCACCTGAACACGCCCGACGACGCATACGCGCTGCCCGACGGCTCCTTCACCGTCGCCGACGCCTACAACTGCCGGATCCTGTTCATCAACGGCGGACGGATCGTTCGCCAGTACGGAAGCTCGGGCGTCTGCCGCCACGACCCGCCGCGCTACTTCGGAGCGGTCAACGGCGACACGCCCGTGCCCGGCGGCGGCGTGATGGTCAGCGAGATCCCCGGGAACTGGATCGACGAGATCGGCCCGCACGGCCGGCTCGTGTTCTCGGTCCGCGCACCGGTCAGCTATCCATCGGACCCGCAGCCGCTCCCCGGCGAACGGATCCTGGTGGCCGACTACGCATCTCCGGGTCACGTGCTGATCATCGACCACAGCGGCAACGTCCTCTGGCGCTACGGCCCGTCGGCGGGGTACGGCCGGATGGACCACCCGTCGCTGGCGATGCCGCTGCCGAACGGCGACATCGCGGTCAACGACGATTACCGCGATCGGGTGATCGTGATCGACCCGCGCGCCGGCAAGATCGTCTGGCAGTACGGCCACACGGATGTTCCGGGCACCGCGCCCGGCTACCTCAATACGCCCGACGGCATGGACTTCATCCCTGCCGGGCCGCGTGGGGGCCCCGACTATGCGGCGGTGGTGCACCCATAACCAGCGCGAGCCCGGCGCAACCGGAGCGGGCGGATCGGCGCCGGGCGGCCCGCGCGCGCCAGGTGCGACGCCGCCGCGCCGCTGCGGTCACGATGCTCGTGGTGGGCGTGCTGATCGTGGTCCTGGCAGCGAGCGGGGGCTCACGGCACGCGAGAAGCGGTGCGAGCCAGACGCGCTCCAGAACGTCCGGCGCGGCAGGCGGATCGTCGAACAAGGTGACCGTGGCGGAAAGCGGTCGGCTCCCGACGCCCCTCCAGGACGCGGCCGCCGCTGCGGTCAGCCCGACGAGCGCACTGCTCATCGGCGGGCTCGACCAGAGCGAAGCCTCCTCAACCGAGATCCTGCGTCTCGGCGGTTCTGAAGCCGTCAAGGTCGGGGCCCTGCCAACGGCCCTCCACGACGCCTCGGCGAGCACGCTCGAAGGGCAGGTCTATCTGTTCGGCGGCGGCCAGAACACCTCGTTCTCCGAAATCACGAGCATCTCGAGCGCCGGCGAAGCGCGGTCGGCGGGACAGCTCCCCACACCCGCATCGGACCTCGCCGCGACGGCGATCGCGGGGACCGTCTACATCGTCGGCGGATACACCGGCCAGGAACCGCTGAGAACGATCCTCGCCTGGCGCCCCGGCGGCGCGGCGGCGCGGGTCGCCGGCATGCTCCCGAAGCCCCTTCGCTATGCCGCCGTCGCCGAGCAGGGCGGGCAGCTGGTGATCGCCGGGGGGACGAGCGGGGTGGCTGCGAGCGCGGACGTCTACCGCTTCGATCCCGCGAGCGGCCAGGTGAGCGCCTTTGCGCACCTGCCGCGCCCGCTGACGCATGCGGCGGCGGCGACCCTGAACGGCGTCGTGTTCCTGATCGGCGGGCGGGAAAGCGCGCCGAACAGCCAGACGGGCCAGATCCTCGCGATCTCTCCGAACGGAGCCGTGAGCAACGCGGGCTCCCTGCCCAGGCCTCTGTCCGACGTCTCGGCGGTTGCGCTCGGCGGGCACATCCTCCTCGCCGGCGGTCGCGATGCGACCGGCAACGTCGACGGCGCCGTCCTGACGCTGAGCCCGCGCTGAGCAAGCGTCGATGGCCGCTTCGATCCTGCCGGCGGCCGAGGAGTGGGAGCGCCTGGCTCCGCACCCGGACACGGTCGCCTGCCGCCGCGGAGGGGACGCGCGCCTGCTCGTCTGCGCCGGCTATGCGCTGCTGCTGCAGGTCTCGCACCCAACGGTGGGAGCCGGCGTAAGCGAGCACTCGCAGTTTCAGCGCGATCCGTGGGGCCGCCTGCTGCGCACTCTCGACTACTCCTACACGATGGTCTACGGCGGCCCGCTGGCGGCCGCCGAGATGGGGCGCCGCATCAGGTCATTCCACGGGCAGATCCGGGGCCGGCGAGCCGACGGACACCGCTATCACGCGCTCGAGCCCGAGCCCTACGCCTGGGTGCACGCGACCCTCGCCGAGGGGATCGTCCTCGGCCATGAGCGCTTCGGCCGGCCGTTCGCCGACCGCGAACGGGAGCAGTTCTGGGCCGAGTGGCGTGCGCTCGGGCGTCTGCTGGGGATCCGCGAAGGTGAGCTGCCCGCGGATTGGGCGGGGTTCCGCGACTACTTCAACACGATGGTCGAGACACGCCTGCAACACACGACGGCGGTGGACGAAGTGCTCGAGGCTCTCGCCCGCCCGCCGGCGCCCGCGCTGGCCGTGTTGCGCGGGCCAGGCT
>CAAGKR010022901.1_pt1 | contig 16638 bp, 14 predicted proteins | sample 2556971 | NCBI WGS metagenome assembly CAAGKR01 (sample SAMEA5207829, study PRJEB30636) | soil metagenome | biome: forest; feature: boreal; material: soil | place: USA | collected 2011-09 | depth 1 m | reverse complement strand
GAACTCGTCGCGGTCCGCGTAGAAGAAAGCCTCGTGGCGATACCCGCCGTATCCCGCATGGAGCTTCTCGCCGGTCACACCCGGCGTGGCCGGAGCTTTCAAGCCCGGCGCACGAAGTAGATGATCAGCACGATGATGAGAATGACGACAAGGGTGCCTACGCCGATATACATGCCATCACGATGCCCGCGGCTCGCTTCTACCAAACTTCGTCAGGTCACCGATGCGAGAACTTCGCGTACCTCGACGGTCCTGACCGTGACGGCGGTCGGTGCGCCCGGAAACGGGGGTTCGCCCACCGTGAACATCTCCGCGGCCTGGCGCGCGGCCTCCTCTGTGTCGAAGACGATCACGGCAACCCCACGACCGTTCTGCGGCGCGAGCCAGTACCCCCCTTTGGCACCCGCCTCGCGGGCGCCCGGCGCGGCAACCTGAGGCAGGATCTCACGCGCCGCGTCGACATGAGCCTCGTCTGCGTTGACCTCGGTAAACAGGGCGTACATCGCGCCTCCTCGTTGTCGCTCGGCTTGGGGGGACCGTACCGTTGCGCGGAGGCTGGCGAGACAAAAGGCCGTGAGCGTCGTACTCTCTCCCCCTACGTCGAGTCCCGGGGGGGGAAGAACCATGGCAGGTACCGGCATCAGCCGCCCGTCGAAGTGGAAAGTCAGTTTCGCTGCGCTCGTGGTGCTCGCACTGGCAGTCGGCGCAGCCGGCAGTGCGACCGCGGCAAGTGGAGACCTCAAGAATCTCGGCCACGGTGTGAGCGCGAAGGAGATCAAGCTCGGCATCGCCATCATCGATTACGACGCGATCAAGGACTTCGTCGACTTCGAGCGTGGCGATCAGCAGAAGACCGCGCAGATCTTCGTCGACTACATCAACAAGAACGGTGGAGTCGGTGGCCGCAAGATCGTCCCGTTCTTCAAGAAGTACCCCCCGATCCCGGGCCAGCAGCCCGATCCGCTGTCGCTGTGCACCTCGTGGACGGAAGACGACGGCGTGTTCGCCGTGCTCGGCGTGTTCATCGACTTCACCGGTCAGGGATTGCTCTGCCTCACGAAGGAGCACAACACCGTCCACATCGGGCACGAGCTCGAACAACCGTGGATTGATCAGTCGCCCCCTGGCTTGCTCCTCACGTCGGATACCACGAAGGAGAGCGCGGCCAAGGTCTTGATCACCTTGCTCAACGAGCAGGGCAAGCTCAAGGGCAAGAAGGTCGGGATCCTCGCCGACCAGAACAGCGAGGACCGCATCAACAGCACGGTCAAGCCGACCTTCCAGAAGGCCGGCGTCAAGACGGGGTCGACCGCGGTGCTCAACATCACGGGCACCGACACGACGGCCGCGCAGGCGCAGCTCGACAGCTTCATCGAGAAGTGGAAGAGCGAGAACGTCAACGCGATCTACATGGCGGGGCTCAACATCTCCTCGAAGCAGTTCGTCGAGAAAATCAAGCAGGCGCTGCCCAAAGTGCTCTTGATCGCCGACTCGGACTCGGTCGCGGAACAGGCCCAGGACGAGGTGAAGGCCGGGAAGACGCCGAACCCCTACGAGGGCATGCTCAGCACCACCGGGAAGACCGGCGCGGAGCGGTGGGCCAACAAGAGCCCGCTGCTGCAGCAGTGCGTCAACATCTACGAGAAGGCCACGGGCACGAAGGTGCCGGGACCGGACGAGGAGACAAAGAACAGCGCCGGCAAGCCCATCGAGCTCGACATCGCGGTCACCGACTTCTGTGGCGAGTTGATGATGTTCAAGACCATCGCCGAGAAGGTCGGTCCCGACCTCACGATCAAGAACTGGCAGAAGACCGTCAACAGCTTCGGCAAGATCGACCTGGTGCCCACCGACATCGCATCGCTGTGCACGGGCAAGTACGCAGCCGACGACGCGTTCCGGCTCGTGAGCTTCGACTCCAAGCAGGGTCAGAGCGGCGACTGGAAAGCGATCACCGCGGTCAAGGACGCCAGCGGCGGGCAGTGCACGAAGGCGGCGAAGTAGCCAGGCGCGCTTACGCGCGTGCGTTGCTGCGCTGAATCGCGCGTTCGTCGGTGCCCAGATACGACGCCACGACGCGCGGGTTGTCGCGAATCTCGCTGGGCGCGCCGTGGGCGATCACCTCGCCGGCCTCGAGGCAGTAGATCCGGCTGCTGATGGAGAGAATGAGCGGGAGGTCGTGCTCGACGACCACGAGGGTGGCGTCGAGCTCCTTCTGCACGCGCAGGATGAGCGGGCCGAATGCTTCGGCCTCGCGCTGGGCCACGCCGGCGGTTGGCTCGTCGAGGCAGATGACGCGGGGCGCCACCGCGAGCACCGTCGCGAGCTCGACGATGCGACGGGTACCGGTCGACAGTTCGGCGATGAACCGGTCGTTGTAGCGGCCAAGGCCGAGGAAGTCGATCAACTCGCCGGCTTCGGTGTGCTTGGAACGCTCGACTCTGATCGACGGCAGCCACAGCAGTGAGCCCCAGAACGACGAACGCCGCCGAGCTTCGAGTGCGAGCTCCACGGTGTCGCGGACGGTCAGCTCGGGGTAAAGGCGCGCCGCTTGGAACGTGCGGCCCAGGCCCAGTCGAGCGCGCTGGTGGGCTCGCTTCTTGCTGACGTCACGTCCGAGCAGCATCACGGAGCCGCGACTCGGCACGAAACCGCCGATGGCGTTCAGGAGCGTCGACTTCCCCGCGCCGTTGTTCCCGATGAGCCCGATCACCTCGCCGGCGTCGGCGTGGAAGTCCACATCGTTGACCGCGACGAGCCCACCGAACTGGACGGTGAGGTGTTGGGTGGCCAGCACGCTGCCGTCGTCGTTGCACGCTGCCGGCTCGAGCGTCGCAGCTCGCTGCAAGGAAGCAGGGGGAGCGGTCACGGTCTTCGTTTGTTCAACTGGGCCCATCCGCTTCTCGACCAACCGCAGCAGCGAGTCGCGTACGTAGTAGCCGATCTGGACGAAACCGCCAGGGATGTACAGCAGGATGAGCAACAGGCCAATGCTCGACGTGAACAGTGGCACGAGCTGGTTCTGCGGCCAGAATGACGGAAGGCCGACCACCCACAGCGCGCCGATGACCGCGCCGGAAAGACTGCCGAGCCCGCCGATCACCGCGATCGAGATCAGGCGAATGGAATCGTCGACGAGGAAAAAGCGCTCCGAGGGCCCGAACGTGAGGTTCACCGCACCGAGCAGGACACCGCCGAGGCCGGCGACGAACCCGCCGACCGCGAATGCCATGAGCTTTGCGCGCGCGGGAGACACGGTCATCGCAGCCGCGGCAAGCTCGTTCTCGCGCACGCCCACGATCATGCGACCGATGCCCGTTCGTTTCAGGTGCCCGACGAGCAGCAGCACCACGACGAGGACGATCAGCACGAAGTAGTAGTACGCCCGGTTCTTGTGCGTGAGCTCGAGGGGGCCGATGTCGACGCGCGGGATCTCGACCGTCGAGAAGCCACCGGTGAAGAACGGCCGGTTGAACAGGTACACCTGCGCGGCGATGGCGAACGCCAGCGTGCTGATCGCGAGCAGCAGCCCGCGCACGCGGAGCGCGCCGATACCCACGAGTACCGCGACGAGGCTGGCGAAGCTTGCCCCGAGGAGGAGCGCCCACGGGAACGAGATCGAGGGCAAGCTGCCGTCGATGATGCGCGTGCCCCGCCACCCGATGTTGGCGGACATCCCGCGGATCAGCGCGGCGGCGGTGAGCGCGCCCAGGCCCGCAAACGCCATCTGGCCGAGCGACAGCTGACCGCCCCATCCAGTGAGCACCACCACGGACACCGCGCACAATGCGAAGGCGATGACGACTGTCCACGTCTGATGTCGTTCTGACTTGTCGGACAACATCGGAAGCACCACTGCCGCCAGCAGCGCGAGGCCGGCGATGAACTGAGGCGTTCGTTTGACCCACCAGATGCCGCGCAGCCGTTCCGGAACGGCGGCGATGCGGGGCGCGAACTGGAAGCTTTCGCCGGCCGCCGCGGTGTCGCGCCGACTGACGACTGCTACGAGCACCAAGACCGCGAGGAACAGCACGAACTGCACGAGCCCGGTCTCGGTCGTGTAGTTGAAGAAGAGCACGCGATCGAGCACGCCGATGACGATTCCGCCGAGCATGGCGCGCGGGAACGAGACCATGCCCCCGATCAGTGCAGCCGCCATGCCCCGCAGCAGGGTGTCGGGCCCGATGTGCACGAGATCGGCGGATGCCGTGTCGGTAGCAGTCAGGAAGACCGCCATCGTCGCGAGGAAGCCGGCGATCGCCCAGACGCCGGTGGACACCAGCTTGGGGTTGATGCCCGTCATGCGCGCGAGATCGGAGTTGGTCGCCGAAGCTCGCACCGCGTCCCCGAACGCGGTATGTCCGAGCAGCCACCACAGCCCCAACGCGATCAGCGGGACGATGATCAAGATGAGCACCTGGCTCGCGCTGACCTCGATGTCGAGTCCGGGGTGCCACGTGCCGGTGAACGGCAGCGGGAACTGCGTCTGCAGCGAGCCGGTGCGATATTCGGGCAGCGCCAGGGTGACGGCTTCGCACAGTTGCGCCACACCGATCGTCGCGACGAGCACGATCACGCGTGGCGCCTTGAACAGCCGGCGAATCACGGTGACCTCGATCAGCGCGCCGATGAGCGTCCCGATGACGAGGGCGAGGCCCAACGACAGCCAGTAGGGCCACCCGCTAACGCCGACCATCACCGCGAAGAGCGCAGTTGCCGGCACACCCATGTTGCCGACCGCGAAGTTGATGACGCGGCTCGAGCGGTAGACGAGCACGATGCCCATCGCTACGAGACCAGTGATCAGGCCACCGACGACGCCCTTGAACAGCAGGTTCCAGGTGACGACTGCGGCGAACGTCATCAGCCGCCTTCGGTCCCGAAGAAGACCGCCCGCGCCAAGTCGCCGCGTTCGAGGAGACCCGCAGTGGGTCCCTCGAACTTGACTTCGCCCTTCTCCAGGAAGATCGCGCGGTCGGCGACGGCCATCGCCACGTTGAGCGACTGCTCCACGATGATCATCGTCTGGCCGCGCTGCTTGAGCTCCTCGACCAGTTCGAGGAGCCGTTGGACGACCAGGGGTGCGAGGCCCAGCGAGAGCTCGTCGATCATCAGCAGCTCAGGTTCGTGGATGAGCACGCGGGCCAGGGCGACCATCTGTTGCTGACCGCCCGACAGGCTGGACGCGAGCTGACGCTTGTGGCCAACGAGTTCGGGGAAGAGCTCGAAGACGTTCGCGACCCGCCGCTGGACCTCGCCTCGGCCGGACGCGTTGAGCCGCGCGCTCACGTTCATGTTCTGCTCGACCGTGAGGTTGCCGAACACGCCGTGGCCGCCGGGGAGCTGCATGATCTTGAGGAACTTTGCCCGCTGCTCCGGCGAGCAGTACGTGATGTTCTGGCCGTTGAGCCGGACCACCCCGCGTTCGGGAACGGCCAGCCCGCTGATCACCCGCAGCACCGTCGATTTACCCGCGCCGTTCGTGCCGAGGAGCGCGAGGGTCTCGCCCTTTCTCACGTCGAAGTCGACCCCGAAGAGCACCTGCACCGGGCCGTACGAGAAGTCGATGTTCACGAGCTGCAAAAGCGGCGAGTCAACGTGTTCGACGAAGCGCTTCCGGTGCTCTTCTTGTTCCTCTAGCAGCTCCTCGACGTTCAGCGACAGGTCGTTACGGATGTAGCGCGCGCCGTTCATCAGCAGCGCCCCGCCGATGATCGCGCTGGGCACACCGAGGACGATCACCGTGCCGCGCACCCCGATCGTGTCGGTGAAGAAGGCGGCGACGAGGCCGCCCATGAAGCCGCCGATGAAGAAGATGTAGAGCGTCGACATCGCGGTGCCCATCCCGCGGAGGCGGTACGGCACGACTGCTTGCAGCACCGGGCCCACCATGGCGAAGGCCGACGCGGTGAGCACCGCCTGGGGGATCTTGAGGATCCAGAACCACGTCGTGCTGTGCACGCTGAATTGGAGCGGTGTGAGCAGCGCCGACGGCAGGATGAGTGCTCCGACGAGCGCGAGGGCCTTGGCCGGGTTGAGGCGGTACACCCGGTCGAAGTAGCGACCGACGAAGGGCAGGATCGGGAGGGCCGCAATACCGGACAGGCTGAGGATGAGCCCCCGCTCCAACAGGTTGTGGACGTGGAGGTTGTTCCTCAGGTAGAGCGACTCGAGCTCGGGGATGCTGAACAGTCCGAACCCGAGCGCGCAGAACGCCACGAGCACGGTGCGGATCGTACGAATCCGCTTGATGCGGGCGAACGCAGCCTCCATCGAGATCGGCGCCGGCTGCGCGTCCTCGATCACCTCGCCGAGCACGTCCTGCTTCTCGAACTGGCCGCGGGGCGGTTCCTTCATGAAGAACGCCAGCACCGCGACGAGGATCACGGGTATACCGAGGAGGAACCAGGCCCAGCGCCAACCCTCCACGCCACCGGCCCAGGTGGCAATGGCGGCGCACAGCACCGGACTCGCGAGCCCGATTCCGTGGGCACCCATATTCATGACCGCCGACATTCGGGCGCGAATGCCGATCGGGTAATTGTCGGCGATCAACGACTGGTGCACCGGGATGCTGTTCGCCTTCGCGATGCCGGTCGCGAAGCGCGTCCAGAAGAGCATGAACGCGCTGGTGGCCAACCCCGAGGCGAACACGAAGAAGCCGAACGCAATGCTCGACCAGCCGACGATCGGCACGCGCTTCACACGGTCGGCGAGCCATCCCATCGGGACCGCGCCGAGCACGAAGAACGCCGACGAGGCCGTCGCGATGAACACGATCGCGCCCTCGCTGATCCCGAACGTCCTCTGGATCTCGGGCCCGAGCACGTTGATGGCTGCGCCCTCGAGCTCGTCGAAGGCGAGCAAGAGCCCGAGCACGATGAACATGAGCTTGCCGCCGGCGCGGAACGCATCCGTGAACGACACCGGCTCGGAGTTGACGCCCGGAAGCAGCTCGTCAGGGAAAATGACCTGCTCTCGGGAGCGCTTGTGCGCCTCCTCGCGCGCGTCCTCTTCTTCGAGAACCGCCGCCGCGAGCGACGCGGCGCTGCCCTCGCCGCCTTGCGCGTCCTCCACGATGGCCCCCCAACCGGCGAGCAGATCGGGTGGATCGCTCGTCGCGGGATCGTATCTTTCTGGCGTGCCGCGCAGGAACCGCTTGTGGCTACTGTCGTCACGTGGCTTCTGCCGAGGCACCCCGGGTCTTCGGGCCCGGAGCCGAAGACCGGGCCGGACTCGTCCGCCACTTTCAGGAGCGCGGGTGGGTCGTCGTCGACGCCGTCGGGCCCACCGCGGCTGCGGCGATCCCAGGTTGGGTCGACGAGGTCGCAACGCTTGCCGACGGCGAAAACGGGGTCCTGCAGCACTTCGAGCTCACTGACGCGGGCCCCATGTTGTGCCGGAGTGAGAACTTCGTGCCTGTCCACGCGGCCTTGAGGACACTGCTGTGCACGGGTGCGTTCGTGGAATTCGCGGGGGCGTTCCTCGACGAACCTGCGGTCCTCTACAAAGAGAAGATCAACTACAAGCTTCCCGGCGGGGCCGGCTATTCACCACACCAGGACGCTCCGGCCTACCCGATGATCGACGTGCACGTCTCGGCAATGGTCGCCGTCGACGACGCCGACGAGTCCAACGGTGGCCTCGAGGTTGTGTCGCGCTGCTTCGACACGGTGCTCCCCCTCGACGAGCGCGGGTGTATCGAGCAGTCGGTCGTCGAACAGTTGGACTGGCAGCTCGTGCCGATGCGCGCGGGCCGCACGCTCTGGTTCCACAGTCGAACACCGCATCGCAGCGGCCCCAACCTTTCGGGTCAGCCCCGCCGAGCCCTGTATCCCACCTACAACGCGGCGCGGGAGGGCGACCTTCGGACTGCGTACTACAACACCAAGCGCGTCGCGTTCGCGGCGGCTCCACTCGGTGACCGGGCGCGCGTATCGCTCATCGGCGACTTCGAAGGACGCCCGGTATGAGAGTGGTGTTCACGGTGCTCGACGCGCTTCCTGTTCGCCACGTCGGCGCCGACCACACTCCGGTGCTCCACGAGCTCGCACGATCCGGTGGCTTCGCCGCCGGCGGAGCACGGGCTGTGATGACGTCGGCGACCTACCCGAACCACGCGACGTTCGCGACCGGCACCGACCCTGGCCACCACGGCATCGTCACGAACTGGGTGCCGGAGCCCGGCCGGGTCGTACCGGCGTGGAAGTTGCCGCCGCGCGTCCCCACGCTGTTCGACGCCTGCCGAGCCGGCGGACGCTCGAGCGCGGCCGTCCTCGGAGATCAACATCTTGTCGGAGTCATGGGTGCCACGACTGCCGACCGGCACTGGCCGCCCGAGGGAGTTCCGCCAGAGGGCACCCGTCTCGACGCGATGGGCTACGTCGACGACCGCGACACGGTCGTCGAGATCGCCGACGCGCTCGACGCCGCTCCCGACCTCGTGGTCAGCCACCTCAACGGTCCCGACACCGCCGCGCACCTGTTCGGTCCCGACAGCGAGGGCGCGTTGGCGGGATACCGCGACACCGACGCGGTGCTGGCCGTGATGCGCGAGCACATCGCATGGGACGACACCGTGTGGATCCTGGTTTCCGACCACGATCAGGAGAACGTCACCGTGCGCGAGCCGGTCGACCTCCAAGCGGAGATCGAGCGCCGTGGGCTCGCGCTCTTCGCGCTCCCCGAGGGCAGCGCCTCGCTGGTGTGTGGCGACGGCGCGAACCGGGCGCGCGCCTGGCTCGACGAGATCGACGGGGTCGCCGGCACCGCGGGGTTCGAGCTCGGTGGCGACGGGCTCGAGTGCTGCCTGGTATGGAGCGAGCCCGGGCACGCGTTCGGATTCGCCGGCACTCCGACCCGGCTGGGCACGCACGGCGGACCTCGCACCCGCGCGCAGGTCGCAGTGGTCACCGGGGGCCACCCCGCGGTCGAACCACTGGCGCGAGCGCTGCGCGACACGGCGATCGAGGCTGCCGACTGGGCCCCGACGATCGCGGCCCTCCTCGAGGTCGAGCTCCCCACCGCGACGGGACGAGCGCTCGACGGCTAGTGCGCCTGGTCAACCGGCGGCCGCGACCTCCTCGACGGCCGCGGTCCAGGCGTCGAGGCCGGGCACCAACTTCCCCCGGATCTTGGCGGCGTCATCGGCGCGCCGGAGCGCAACGAGGTCCTCCCACTCCGGTAGTGCCACGAACGCCTCGGTCTCCTCGGGCGCCATCACCCCGCCCTGGAACTCGAGCGTGGTCTCGCTGCGAGCGGAGAGCACGGCGCGGTACGAGGAGTCGGTCGCCAGCAGGAAGCGCTTCGCGGCGACGTGACTGCCGACCAAGTACGCGACGCGCGGCCCGAGCAGGCGTCGCACGAGTTGGCTCCCGTCGACGTCGTGGGCCGCGTCGAGGCGCAGCGCCCAGCCGTTCGGGGCGCGCTCGAGCCACCCGAGATCGTGCACGAGGGCTGCGACCTGGAGCTCGACGTCGTCGGGTCGCGCGACCTTGATCAGGTCGGCGCACTGGAGACAGTGGTCGAGGATCGACAGACCGCCTTCGTCGTCGGCATCGCGCGCGGCATTGAGCGCGCCGAACAGTTCGTTCACGCTGGCGAATCCTTCAGCCACTCGCATCACGCGCAAGTTACCTGCGGCAGACCGCTTCTCGGCGCTGGCTCCTGCGTTTGCAAGGCGCTGAACCGGCCGAATACCGCCTACCAGACATTCCGATTCGGCCGGTAGCATGGAGCGCTCCGTCGTCGAACCACTGGCGCGGAGACTCGTGGTGGCCGTAGCTCAGTTGGCGAGAGCGCCGGGTTGTGGTCCCGGAGGTCGGGGGTTCGAAACCCCTCGGTCACCCCAAGAGGCCGAGCACGCGGTCGACGGCAGCGGGCGCGTCGACGCTCACGACGACCGCGTGCTCGAGGCCTCCCTCTCCCTCGCGCACCGTGCCGTCAGTCGCGTCCACCGAGAGCACGCGCGGTTCGACCGAAACGAACGACTCGCCGAGCGCGACAAGGAGCGCGAGCGGATCGTGGAGTACCACCGGCTCGTCCTGTTCCGCGATCCACCGTTCGACTTCGGGCACCAGCTTCGGCGCCGCCGCGACGAGCCGGTCGAGCACCGCTGGCTCGAGTCGCATCGCGACGGTGACGTCGAGCGGCACGATGGTGGTTTCCGTGCCGGCGAGGACCACCGCGGCGGCCGAGGGATCCTGCGAGAAGTTCCGCTCCACCCGGCGCAGCCGTCCCCGGTGCCGAAGCGGTACCAACACCCCACCCATGACGGTGAGCGGAGTGAGCGGTATCCCGAGGGCCATGAGCGCGGCGATGTTCGTGAGGGGACCGATTGCCAGCACCGCGTCGGGCTTCGCCGCGATCAGTCGCTGTGCCAGCTCGTCAGGGTGCTCGCCGGGCACCACGTCGACGGCGACGAACTCCCGGGCGAGCTCGGCCCGCCACTCGGTGCGCCCGCCGGTCGTGCTCACGCCGACGAGCTCCACGTCGGGATGCGCGGCGGCACACAACAGGGCGACCGCGTCGTCGGGGTTGTCACCGATGTCGGTGTCGATCCAGAGGCGCACGCCTATCCGCGAAGTGTTGTGTCGAGCGCGCCGTCGAGCGCCGGATGCGCGAACTCGAACCCGCTCTGTTGCAGCTTCGCGCTCGACACGCGCTGACTCCCGAGCAGCGTGTCGACGAGCTCGCCGCCGTAGACGACCTTGAGTCCGAACATCGGCGTCGGCAAGATCGTGGGCCGGTGGACCGCGCGCCCGAGCGACGCGGTGAACTCGTAGTTCGGGACCGGGTTCGGTGCGGTGAGGTTCACTGGGCCCGAAAGCGACGCGGTGTTGATGAGATGGAGGATCGCCGAGATGTCGTCGTCGAGCGCGATCCAGCTCATGTACTGCTTACCGGAGCCCAGGCGCCCGCCGATCCCGAGTTTGAACGGCAGGAGCATTCGTTGCAGCACACCGCCCTGCTTCGCGAGCACCAGGCCCGTGCGCATGCGTGCGACGCGGATTCCCGCGTCGGCCGCGGGCGCGGTCGCGTCCTCCCATGCGACGCATACCTGCGCGCCGAAGTCGTTGCCGGGCGCGGCGTCTTCGGTGAGGATCTCGTCGCCACGGTTGCCGTAGTAGCCGATCGCAGAGGCCGACACGAGCACGCTCGGCTTGCGGTCGAGCGCAGCGAGAGTGGTCGCGAGCAGCCCGGTCCCCCGCGTGCGGCTCTCCAACACGAGCTGCTTGCGCTCCGGTGTCCACTTCTTGTCGCCGATGCCCGCGCCCGCGAGGTGCACGAACGCGTCGACGCCAACGAGTCCGGCCGCGTCGATCGTGCCCGCCTCGGGATCCCACCGCACGTCGTCGGTGCCCTCGGGAGCACCCCGCACGAGGCGGAGCACCCGATGACCGTCGGCCCGAAGGCGAGGGATCAGCGCGCCGCCGATCAGGCCGTGCGATCCGGTCAGGCAAACGTCCACAAGCACACGCTAACGGTGCGGGGCGCAGCGCGAGGACTCTGTAGGCTTCCCCCGCGCCCCTAGCTCAACTGGTTAGAGCAAGTGACTCTTAATCACTAGGTTGCGGGTTCGAGTCCCGCGGGGCGTACAACCGTAGCCACAAATGCAACGTTTGCGCTGATCAACAGGCACATTGCCTGTCCGATCGCTTCCGCTACCAGGCGAGCACTCAGAGTCTCTCCGGTATCGTGCCGGGGTGCGACGGGTTGTGGTCGCGGTCCTCGCGTCGGTCGTCGTGGTCGCTGGCGCGCTTGTGCTTTCGTCCACCACGCGCCCCAGCCAGCGTGCTCAGACCGGGCGCGATGGCTCGGCCGACCGCCACCAGGCGGCGACCACGACCGTCCCTTCAGAACCGCGAGGGCCGCGCGGGAACGGTCGGCCGGTCACCTTCGCGTTCGCGGGCGACGTGCATTTCGTGGACCAGCTGGACGACGAGGTCGGCGCCGTCTCCACGGGGATGCCTTTGCTGGCGGACCAGCTCAGGGCCGACCCAGCCCGGGTGCTTGCACCGATCGCGCCCGTGCTCTCCGGCGCCGACCTCGCGATGGTCAACCTGGAGACCGCGATCACGGAGCGCGGCGAGCCGGTGGCCGGCAAGAATTTCCACTTCCGTTCCCCGGCGGCGTCGTTCACCGCCCTGAGGGCCGCGGGCGTCGACGTGGTCAACATGGCGAACAACCACGCTCTCGACTACGGCCCCGTCGGTATGCAGGACACGTTCGACGCGATCGCGTCGTCCAAGCTTCCTGTGGTCGGGATCGGACACAACGCGTCCGAGGCGTACCGGCCGTACCGCACCGTCGTCAAGGGCCAGCGCATCGCGATTTTCAGCGCGCTCGACTGGCTGGAGCCCGCGCTGATCCCAGGGTGGTCGGCCACCGAGACGCAGCCAGGCGTCGCGTTCGCGATCGACCGCACGCGTCTCGTTGACGCGATGCGCGCGGTTCGGCCCGAGGTCGACACGCTCGTCGTGTTCCTACACTGGGGGACGGAGGAGACCTACTGTGCGTCGCCCGAGCAGGAGGATCTCGCCAAGACCCTCATCGCCGCGGGTGCCGACATCGTCGTCGGAAGTCACGCGCCCCGTGTGTTCGGGGCCGGCCGCGTCGGCAACTCGCTCGTCGCCTACGGGCTCGGCAACTTCGTGTACTGGCGCGAAGACGGGGAGTCGGGGCGCAGCGGGGTGCTGCTGGTCACGGCCACGGGCCGCGAGGTCGACGCGTACTCGTGGGCCCCGGCTCGCATCACGAACGGGATCCCCATCCCCGAGACCGGTGACGCAGCGGCCGCCGATGTCACCGAGTGGGAGCGCCGCCGCACCTGCAGCGGCTTGTCACCATAGGGAGGGTGCGTAGCCGTCGGGAAACGGCGGAGTGCCACTCGGCCTCTCGGTAAAGACGCAATCTGGCACTCACAAGGAGGCTGCGCCTGCGCGAGCCCATCACCGCGTGTCGACCTCGAAGATGCTGAGGAGAGCAGCCAACTCGGTCGGAGGGTTTGAGAACTGTCCCATCAGGAGTACCGCTCCTCTTCCCCTTCGACGGTCGTTGCGGATCACTTTTGTGACCGTGAGTTCCCTCAGGGGGTATTGGATGTCACAAGAGTCGGCTCTGGGAAAGCTTTCTCGGCTGAGCGCGCCGTCGCTCGGAGTGTTTCGGGGGCACGCTGCCGTCGAGCTCGGCGTGAGCCGAAAGCAGCTCGCGGGACTCTGTGCGGCCGGCGTCATCCAGCGAGAGCTCCCCGACACCTATCGCATGACGGCCGTCCCACGGTCGAGTGAGCAACGGCTACGCGCCGTACTGCTGTGGGCCGGAGACGAGGCGGCAGCCACGGGCCGGTCGGCTGGTGAGATGTACGGGCTCGAAGGTGTCCGTTCGCAGAGGCCGGAGATCGTGGTTCCGCGTTCGGTCCGCGGCAGTTCACCCCACGTTGTCGCTCATCATGGAGGAAACCGCGCTGCACTGATGGTGCGACAGGTCCGCGGCCTACGCGTCACCGGGGTGGAGTACACGCTCCTGCAAGTCGCGGCGACACTCGACGAAGAAGCATTCGAGATCGCATGCGAGGACGCGCGTCGTCGACGACTGACGTCAGTGCCGGCGCTCGACGCGTACCTCAGCCGCTTCGGTCGGCCGGGGCGAGCAGGCGTCATCACTGTCCGCCGCCTGCTACGCGAGCTCGATCCGAACTACGCCGCGCGCTCAACGCTCGAGGTGAGGACACGTCGTCTCCTCGTCGCGAATGGCATCAAGGGGTTCGTGCGCGAGTTCCCGCTCGAGTGGAGCGATCGCACCTATCGATACGACTTCGCATTCGAACGCCAGCGAACGATTCTCGAGACCAACGGCCGCCGTTGGCACGACGATCCTGCGGACTACGAGAACGACAACGAGAAGGGAGTGTCCCCGGACGGTACGGCTACCGCATCGTCCTCGCGACCTGGGCGAAGGTCACCGAGCAACCTGAGCGACTCCTACTCGAGGTCGCCGCGACGATGGCCGCATAGAGGAAGTGCGGCTAGATGCGCCCGACTTCTCGAGGGCTTGTCAGGAGTGGCATGAGGCGCTGGGCTGGTGTGTTCGCGTTGTCGTCGTGCTTGGCGACCGGTGTCGTGCTCGTGGCGCCGGGCGCGTCGGTGGTGAGCGCCGCAGCAATCTGTCAAACAACCGCGTACATCCCCAGCGGTGGTGAGGACATCGTCTCGACCATCGATGTCCCGACCAGAACCAAGGACCCGAGCGACATACACCTGGGAACTTCCACGTTTGCCAGCGGGGTCGCGATCACACCCGACGGCACCACTGCGTTCGTCGTCGAAACGGGCCCGGGCTCAGTGGCGACGATCGACGTCGCCACCAGGACAAAGGACCCGACCGACATCACCGGCTTCGAGCACCCGGCGGGAGTGGCGATCACCCCGGACGGAAAGACCGCGTACGTCACCAATTTCGGCGGCTCGGAGGTCTCGACGATCGACGTGGCGACCAGGACCAAGGACCCGACCGACATCACCGTCGACTCACATCCGATCGCGATGGCGATCACCCCCGACGGGACGACCGCTTACGTCGCCAATCTCGACGCCGGCAGCGTGTCCACGATCGACGTCGCGACCAGGTTCGCACCCGACTTCGATGTCGCCGTCGGCGCGGCCCCGTCCGATGTGGCGTTCACCCCGTGCGCGCCCGCACCGCCGCCCGAACCGCCCCCGCGCCAATTCCCGTGATCACGCCGGTGTTCACTGGCTGAACCGTCACCGGACTCACGACCATGACCGGAGGAGCGGGGTCAGTCGGGTGACACGGACGGCCCCCTCGACCGCGGGGCTGCGTGTGCCTGCCATCGGCAACACTGGTCACAACTCTGGAGGTCGCGATGGCCGGCGACGGATCACCTGCGCGTTACGTTCGCCCGGGCTGGTTCACACAGCACGTGTTCAACCCCATCGTCGCGGCGCTGACGCGTGCCGGACTGAGCGTGTGGGGTTCGCGGGAACTGCGCGTCCGCGGACGGAAGAGTGGCGAATGGAGAACCACGCCCGTCAACCTTCTGTCCTATGAAGCGAATCACTATCTCGTCGCGCCGCGGGGCGAGACGCAGTGGGTACGCAACTTGCGCGTCGCTGGAGTAGGTGAGCTCCGTGTCGGCAGACACATCGAGCCGTTCCGAGCAACCGAGATCGCAGACGCCGACAAGGAACCCATCCTGCGTGCCTACCTGAAGCGATGGAAGGCCGAGGTCGGCGTCTTCTTCGACGGCGTGAGCGCCACATCGTCTGAAGAAGACGTCAGTCGTATCGCTCCGGACCATCCTGTGTTCCAGATTCACCAACCGTCACCCACAGTTCAGTAAGTGTCTCTGGTGGAGTCGATCTCGGTACTGCCTGCGGGCTACCAGCTGCTACTCGATCGCGCGACCGAGGTATTGGCGGCTGATTCGCGCGTACAGGCGATGTGGGTACACGGCTCTGTCGCTCGCGGCGACGCGGACGCACTCTCTGATCTGGACATCATCGCGGCCGTCTCCGACGACGCGCTCACCGACTTCGGCGACGACTGGTGCGCTCGTCTCGACGCGATCACGCCAACGGTGATGGCGCGACGGTTCCCCGGTCCCGGCGGCAGTCTCTTGTCGATCACACCCGAATGCCTTCGGATGGACATGTGGATCGAGGCGGCGACCGAGGTTCCGACGTCGGTGGTCCGCGACCGTCGTGTGGTCTTCGACCGCGCTGACCTCGACGCGAGGGTTCCGCCACCGCTGCCATCCTCGGGCCCTTCGGACGTGAAGTTCGCGGCGTTGCGCGATTGGGACGCGGCGTGCCGCGCCGTCGCGAGTGTCGCGGATCCCTTGCTGGAAACCGAGGTCGTCCACACGCTGCGCTGGATCCTCTACGAGGGCTGTGTCGAGGCCAATCGGCCGCTCCCGGCGTTGGGGTTGAAGCAGTGGAGCGCCAAGTTGACACCCGCGCAACGCACGATGCTGGAGATCGTGCCGACACGCGGTGACGCCACGGCGATCATGGCTGCACTTGACGAAGTCCTCGGTCCACCAGCTCTGCCGCTCCCCGAGGCAGACCTGGCCCGAGTGATCTTCCCGCCCGAGGGCGTCATTCGGGCCGTCGCGCTGCTGACTGAACCGCCGGCGGCTCGGGCACGCCACATCGCCGAGGAGTTCTTCGCGCTGCATCTGTACTTGACCGTGGTCGTATACCGCGACGATTGGCTGCTTGGACTCGAGGGCATCTCGAGCTTGCGCAAGCTCCTCTACGAGCTCGACCTCGAAGAGAACGGTCGTCGACCCGCCTCATCACCGGCCGACTGGAGCGGCCGCCTCGATGCTCAGCAGCGCGCCGAGCTCCTCGCGCTTCCCACCGGAGAACCGACGCGTGACGCCGTCATCAGCGGACACCGCGCCGTGCGCGACGCGTTCATCGAGCGCGGCCGACGCGTCCTGGGCGACTCATGGCCTGAATCACTCGAGCACGCGGTCGTCACGCACGTCGACGAGTTCGTCACCCTGTGACTGGGCACACTGAACGTCGGCCGACGACCAGCGAGGCAGGTTCAGTCGAATGGACCAGGACGCCAGTTGACCGAGCCGCCGTGGAAGCTGGTCGACGCGAGGAG
>CAAGKR010155046.1_pt1 | contig 16644 bp, 13 predicted proteins | sample 2556971 | NCBI WGS metagenome assembly CAAGKR01 (sample SAMEA5207829, study PRJEB30636) | soil metagenome | biome: forest; feature: boreal; material: soil | place: USA | collected 2011-09 | depth 1 m | reverse complement strand
GGTGAACGGAAGGTTCGGGTCCCCCGTGCGGGTTCGGCAGCTGTTTGAACGGAATGATCGACGATGCGTCCTGGTATCACTTCTCCCGCGCGGGAAAACTTTGTTTGAACAAGTCGCCCGGCAATCGATGTGCGTCCAGCTTGTTTGTGGAAAAGACGCATACTACTCTCAAGGAGTATCGAAGTAAAAGTCGGATTATTGCTTCCCTGATTGGCTCAACGCGGAAAAGAATACCCGGGAGAATCCGACAGGAGTTCCTGTCGTTGGCGTAACATCAATTACACCAACCACCCGGTTCTGCGCATCCCGCTTGTTCGGTCCGAGGGTCTGTTTTGTGCCGTTGTGAGGGACTGACGTTAGGGTGCTAAGCGGCCGGTCGAACCTGGGTCCGATTTAGGTCCAATTACATCCGAATACGGTGGAAAGCCAGGGTACTAGACGCAGAGCCGACCTAAGCGGGACAATCGCATAGCATTAGTTCGTTTGCCTGCGGCAAGGGGGCATCCTCTTGTTCGGACTCGATTTTCAGCAGCTGCGGCGAACGAGGTTCGCGGGTTGAAGCGAGTCGAGTTGCCTGGGCGCTGGATCGCTTGGCCTCGTTACCTCAGTAATTTAGCAATCCCCATCATCTCCTTCACAATTGAATGCACGCTTTCCCCCATGGAATTTTCCTTTATGTGGACACCGTCCCACGCAATGCCATCTGGCATCTCGCCATTGTTGACGGTCCACGGACTGACCGTAAAGTATGACGGCGGTGGACAATCGGTCACTGCCTTACATGCAGTCAATTTCGAACTTGCTCCGGGAGAAATAATCGGAATACTCGGAGAATCCGGGTCCGGTAAGAGCACGCTTGCTCTTTCCATCCTCGGGTTGTTGCCCGCAAAAACCAGCGTGGCAGGCTCGATCCAGTTCCAAAACCAAGACCTGCTCCGAGTTGACGAATCTTCCTGGCAAACTATTCGCGGGGCAAGAATTTCCATGATCTTCCAGGAACCGGGACTCGCCTTGAATCCCGTCATGCGTGTCGGTGATCAGATTGCGGAGGTCATTCGGGCGCATCAGCCGGGAGGCCGGAAAATCCAGAAACAAGGGGCCGAGGCAATCCTAAGAGAAATACGCCTCTCCGACACAGACCGCATATACAAGGCGTACCCGCATCAACTCAGCGGAGGTCAACTTCATAGAGTTGCGATCGCGCAGGCCGTGTGCTGCAGGCCGCAGCTTCTGATTGCCGACGAACCAACTCGATCTCTCGACGTTACCGTGCAGGCCGAAATCCTGGACGTCTTGCACGAAGTCAATCGCATGTTTGGGTCCGCTCTCATCTTTATTACGCACAATCCCGCATTGCTTGCCGGATTCGCGGATCGCGTGATCGTAATGTACGCGGGCCGAATGATCGAGGATGGTCCAGTGAACCAGGTTTTCCGGCGGCCTTTGCATCCCTATACCAAGGGACTGCTTCAGTTAGCACCCAGATATCCAGGGCAAGACGGTCTGATCCGCCAAGGACGTCTGCCCGTGATTCCTGGCAGGCTTACTGACGCCGATCGGTTGACTGCAGGCTGTGTTTTCGAGCCGCGATGCTCTGCCAGGACGGCTGTTTGTCGATCCGAATTCCCCCACGAAGTCACGCCGGAACAAGGCCGGCGAGTCAGTTGTTTCAACCATGGGAACTGAAGCAGCAGCCAAGCGTGCGGTCAAGGAAGCACTCGCGAGGACGCGGGGGTTGAGCAAGCAATATGTGCAGCGCAGCCCGTTCTCGCGAAAGAGGTTTGCCCTCGACGCGCTCATAGATGTGGACCTCGAGATTGCTCCGGGGTGTTTAACCGCACTGGTGGGGGAATCAGGCTCCGGGAAATCTACTCTGGCCAGTTGCCTGGCGATGCTGGAAACGCCGGATCGAGGTGAGATCTGGTTTGAAGGGAAGGAAATATCGCGCTGTAGTCCGCCGGAGCTGGCGGCGCTCCGCCCCAGGATTCAAATGGTTTTTCAGGATTCGGCTGGAGCTTTGAATCCTCGTCTCTCGGCGGGACAAATCATTGGAGAGCCCCTCGAAATCCAGGGCCGAGAAACTGGAAAAGATCTGCGCTTGCGGGCCTGCGAATTGATGGAAGAAGTCGGACTGTCACCGCACTGGATTGATCGTCGCTCATTGGAGTTCAGTGGCGGGCAACGCCAGCGGTTGGCCATCGCAAGGGCGATCGCATTGAAGCCGGCTTTCCTGATACTCGATGAGTCACTCTCGGGTTTGGATCTTTCAACCCAGGCCCAGATCCTGAATCTTCTGCTCGACCTTCAGGCGGCGCACTCCTTAACCTACTTATTGATTTCCCATGATTTGAGTCTGGTGGGACAGGTCGCGGATTTCGTTGCAGTCATGCACAAAGGAAAAGTAGTCGAACAGGGACCACGCCAAAACATATTCAGCAACCCCAGGCACGCTCACACGCGGGAATTGCTGAGTTCCTGCCGCGTGATGGAATCTGCATTCCGAACTGCCTCTGCCGGGGGCGGCCTATGAAGTATCTGGAGCGGCGCCTGATTCACGGGATACTACTCTTGGCTGGGGTGTCAGTTTTGAGTTTTCTGTTTAGCGACCTGGCTCCGGGCAGTTTCTTCGATGAAATGAAGCTCAATCCACAGATTTCATCGGCTACGGTGGCGGCATTACGCTCGCAGTATGGGCTCGATCAACCATTGCCGGTGAGATACGGCCGTTGGGTGAAGTCGGTATTCCGGGGTGATTGGGGATATTCTCTTGCATACAACTCCCCGGTCAAGAATCTTCTACTGGTGCGGGCGCGCAACACCCTCCTTCTAACCACGTTGGCGACTTTGCTGGCATGGCTGATCGCGATTCCTATTGGAGTTTGGACTGCCGGTCGCAGCGGCGGTTGGGAAGACAGGCTTGCGATGGCAGGCACATCGCTTCTGCTCTCGGTACCGGAGCTTGTTCTAGCTCTGGGCCTTCTGTATTGGGTGGTACGTACCCGCACATTGCCAGCGGGCGGAATGGTTTCCGTGGGTTTCGACGATCTCGGGGCGTGGCCAAAGCTGTTCGACCTGGGGGCGCATCTCGTGGTTCCAACGGCCATTCTCGTTCTCGCGAGTCTGCCGATTTTGGTGCGCCACATACGAGCCAGCATGATGGAAGTATTAAAGGCCTCATTTATTCAGGCGGCACGCGGACACGGGATCGGCCCGGCCAGGCTTTTGTTCCGTCATGCGCTCCCGGCTGCTGCGAATCCTCTGATCTCTTTATTTGGGTTGTCGGTTGCTGGACTCTTGAGCGGGTCGCTGTTGGTGGAAGTAATTATGGGCTGGCCGGGGCTGGGACCGCTGCTACTCGAGGCCTCCGTTTCCAGGGACATCTACGTTGTGGTTGGGGCTGTGATGGCTTCAACCCTGTTCATGATTCTGGGGAGTTTTCTGGCGGACGTAATGCTGGTGGTTGTGGATCCACGAGTCAGGGTGCAATAACGCAGGGTGCAATAAGGGATGGGCAATAAGCGAAAAACCATTGCCGCAATGGCGTTCCTGCTGTCGCTGCACCTGGCGATACTGTTTGCCGGATTTGTCGCGCCCCAAGATCCTGCCGTCCAGAATCGAGACTTTCCTTTCGTCCCGCCAACCCACGTCCATTTTGTGGATGCGCAAGGACACTTGCATCTTCGTCCTTTTATTTACCAATGGGCTGCCCGTCAAGACGGTCTTTACGAATACGAAGAGTCCCGCGAACGAGAATATCCTTTACATTTGTTCGTTCGAGGATCGCAATACAAGATTGCTGGCTTACTTGAATCGCACGCTCACTTATTCGGAGTGGCCGCTCCGGCGCAAATATTTCTTGCCGGAACTGACAACTACGGCCGCGACCAGTTCTCCAGGATTTTGTTCGGAGGACAAATCTCTCTTGCCGCGGGTCTTCTCGCTACCGGGATTTCACTGTTCGTGGGGTTATTGATTGGCTGTGTCTCCGGTTTTTACGGGAAGTGGATTGACGAATCAGCTATGCGTCTGGCTGAGCTCTTCCTGGTGTTGCCCTGGTTGTACTTGCTCCTGGCAGTACGATCCTTCCTGCCACTTCACGTCAGTCCGGCCCAAACGTTTCTCTTACTAGTTTCCGTGATCGGGACGATTGGATGGGCCCGCCCGGCAAGGCTAATTCGAGGAGTCGTGCTCAGTGCCAAGCAGCGAAAATATGTGCTGGCGAGTCGCGGGTTTGGCGCATCGGACGCCTACATTCTGCGCCGTCACATCTTGCCGCATACTTATGGCATCCTGCTTACTCAAGCCGCATTACTGGTGCCCCAATATGTGATCGCAGAAGTCACATTGTCGTTCTTTGGGCTGGGGCTGAGCGAGCCCACGCCTAGCTGGGGAAGTCTGCTTGCAAACCTCCAACACTACAACGTCATGGTGTCCTATTGGTGGATGTTCGCTCCAGCACTGGCCCTGGTACTTGTCACTATTGGTTACCTCGGCGTAGCCAACGCTTTTCACCAGCAGTTACAATCTGACTCAATCTGAAAGTTTAGCCACGTGAGAACCTCTATGCATCGCTTGGGTTTTCTCTCCACCCTTCTGCTTGCCTGCCGCATTGCTTGTTTCGCATCGTCCGCTCCGCAACCACTGCAACGCGGAGAAGAGGTGCAGATCACGGACAACCAAGTCGGGCAATATGGCGGCACTCTGGTTGTGGCTCAACGCAGTGAGCCCAAGACTCTGAATCCGGTCATCGCCGCGGACGCTCCGTCTCGGGAAGTCCTGGGCCGGCTCACCGCGGATTTGATTCATATCAACCGGGATACGCAGCAGACTGAACCGGCCTTGGCGAAATCCTGGACTATGTCGAAGGACGGCCGGGTGTTCACGGTCAAGCTTCGCCACGGCTTGCGTTTTTCTGACGGCCAGCCCTTCGATGCCGATGATGTCGTGTTCTCCTTCCAGCTTTATCTCGACGACCAGATCCATTCGTCGCAGCGCGATCTCCTGGTTGTGGGCGGAAAACCGATCGAAGTGCAGAAGATTGACCAATACACGGTACGCTTTAAGCTGGTCCAACCTTATGCCGCTGCCGAGCGAATCTTTGACAGCCTGGCGATGTTGCCTCGCCACCTTCTGGAGAACTCGTACCGGCAGGGAAAATTTACGCAGGCTTGGACCCTAACCACATCCTGGGCGGAGATTGCTGGCATGGGACCGTTTCGTTTGAAAGAGTACGTCCCCGGGCAGAAGATTGTTCTCGAGCGCAACCCCTACTACTGGAAAGCTGATCGAAACAAGAATCGTCTCCCCTACCTTGATGAGATGGTATTTCTGTTTGTGGGAAACGAAGATGCGCAAGTGATTCGTTTCCAGGCCGGCGAAACCGACATCATCAGCCGACTCAGCGCGGAAAACTATCTGCTGCTGTCCAAGGAGCCCGGGAGCCGAGGAATCGCGCTGTTCGACCTCGGGCCGAGCCTCGAATACAACTTTCTAGTGTTCAATCTCAACGATCTCAAGTCCAAGAACCTGGACGCGATAGAGGCCAAGCAGGCTTGGTTTCAGGACCTGCGCTTCCGGCAAGCGATATCGGCTGCGATTGATCGCGACGCCATCGTAAAGCTTGTGTACGCAGGCCGTGGGGCGCCGCTCTGGGGAAATGTAGGTCCGTCGAACAAGTTCTGGGTGGATCAGACGTTACCCCATCCGGCGCGTTCCCTCGCTCGGGCGCGAGAATTATTGAAAGCGGCTGGATTTTCGTGGCGCGACGACGGATCCATGATCGATCAGAAAGGCCAACCTGTGGAGTTTTCCATCATCACCAGCACTTCGAATACTCAGCGCACGAAGATGGCGACCCTCATTCAGGATGACTTGAGCAAGCTGGGGATGAACGTCCACGTGGTTCCTTTGGAATTCCGTGCGGTCCTGGATCGTGTTTTCCAGACTTACGATTACGAAGCCAGCATGATGGGTCTGGGCGGCGGGGATGCTGATCCCAACCCGGAGATGAATGTCTGGATGTCGAACGGGGGCACTCATCTCTGGCGCCTGGGCGAATCCAAACCGGCAACCGCGTGGGAGGCGCAGATCGATCAGTTGATGCAGAGCCAAATGGTGCAGCTTAAATACAAAGAGCGAAAACATCTTTACGATCAGGTACAGGTGATCATCGCCGCCCATGTTCCCTTCGTATTTCTTGCCACACCGAACATTATGGTAGGGGCAAAGAAGAATCTGGCGAATTTCAAGCCAGCCATTCTGGATTCCAACACGCTGTGGAATGTTGAACAGCTCTATTATTCGCCGGGGAACACGGGCGGAAAGCCGTGAACCCGCCGCTGGCTGCGCCCGAGTTGGCTTGGCCGGACGAACGCTTGGTACGGGAATGCTGCAAAGGCAATCCGGACGCTTGGGCTGCCTTAATCGAGAAATACAAAAACCTCATTTTCTCGATTCCTATTAAATTTGGTTTGTCGCGCGAGGATGCCGCGGATATTTTTCAAGCTGTCTGTGTGGAGTTGCTCGCCGGCCTGCCCAAGCTGCGCGAACCGAAGGCCCTCCCCAAATGGCTGATGCAGACGAGTTATCACCAATGTCTGCGCTGGAAGAAACTCCGGTGGGACTTGCTGGACGACACGCAAGGAATCGAGAGCGAGAAACTATCCAGCGCTGAAGAATTGCCGGAGGAGATTCTGTATCAAGTGCAACGCGAGCAGAGCGTTCGCGAAACAATGTCCGCGCTTCCCGCGCGTTGCAATCGAATGGTGACGATGTTGTTCTTTGAAGATCCACCACGTCCTTACGATGAGGTAGCGAAGGAACTTCAACTTGCAACCGGTTCCATTGGCTTCACTCGTGGCCGATGCCTGAAAAAATTGCGCGACATGCTGAAAGAGAAGGGTTTCCATTGAGACGCCCTTCGGCAAACAAAGAGCATCTGCTGGAAAAGCTTGTGGCGCTCGATGACGAGACCAGCCGTGCAGGGTTTTTGTCGCGACATCCGCTACTCCTGCAATCGGAAATCGTGACTCAACTCACGGAGCAGGTGCGAGAGCAAGTCCGAGTGGATGTGCAGCACGCGCTCCGCATGGCGGACGCCGCTCTCGGCATTGCTACTAAACTCGGCGACAAACCGTCGCTGGCTCGGGCGAAGCGCGCAAAGGCAAATGCTCTCTACGCTCAAGGAGAGTACGCTGCTGCGGTTGAACTCCACGAACACGCGGTTGCCCTGTTCGATGCCATCGGCGAATCCAACGAAGTAGCCCGCACGCTCAGCGGATCCATACAGCCTCTGCTTCTACTGGGCGAGTACAGCCGCGCCTTCGCCGCCGGCGAGCGGGCGCGAAAAATCTTTACCGACGAAGGCAACAACTGGAGGCTGGCGCGTCTTGAAATCAACATCGGCAACATTTACTCACGGCAAGACCGTTTTGTAGAAGCCATCGATTGCTATCAGCACGCCTACCAGGGGTTGCTGGAAGAAAATGACGCGGAAGGCACGGCTGCCGCTTTGAGTAACATGGCCACTTACTACATCAGCCTGAATGATTTCCCCAAAGCGCTTGAGGCCCACACCAAAGCGCGCCAGTTCTGCCAGGAACACGGCATGCCGCTGCTGGTTTCCCAGGCTGATTACAACATCGCTTATCTCTATTACCTCCGGGGTGAGTACGGCAAAGCCATCCAAATGTTGCGGGTCGCAAGTGTGAATTCGAAAAAAATCGGGGATACGTATCACTCGGCGCTATGCAGTCTGGACCTGGCAGAGCTTTATCTGGAGTTAAACCTCAGCTCCGAGGCGGCTGAGCTTGCGCAACAAGGTTACGAGGGCTTTACCAAACTGCGAATGGGATACGAGAGCGCCAAGTGCCTGGCATTCTCGGCCATCGCGGCAAGCCAGCAAGCGCACGCCTTTGAAGGGCTCAAGCTTTTTACCCAGGCGCGAGAAGTGTTCGTCAAAGAAAAAAACCGGGTTTGGCCCTCGGTCATCGACCTGTACAGGGCCCTGGTATTTTTCGAGGAAGGTCGTTTTTTTGAAGCACGGCGGCACTGCGCGGAAGCGTTGGACTCCTTCCGATTGCTAAATCTGCCTGGCAAGTCTGCGCTGGCGCAACTTCTGCTGGCAAGGATTGCCTCGCGGACCGACGATTCTGATCAGGCTTTCCAGCACGCGAATGCCGCACTCGAGACAATTGAAACGCTGGAGTCGCCATTTCTCAGCTATCAGACGCAGCTCCTGCTGGGCAATCTGCACCGTGCCCGGGGGGATAGTGAGCGCGCCTACTCGGCGTATCAGTCAGCGCGTGAAGCGCTGGAAACGCTACGCAGCAGTTTGCGCGGGGAAGAGCTAAAGATCGCGTTCATAAAAAATCGGGTTGAGGTTTACGAAAATCTAGTGGAACTTTGCTTAAGTCGGGAAACCAAGCTTGCCGCCGAAGAGGCATTCACCTATGTGGAGCAGGCGAAATCGCGCAGCTTGATGGATTTGTTCGCCAAGCCCGCGCCCGCACTCGCTGGGAGCGCGCCTGGTCAAAGCGAACTGGTTCGTTCCATTAAGGACCTTCGCGAAGAACTCAACTGGTACTACAACCGGATCGAGCGTGAGCAACTCCAACCTGAGCAGCCGTCGGCCGATCGGATGTCCCTCCTGCAGCAGGAAGCGCGGGACCGGGAAAAGAAATTGATGCGCGTCTTGAAAGATGCCTCGGCGACTGACGCCACAGAAGCTGGGTTACAAATGCCCAGCCACGTGCCCATCAGCACGATTCGTGCTGCTCTCCCATCTGACACTCTCATCGTCGAATACTTTCGAGTCCGCGACCGCATCCTCGTATGCTTGCTTGGCCGAGAAACTCTTGAGGTTTTTCCGATCACGTTGGAAACCAGGGTCGCCGGTTTACTGCGGCTGCTGCAGTTCCAGCTCTCCAAGTTCCGGCTGAATCCGCAATATCTCGAAACATTCCAAGATTCTCTGGTGCAGGCGACCCAAGCACACTTGAAAGAACTCTACGACGAACTGATTACTCCGGTGGCGTCTCGACTCGAGGCGAGGCATCTTATTTTCGTTCCTCACGGCTGTTTGCACTATGTCCCTTTTCACGCACTTTTTGATGGGTCCCAGCACTTGATCGACCGATACACGGTTTCCTATTCCCCCAGTGCCAGCATCTTTGCGCTTTGTCAGGGCAGGACGGCAAGTTCCGGGGGAGGCTCGCTGGTGTTCGGCATCCCCGACCCACAAGCGCCGGCCATCCTCGATGAAGTGCAGGCGCTGGCTGGTGTTCTCGACCAAGCGGAATTATTTGTGGGCTCACAAGCGACCGAGCACGCCCTACGCAGCCGAGGACCCACTAGCCGTATGATTCACATTGCCACCCACGGCCGTTTCCGCCAGGACAACCCGATGTTCTCCGCCATCCGCCTGGGAGACTCGTTCTTGAGCTTGTTTGATCTCTACGAATTGAGGCTTCCCGTGGAACTGATCACTCTGAGCGGCTGCTCAACCGGCCTAAACGTGGTGGCTGCCGGTGACGAGTTACTCGGCCTGGCGCGAGGGTTGCTCCACGCAGGGGCTCAGTCGTTGATACTCAGCCTCTGGGACGTTCACGATAAGAGTACGGCGCAGTTTATGACGGCCTTCTATGGCTTCCTCCAACAGGGAAAAAGCAAAGCCCAGGCCCTCCAAGCCGCGATGTTGCAACTGCGATTAAGCTATCCCCATTGTTATCAATGGGCTCCCTTTATCCTGGTGGGGAAGGCGTAGCACCAGGATTTATTTTCTCCTGGCTATATTTCTTGACCGGGATGCAGCCCTTTTTCCATGAGTACCAGTAACGGGCAAGCGAGGCTAATCGCTTTCTGGTTGCCGCGCCCCAGCGGAGGTGGTGTTGAAGCATTTCAGCGAAGGCCAATGGGCCGATTTTGTGAGGAACCTGGTATTGCCGAGGGCAAAGGTGGACATGCAGCAGCACATTCACAACGGGTGCGACAAATGCGGGGATACGCTGCAGCTTTGGCAGAGTGTTTTCGCGATTGCTACGGGCGAAGTGGCCTTTACCCCTCCAAGTGACGTGGTTCGGGTTGTGAAGAGCCAGTTCGCGGTGATGCTTCCCGATCCGACGCGCGGTTTGCGTCTCCTGTTCGACTCGAACCTGCAACCCGTCACCGCGGGAATACGCGGTTCCGTTTCGGCACGGCAATTTCTGTATGAGACGGACGATTACTACATTGACCTTCGTCTCGAACCTCGCCGGCCGGCAGATCGGGCCTGCCTGGTTGGACAAATCCTTACCAGGAGGGGAACGCAGCAGCCTGCCGAGGGCTTTGCCGTCTGCGTCCAAAAAGGCAAGCTGCCAATCGCCGAGACCAACGCGAATCAGTTTGGAGAGTTCCAGCTCGAGTTTGACGGTGCCAGTGATCTATGGGTTTCAATTAGCCGCAGTGAAAGCGACGAAAGCAACGCAATCCAACTCCCCCTCGATGGAATTGACGTTAAGTCATTGACAACACGCGGTTTGGACTAGGGCTGAATAGCCCGAAAGTAACCGTCCAAGAAATTACCGGTGTAAGTTTTGCGAAGTCCAACTGTTTCGTAGACTCGACCATACCTAAAACGGCGAGTCCCGAGGGGGAAGTTTGATGGGAACACACAATCGTTCTATTGCCAATGAGTCAAAGCGTGGGACACCCAGGACTCTTCGTGGGTTTTTCGCAGTGGTGTTGCTCCTGTGTTTCACTACCGGGAGTTTGTTTGCACAAAGCTCAACTACGCCGCCGCAGACTCGAATTGTAGTCAGAGACAGCCTCGGCTTGGGCGGTGTGCTGAACTTGTGCGCGCTGCTGGGCTGCTCGACGACTGAGTCGTTGGGAGATCCCCAGGGCCAGCTGTTCATGATTCAGACTCCGGCATCACTCAATCTGATCACAGCCCTGCTGAACGTTCGCTTGTTGGGTCTTGTCTCGATCGAGACCGATCAGATGGTTCAGGCAGAGGCAGCGTCCGCAGGGCCCGCTCCCAGTTATCTGACCGACGAGACTCCGTTCCTTTATTACGGAACGACGGTATGGCACGGCTATGTCTACCAGCCCGGCAATCAGCTTATCCGGACTGATGCGACCCACACGGCGTTCAACACTGCAGGTTCCGGAGTGATCGTCGCGGATATCGATACCGGTGTTGATCCGAATCATCCTGTGTTGAAAAGCTCTTTGCTTGCCGGCTACGACTTCACACGCAACCAGAGCGGCGGCTCCGAAATGAGTGACGTGAACCAGTCCTCGGTAGCAGTTCTGGATGGCGATGGTGAGCCTGCACAAGTCAATCAATCGTCGGTAGCGGTGCTGGACCAGTCTTCCGTGGCGGTGTTGGATGGTGGGCCGTACGCAGACTTCGGCCACGGAACCATGACTGCGGGCATTATTCACCTGGTGGCGCCGCAAGCGCAAATCATGCCCCTGAAAGCGTTCCAGGCAAATGGAAGCGGGTATAACTCTGACATCCTGCGCGCCATCTATTATGCAGTCGGCCATGGCGCAAAGGTGATCAACATGAGTTTCAATTACACCACCTACTCACAAGAACTGGCGAATGCGGTGAATGATGCCACCGCCAACGGAGTGATTTGCGTGGCGTCAGCGGGCAACAGTGGGGCACGGGCTACGGTTTATCCGGCCGCGCTCAAAGGCGTGATCGACGTAGCCTCTACTAGCGACAACGATACTCCTTCAACGTTTTCGAACTACGGAGCACCGCCCGTTTGGCTGGCTGCTCCGGGTGAAGGCGTGATGACCACATATCCCTTCGGCACTTATGCGGCGGGATGGGGCACGTCATTCAGTACCCCCATGGTTTCCGGTACCGTGGCGCTGATGATCTCCGCGTATAACGCCAAAGTGCAGACATCCGGAAGTTTGCTCGGGTCACTTTCGCTGGGCGTTACTGCCCCCAGTACCGAGCTGCAGGCGGCCAATGCTCTTGCCCACACTCAGGCGATACCTGATCCGCAGATGGGGCACGGTCGCCTTGATACGTATCAAACCATACAAGCTTGGCGTACCAGCTTGGGATTGCACTAGAGCATTTGGAGGTTTCATGGCAACCCCAGCGAACCAATGGGCGACAGTACCTTCGAGTGGCGAAGCCGTGTTGCGAGTGAAGGAACTTGAGGAGCAAAAACAGGCGCTCCTCAAGTCCGTCATTTGCTCCTTCAACCAGCTACTCGATCTGCGCGATCTCGGCACTGGAATTCACAGTACCCGTTTGGCGGAATGGGCGGTCCGCGTCGCCAGAAAATTAGGACTCGCAGAATCGGATTTCTATCAGCTCGAAGCCGCGGCTCTCCTGCATGACATCGGGAAAATCGGCATCCCCGACGCCATCCTTAAGAAAGAAGGCAAACTCACGGACGAAGAGCGAGCATTGATGAACAAACATCCTGAATATAGCTGGTCGATTCTGCGGCTGTTTCCCGGCTTGGATAAAGCCAGTCTCTATGCCCTGCATCATCACGAAAGTTACGATGGCCGGGGATATCCGGGAGGACTACGGGGCGGCGAAATACCGATTGGATCGCGCATTGTGGCCGTCATCGATGCTTATGACGCAATGATTTCAAACCGTTGCTACCGCAAAGGCCTTTCGCACGAAGACGCGGTGAGTAGGCTCACCGCGGCTGGGGGCACACAATTTGACCCCATGGTAGTTCAAGCCTTCGTGGAAATTGCCGGGCAAGAGGTTGCCGAAGTCTTTGCTGCCACGGGTAGCAGCCGGTCTGCCGTAATCTAGCCAACTCAGGTCGGGCGACCAAGCCTGTCTGTTGCACCAAGTCCCTAATCCGCGATAGCTATAATCCGAGCCAGGAAGGGCAAGTATTCCTGAGGTCGCATTCTCAACTCGAACCGCAGGCGGCAACCTTCAATGAATAAAGGTCGGGTCTCCGCGGGAATGCCTCGGCAACGTGCCATAAAGACTTCACTGCCTCTCCGAGAACTAGCCCAAGTCCTGCTCCTGGCTCCGGGTTACTTCGTTGCAGGTAAGCTAGGACTCCGACTGGCGTTTGTGAATCCGAGTGCAAGCGCGGTGTGGCCACCCAGCGGAATCGCGCAGGGGGCTCTGTTGATTCCGGGTATGAAGTTTGGGGCGTCTTCCTGGGCGCATTCCTGGTCAACGTCACAACTGCCGGCTCGGTGGCAACCTCCGCCGGTATTGCTGTGGGAAATACTCCCGAAGCGCTCGTGGGCTGCTACACATTACCCTTGGTTTCGGGCATTGATAGCTGCTTGCTGTCAGACGTGCAGCGAACAAGTGGAATCAGAGTGTTTGGTTAAGTGTTTGTTAAAGTCAATCCAAAACGGAGCAAAACACCATAGCGGTCTTACAAATTAAACGGATCGTCGTTTATTGAAATTTCAATGGCGCAGAAGTGGGATGGCCGGGGTTTTGAGTGCGATATAACGTCAACTACGAACCATATCCCCCATTTTCACAGTCGCCACTCGGCCAAAGCAATAACACGTTGGCGTCTTACAGTCTTGCCACTACCTCTGCAAGCTCACGCATCTGCTCCGGTTTCAGTGTGTCTACTTCAGGCAACACGACATCAACATCCAAACCGTAGCCGTCAACCGAACGATCGTCGCCATAGTAATTACTTCTACCGAGCGAGATCCGGTAACGAAGTCCAGTGTGCGGCAGCACCGAGTAGCCGGGCTGTATAAACTGACATCCCCCAAACGTTTTCGTACCCACGACAATTGTCTCTGGCAGTGAAGCCAACATTCCAGTGAGCAATTCGCAATCGGATCCGCAGCGCGAGTTGACCAGCGCGATGAGGCGCAGATCGCTCGGCTTGGGTTCGAAGCGATGTTGCAAATATGTCCATTGTGCCGGCTTGGTGTCCACCGTTCGCGGACAGCCGGGGGGATAGGCCTGGGCCATGCGATCAAGCAGCCCTTGCAAATCTTTCTTCTGGCCGGGCGAGATAGTTGGTGTGCCTTGAACGGGATAGCTCCACCTTAGGGGAGCATAAAGGCAAGAAGACGTAATCTGTGAGCCTAGCTTCTCAAATTGCACCATACGTCTTTCGTCAATCCAATCTTTCAGCAGTTCGAGGCCGTATTCGGCTGAGCCGCCGCCATTGTCACGCATATCGATAATCAGAACCCGATCCCCCGGCCGGCGTTGCGCCCAACTTTGTTGTGACACGTGCTCATAGTTCCACGGTCCGAATGTAGGGAGGCGTGCATAAGCGATGCCCTCGCCGAGTCGTTCGATTCGCGGCTGATCGTGGCTCACAATCTCCTCCCACAGTTCGTTCAGCATTAAAGACAACCCCCTGCCTGTTCGATTTCCAACAGGCAGCAGCGGAATCCAGGCGCCTCCGCAGCGCACCGTCTGTGGAGTTCCATGCGAGGTGGGCATAGAGATATAGTTCGCGTTTGCGAAGGTGTTGGTACCGGTCTTCCATAGCTTCACGGCGCGCACTTGCTGGCCTGCGTCGTTGGCGGCAATAGGGAATAGTCCATTACTCGCGCGAATCTCCACGCAAGGGGCGCCTGGCGCGCTTGCGAGAACGGCCGTTTGTGAGCCGTCGCCGGTCAAACGAGCGAGCGGAATTTGAGTGTGGTTGTCGCGCTGGAAGGCCAGGAGGGCATCGATTGGCGCGAAGGCTTCATGGAACGGAAGGCTCGTAGTGCCTCCTGCGGCCAGCTGCTTACGCCAATCGGCGAACCATTGATTCCAGTTCCAACCGCGGGCTTCTGCGCTATCCCACCCTCCATAGGCACGCTCCATTACCGGCTCGAGTACGTCCAGATCGGAGAGGAGCAGGTCGGCCCGAACGTGATGTGAGTCGAGGAGCAATTTGATGGGGGGGGCTGTGGACCAGCCCGAAGGCACCAGCAGTGAATGCGATGTCCAAGGCGGTTCGAATGGATGCTCTTTCAAAAAGCTTCCATCTGAGACGATCAGGCCCAATCGCTCCAGGTATGCGTCTTCCGCGTTGATGTCTGCTGCTGTGAGCGTTGCCCGCACCGGCGAGGGGCGATGTGCGATCGCTTCCAGCAGCCCGAGGATCCCTAATAGCAGCAGGGCGATGAGTGCCACGCTCCACCGGGCCACACCCCTCCAGAGCCTCCGTGTTGGTCTCTGTGAGGCGCTTCTGGAATCCAAATCGCTTTGGGTGGCCATCCTTAGAAACTCCTGAAGTGACATGCTAGCAGTTGGCGGCCCGACCTCGGTGAGTGAGTGATAGGGCGATTTTGCAACAGTAATCGAAACCGTGAATCCCCACCCGTGTTCTCAGGATTGCCGAAAGAGCACGAGAAAGCCTCTCCGCGAAGGGCGCCAAGGCACACGAAGAAGCCCTTTAGTTGTGATCTCCGCCTCCATGTTTATGGTTGCAGAGTTTGCATTGCGTGGGTGGCTCGGCATTGTCCACCAAATGATGGACCGGCTTGAGCGTTCGCAAAGAGGCGAACACCGCCTTCAGATCATCGTCCGTCATGTGGCGAAAGGCCCACCAGGGCATGGCCCGGTTCAGCTTACGCGCGCCAACGTATCCGGTGCGTATGGTCTTGACGAACAAAGCCTCGTCATAATAGCCAATGCCGGAAGCATCGGGCGTGAGATTAGCGGAGAACATTCCCTTCTCCATCTCCGTACCGCCTGCCATCTTCAGCGCCGGGATTGGCTGAAACTTGGAATCGCGGGGCGTGTGGCAGTCGCTGCAATGTCCTATCTCAATCAGGTAATCGCCGTGAGTTGCTGGGGTGGACATATCCGGCTCTGGCACAGGCTCGATCACGGGTTGGGGTACCCCCTGAATCAGGCGGGAGAACATAAACGGAATCTTTCCCGGAGGCAGGTTGGTGTGCACCGGGGGCAGACCGCGGATGAAGACCACGATCGAGGCCAGGTCTTCGTCGGACAGGTGGCGGAAGTGTTCGTAGGGCATCACCGGGAACAGCGCGCTTCCGTCAGCGGCAATGCCTTCGCGGATGGCCCGGGCGATGGCGTCATCGCTCCACTTGCCAATTCCGGTTTCCGGATCAGAAGTGATGTTGGGCGCGACCAGGCGAAAACCGCCTTCCTCATCCAAAACCTGGCCCGCGCCCTCCTGGGAGAGCAGCACGGGCGGATCCGATTTTTCATCGTGTTTGGAATGGCAGCCCATGCAATTGATTACGTCGTGCACCAGGTACTCTCCCCGGCGCATGCGCTCCGGCGTAGGTTCGAACTTGCGCGCCGTCAACGGGCGTTTCTTGGCGCCAATCACTGGCCGCCAGCCCACGGTGAAGGTTATGGCAAGAGCAGCGAGTACCAGTAAAACAAGAATTCCGTAGCCGAGAATTCTTGCCAGGAGTTTTCCCCAGCTCTTCGCCATGTCCGCCTCTTTGGATTGCAATTAACGAAACGAGAAAGGGTACCGGAAGTGAAACCCAATCAGCCGGAGCCATTTTGCGTCCCTCGGCTGACGGCACCTTGATAACACAAACCGAGGGCGGGGACAATTGAAATGTTCCTTCAGGGATAAGCGGGTGAGGAGTAGCTGGTGTTAGGGCGATAGGACGTTTTGACCGCTGGTCATTGAGTAGAGTCGAGAACAGGCGCAGTGGCTTTAGCCTCCCGGTGGCTTGTGGGCTGGG
>CAAGKR010339600.1_pt1 | contig 16659 bp, 11 predicted proteins | sample 2556971 | NCBI WGS metagenome assembly CAAGKR01 (sample SAMEA5207829, study PRJEB30636) | soil metagenome | biome: forest; feature: boreal; material: soil | place: USA | collected 2011-09 | depth 1 m | reverse complement strand
ATTCAATCACTGTTTCCTCTGCCTTGAGACCGATTTCTACCATTTGCCGCTGGATTATCTGTGCGGCCGCCTGGGCTTTCGCCAGCGCGTCCGGCCATGCATACCCTAGCATTGCCTGCCCCATCACGCCATCTTCATAACCGGCAACAATCTTCAACATGTCGGGGGCTGGCCGCCCTGTCGCGCCTGTGACGCGAACCTGGTCTGGCCCAATCTCTTCCATACGCAGTGTCGTCATATTTACATCAACGTCCGGAGTCATATAGTGGCTTGGATCATGCACCTCGTATAACAATTGCTCGCGTAAGGTATCAAAATCGACACGCCCGCCAGTTCCTGGCGCTTTACTGATGACGGCCTCACCACTCTCCCACACTTCGGCTATGGGGTATCCGATATGGGCAAGGTCGGGGATGGAGCGCCAGTTGCCACCGAAGTTGCCACCTGCCGCCTGCCCGCTACACTCGAGCAAGTGCCCGACTACTATACCTTGTGCCAGTCTATCCCAGTCATCCCAGCGCCAGCCCAGTTCGTGAATCATAGGGGCAAGGAAGAGCGCGGCATCCGCGACACGCCCTGTCAGGACGATATCCGCGCCGCCGTCCAATGCTTCTACCAGTGGACGCGCCCCAAGGTAGGCGCTGGCAAAGACCAGGCGTCCGCGTACCGTGGTGATATCCTCCCCCGTATCCATGTGGGCCAGAGAAACACCCGCTGCCTCTAGTTCATCAAGTCGCTCCTGCACGGAATCCCCGAGTACTACACCAACCTTGAGTTTCAAGCCAAACTTCTTGAGCGCCGCTATCAGCACCTCTCTTGCCGCCATTGGATTCAGCCCACCCGCGTTGAGGATAAATTTCACTCCTCTTGGAACGGCTATAGGAAGTAGTTCGGCCAGCATGGGCACAAGGTCGCGCGTGTAGCCCAGGTTAGGGTCGCGCTGGCGATCTTTCTGCAAGATGGCCAGCGTCAATTCAGCCAGGTGATCAGAGGCGACGTACTGCACGTTGCCCCGTTCTATACTCGCCTTGATAGGTCTCCAGGAATCGCCATAGAAACCCAGGCCGCCAGCTATACGCACGGACTTCATACACAGTTCCCTTGCCCTCTACCTCATACCAAACAGTTCTCGGGCGATCAACAACTGGCGAATTTCGTTGGTGCCAGCGCCAATCTCACCCAACTTGGCGTTGCGCCACATGCGTTCAACCTCGAAGTCAGTCAGGTAGCCCCAACCTCCATGGATCTGTAGGGCCTGGTCGGCAGCACGCATAGACGCTCGCGCAGTGAACAGCAGTGCCGCTGCCGCCTCTTTGCTGACGCGCTTGCCCTGCTGCGCCAGCCACATACAGCGGTGCGCCATCAACCGGGCGGCTTCAAGATCGGTATACATATCAGCGATTTTGGCCTGGATAAGCTGGAAATTGGCGATTGGCTGCCCAAACTGTTCGCGCTCTCTGGCATATTTTATAGAAACTTCGAGGGCCGCTTCTAAGCCACCGATACCACTTACTGCGAAAAAGGCGCGCTCCAGGTCAAGCCCACTCATCACTACTTTGAATCCTTCGTTGACTTTGCCCAGCACATTTTCCTCGGGCACAAAGGCGTCTTCAAAAACCAACTCACCTGTGGGGGAGCCGTGCATGCCGACCTTTTTTAGTTTACGAGCAACTTGGTAGCCGGGCGTATTTGCTTCAAAGATGAAGGCAGTGATGCCCCGGCTGCCCGCCTCTGGCTTTGTTTTGGTATAGACAATCATTACATCGGCAATGGGTCCGTTGGTGATGAACATTTTCGTCCCATTGAGCAGGTAGCCGCCGCTCGTAGCACGAGCGGTCATCTGGATGCCCATGGCATCGGAGCCTGCATTCGGCTCGGTTAGACATAGCGCCCCGATCATATCGGTGCTGGCCAGTTTGGGTAAGTATTTTTGTTTTTGTTCTTCGGTGCCATTACGTAGAATATTGTGCGCGCAGAGGTTTAAATGGGCCCCAAATGACATGGCGATGGCCCCGTTCGCTCGCCCGATACCGCGCGAGACTAGGGCAGCCATCAAGAAATCGCCGCCGCTGCCGCCATACTCTTCAGGAATAGCGATTCCGGTATAGCCTTGATCGGCAAGTCTCTGCCACATCCAGCGCGGAAAATCGTCGGTACGTTCTATGTCGTCGTTATGCGGCCTGATCTCATCTCTGGCAAAAGCAAAAGCGCTTTCATAGGCGAGTTGATGCTCTTCTGGGAGTTCAAAGTCCATGACCTGATGATCCTTTCCGGTGTTGCAAACAAAGGTCGGTCTAAGTAAAAGGAGAGTGTTCTCTACGAATAACGCCCGTAAGATTCTTGAATTATAAGGTAGTGTACGCCGTAGCAGACAGACATTACAAGGGGGCAACAAGATTTGATCAGCAAGCGCAGCAGCATTTCGTGTTATACTATCGGCAAGCATAACAAACGCGACGGTATGCAAACACCCTTAGACTGGGAAGCGGAACAAACTAACATGCTCAATACGGTTTCATTACATGCTGTAAACAGCTCAAAGTTCTCACAGCAATTCGTCAAGCCCCTCTATGACAGCTACTGCTTCTCCAATATTCCTCAAACTATCGAGTACCTCCTCACGGGCGAGGGGAAGAGCGGACTGCCACTTGATGTATTTGGGAATTTCCCCACGCAATACGACCGTGTCATCCTCTTCTTTGTCGACGCCTTTGGCTGGCGATTCTTTGAGCAATACGCGGAAAAATACGAGTTTCTCAAGATCATGCTCAACCAGGGCGTTATCTCGAAAATGACTTCACAATTCCCTTCTACAACAGCTGCCCATACTACCTGTATGCATACTGGCCTGAATCCTGGTCAAAGCGGCGTCTACGAGTGGAATTATTATGAACCGCTTGTCGACGACATTATTACGCCGCTCTTCTTCTCCTATGCCAGGGATAAAGGGCGTGATACCTTGAAGCAAGCTCCCTTCCCCCCTGAGGCATATTATCCCTCGCAGACGCTCTACCAGAAGCTCAAGACAAAAGGGGTGGTCTCCTACATCTTCCAACACCAGGCGTATACTCCCTCGACGTATTCAGATTGTGTTTTTAAGGGAGCGCACATTGTGCCCTACAAATCTCTCGCGGATGTGCTGGGCCGTCTCACGGAGATTGTCCTGGCCCAGAAGGCCCCTCCCTATTACTATTATGTCTACTTTGATCGCATCGATACGATGTGCCACCTGTATGGACCGAATTCAACGCGGCTAGAGAAAGAAGTTGAAGCCTTTGCAACGCTGATGGAGCAGTTGTTTTACCAGAAGATGCGCGGCAAAGTTAAAAACACCCTGTTGATTATTACTGCCGACCACGGGCAGGTCGAAGTTGATCCCCACACAACATTCTACCTCAACCAGCGCGCAGGAGATATCGCACAGTTTCTGCAAAAGAACCAGAGAGGAAGGTTACTGGCGCCGGCAGGCTCAGCAAGAGATATGTTCTTGCATATTCAAACTGAGCATCTCGATGAGACACTGGCGTACCTGCAAAAACAACTTGAGGGCAAAGCAGAAGTATACAGGACGACAGATTTAATCGCGCAGCACTTTTTCGGATCACAAGAGCCATCGGAGACGTTTTTGAGCAGGGTAGGCAATGCCGTCATCTTACCCTATGCAAACGAAACCACCTGGTGGTATGAAGAGGGTATATTTGATATGCACTTTTTGGGCCACCACGGAGGGCTGACTCCCCAGGAAATGGAGATACCTTTCATGGTGTTGCCCCTATAGCGTCAATACTTTCCAGTGCTCTGTCCAGCCCAATTTGATAAGTGAAATGTAGTGGCATCCCTTGCGGGTGCCAGGCTTCACTACCCACCAAATGACGATGGACAGTCCACCAGTGGCAATACAAGGGATATATGCAATCATCGGCGTCTGAGACACACACAGATATTGCTGGCAAGGGCGACCAGGGAGGTCGTTCCGCGCATATTGGCCGCATCACCCTCGCAGCCTGCCTGTTGTTCTGGGTATTTGTCTTCTGTGACAGCGGATGGGGGCCGCTATTAGTTCCTCTCTCTCTTCAACTGCATATCTCGCTTAGCATGGCAGGGCTACTGTACGTGACCTGGTCTACAGGCTATCTCCCGGGCGCACTCGTCGGAGGAGCCATGCTGGACCGCTACGGTCCCCGGCACGTGCTCTTTGGAGCATCGCTGATCGTCCTGTGCGGCATGCTGATTATCTTCACCGGGCTGCTTTTCCCACATGTTGTCTCGATCTGGGCGTTACTGATCATTGCGACATTGGCTGGCAGCGGCGGCGGAGTTATAGACGCCGCGACAAATGGACTGATCAGTGCCGTGTATACCGAGAAGCGGGGCATGGCGCTGAACCTGTTCAACCTGCTCTATCCTCTTGGTGGAGTGTTGGTTGTATTGATTGATGCCGGACTATTACGGCTCTTTCATAACGATCCTCGACCTGCCCTTCTCTTTACCATCTGCTATATTGTGGGTGCGATGCTTTCATTGCTGGGTATTCCAAAATCATTCAAGATTGGGCCTGGCAAAAGCAAAGCGAGTGACGAGACCCGAGGCGCGATAAATCGGGCCCCTACGCTGCTGGTAACATTGGCGCCTGTCATCGCGGTGATGATATTTACATCCGGGATTAGTTCAAGCTTGCGAGCATGGACACCTGCCTATCTACACGTTGCTTATGCGCAACCACCGGCGATTGCCGCTGCTCTCAGCAGCATTACCTGGGTCACAGCAACGCTCAGCCGCCTGGGCGCAGCAGCGTTAATTATGCGCATAGGCTCCTGGAGAATAGTTATGCTCGGGATTGCTGTCACGCTTATTGGCCTTATTGGAACGATGCTAAGCCCCAATGCCATCGTAGCAACCCTTGCTATCGCGTTCACCAGTATCGGGCTTTCACCAATCTTTGCGACGGGCCTGGCTATCGGCAGCGAACGCGCAGGCAGGTCTTTCGGCTCGGTGACAGGCATCCTGCTTTTTGCCAGCGGTATCAGCACGGTTTTCTGCGGCTGGTTCTTTGGCTTCCTGCTTAATTCTATAGGGCCATTATGGAGTATCGGCTTCTGCTTCACGTTTATCTTGCTGGGCGGCTTAATGGCCTTGAGGTTGCGCCCTGCGCGTGCAGAGCGCAAGGACGAGCGAAGCAACGTCCAATGAACGTAGGGACCCGATTTATCGCGTCCCAAGCCAGGAGGGGAGGCAGGGCGCGTTGGCCTGCCTCCCATGCTCCACCCCACGGGACCCGATAAAACGGGTCCCTACAGTTCTAGTTGCCTGAAGGCTACTCGTAGCGTAACACCTCCAGGGGCCGCACTCGTGTAGCGCCCCAGGCCACAATGGCCGATGTGGCCATCGCCAGCAGGGCGATTCCCACAATGAGGCCGATGGCAATATACCAGCTTACGCCAAAGCCGGTTTTGAAGACGAACTGGCCCAGCAGATTGGTAGCAAATGTTACCAACAACATGGCGAGCAAGGCGCCCGTTCCACCAACGAGGGCGTTCTCTATGAGCACCTCTCCCAGGATCGTCCTGCTGGTATAGCCTACCGACTTGAGTATTCCCAGTTCGCGTCGCCGCTCCAACATGGCCAGCGCTACCGCGTTGGCGATGATAATCACGCCTGCTAGCAGTGACAGCGAGGCGATTGTGGTGAGCACCAGCAATATATCGCCGATAAACGTGTTGATGAAATCTCCGATATTGGCAAAATTGGAGACCGAAGCATTAGGCGCAATGTTCCCGATAGCCTGTAAGGCTTTGCCAACTTTGTCGGAGTCGATCTTCATATAGAAGATGGTGGTCGATTGACCCGCCGGTGTCAGTGCCGCAACCGCTTCGTGCGTCGTTAGAACAGGCCCAAAGTGCAGGCTAAGCCCCGTTGTTTGATACGTTCCGACCACAGTCACCGTTTGGACACTCTTCCCATCCAGGCTGGCAAAAGTAATTGTGCTGCCGACATGAACGTGACCCTTGAGCGGAGCAAGGTTCAACAGGTTCGCGCTAATGAGGACGTTATTTGTGCCAGCATCGCTGGCGTTCAGATTGCGTCCGGTAAAGGTCACACCCTGCGTGTCCGGGAGCTGGCCATGCGCCACGTCATATCCCTCGAGGCCGCCCAGGAAGTACAGTGTGCCGCCGCTTCCCAGGTCGTTTGGACCACCCTGATCGTTTTTCTGGAGGAGAGATGGAAAGGGCGTCCCATCGATAGTCACCGGAACAACCGCAGCGTAGGTTCTGCTCGATGTATGGTCAGTAGAAAGGCCCGGAATAGTTCCTAACTTCGACTGTAGGTGAGTTGCCTCATCGCCCCTCGCGATGGTCACCAGATTAAAGGTGAGACTTTTCGCAATGGCAGCGTTGATCGTGTCCCGCAAATTCTGCCCCAGCACGAGAATTAACCCGATGGTAAAGACGCCGACGAACAGCGCCAGCAGCGTCGTCGTGGTGCGCGTCCGCTGCCGGCCAATATTGCGCAGCGCCATTTTTGTATTCGATTTCCAGGTGCGCGGCAGCAGTACAATGACGATGCCCATCAACGAAACAATCAGCAAGAGCACCCCAAATGTCGGTAGAGCCAGGTAGAGCAAGACCGACAACACAACCCCTGAAAGCACCAGCGCAAGGTATCCGATGCTGAAGCGCTCCGGCACCGGCAGCACGCTGATCACCAGCACAACAAGGACAAAGAAGAGGCTCAGGATCGCCAGGAAGATGAATGCTCCATAGACTGCGCTGATACCCCAGGTGACATCGTTGAGGATGACAACCGACATGATACAGAACAGCACTGAAAGCAGCAGCAAGAGGCCAATCGTCAGGAAGACGCTGCCAACACGATTCCCTCCTGGCAATTCGCGAATAACATTCAGTGGGCGAATATTGGCGGCCTGGACAATGGGCAACAGGCCAAAAATCAAGGCGGTCGCCAGGCCGATCACCACGCCTCCTCCGATGATGAAAGGATCAAGAAAGAAGGGGATGAGGATCGGGAAGACTTGCTGTACGATGTTGCGCACGAGGAAGCTCACCCCGATGGCTGCCACGGCGCCAACCACACCTCCGACCAGGCCGAGCAGGCCAGCTTCTAAGCCAAAGAGCAGGTAGAGGTCAACACGGCGATAGCCGGTCGTCTTGAGCATGGCAATCTCGATTTTGCGGCGGGAGAGCAAGACCTGCATGGTGTTGACAATGCCCACGCCACCAATGAGTAGCGCTAACAGGCCAGCGATTTCAAGGAACTTCTTGATGAAATCAACCTGCGTCTGGTTGTTTTTTAGCGCCTGGTCCGCGGTCACAGTATTGGCAATAGGAAACTGATTTGAAATGGCTTTGGCTGCCATGTCTGTGTGAGCTTTGTCTGCCGTCGCCACGTAGACGGTATCGTATAACAACGGCAATTTGGGATCGGCAGCCTGGTAATCGGCGTGCGAGATGAGCATGAAATCATTCGACTGCGCAAAAACCCCTGTATCGTTCACAATGCCGGCAATCTTTACCTTGAGCGTAACCCCACCGCTTCCACTGCTGGTACTTGCATGAACAGTTAAGGTATCGCCCACCTTTTTATTGTATTGATCTATCAGATTTTGATCAACGACGACCTGGTTATTGGTGAGTAGGCTCGAGATTGTGCCATTGGCAGGTGTCTTAAAGGACGGCGCCGACACAACCGGGAAGGTACTCGGATCAACTGCCTCCACCGTAAATGACTGGGTGATCGAGGACACTAACCCCGTCGAAGCATACCCGCTGATTGTCGGGGTATACGCTTTGATAGTGCCATCACCCTTGAGATTATCGAAAAAGGTCAGGTCGCTCTGCTTGAAGGGAGTTTGCGAACTTACCGCAATATCGCCACCGTTGGCTTCACGGATATTGCTGGTAAAGGCGCTATTAATCATCTGGCCCACTAATTGCAGGGAGACGATGGCCATGACACCTACGGCAACGCAGAATACGGCAAGGACGGTGCGCTGCCCTCCACGGAATAGAGAGCGCGTGGTGTAATTGAAGTAGATTGAGGCTTTCATTGGGCGTTCTTCCCCCCAACAATATCGATACCAGCAATTAAGCCGTCTAATAGGCGAATAGAGCGGTCAGCATGTGAGGCAACCGCCGGGTCATGCGTGGCAATGATGAAGGTTTTTCCGGTCTGCTCGCGCAGGTACTCAATCAGTTTGAGGATATTCTCACCATTCTTCGCATCCAGGTTCCCTGTCGGCTCATCGGCGATGACGAAGGCGGGGTCTGTCGCCAGGGAGCGCGCGATAGCGACACGTTGTTGCTCACCGCCAGAGAGCTGGTTTGGGCGATGGTTGAGGCGATGCGAAAGGCCCACCAGCTCCAGCAATTCTTTCGCGCGAACGGATGGAGCGCCCTTATGCTTGCCCACATAGAGAGGAATCTCGACATTTTCCTGAGCTGTCAGGGTGGGAATCAAATTGAAAGCCTGGAAAACCATGCCTATTTTGTTGTTACGAACGACGGCAAGTTTGCCCTCGGTCATACGAGTGATATCGACGCCATCGATCAATACCTGCCCACTCGTGGGATTATCAAGTCCGGCGATGATACCCAGTAAGGTACTTTTACCCGAACCAGAGGGTCCAACAATGGAGACAAACTCTCCGCTCATAATCTGAAAGCTGATACCTTTTAGAATCTCGATCTTCTCGCGCCCTAAGGGAAGGCTCTTGGTAATATCGCGCACATCCATGACAATGTTATTGCCTGTCTGATTCCCAGATGTATTGTCCTGTGTATTTTCTAAGGTTGTCGCTTCATCCATTGATCGATTTGCTCCTTCTCGCTTTTTGTTATGCTAATGTAAGAGATTTGCTCATTATAGGTGATGCTCTACCCCCTATGTGACAGGTACGTAAGGGATACACAATTCTCCAAAGTCGCTATTTGCTCATTCTGTTACAGAATACTCCAGGGGAGTTCCCTCCTATGTAGTTACGCCATTTCCCGGCGAAAGTTTTAGAAATCCCGCCAGTTTCAATCATAGTGCCGATTCTTGTTACAGCGCTCCTTTCCAACAAGGAAACAAGGATATAGCTCTTTGTTATATTCTTAAAAAGTTATAACATAATGCTCTCAATGTCAAGAGAGGTACAGGTGGGATATGCAAGCGGAAATAACTATGCTATACTGCACAGAAATCAATACGGATAGGGCATAGTGCGCCCTACATTCTAAAAGAAACATGCAATTGTCTACCTGAACTAGTCTCTAACAAAGATAGCATAAAGTAAGGGGATAAACACCTATGCGTCGAGGAACACTGCTACTCCTCCTATTCATTTTTTTGTTGGCTGTGGGCGCGGCTTTTGTGGATTTTTGGCCACACTCCAACACCGGGGCAACCTGGCACGGCATCAATAATCCATTTACCGTCAAGCTGGGACTTGACCTGCAAGGCGGTGTAAGCGTTTTGTTGGTACCCGATCCTTTGCTACATTATACTAAAGCAGAGGTCGACAGCGCGATAGATTCCACGCTGCAACAGATCACTAAACGCGTCAATGGTGGTCTTGGCGTGAACGAGCCAAACATTCGCAAACTGACCGATAGTAATGGCAACCAGAGTATTGCCTTAGAACTTCCGGGTTTAAATAGTGGTAACCAGGACCAGCAAATCAGGGCCATTCTGAAAACTGGAAACCTGGAGTTCTGGGATACGGGCCAGACTCCCCTGGCTGCAGGGACAACGCTGGACCCGGCACAATTTGCCTCGTCCAACCCCGGTGGTAAACCACCATTTACCGGTAAAGATCTAGATCCTGGCCAGATTAGCGTCGGCTCAGATCAACAAACGGGCGCCGTCGTCATCAATTTTGAGATGCAAGGCGGCGCCATCGCAGCATTTGGCGATTTTACAGGAAAGCATATTGGCGATCAGTTAACCATCACCCTGGATCGCAAGGTAATCTCCTCGGCAAGGATCAACAGCCAGATCAACGGCCCCGGCATTATTACAGGCCAATTCACGCAAGCTGAGGCGCAGGCCATTGTGACAGTGCTGCAATATGGCGCACTGCCGCTCTCGCTTGTCATTGCCAGTGAAGAAACCGTCGGAGCGACGCTCGGCTACGATTCAATCGTCAAAAGCTTGATTGCGGGAGCTATTGGCCTGGCCATTGTCATCCTCTATATGATATTGTACTATCGCCTGCCGGGATTGCTGGCTGATATTGCGTTGATACTTTATGCCCTTTTCACACTGGCCATTTTTAAGATCTTCGGCTTCACACTGACACTGGCAGGTATTGCCGGTTTCATCCTTTCAATCGGCATGGCAGTAGATGCAAATGTACTGATCTTTGAACGTGTCAAAGAAGAACTACGAGCGGGTAGAATGCTCTCATCGGCCATCGATATAGGCTGGAAACGCGCCTGGCCTTCTATTCGCGACTCAAACATCTCAACATTGATCACTTGTGCCGTGCTATTTTACTTCGGTAGTAACTTTGGCGCGAGTATCATTGTTGGTTTTGCGACAACCCTGATCCTGGGTGTCTCGGTAAGTATGTTTACAGCCATTGTCGTCACACGCACCTTCCTGAACGTGCTCGTGCCGACTGGCGTTGTTAATCATCCCGCACTGTTTGGACTTCCCGCAGGCACTATTGCCTCGGCATCCCTGGCGCGGCGGAATAGCACTGTCTAGAGGAGGATGCCGTGTTCGATCTTGTAGGAAAACGTTACCTGTTTCTGATCATTTCTTTGATCGTCATTATTCCTGGCACGCTCTCTTTGTTGGTAAAGGGCCTCAACGTTGGCATAGACTTCAAGGGTGGCGCTAACGTCGAGTTACGCCCAAGTATTGCTCTCTCTGCCACTAAGGTGAGTGAGCTGCTCAAGCCTCTCAACTTGAAGGATCTGCAGGTTCACACCGGCGACAACACAAGTTTGCCAGGCCCAAATGTCATCTGGGTACGTCTAAACACCCAGATCGATCCCAACGTGACGCAAAATATTATCAGCACTTTGCAAAAACAGTACGGGTCTCAGCTCACCGTGCAAGTGGTTGACCTGAACATTAATAATAATAAGGTGAGCGTTCTCAACATCACGAATTTCAAACAGGGCACTACGCCCCCTACCGCGAGCGATATTCGAACGGTACTGAACAAGATACCCAATACAATCGACCTTTCTAAAGCGACAGCCGTGCCGACGGTCATACCTACCACTTCGATACAACAAGGACCTACAGCGACGGCTGCGGTAAAGGGCACAAGCACTCCCGCTGCCACCGCAACAACGCAGCCGAAAACCACGCCGACGGCCACGGTTGGCAAAGGAACACCAACACCAGTTGCTTCGCCAACTGCGACCACAACACCCACACCGAGTGTCCCAACTATTGCGGTGCACGTAGTCGATGTACAGTCTGGAAGAACCACCCAGACTATCACCCTGTTGACCAGCAGTGTCGTGAATACTGACAGAGTTCCCTCTATCGAAACGGCTATATTCAATGGTAGCGGCGCGTATACGTACTTAGTCGCCAATGCCTCTGTATCGCCTTCCGTTGCGAGTGAGACAACGCTCCGGGCTTTCCTGGCCGTGCTCGCTGCCTCTATCTGTATTCTGCTGTATATCTCATTCTCATTCCGCAAGGTTTCAAAACCATGGCGCTATGGAGTATGCGCTATCATCGCCCTGTTACATGACGTACTGGTGGTGCTTGGCATCTTCTCTATCCTGGGCTGGTTGCTGAATATCCAGGTCGACACGTTGTTTATCACGGCTATTCTGACGGTCGTCGGTTTCTCTGTTCACGATACCATTGTGGTCTTCGACCGCATTAGAGAAAACATGCAGCGCCGCACATCTGAGACCTTTGACCAGGTTGTCAATGCCAGCCTGGTGCAAACAATGGCGCGTTCACTGAACACGTCATTGACTGTAATCTTTACGCTCACTGCTCTGACGCTCTTTGGTGGGGTCAGCATCCGCACCTTTACGCTGGCCCTGTTGATCGGTATCATCAGCGGTACCTACTCTTCCATCTTTAACGCCAGTATGCTGCTGGTCATCTGGGAAAAGGGCGAACTGGGCTTCAATCGCTTCAGCCGCAGACGCACACCCGATGGCCGCGACGCGCGCGAACTGGCAGGAACACGCAGGTAGCGTTAAGGATAACGTAATGCTGACAGCACTTGACCATATCATCATTGGCGTGAATGATCTCGAACTGGCGATAACAGTCTTCAATCAGAAGCTCGGGTTGACCATCAGCGGAGGGGGTATTCACCCCTCCGGAGGCACCGCCAACCGCCTTATCGTCATTGGTGATACCTACCTTGAACTGATAACGGTGCGCGCGCCCGAGGAGGCGCAGCAAAGTATGCTGGAGCGGCTGGCTAAAGGTGATGGCTATCTCAATTTCGCGCTCTCCTCCAACGACATTGAGGCCGATACAAGCGCAATGGAGCGCAGGGATATCAAAGTGATAGGGCCACAACCAGGCCAGCTCAAAACTCCGGATGGCCACATTCGTGGCTGGTCGCGCGCAGATGTCGAGCGTCCGGATCTGGCACAGCGCTACCCATTCCTTATTCAACACGACAGCGCAGGGGAAGAGCGCCGCTCTCGCCTGGCGGGCTGGTCGGAGCCGCCAGGGCATCCCCTCGGCGCTGTGAAAATACTGAGCGCAACCATAGCAGTTGCAGACCTGTCCGAGGCCATTCATCGCTTTGAACGTATATATGGTTTAGCGCCGTCTCCCATATTTGCCGGGGATGCCGATGCCTGGGAGGCAATGCTCGCCGCATTCCCCTTTGGGGAGAGTGGTCAGAGTTTCGAGCTGGCAGAACCCCTGCCGCTTTCAACCCCTGAATCCGACTTACAGGAAAGACTGTTACCTGAGCCAGGGGCGTTATCTACTCATCTTCAAACATTTGGCGAGAGCCTCTGCCGCGTGACACTCGCAGTGGAAAACTTAGCGGGGTCGCGCCGCTTCCTGGATGAGCGGGAAGTGACGTATATGTATGACGATCAGCGGCGCCCGGCGTTGTGGATTCTCCCTGACCAGGCCTGCGGAGCAGCATTTGTGTTACACGAGGCTGTTGCTTAAACAGTATCCTTGATGAGTAAGCGCAGCTTCCTTTGAAAGGCTTTCTCAAACAGATCAGCCTTTTCATAAGCCTTCTCTAGCTCGGTATCGAGGTCAGATAGCGGTCGAATTTCCAGGCCGATTGTCCAGATAGTATCTGTACATAGCTCTGCTTCAGCGGCGAGACGCAACACACGTCCATCATGGCTGTAATCAAGAGCATCAGCGATGCGCACCAGGGCAGAAAGAGCGGAAACACGTTTGCGAGCAGCGCGATCCAGTACCGCATATTCTTCATGTGAGGTACTTGGCAGTGCGCGGCGGTGATAACGCGCGATGCAGGCTATTTCATGCCGCTCTTCTTCAGTGAAGTCAGGTAGCTCCGTTTCTTTGATCAGGCGGAAGGAGTGCTTATGATGGCGGCGCGCCTCAATCATCATACCGGTGTTGTGCAAAAATGCCGCCCGCTCCAACAGGCGCAAGCTTTGAGCATCGAGTTCATGCAGCGGCTGCGTGGCTTCAAAAAGCTGAGTCGAGAGGCGCTCTACCTGTCGGGCGTGAGGCCAGTCTTCCACGTACAGTCCACCACTCAAGCGCAGCTCTTCAGGGGTGGGTTGAGGAAGCTGCCACCAGTCCATTTCTTCTACTGAATAAGATTTCATCTGCAATCCTGCCTTTGCTTTGCATGGTTAAAGGGTGTTGCTACGTGGTAGTAGTATCTAAGATGCCGAGAATCTCACTGCGAAAATCTCGCTCTAGCAACCGATACCAATGTTGATGAAAGGCTTTGTATTGCTTCTCACGCCATTGATGTTGTTTGAGCAGCATTTGTTCCAGTCCAAAACGTTCATCCGCGGATGGAGCAACATCCGGCTCGAGCAGATCCGCTACTAATTCCGCTGGTAGTATAAAACCTTTTTGACTGTGAGATTTCTTGGTATCCACCAGCGCTTTCTCGTACGCTGTTCCGCTGTCCTGGCTGCCAAGGCAGAGTCGCAAAAGCGCGATCATCACGTCACAATCGTGCAGCGCGCCCAGCTCGTCCTGTATACACGTCAATTCCTTGACAATGGCATGGCAGGCGGCAGGCAAGACGTCTTCAAATACTTCAAGCGTATAGCGCAGCCGCTTGGTCGCAATGCGCATATTATGCATCTCTCGCACGTGATACGGATTGTCAACGTACTGACTCCAACCATACATCTCCTCCAGGCGTATCCTGGCGATAATCCGCGCATTCTCGCCTGTAGCAGCCTGGCAATCCAGCCCTTTAATAGGTTTAGCCCTTGCCATTGTGTGTGGCTCCCTTCTGCATACACGACTCGACCTGTTGCCGCAAAGCTGCCTCATCAAGTTTCTCAAAGTAGGCTTCCAGTTCCTGTTGCCTCTGTTGACGGTACTCACTTAGACGATCGATCAACCACTGCATACCAGCCTGTTCCTCAGCAGGCACGTGTTTAGACTGCCGGTGTAAACCCTCTAACATGACATCTGTATCGCGCGCGGTACCTAAGATATCGGCCATTTCTTTGACGTGGCGATAGGCATTCTTAAATTGCCTGGGTCTACAGCATGGTTCAAATGCATCAAGTGTGGCGCGCAGGCGGCGCGAGGCGACACGCATCTTATGAATCGCCTCGATATCTTCATTCTTGAGTACCTCGTCCGGCCATTCCAGCAATTTCTCCACACGCTCTCCCAGCATACGTTGCCCGGCTTTCGCGAACGTCTCCTCGACCACAGCAGTATGTGATGTGTCTACGATATCAGCAACTTCTGCTTGTTTGGTAGTCGAGTATTCCTCGTTTACCCGCTCTAACCAGTGCTCGCCGTAGCGCGCATAGGCAAGCAAGGCCCCTTCGCGAATACCGTGAGGGCTAATAGCAATTTCGCTTAAGCGCAGACGGGACATCATTTCCCGCATAATCAACGCGCCCGCCGGTAAAATACGCGCCCGCGCAATCGGCTGCTGATAACGCCGGGAGATCTCTTGCGCAGTGAGAGCAGTCAATAGTCCCTCACAACGCATCAAGTCGTAGTAGGTCAGCCGGTAACTGGAACTATCCAGTTGGAAAGCCTGTTGCGCCAACAGTAAAAGCGAATTAGCGCTCCCACCAGTCACGATAAGCCTCGGCGGTTGAAATTTCATGGACATTCCCTGGAAGTAGGCCTGTAAAAATGTGTGGGCTACACTCAATTCGCCGGGTGTGGGCGGATCTGAAGGGAGGTAACGATCATGCAGCCAGCCAGAACCAATTTGAATGGAGGTGCGCCAGGTAATGCGCATATTTTTCGCGGTGACAAGTTCGGTACTGCCGCCGCCAAGGTCCATGACCGCCAGTTGAGCAGGGGGATCTGGCTGCCTGAGTTCCTCGTAGGTCGCGCCATTAAAGGTCAGTGTTGCTTCAACCGCGCCGCTAATGAGGTGGATCCGTAGTCCAGTCTCTCGCTCTACATTCTCAAGAAATGCGCTGCTGTTGCTAGCCTGGCGAATGGCCTCTGTTGCCACCACCAGTATCTGATCGGCCCCGTGTTCTTCTGCCAGCGATTTATAGTGGCGCAGCGTATGAATTGTAGCCTGCTGTTTCTGTTGAGAAATCTCCCCCGTCTCTGTGACGCTTTCACCAATGCGCACCAATTCAACATCGTCCGCGAGAATATCCAGGTCACGCGCTTTACAGCGAGCGACGACAAGATGGATGGTATTGCTACCAATATCAATGGCGGCATGAATGGGTATATGTAGTTTTTGCATGAAAGGTTCCTTCAGGACAAAATAGAATAGAAACCCATCCCCCAGGCATACAGCCGGGGAGGCTGACCCTTGTAAATAGTGTGTAATCAGGATGTTGCAGGTATTATATCATGTTTAGTAGAGTAACATCATGAATATTTCCTGAGAACTAGAGAAATGGCGGCGCGGTTGACACTTTATGATAGAATTAGGATGATGCACCAGTAGCTCAATGGATAGAGCACTTGACTTCGGATCAAGTTGTTGCGGGTTCAAGTCCTGCCTGGTGCGCCTTATAAACCCGCCCTAGAGGCGGGTTTCTTGTTTTTAGCTTGAAGCAATTTGTAGTTTTGATATCTACCAAATTTAAGAATGCCTCGTCAGCAGGCTGTTCAAGCGGCTGACGGCATCCTCTTGGAGCGATGGTACCCACGGGATGCGCAATGAGGTTGAGAGACTGTCCAGAGGCAGGGGGACGCGCTCCTCTTGACAAGCCAACTAAGCAGCGGTTAATTTATCTATTGCTGATATATCTGTATCGGATAGATGAATCGGCGTGCTTCAGAGAACAACGTTGATGATGAGATCCCTGAAAGGAATGCTGGAATGACCATTCGAGCGGTTGTTTTTGATATCGGTGGGGTGCTAGAAATCACGCCTCAGACTGGATGGGTTGAAAAGTGGGAGGTCCATCTCCATCTGAAACCAGGGGAGTTGGATGAACGGCTCATGGACGTGTGGAGAGATGGCAGCTCCGGTAAAATTTCGGAAGAGGAAGTGGAACAGAGCGTCGGGGAGATCATGGGAATGGACCAGGGGCAAGT
>CAAGKR010239268.1_pt1 | contig 16694 bp, 17 predicted proteins | sample 2556971 | NCBI WGS metagenome assembly CAAGKR01 (sample SAMEA5207829, study PRJEB30636) | soil metagenome | biome: forest; feature: boreal; material: soil | place: USA | collected 2011-09 | depth 1 m | reverse complement strand
GAGCGCCTGACGGTCCAGCAGCGTCTGCCGCGCCGGAATGGGCACGGGCAGTGGAGACTTCTCATCGGCCATGCAGAATTATATCTGCTTTTAATAGGCGTTTGGTAGGGAGTTACTTCCCATACGTATCCTATAGTAGCGAACGCGGTTAGCGTGAACTACGACTTGAGTCCCTCTACTCCTATTTAGATGCTTTTACCCCCGCTTTTGGCCCATTCCTTTGGCCCGAACAATGAGCCCCCGCCACCTGTGTTGACGACGGGGGCTCTGTTCTTGATCGACTAAAGAGCAGCTACTACCGCATCAACTGCCGCCTTTAGGCGTGCGTCGAGCTCTGCACCCAGCTTCTGCTCATACTCCAACTGGGCGCTCTTACCGGCTATATCCAGCTTCAGCCGAATCAAGCTCCATTGTAGCCTCTCGACGCGGCGGTCACGAAGTTCTCGCTTCTTCTGCACCATCGCTTGCGCGACGCACTTCCAAAACTGATTGTCATCGCCGAACTGATCTTCGCCCGCCAACTTTCTTTCTTCCGATCCGTCCATAGCCCTACCCTCGTATTTAAGGTTCACCTTGTAGTGGTGAGCTGGGCTGGCTTTTCTAAAAGCCCGGGCTACAACCAGCTATCCCTTACACGGGCGGAAGCAGCGGCCCTTGCGACGGCACCGGTACAGTTAGATAAGCCCGTTTTCTGATGCGGGCTTGCGCGACACCCTCAACTTTGGCACGCTTCCCGGGCATGACTCTCCTCGTTGCGCTTAGTGGAAAGGATGGAATCGTGGCTGCGGCCGACAGCCGTGGCACCTTTGGCGATCCTCGCGGCGTCACTGCTCAGAACGATAGCCAACAGAAGGTCCATCTCGTCTCGGCGCATGCGGCCGTTTTGCTTGCTGGTTCCGGGGAGTTGGGGACGCAACTTGTCACCGAAATTCGGGAAGCTGTCAGCCAGAAGAAGCTCGATGGCGCGACTGATGTTCTACACGAAGTGCGGAACACGGCCCGACTGCGCTATGGAGAGTGGTTCCCGCACCTCAGGCCCATGGGGGTCCCAGGAACCCCAGAAATAGGTCGCCCCGACCTACTCTTTGTCGTGGCCGGGTACGACAGGGACGCGGCAGGAGCTTACACTGTCCCGCGCCTCTACTCGTCCCCAAGCGCACTAGACTTCCCGCCGATGCTGCATGCACATGGGTTCGTGCTTCAGGGGGTCGCACAGTACGCCTTGTATCTCCTTAATCGTCTTTATGAGGCGGACCGAACGCTGGCTGACCTCACTTCTCTGGCCGTGTATGTTATTACTGAGACGGCCAGTCAGGATGGGAAGGTTGGCGGCCCAGTCCGTGCCGTAACGATTCACCCGGATAGCAACGGAAAGTCAACTCCGGGTGTAGATCTTCCCGAAAGCGAAGTTAAGAAAATTCACGAATCGAACGCCGAACGCGCCAACGCGCTCCGCAAGAGTTTCTATACGTCAGCCGAGGCACCGACCAATGTCTAGCGAAGTTCAGATCATTTACGGGCCAATGGCACCCTCGCCGAACGGAAGCGTGATCTATTCAGTTACGTTGGCGAACGGGTCCGTGGTCACGAACCCATCCGGCTTCGGTATGGAAGCGCCCGCCGAAGTGCCCCAAACGCCCAAGCCGCTTCCCTCCAAGTAGTGCCTCGCAAGAGAGCATCTCCGGCGCGTCCGCGTGACATGAACCAACTGGCCGTGCACGTTGGCAAGATCGCGACGGACGAGATTGAGGACACCCGACCGACGAGCACCCCCGCGTCGAAGCGGGGCGTGGCAAGGGCGGCTAAACTTGAGCCCTGAGAGACCCGCCCAAACTACATTCGCTACGAAATGAACGGCGGGTAGTTGCGTCTCACTGCTTCCGGCATTGTCGCGAGAATCTTATTCCGCACCTTCAAGATGTTCGCGGCTCTCTCTCGCAATGCCGCTGCCGATGATGGCATTCGTTCCTCGCGTTCCTTCGCAGAGATTAATGCTTCGCTGAATGCGGCGTGAATCGCGTCTACTTCTATCAGCGTGAAGTCGGTCGCCATGCACGCAAGGTAGTGACTCAGCTGCTTTTCTTCCAAGCAGACGGCGGCAAATGCAATCGAAATTCCGCGGCTCACTCGGTGTGGAAGGCGTCGTGAATTACCGAGCGGCGCTGTTTCCTCTCGTACCGCACTATCGCCGCGTCTATGGCTTCGTCCGCTGTCTTTCCGTTAGAGACGGGATAGAACTTGGGCGGTTGGCCCGGACCTGACGTTCGGCACCAGTGCACCATGTAACCGTAATCCCCGCCGTCCGTGTGCAGGGTGAGACCATGATCGGCTAGGAATCGCCACCGTTCGGCGTCTGTCGGCATCTCCCAATTAACGCCCGAAATCGGTCTTCATCAACCGCTCTCTCATATGCCCTCAATTCGCTAACCGAATAGCGAGTTCGTAGCGTGTTAACTTCCCAGACCTGAACGTCATCTCAACTATGCCAGCATCATCGGAATCCTGACAACGTGGCCCTACAAGAATTCCTCGATGAACTTCCCGAACTCCTTGAACGGGCAAAGAGACTTGTCCGAAGCCATCCGGAGGGGAAGCCTGAAGAGAACACAAAAGATCAGCTGATCGACCCTTTTTTAGAATCGCTCGGTTATGGCCCCGAAAACCGCGTGCTCGAAGGAGAAATTCAGAGCCTAAGAGGAACGGTCACGTGGGTCGATTACTTCCTGAAGGTCCCGCGCCGAACGATTCCCATAGCTATGGTGGAAGCCAAGCCCATTTGGGATGAGGACATTTGGGAGGAAAACAAGAAGCAGGTCCTGAATTATTTGCGAGACTACTTTCGGATGGTCGAAGGGGAGCAGCCTGTCCAATGGCTGATCGTCACGAACTTTCGCGAGTTTCACGTGGTCCGGCTGGGTGATCGTGAACCGTTTTGGAGCTTTACATCTGAGGACTTGGCCGACCCGGACGTTGCGGCCACTGTCTACGAGCGCCTCGCGCGTGAAGAGTTTGATCGAGGGCGTCTGTTCGAGTTTTACACCGAGAAACAACGGACACGGCTAGGCCCACAGTTTCTCGAAGACCTTAAGACGTGGCGAGTGATCCTCGCGAATGGTATTCGGCAGGCGCAGCCACAGCTTCCCATCGATTCGGTAAAACGCGCGTCACAGATTCTACTGAACCGTATGCTGCTGGTGCGCATCCTCGAAGCATACGGTCAAGAATCGTTCTATTCTCTAGGGAAACTCCATCACGGCTGGGAGACCTCTTTTCGGAACACTCCGTTCGCCCGAATACTTGCGTCGAAATTCCGCGATACGTGGGCGAGCTACAACACGGAGCTTTTCGCCGCGTCATGGGCGGACGAGATCGAAATTCCGAACGCGTTCCTCGAACCGCTAATTCTCCCTGATGCCGTGCCCAGTGCAGAAATCTCAGCCATTACTGGTCGAGGGCTCATTGGATATCGCTCGATTTATAACTATGACTTCACGACAATATCCCAGGACATTCTCGGGACTGCTTACGAACAGTTTCTTGCACACGAACTACAGGACTACGGTGGCGCTCTCCGCATTGTAGAAAACCAAGAGACTCGCAAGCGTGAAGGAGTCTATTACACACCGGAATATGTCGTTCACTTTATCGTCGCTCATACCGTCGGGCCCCGCGTCCAGCCAATAGTCGATAAAGCCGTCGAACTGTTAGAAGCCCACCGCTTTGCCGATGCGCGCGCAGAAGTCGAAAAAGTTTTTTCTCTGCGCATACTCGATCCTGCGTGCGGCTCTGGGTCTTTCTTATTAGGCGCGTTCGACTACCTCGATCAGGAATGTCTGCGTTACAACGGTGCCGTAGAGCGCCTCCGCTCGGAGCTGACGGGCGACAGTAGCGGATTTGGTCGACTACTCGAACGCGAGGTACCGACTGCGCTTGAGTTTCACGAGGAACGAATACTCGTTCAGCTCTTGTACGGCGTCGATCTAGACACCCAAGCCGTGGGTTTGGCAAAGCTGAGCCTGTGGACGCGCTTGCTCCGATCAAGGCCAGGCCATTATGGGCGGACTGGTCTGCTGCATAGTCACCTGCCAGCTCTGACTGTAAACGTCCGCAATGGGAACAGTTTAATCTCCGCCGGAGCTGTCAAAGCTGTGGATTCCACGTTGCTCAAGAACGCTGCGGGGATGGCACGCGTTGCGAAGGATTTGAATGCCAGCGAACAGGATCGCGTACGCGCTGCAGCCCGCCTCGACCAATTGATCGCAGAAGAATCAAGCGAAGCAAACGAGAGCCTGATTCCGGATTTCTCCGCTGCTGAATCCATAGTGCAGGCCGCCCATCATGTGGGCGTCGGGCTAGAATCGCCGGACGCTGTCGCGCAGATGCGAGCACGGCTTATCGGACGAAAGGGCGGCGAGTTCAGCGACGAGCAAGTCGAGCTGGTTCGCGAGGAACTCGGCAAGAGCCTTGAAGCACTTGAAGAAGTGCGCACTCGACGTCCACTGACGTGGGAAATGGTTTTTGCCGACGTCTTTGACGCCGCGCTACCCGAGGACGCCCGGGGCTTCGACGTAGTGATCGGGAATCCACCTTACTACAACATCGACTCGACTTTTGGGAAAGGCGCTCCGGAACTGGGCTGGCTCAAACGGCGATTCCCCGATGTGTTCACGGACAAGACTGACATTCTTTTCTATTTCATTCGGCAGGGCCTCGCCCTTCTCAAACCTGGTGGGGACCTGTCATTAATTGTTTCACGAGCGTTCATCCAAGGAGATAAAGCGGCTGGGCTTAGACGATTTCTCACCACCGAGAATACGCTCGTGGCCGTGTTGGACTTCCTCGGCGGTCGAGTATTCAGGGCGGGCATTGCGACGGCGATAATCCAAGTTCGCAAAGGACCTTCTGGCCCGGACCACAATATAATTGCGCTAAATTCTCTGGATTTTCCGTCGGTTCGGTCGGCGCTAATCGCAAGGCGCGCACTTACGGAACTTCCTAGTACAGCCCTGATAAAGGTTACTGTCCCACAGCGGGACCTTGGCGCTGAACCGTGGTCATTCGGTCCATTCAGGGCTCTGTTCAATAGAATGGACGCGGTGGGATCGCCTTTGGGCGACCTTCCGGGAGTTACGCTCGGCCAGGGAATGCAAACTGGGGCAAACGAAATATTCGTTCTTCCAGCGGCGACCGTGGAGCACACGGAGATTCCACCCGAGTACTTGAGGGAGCGAGCGTCTACGGGCAACACGCTCCGTTATGGCATCATCGACAACGGCGAACGTGTGCTCTACATCGAAGAGCAAGAGTTCGAAGCGCTGCCTCAGCCCGTTCAGGCTTGGCTACAGCGGCAAGAGAACACGAAGTTGCTGCGCGATCGAGCAGCGTTCAAGCGAGGGGACTGTGAGTGGTACCAATTCAGTTGGCCTCTAAACAAGGCCGAGCATTTCCTCCCAAAGATCGTCGCGCCCTATCGTGCGGGGGAAAATCGGTTCGCGGTTGATACGACGGGGAAGTTCATCGCGTTAACAAACACGACTGTCGTTCTTCTTGGGGCCTCAAAGGTCAGTCCGTTTGCTCTAGCCGCCTTGCTCAACTCCAAACCGTTGAACTTTCGTTATCGCGGTCTTGGCGGTCTTGGAAAGCTGACAGGGCGGGGAATGTTCGAGTACTTCGACAACCAAATCGGACGGCTCCCGATTTTCTCACTAACAGATAACCCCGATCTTGAGCGGATCCTCGACAGTTTGGGCCGTGAAGCACAGGAGTGCCTGCTGACGGAACGTCAAATCTCATACACTACCGCGGAGGTGGCCGGGAAACTCTTGGGAGAATCGCGCTCGCTGTGGGATTACGCAGACCCGGCAGGTCCCTACGGTGATTCTGTCCAGATGGAAACCAGCGTTGGTCTCCGGGAAGGGCATCTGCTGTCGTTGGAGATCAGTGTGGAGGAGAAGGGCTTTACACTTCGCGGGTTCGTGACCGAGGAAGAAGATTGGAAGGAGGGCGACCGGGAAGAGGTCGAGTTAGTCTCTTTACGCGTAACGGACGTCACACTTCGCCGGTTCCTTTTAGCAATCGCCCTGAGGACAATTCGATTCGATGACGGTTTTGCCGCTCGGCAAAAGCTTACAAAGAACGCTACGAATCTCGTGCGCGCGGCGCTTGGAGTGGTACCTGTGCCGGTATTCGACCGAGACCCCGAACGGAATCTCACGGTCATTCAACGAGTAATGGGCAGAGTGGGCGAGGCTGCGGGGCGAATCGACATTGATGACATCCTCCTTCGCCAGCGGGCGATCGAGGATGAGATCGACCGAATCGCTTTCACAGTCTACGATCTCGGCGAAGATCGGGCGGTGGTAGAGGCTGCGTTGAAGGTAGTCTTTTAAGCGCCCTTTCACCCTCATGGCCCTATCGGAACGCGTGCGAGGGGCATTTCCGAGAGCCTAGGTCAAGGCTAGATCCGCGCGACCCACGTCAGCCACGATGAACGCCAGCGTTCGGACTGGCGCCGAGGACTCCAAGCGCAAGCGTCTCCGTGATTGCCTCTTGTAGAAACGGATCACCACGCGTCCCAATAACAGCCTCGGACCTCACTCGCCGGGCGCGCTCTTCTGGCGTCTCCAACACGTCGGGGTCGATGGGCGCTTCGGCGAGTATCGCCTGAACTTCGACTGGCAGCCCTGTGGTGCTGAACTCAGCCACAGCTTTGAGCGCGTTCCTCTTCCGCTGTTCTGGAGTCGCGGACGCGGTGTTGCCAATGACGAGTCCGTGTGGCTTGAGACGTTCTGGACGCATGGCATCACTAATCAAAAGGATGGGCATCACCCAGTCTTCGCGACCAGGCAACGACGACACCGATGTCCGAGTGAAACTACGCTGAAGCCCGAACCGCGCCGACAATACTTCGTCAGCGAGCGCGAGCTGTTCCACTGACGCGCGTAAAGCAACTTCGGTCTTGATCGCATCAACAGCGGCATTGAGCTGTTTGCGCACCACATCTTGTGCCGCCTTTATTTTCGGTCCCACAGCGGTCAGGGTCTTGGCGTTTTCCTCCTGCCAGCTTTCCGCACGCGTCCGGCCTGCTTGTTCAAGCTCGTCGCGCACATCAGTCTCCAGCCGTGTGATGAATCCACGAAGGACAGCAATACGCTGCTTCGCCGCAACCGCCCTGTCTGTATCCATCACGCGCTCAGCCTCACAGAGTGCCTTCGTAGCGTCAGCCAGTTCGGCACGCTTCTCTGTCAACTGCTCCATCGACTTCAACGTGGTTTTCGTTGGAGCTTCGCCCGTTGCTGCTTCTACTTCTTCGGATGGTGACATTGTGATGCTCTCCTCGTTGATATGAGTGGTGGTGTGCTCAGGAGCCTCGGGACCCTTTCGCACTTTCACGCGTTGCGCGGCCGGAGGTTTGACGACACCATGAAAGCCGCCCGAGGCTCCGCGCTTCGCACCATTTCGTTTCTTGCGCTTCACACTGCCGCTTTGCATCGCGGGCACAAGTATTTCCCGGGCCCTGGTGTGCAGCGAGGAGAAGCGTTGCACGCGAGCGGCGACTTCTTCATGAGTGCCGCAACACTAGCCCCCGTCGCCTTCACCAACTCAGCGAGAGTCTGATGTGCGAGTGGACTGGTATCACGACCAACGCCAGTTTCCCGAGCCCTCTGTTGGCGGTGCGGAGCTTCCGCAGCATCCAGTTCCTGTTTCACAGAAGCAAGCGCCTGTTCAAGGCGCGCGATCTCAGGCGCTGGCGCGTGGCGTGATGTGGCGTGCCTGAGCGCCGTACCAGCCGCCGTGACTGCCTTGCGGAGTCTATTTATCTCTGCATCGTTCACCGCGTACGAGACCGGCTCCGCATACATCTGCGGCGCATCGTAATTCTCGATGACTTCCACTACTTCGCCAGCCTTGTCCTTCGTAGCCGGTGTCAAATAAACGTGGCTTTTCTGACTCATAAATCCTTCCCTGAAAATTGGTTGTTCGTCCTGCATGTCTATACAGGGTGAGGCGCGAGCCCAATTCTAAAAACCTGGCAGTGGCGTCACCGGCTAAACGGCCCGCCACTCCCTCCGCCACGGCCAAACGACCCACTTCCCCCGCCACCATCTCCCCGACCAAACGAACCACCGCTTCCACTCTCACCGCCCATCACGCGTGGTGTAGCTTCAATCCGTTGTGCGGGAACTGGTCGAGCCGAACTTTCGTCTTGGCCCGAGAGCACGCGTTCAAGTTGCTCCTGACGCCGGGCTGAAAACTCTTTCTGCTCTGGAGTCCGGTGGTCCTTTTCCTTCTGATTGCCTGAGCCGATGGAGAAGTTCACGCGCTTCTTGAGCTTCTTTCCCTCAACACCGAACGCGACCACCAAGGCACCTAGCCCAACATTCGCCACGTCGTCATGTCCGCCACGTCCGTGATCAACGCTTATGCGGCCACCGGAGTGGAGCGCGCGACGGAGAGCAAGTATCTGACGGCGTTGCTTGGGATGGTCGAGCAGGATGGCCTGACCAGAATTCAACATGCTGAGGGCATCGAGGTACAGCGCACTCCGATCTCTCTCCAATGGCATGAACGTGAGTCCGTGACCGCGCAGAAGTTCGGCAATAAATCCCTTTGCGTGAGCATCACCTTGGACCCTAGTGATGTGATACCGATGCGCCAGGAGTGCTATTTCAGCGACAACCGACCGGGGACTAAACGGTGGGACTGCTTCGAACAAATAGTCCTGCACAGCGATTTTCTGCCCGTCCCTTTCCTCTGTGTGCGCAACGCAAGCAGCGAAGGAGTCAGCACCTTTTGCCACGCCCTGACTCGCGTCGATTACGATTACATATTTCATACGACCACCAGGTTGAACTGTGGAAGTCTCTCAGAGCACCCGTCAGCCGTGGCAGCCTGAAGCACTTCCAGTCGAACGAAGTTCTCCTTGTCTGCGCGCCACATAACGTCGAACTCACTGGCAGCATTCTCAGGATCGTCGTGCTCCATCGCGGATATCACGGTGCGGTCAAATCCACTGTTCATCACCAGCGTGGGCGCCTTGATCACTAGGATGTCAGAGTCGTCCTGTCCAAAATGTTTCTCGTGAACTTCCCAAGCCTGGCCTTGGCGGCCAAATGGAGTGGTGGGACAGAGCAGTCGGGAGCCTGGCACTTTTCCAAGCGCTGGGAGTAATGCTCTGAAGACTTCTTTGTCTGGATTTTTGTCGTCGCTGTCCGTCCACCAAAATGCGGACTCATCGGCAAGTGCGCAGGCCACCGAATATCCGCGTACCGTCCTCCACGAACTCTGGATGGTCTGGAGTTGTACGTTGTGGTGAAGAGACATTCTGTCGCGCCGCGAGCTAGTCACTAACTGGCGTAGGTCATCATCCTTCTCAAACCATTCTTTCACCAGCTCATACGAAATCGCCGCTTGATCTTTTCCAAATGACAGGAACAAGACGTAGGCTGGAGTCTTCAGCTTGTATCTCTGAACGGCCGCCTGAGTAGCGACAACGCTGAAGAAAGTAGTTTTCCCTCCGCCTCTCCCGATCAGCGACCAGCACTGACGGAGTAGCGCCTTGTCTGGCACAGTGGTCCGTCCGCCCGTGATAGAGGCGTACAGAATCATCTCTTCTGAATTGAGCGGGAGACCGTCAAGGATTTTGCCTACGACGCGCCAAGCATCCCAGCTCGGCTCCTTCAAGTCAAACCTGTCCATCCACTGGCCTATTGAAAGAGGCGCGAGTGCATCGAGGATGCCTTCGGCACCGGCACTCTTCTTCGTAGATGCTATTCCACCTCTGAGACCATACGCCTTTGCTCTGGGATCTCCCTTACCGTACGGTGGTTGCGTGCGCGTCGCGTCGTACGTTGGAGTGGGCTGGATGATCTTCGGTTTGGTCATGCTCCACGCTCGCGACGACCGTGCGCTGGACATGGTTGGCTCTTCACGACGCTACACCAGGTACAACCGCTCTCTCTCGGGAGTAGATCGAGTAGGGTGGTGCTTCTTACTACGAGAGGCGGTGGAGGGATCGACTTTACCTGCTTCGGTATGGTCATCATCTCGCTACCCGCAGTAGTGGCGTGCCATCAGTTGGCCCGCCCTGTACTATGATTTCGTTTTCGCGGATAAACTCTCGAATCTCACCCACGAGAAACACCAAGGCGCCATCGAGCAATCGGTGTGGGATTCTGTTTGCGCTGGAAGCGCATGTGTGCTTATAGCACCACGACTTTGGCCTGCCCATCGCTTCACAAAGTTCACTGACGCCTATCCGCACTTCCGCAGGACAGTCCCAGAGCAATGTCCGCCAGGACTTCGTAGGCGGGGTCTCGGGTGATATAGGCGGATCTACCTGGGCAAGGCCATTCGGTCGTTCCTCAGAGCTGTGGGACTCCAATTCAGCTACTATCGAATCGACAGGTATCAAGGCGCCTTTGGGCATCGACTTGAGACGCTCTAAAAGCCCTGTTTGGGCGTGTATTGAGCCCTGGATTGAGCACTTTCGGCTCACAGACTTGACTTTCATAGACAAAACCCTCTCACAGCCACTTTACTTAGACTTAAAAAACGTGGGCAAACACCCGCCGATACAAGACAAGTATCCGGGGGTTTGCTTACGCACCTATGAGTAGTAGGTGAGGCGCGTATCGTTTTCTAAATGAGGGGCTACGCCCGAGGCAAATCCATTGTTACACGTGTGAAACTTCGACCTCGAACGCCCTGGGCCCTCTTGGGGGTCCAATGCTGGCTATATCGCCTACAGGGCTGGGCTCAGATGAGTGCGTGTTGGTGCGCGGAGCTTCGGGTGTCGCTGCGCGTGTAGAGAAATCTTTGGAGACTACTCTCTGGCAAGAGTGCTCCGCGCTGTAGGGAGACCGAAAAACAGATAGTACAGGGCTTTTGGTCCGGGGATCCAGCTCTACGTGTACGGGTAGACCACGATGACAGTGAACTTGGTAACGTGTTACTCAGTTCTTTGAGTCAGGGCTTCTAGCTTCGCCTCTCCCATAACAACTGTTCTTGAACAACTCCTCTCTACCTTTATTGACAACTTCTCTGGGCCCTGCCTTCCTCCAGCAAAGTCCTGAATACAACTGGTATTCAGAATCGACCAACAACTAATGGCCTTTGCTCACGAGCACCAGCGTGACCTCTTACCTCAGATTCTATGCCGATTCTCTATCACCCAGATGTCACTTCTCTTTCACCCGCATCCAGGAGCTTGCGAAATCGCCCACGCGAAGCTCAGTATCAGTACCTCTTTTACCCAATAAGGCGCAACTGTGTCCTCTTCCGCCAATAGACCTTGCCGCTGGCTCGCCCTTGCTTCGCTAATGTTTGCGATCGGCGGGTGCGTGCCGGCCGCTGTCGCTCCAGTGCCGCTCAAAGCGATCCCGCCGTCAGCGACGCTGACGAAGAACTACAAGCTCGGTGTGGAGCAAACCGCTGGTATCGGCGATCCGATCGTCGACGTCGAATCGGCGACAGCCGTCGCAGAGGTTCCCGAATTTGTGGCGCTGAGAGCGCACGATCCCGGTCGTGTCCTCTTTCTCCCAGCTCCGATAAAACTCAAAGAGGGGGATCGTTTCCGTGTCGTCGGCAAGCTCCCCAATGATACCGCTGATTACGTGATCGAAAGTTTAACTGTCACGGACTTGGCAGATCGGCCCGTGCGACTCGTTGTGACTCCGGACGGACGGGTGCTTGGTTACGCCTATGAATCCGGTGGGTTCGGCGGTGGATCGTGGCCAGCTGAACCGCTAGTCGCTCCGGTGCACGGAATCGTTCACAAAGAAAACGCGTTCCGCGCGCAAATGATTTACGCCGGCTTGAATGGCACTACTGTTCGGGCTACTTATCGCGAATTCGCCGGCGACCTCATTCGAGCGGCATTCACGCAAGACCTTCAGTACAATCTGGCACAGGACAGCACGATCGCTTACAAGAGCATCAAAATCCAAGTGCTGGGTGCGACAAATTCGCAGCTGCGCTATCGAGTGAGGGAGGACGGGGGCTTGCCCTGGATGCCCGGAGGGGGGCGGTAGTTTGAGTTCGCGGGAGCCGTGACTCGCGCTGTGATCTCATTCTTTTCGCCATTGTTCCGCCGAAGTTGATTGCGAGTATAGGAACCGTTCCAATGCTGTTTCTCTTGGTTCGTGGATCCCTTCAGTCCTGGCAGGCGGTAGCTTCGGCTGCATGTTTAGACTCGCTGCTGACTTCTCTTCCGGTGGCTGCTGGATTGAATCTCTTTCCGCTCTTCTGTGAGGCAAGTAGTCGGGATTCAATCCCATGTCCCTTGCCATGTATCTTGCCCTGCCACAACGGTGGCCGTACTGCTGAATAGTCGCGGCGAGTTGAGCACAGGCATCGAAATCCACCCGACGACCGGCACGTGACATCAGTGGGAGAAGTTTTCGATAAATGTCTTCTTCATGCGTGCCTGGAAGTGGTTTCATGTTTGGATCTTTCAGTCAAAGGGTTCATTGAGTAAGTAGAGCTTCAGGAGCTTAGTGGCGCTTCGGGTGATACAGGGGCGCGGTGCCGAAAGCCATAACGGTCTCGGGAGACTTTGCGTCGTACTTGGCGCCGTCATGGGTGTGGGGTCGTGCTTTGTGTCTGGAGAAAGGCTCGGCCCAGAGGTCGCCGTGGCGCCATTGTAGAATGGCTTGTACCCAAGGACTCCAATCTGAATCTTTGGCAGGAGCAGGGAGAGTTGGATCTGAAAAGAGACGCTTTGGTAAATAGACCCGAAGGTGGGCGTGAATCTGACTTCTATCCTTGTGGAGCCCAGTCTTGAAAGCGGTTCCTGGGATTCGGGCCCTAACTGAGCGTGCAAGGTCTGAGACGTGCTTCGATGCGGTAATCTCGTCGACGTCCCAATTGAAGGACAACCGCACATAGAGATTCCAGTAATAGGCGTCAGAGTCAATGGCAATGGCCTCCCGCGCTGCGGTGAGCTGGCGTCTGCGTTCTGCTTCTTGCTCCTGGCCTATCTCGGACATCGGTCATTGCTCCTGTGTGGCTGGTGTCTACCCACTGGTGATTGTTCACTGGTATTACAGTGTTGACTACTGAATAAAACTTGTGCCTCCAATCCCGTGCCGTTGCCGGGATTGGCTTTCACTTCAACTAGTCATGTGAGTTCGCGCTTCAGTCTGAGTGTCATACGCTTGTGGCTTAAACCCCGGGGTAGCCACTCCACCGACCTCCGCCTTTACCCACCTATGGCCTTCAACTACGCTGAGATTCGGAAGTCTGGTCGAGCGCGGAGAGTGGGAAAGTTTGGCAGCGGTGTTACGGAGAGACTGAGAGTTTGGTCGTGCGCCCTACTACCCATAGGTGAATTGGACGCGAGGATCTAAAAACTGAGAGTTGTTGTTGGGTAGTCTGGTAGTCTGAGAGTCTGGTCGTAATCGTAATGGGGCAAGCGCGACGGAAAGCCTGGACCGCTCTGTAGTTGCTACGACGGCAACCCAAAACGCAGTGTTCTCGCGGGAGACTAACCCGCCGGGGAGGCGGGTTTGAGATACGTTGGGTTTAACTATGCACTAGGCTCTAAAAGAGCTTTCTGCATCTCCTCCTTCCACGTTTTCCGTGTAAACACCCCACCCGTCGCCTTCGGCAACTTCGCGGGATAGGCGTTGCCATACACCGGCACGGAGGCCTCAGGGATTCTCGTCGCTACGGAGATCTCGCGGGCTGAGTCACAATCGGTGTCTAGTATCTGGCGCAGCTTGGCAGTCAACTTGACATCAGCCCGTTCGCACAGATCTACCGCAAAAGAGAATAGCTGGGGCGGCATTTCGGCCAGGAACACGAGCAGCTCTTTGGGCTTGAACGTATGTACTGCGTTAGCCAACTCCTCCATCCTGATGTCCGAACCGCTGGACTCCTCGGGCTCCCCTAACTCCGCATCGGGCCGCGACGCTGGCCGCTTATCTTCAAACTCACGGTCCTTCAGCTCCCCCGTTTCGCGATCCCGGCGCTGCGGCATGTTTGTCAGCACGTCCATCGCTTTCTGTCGCTGGGTCTCGGACACGCGACACTCGCGCGATCTCGTCTGGCCGCTCTGCTTCTCGCGATGCGTGTAGAGCCAGCCATGCTGACAGCGTTTCCTCTTCACTGCACGCATACCACACTTGGGACAAAAGAGCCCGCGGTCACGCGCGCGCAAGTCATCCGTGTCACGAGGCCGTAGGTCGCGCCTTGCTGGGTCCTCGATCTCGGCTGCCTGATCGCGTAGCTGCTTCCGTGCGCACTTCAGAGTCTCGTGTTTCAGCCACCACATGTATCCGGGCATTCCGCCCGCAGGGATACCAGTGACCTTCTTACTTCCGCGTCCTTTGCCGATCCGCACAGGATCAGTCTGTTCATGCGCGAACAGCATTTTTTCCTGAAGCGCGTTGAGTACGAGCGTGCGCTTGACGTGCTCCGCGGTCCAGTCCTTTGGCGCCACGCCGCGGGGCGGATTCTTCATCACCACGGTGAGTGCGTGCTTCAACTCGCGGCTTTCGGCCTCACGGCCTTTGGTGGGCTTCGGGATTAGTGCGTGCTCCAATCGCTTCACGAAGGCGTTGAGGAACAGGACATTCCCGCGACGAGAGATCACCCCCACGCCTCCCGGCCACTTCAAAGAGACCTTGGCGTCATCGTCCGTGATTTCTACGGCGGTCGTCGGGTCAGGCAAATCCTTGGTATCTCCGGCGAGGCCGGCGATCAGCGTCTGCCGCGTTATGGGGTCCAAGGTGCTGAACGACGCGAACACTGGCGAGGTCGCAGCACCAGCGGCGACCCACTTCTCCAAACGTTCAACCTCGCGTTCGCAGCGCGCGAGCGCCGTGGCCGAGATCGCGAAAAACTTTCCGTGATGGCGCACGCCCCCGTCCTTCTGCAACCGATCTAAGCGCGCACGCGCATCGACTAAGAGGGCCCTCGCGAAGGCAAGGTTCTGCTCGGGTGTAGAATGCGCGAACTCCTTCTGCAGCAGCGCGTTCTCAATGCGGGGGAGCCGGTCCGCCTTGAGGCGCGCCAAGCGCGCCTTCTCTTTGGGACTCAGCGACCGCTCGCCTCGTACGCGACGTTCCCCGGTCATCGCCCGCGTGCCTTCTCTACAGCCATTTCACCCACCGGGCGTAGACCCTGCGGCGTGTAGTGGTGATAGTGCATTGTCATTTGGAGCGTGGAATGTCCAAGCCATTGTTGAACGGACACAGGATTCTGGCCTTCATCAAGCCACGTGGTCACACGCCTGTGTCGTAAATCGTGCATAACGAACCGTTCTGGAATGAGAGACTGCTTCGCGCGCTTGAGCTCAATATTCGCGCGAGTGACAGCGCTGGTCACGGCTCTGCGGAAGCTACTGACACGCTGGCCGCGCTTATACCCGCCTCTCGCCACCACGTGGTGGAAGAGCCAAGGACTGGCGTTTGCGAACCTGAAGGCGGCGAAATGTTCCTTGAGTGCCACCTTAAGTACTGGTGTCAGTGGAACAAGTCTCGTCTTTCCGGACTTGGTACGATGCCCGTCTCGACCGCTGACAATCGTTACAAAACCTTTTTCGAAGTCCACGTCCGCCCACTGGAGCCAGAGTGCCTCGCTCTCATCTCGCGCGCCAGTTTCACCAAGGACGCGGATGTAGAGACTGACTAGTGGGCTTGCACAGTCTTCGCACGCCTTGACCAAAGCCGCGTACTGCTCACTGGTCAAGAGCGCAGGCTCTTTCGGATCTGACTTGATTTTGCTCACCCGGTGTACAGGGTTGCCCTCGCGCAGTTCAAGTAAGTCGGCGAAGGCGAACACCGCGTGTAAAACCGCGCGGTCCTTTTCCCGACTCGTAGCAGATAGTGGCTTGGCATTGGGCGAACCATCCGGCCTGTGTGACCTTCTCCAGGAGAGATACTGGGCAAGGTGCGCTGTGTGGATCTGGTCCAGTAGCGGGTCACCAAGCTTGGTCACGAAGTAAAACTCGGCGGGCTTGAGAGTGCATTCGTAACTCGCTTGACTGGCCAATGCCATGCCAGACATTTCCTCAGCTCGATAGCGCCGAAGCAATTCAGTGAAACGAGTACGACCCGGGAGCCCAACGGCTTCACGCTGCGCGGCCTTCTTCAACTCGGCGTTCTTTCGCCACATCCACTCAATCACGTCGGGCTTCGTACCGTACTTGAGCACCTTCTCGGTACGGGCGCCGAATAACGTCACCTTGCCATCGACACAAAGCGTCACGCGCCAGGGCGCTTTGTTCGTGCCACTGCGCGACCTGATGTAGCCGGGATACTTCTGCTTCATTGTGCACCGGCCTTGCTCAGGAACTTGTCCAGCATCTCACCGATCAACGCGACAACACTAACGTCGCGATTGACCGCCAACAGTCTCAGCGCCTTGTGCTGCTCCGCAGAAATTCGCACGAAGAGTGCTCGCTGCTCTTCCGGTGCGACTCTTAGCTTCGGTGCCATCTTTCTACTCCCTATGATTGCTTGATAGCAATATAGCAGAAAGCTGTCTAGGCTAAAAGTGTTTGGCCCATTCTTTGGCCATTTGTTCTCGGGCGAGCACGGCAGGTCTTGCTAAGTTATTGTGGGATAAGAAGATAAACTGCGTAGCATAGCTGCCAGACCAGTTTATATCTGCTTAAATCCCCCCGAGTACGATATCGAGCTGGCGGACAAGGGCATCGCGAATGGTGTCGGTGAGCGCGAACGTCGCCG
>CAAGKR010213826.1_pt1 | contig 16709 bp, 14 predicted proteins | sample 2556971 | NCBI WGS metagenome assembly CAAGKR01 (sample SAMEA5207829, study PRJEB30636) | soil metagenome | biome: forest; feature: boreal; material: soil | place: USA | collected 2011-09 | depth 1 m | reverse complement strand
TGGATCCCGAAGTTGCCCGCCCCCTGGTTCAGGACCACGTAGTGCTCCTTCAGGTACATCGAGCAGCTCGTGAGGAGCCCCGAATGGGGCGGAATCGCGAGAGGCGAGGCGTCGTGGCGGACCTGGACCTTGTCGAGGAAGTTGCGGCCGGCCGAGCCGCTGACGATGAGCTCGAAGTTGATCCGCTGGAGCCTGGGGTTGAGCGTGTAGCTGACCTGGTGGGGCGTCAGGAACACCGAGCCCTGGCTGTCGATGCTTACCGTGTTGGGAAGCTTGAGTCTGTTCTCCCTGATGGCCGTCCAGATCTGGTCGGAGGAGAGCCTCAACCCCGCGGGCGCATGGAACAGCCGTCCGATGGGTATGCCGGGCCTGATGAGCTTCTTCCAGTATCCGGAGTTGGGAAAGCTCATGTCGAACGCGAACGCGTCCACGCGCAGGACGAGCCTGTTGCCGTCGACCTCGAGGCCCCCGAGGATCTGCATCTCTATCCCGATCCGGGCCAGCGAGCTGCGCTCGGTGAACTTGAGCTCGCCGATCCTGGCCTTCATGAATTCGAACTCGGGCGGGTTGCGCGGCCAGAAGGCAAGCGTCAGCGTCACGTTCTGCTCGTCCTTGTTCTTCACGAGAAGAACCTGGCCGTCCTGGCTGGTCCAGAATTGCTCGGGGCTCATAATTGGAACCTGTCAGACTGGCGCATGCGGCGCCGGACTCAAGCGGGGAACGCCTCTATATAATTGCAAACCGGCCCGGCACGCGCATGAATCGACCCTTCACATCAATAAAATGAACTACACCCCGAAGGTCCTGATCCTCTCCCTAGTCGCCGTGTCGACGGCCGTCGCCCAGGACACCAAGGCCGGCGAACCCGCGCAGGCCGCCGCGCAGGCCGCCGCGCCGGCTCCCGTCGCTGCCCCGGCGCCCGCCTTCACCGACACCCAGCTCCTCGAGGAGTTCGGCTGGTACGTCGGCAAGAAGACGGGCCTCGCCGAATGGGGTTTCACGCAGGCCGAGGCCGACTCGATCGCGAAGGGCGTCCTGGCGGCGCTCAACGGCAAGGATTCCCCCTACCAGCTCCAGAAGGTCGGCCCGGCGATGGATGAGTTCATACAGAAGCGGCAGGCGGCGCTCCTCCAGTCGATGAAGACGAAAAACCTCTCCGAGGCCTCCCAATTCTTCACGAAGCTCGGCGCGAACAAGAACATCGTCGAGCTTCCCGACGGCCTGCGCTACGAGATCCTGAAACCCGGGGAAGGTGCCGCTCCCATGCCGACGGACACGGTCAAGGTGAACTACACGGGAACGCTCCTGAACGGGACCGTCTTTGACAGCTCCGTCCAGCGCGGGCAGCCGGCGGAGTTCGAGCTCAACAAGGTGATAGCGGGCTGGACCGAGGGCCTGCAGAAGACGAGCAAGGGCGGGAAGATCAAGCTCTACGTGCCGCCGCAGCTCGCATACGGCGATGACGGCCGGCCGGGCATCCCGCCGGGATCCGTCCTCATTTTCGAGATCGAGCTCCTGGACATCAAACCCGCGGCGGCCGCAGCGGCCGCAGTCCCGTCGAAGTAAGCGCCGGACGCCCCGGAATTCGTAGGGCGCCTCCATCCTGAATCCTGCGGATGTCAACCTGTACCTCGTCGGTTTCATGGGAACCGGCAAGACGACTGTCGGGCGCGCCGTCGCGCACCGCATAGGCTTCAAGTGCGCGGACAGCGACCACGAGATCGAGCGCAGGGCCGGGATGCCAATAGCCCAGATATTTGCCAGGGATGGTGAGGCCGCCTTCCGGGCCCTCGAGCGCTGGTTTGTCGACGAGGGGCACGCCCGTGAGCGGCTCGTCGTGGCCTGCGGCGGCGGCCTGGTGGTGCAGCCCGGGATGCTCGACCTGCTGGCGACGCGGGGCGTAGTCGTGTGCCTCCATGCGTCGATAGAGACCATACTCGCCCGCACCTCGCGCCACAGCAAGACCCGCCCCCTGCTCGACGTCGAGGACCCCGAGGCCAGGGCGCGCGCCCTCTTCGCGGAGCGCGAGGCGACCTACAAGTCGGCGGGCACCGTGATCCTGACCGACTCGCGGCCGCTGGGGGAGATCGCCGCGCATGTCGTGCGTGTGTGGCGGCGGGAGGCAGTTGAATTTGTCCGCAAACGCGGGGCGGGGGGCGCCTGAGGCGATGGGCGAGCGCCAGGAGACGCTGCGCGGGCGCCTGCGGGAACTCGGGTTCGACGAGGTCCGGTTTGTCCGGCTTGCCCCGGGCCCCGGCGGCGGCGGCCTGCGCGCGTGGCTCGGCGCGGGCTACCACGCGGACATGGGCTGGATGGAGCGGACCGCGGCCAAGCGGCTGGATCCCGGGCTGGTCCTGGAGGGGGCGCGGTCGGCGATCCTCCTCGGGGTCGACTATTTCCCTGGGAGCGGGAGCGCGGGGCCGGCGGAGCGCGCCCAGGGAGCGCCGGCCTGGGCCCGCTACAGCCTTTACCAGGACTACCACGACTCGCTCAAGGGCGCCCTTGCGCGCGCCGGCGCCGCCGTCGAGGAGGTCTACAAGGCCGGTCCCGGCGACTACCGCTATTATGTCGACACGGGGCCGGTTCTCGAGCGCGCCTGGGCCGCGCTTGCCGGCGTCGGGTTCATTGGCAAGAACGCGATGCTCATCTCGCGCCGGTTCGGCAACTGGCTCTTCCTCGCGTCGATCCTGACCCGCCTCGACCTTGAGTCGGACCCGCCCCTCAGGGGGCGCGGCGACCCGGGCTCCGTCGGGCTTCTCTGCGGCAAGTGCACCCGGTGCATGGACGCATGCCCCACGCAGGCGTTTCCCGCGCCGGGGGTCGTCGACGCCCGCCGTTGCATCTCCTACCAGACGATCGAGAACAGGGGCATTATCCCGCGCGGGCTTCGGCCCGCGATCGGGAACCGCGTCTTCGGGTGCGACACCTGCCTCGATGTCTGCCCGTGGAACCGGTTCGCGGCCCAGGGCCGCAGGATGATCCTGGAGGCGAGGGGCGACATCGCGGGGCTTTCCCTTCGGGAGCTCCTCGAGCTCACGCCGGCGCGCTTTGCCGAGGTCTTCCGAGGCACCGCGATCAAGCGCGTCAAGCTGGCCGGGCTCCTGCGCAACGCATGCGTGGCGGCGGGCAACTCGTGCGACCCGGGCCTTGTCGGCCCGCTCGTGCGGCTTGCGTCCCACGACTCGCCCGTCGTCCGCGCGCATGCGGTCTGGGCCGTGGGTAGGCTCGGCGCGGCCGACAGGATCGCCGGCGCCCGGCGAGCAGAGAGGGATCCGCTCGTCCTCGGGGAATACGGGCCCGAAACGGCTGAAGCGCCGGCCCGGTCCGGCTGAACCCGCAGGCGGCGGGCCAACGCCCCGGAACGCTCACAGGACGATGGTCCTGTGCGCCGAAGGGTCCCATCTTGGGAAGCCCGCCTCGGCCGCGAGCCCGTTGAAGGCCTCGATCTCGGCCCGGGTGAAGAGGAGGCCCCCTGCGGCGGCGCTTTTCGCCGCCCATTCGGCCTCGATCTGCCCGGGAAGCAGGCACTTCTCGTTTCCATGGCCCAGTATATCCGCGATCACGGCCTTGACGTTCGCATTCTGGCTGCGCCCCCGGGCGAAGGCCCCAGCGCTGACGGCGTCGGGATGGATGACCTGGAAGAAAAACGCGCAGGAATGCTTCTCCCCGGGCTCGCGGTCCCAGCGGCTTCGAAGGGTGGGGAGGGAGCCTCCGATGAAGGCTCCGACAATCTCGTTGACGAGGGAAAGGCCGTAGCCCTTGTGCGCGCCGAAGGGGAGCAGCGATACCGCCTGGCCCGGGTCCGTGGTGGGATTGCCACTCCGGTCGAGCGCGGCCATGGGCGGAAGCGTCCGGCCCTCGCGCCCGAGCTGCTGGACGCGTCCCATGGCGATCACCGACGTCGCCCAATCGATCACGACCGGGAAGCCAACGGCGGCCGTGGTCGGGAATCCCCATGAGTGGGGGTTGGTGCCGAGCGTGGGGAACGTGCCCTCAAAGGGGACGACCTCCGCGAGCGCCGCGGTGCAGTTCGTGTAGGCGATGTAGCCGCGCCGGGCCGCGTCCATCACGTAGCCGCCGCCCCACAGGTAGTGGAACGCGTTGTCGACCGAGACCGTGCCCACGCCGTAGCGATCAGCCAGCGCGATTGCGGCGTCGATCGCCCGGTATGCGGTGGACTGCCCGAGCTTCCTGTTGGCGTTCCACGCCCTTGCGGAGGCGAAGCGCGAGGGGATCTCCTCTATCCGGGCCCCGGGCACGCAGCCGTTCGAGCCCGAGCCGTAGAGGTGATCGAGGTGGAGGGCCTTGATGGCGTTGTGGGTGCGGATGCCGTGCCGCGAGGCCTCGGCGCAGAGGCGTGCGCCGTCGGCTGCCTCGTCGGCGAGGAAGCCGCGGCTGCGATAAACAGCCTCGGCGAGGGCGTTGTGCTGCGCCTCGGGGATGATGAAATAGGTGTCGGGCATGGCGGCCGCCGCTCGGGCAACAGGCTAGGGAACGCGCTTTTCTGTGGAAAGTTAACCAGGGATTGGCAAGGTCTTTTGGCTCACTTGAAGCCACGTCCAACGGCTGCCCCCCCGATCGGTCGCTATCGCTGGCGCATCCTGGCGCTGCTGTTTTTCGCCACGACCATCAACTACGTGGATCGCAGCGTGCTCGGCGTCCTTGCCCCCACGCTGCAGTACAGGGTCTTCCACTGGACCGACCAGGACTACGCGACCATCAACATCGCATTCAAAAGCGCCTATGCGATCGGCCTGGTGTCCATGGGCGCGCTCATCGACCGGATAGGAGCCCGGGCGGGTTACACGCTCTCGATTGCCATATGGAGCCTCTTCGGGATGATGCATGCGCTTGTCAGGCCTGCCTTCAGCCTCGTCGGCTTCTGCGTGGCGCGCTTCGGGCTCGGGCTCGGCGAGTCCGGGAATTTCCCCGCAGCCATCAAGACGGTCGCCGAGTGGTTCCCCCGGCAGGAGCGCGCCCTCGCCACCGGCATATTGAACGCCGGCACGAACGTGGGCGCCGTCCTCGCGCCGCTCATGGTCCCGCTCTTCGTCCTTCCCGACGGCACGCACTGGCAATACGCGTTCCTGGTCACGGGGGCGTTCAGCATGCTCTGGATCGTCCTTTGGCTGGCCACCTACCGGGCGCCGGGGGCCCACGCGCGCGTGACGGCCGCCGAGCTGGACTACATCCACAGCGATTCCCCGCCGGCGGTGCCCGGCGCAAGGATCCCGCTGCGCAGGCTTGTGCGGGTGCGCGAGACATGGGCCTTCACCCTCGCAAAAATCACCGATGCCGCGTGGTGGTTCTACCTGTTCTGGGGTGGCAAGTATCTCTACGACCGCTTCGGACTCGACATCAAGGGGCTCGCGCTGCCGCTCATCATCATCTATGTCTTCGCCGACGTCGGCAGCGTCGCGGGAGGATGGCTCTCGTCGTCCCTCATCAGGCACGGGTGGTCCGTCAACCGGGCCCGCAAGACGGCGCTCCTAACAAGCGCCTTCTTCATCCTGCCGGTTGTCGGGGTCACCCGGATCCCAACCCGCTTTAACGTAGACCCCGCATTCTTCGCACGGCTTCAGACGGCCCATTTCGCGGCCGAGCGGGAAGGATCAGGAAAGGTTTCGGAGCCCATTCCCGAGGGCGCGCAGTCCGCGCTTAGGGTCCTGTCGGGCCGGAGCTTCGGCTCGGCAAAGGAATTCGCCGCGGCGGCCGCAGCGGCCATAACGCCGGCAGCCGAGAGCCGGATGGAGGCCCCGTTGATCGAGAGCGCCCGCAGCGACCGGTACTACTGGATCGCCGTCATCCTGATGGCCTGCGCGGCTGCCGGCCACCAGGCATGGTCGGCCAACCTGTTCACGGTTGTGTCCGACGTGTTTCCCAAGTCGGCCACGGCCTCACTGATCGGCCTCGGGGGGATGTTCGGGGCGCTCGCCGGCCTCGTGGCGGACTGGAGTCTGGGCCGGGTGCTGTCCTCAAGCGGCCCTGCGGGCTACCTCTTCGCGTTTTTGATCGCGGGATCGCTTTACCTCTTCTTCTTCGGGGTGCTTCAGGCTCTCATGCCGCGGATGACACCGCTCGACGAGAACCTGAGGCACATAACCGGCGCAAATCCATGAACACCGATTCTTTCCTCGGCAGCCTGTTCGGGCTCGCCGGCCGCGTGGCCGTGGTCGTCGGGGGCACCGGCGAGCTTTGTGGTGCGATGGCCGAGGGCCTCGCCTCGGCGGGCGCCGAGGCCGTCCTTGTCGGCCGCGATGCCGCAAAGGCCCGGGTCCGGCTCGAGAGGATCGCGGCGGCCGGGGGCAGGGGCTGGTTCCACGCCGCGGAGGCCTCAATCAAGGCGGATCTTGAGGGCCTGCTCGTAGCGGTCCTCAGGAAGTCCGGCCGCGTGGATATCGTCGTCAACGGCGCCGGGGTCAACTCGGCCACCCCGTTTTTCGACGTTGGCGAGGATGAATTCGACCGGATCGTGCGCGTCAACCTCAAGGGGGTCTTCCTCGGCTGCCAGGTCTTCGGCCGGCACCTCGTCGAGGCCGGCCACGGCGGCTCGATCATCAACATGGGCTCTATGTCGGGCCTGGTGCCGCTGTCCCGCGTGTTCACTTACTCGGCGACCAAGGCCGCGGTTCACAACCTGTCCAAGAACCTAGCGCGCGAGTGGGCGCCGCACGGCGTGCGCGTGAACACCCTGGTGCCGGGCTTCTTCCCCGCCGAGCAGAACCGCCGGATCATCACCCCGGAGCGCGTGGCAAGCATCCTGGGCCACACCCCGATGGGCCGGTTCGGCGAGGCTTCCGAGCTCGTTGGCGCGACGCTCCTGCTCTCGGGCGAGCGTGCGGGCTCGTTCATCACCGGGTCGGAGATCGTCGTCGACGGCGGCTACAACGCGATGAGCATCTGAGCAGCGACGGCGATGAAACCCATCAATTGCTTCCTCCTCGGGAACGGGCTGCCGATCGCCCGTAACCCGTGCGTCAGCCCGGATTTCTGCCTCGATTGGCCGGCCCTCCGTGAAAAGCTGCTCAAGGGACCCTCCGAGGGGATCGCGGTCCATGCCAAGTCGCGCTTCGAGACGGCCGCCGGCGCATGGACGCTCGTCGAGGACGCCCCCACCGGCGACTGCGCCTGGAAGCTGCAGTCAGCGGGCGGTCCCGGGCAGGGCCATGCTCTGGCCGAGGGCGCGGGGGGGGGGCCCGGCGAGTGGTGCTTCCCGGCGACATGGGAGAACCTGCTGCAGCTTAAGAACCTCGTCCAGGAGCACGATCCGGCCTCGACGGTTTTCCCGACCGCCGCTGGCAGCCTAGGCCGCGGCACGCTCGGGGTGGGCGCAAGGTTCACCACGCTCCATTGGCCGGCGGTGGAGTGGGCGATGAGCGCCCTCGAGCTCGGCCTGACGGCAAACCAGAACAGCGTACCGCGCGAGCTTGTCTACGACGTCGGCGCGATGCTCGAGGGCCGGCTTGAGACGGTACCGTTTGCCTTCCTCGGGACGAATGTCCCGGAGGGCCACCAGGGCCAGAGCGTCGAGGGCATGAGCCACGGCTGCGTGCTCTCGAAGCTCCGGACGGGATTCCATCGACGCCGGATAGCATGGAGCTTCAACGCCGACCACCAGCCCGTGGGCGGCGGTTTCGATGCCCGCGAGGAAGCGCTGGTCAGGGGCTGCCTCCTGGCGAGCTATATCACGTTCGACCTGTCGCCCGAGCTTTCGCTGGGGCGCCCCGCGCGCCCGGCGGACATCGACCCGGTCCTGGCGAGGCGCGTGGAGTCCCGGGTGGCGGGAGCCGGCCTGACCCTGCAGGCCGGCGCGCTCACGGCCCTCCTCTGCTCGGTATGGCCGGCGATGCTCAAGATGAAGAGCCGGGACGAGAAGTACCGCGCCGCCCGGGCGACGGCGTTCACGGCGGAGGCAGGAAGGCGGTACCTGCGCGAGCTCTCGATCGACGAGCTGCCCGGCCTGACGGCCCCTGAGACGACGGCGGTCATGCTGGCGCTCTGCGACGAGCTCGGGATGCCGGCGGACTTCATCGCGCCGGCATTTGGTTTCCAGAAGAACATGCCCTTTCCCGACAACGCGGGGCTGCGCGTCCTGGTCGAGCGCCAGTGGTCGGTGGCCCGGCATTTCGGCGCCAGCATCGGCTTCCACTCCGGCTCGGGCAAGTCGGCGGATAACTACCGCGTCATGGGCGAAGTGACGGGCGGCCGCCTCGAGATAAAGACGAGCGGCCGCTACACCTACGAGATGGGGGCGGCGCTTTTTCGCTCGCCGGATCCCGGGGACCGGGCGCTTTGGTCCGACTGGTACCGATTCACTGTCGAGCTGGCGCTGGCAGGGGCGTTCAGCGCGGACGCCGCCGAGAGGAGGGCGGCGCGCGCCTTCATCGCCGACTCCCTCGACAAGTCGGGGAAAATCACCGAGGTATTCGCCTCGCCCGGGAGCTGCCGGGCGGCGGTGGAGGCGCTTGCGCCCAGTCCCGAGCACTCGATTTTCTTCGAATACAATTTCCTCTTCGTGCTGGCAGCCGGCGGGCGCGCGGACAAGGCCGCCCTAGGCGACCATTCGCCCGCGGGCTATGCCCAGCGCGCCCGCTTCTACGGCATCAGCCCCGCCGCGCGGCTGCTTTACGCAAAGGGTGTCGCCGGCTATATCATCTTCCTGGCCGAGCACACGGGCCTCGTGTCCGCGGAGCGGTGCGGCGCCGCCCGGAGCCTGCTTGACCGCACCCAATCCTACGGCGAATTCCTGAACGACATCTCAAATTGACATCCTCCCGGCCCTGAAGGGCCGGGATTCCTGAATACAATGATCACAAACTCAGAGCAGAGCAGCTTGGTTCACGCTTCACAGGAGCATCGCCTCGGGAGACCTGTGTCGCCTTTGGTCTTACACGCCCTCCACGCGCAGTCACGGAGTGTCCCTCCGCCAAAAGAACATCGTCGGGAGGCTCGGTTTTTGCCAACCGACGCACGCAACTTTTCAGACGCGAAACGAAACACGACAAAAAAGGAAGCGGCGATTCTTCCCAGTCCTAAGGGACTGGGTTTCCTCGCCGTCGCACGATGAAGGCATTCATCAACGATGATTTTCTGCTCCAATCGGCGGCGGCGCGCGAGCTGTACCGCGATTACGCCCGGGGCGAGCCCATCTACGACTACCACTGCCACGTCTCCCCGGCGCAGATTGCCGGCAACCACCAGTTTGCCGACCTCTCGGAGATCTGGCTCGGGGGCGACCACTACAAGTGGCGCGCGATGAGGGCGAACGGGGTCGACGAGCGCTTCTGCACGGGCGACGCTTCGCCCCGCGAGAAATTCGACGCCTGGGTGGCGACTGTTCCGCGGACGCTGGGCAACCCACTCTATCACTGGTCGCACCTCGAGATGCTGCGTTACTTCGGATTCGACGGGCTGGTCGGCCCGGAGACGGCCGACAGGATCTGGTCCATGGGGAATGCACGGCTGGCCTCGCTGCGCGTGCACGACATGCTGGCGGCGAACCGGGTCGCGGTCATCTGCACGACGGACGATCCGGCTGATTCCCTCGAAACCCATGAGAGGATCCGGCGCTCCGGCCTGAAGACGCGCGTCTATCCGGCGTTCCGGCCGGACCGGGCTCTCGGCGTTGCGAACCCCGCGTCCTTCAACCCGTGGGTCGAGCGGCTGTCCGGCGCTGCCCGGGCTTCCGTTCGCTCCTTCGACGACTTCGTCGGGGCCCTGAAGGCCAGGCACGACGACTTCCATGCCCTCGGCGGCAGGCTGTCGGACCACGGGATGGAAACCGCCCTGGCCGAGCCATGCACCCACGCGCAGGCCGCGGCCGTCTTCCAGGCGGCGCGGGGAGGCCGCGCGGCCGCTCCGGACGAGGCAGCGAGATTCGGATCCTTCCTGATGCTGGAATTCGGCCGCTGGGACGCCCGCCGCGGCTGGACGAAGCAGCTGCACCTCGGAGCCCTGCGCGGCGTCAACACGCGCCTCCTGGGCCGGCTTGGCCCGGACACGGGCTTCGACTCGATAGGCGATTTCCCCCAGGCGCGCGCCCTCGGCCGGTACCTGGACGCCCTCGACGCGACGGATGAGCTGCCCCGCGTGGTGCTCTACAACGCCAACCCGTCCGACAACTACGCCTTCGCTGCGATGGCGGGAAACTTCCAGGACGGGTCGGTCGCCGGAAAGGTCCAGTTTGGAAGCGGCTGGTGGTTCCTCGACCAGAAGGAGGCGATGGAGTGGCAGCTTGGCGCCCTCTCCAGCGTCGGCCTGCTGAGCCGCTTTGTCGGCATGCTTACCGATTCGCGAAGCTTCATGAGCTACCCGCGCCACGAGTACTTCAGGCGCGTCATGTGCAACCTGCTCGGAGGCCAGATCGAGCGGGGCGAGCTTCCCTCCGACATCGGACTCGTGGGCGACATGGTGCGGCGCATCTGCTTCGCCAACGCGAGGGACTACTTCGGCCTCGAGCTCGATCCCGCGTACTCGGGTGTGTCGGGCTGATCCCCGGTCAGGCGAAGGCCTTGTTCAGCATCTCGACGGCCCAAGGCGGCGGGCGAACCGGGCGGCCCTCGCGGTCGACGAACGCATGAAGGGAATTCCCTGTGGCCAGGAGCTCGTCGCCCCGGCGAACCTCGTATTCGATCCGGATCCTCAAGAGGGGCCGCTCACGCACTGTCGTCGTGACTTCCAATGTGTCGTCATAAACGGCGGGCCGCAGGTATTTGGCGGCGACCTCCAGGACCGGCAGGCGAAATCCATCCTCCTCAAGCTTCTTGTAGGGAACCCCTATCTCCTTGAGGAGCGTCGTCCGCCCGACCTCGAACCACGGAAGGTAATTCGCGTGGTAGACGATGCCCATCATGTCGGTCTCTGCATAACGGACCGTCACCTGCACTCGCGACTGGATCATCCCGTCCCCTCGGCCCTCGCGAAGAGGGTCGAGGCATTCTCCTTCCAGCAATTGCGCGCGGCCCAGATGCGGCCCGCGTCCCCGAGCCTGGTGCGCAGAACATCGTCGTGGATCAGCTTCTCGAACGCGGCAGCCAGCTCGGCGGGCCGGTCGGGCGTGACGAGCAGGCCCGTCACGCCGTCCCTGACGGCCTCCGAGACGCCGCCTACCTTGTGCGCCACGATTGGCAGTCCGTGCGCCGCCGCCTCCAGATAGACGAGTCCAAATCCCTCGACGCTGTCGCCGTGATTGATGCTGGTAAGGGCAAAGATGTCCGAGCGCTCGTAGACCTCGGCGAGCTCCTCATCCGGGATGTTCCCGAAGAAGCGCACCGTGAGCGCGGAATCCCCGGCCGCCATGGAGCGGAGCCGGTCCTCGTAGTTGCCCTTGTTCCTGCCCCCAACGATCCAGTACTCGAGCCGGTTGCGGACCTCGGCCGGGAGCATCTGAAGGGCCTGGAGCGTGATAACCTGGCCCTTGCGCGGATGTAGCCGCCCGACGGTGAGAACGATGATCTTGTCCTTGGGTCCGGCGGCGCGCGGCGGAACGACCGCAAAATCGGACCTGAGCGCGCCTGGCGTGAGGAATATCTTGTCGGCGGCATGCGGGAAGCGCTCCAGCAGGAGCTCCTGGGTGTAGGTCGTGAGCGTGCTCACGCGGGTCGCATGGCGGATCAGCCTTCCCGCGAGCCAGCGCCGGACGGGGCTGCGCGCAAAGCTCAGGATCTCGGATCCGTGGAAGGTTAGCACGAGCCGCTTAGGCCGGAACGCCTTGAAGAACTGCAGCAGCATCATGGTCAGCATCGGGCCGGGCTCCGGCAGATACACCGTCGCATTCCGGAGCTGCCGCCGGCACGCGACCAGCTCCCGGGCGAGCCGGATCTGGCACATGAGGTCATGGGTGCCCTTGAGCGGAAGCCTGCGCATCCGGAACGGCCAGTCCTTTTCGACATCCGGCGGCGCCGACTGCGCCCAGACCTCCACGTCATACCCGAGGGTAGCCGAGGCCTTCGCTATCTCCTCGGCAAACGTGGCTATGCCACCGCTGACCGGGTAAAACTCATGGGTGATGAGAAAGAGGGGCGAGTTTGGCCTGGCAGGTGAAAGATCGCTCATTTCGCAAAATGCGTGAAGCTAGCGTAATCGTGCAGAAGCTGGGCATTCAAGCCCGGTTACCGTCAATATGGCGCATGGTTGGTTCCCTCCAAATCCCGAATTCGCGGCTTTTGCGCGGCCGGGAGCGCCAAGAAATGGGTTTACTTTATCGGCCACTGCAACATACAAAGAGCGACAGATGTCCGAATTCGTCCAATCAAACGTCAACCCGAACAAGCCTTTTCCGCTTGCCGCCAAGCCATTTGCGCCGGACGACGAAGCGGCGCTCAGGGAGGCGCTGAAGCGTTGCTCTCCATCCACTTTTGAGGCTGCTGTCCAGTTCCGGAAAACCGGAAACGCAGACCACATGCCGGCCGTCGTGATCGGCGTGATTGAGCGTTTCGTCGAACCCGACCTGCGCGCGAAGCTCAAGGACGCCGACGACGACCTCCGGCTGATTGAGGACCTCGGCATCGACTCGCTGACGATGATGGAAATCGTTATCCTCGTTGAGGACGTGCTTCAGCTCACGATCAACAACGATGAATTGCGCAATCTGCGGACAGTTGGGGACGTCAAGACGTTCATAGACTGCAAGATCCGTGGCCTGCCGCTTCCGAGGCCCACAAAATTCCTCCCGATCGAGCACATCGGCGCGGTCATGCCTGTCCAGCCGCCCTTCCTTTTCCTCAACGAGGCCTCCGTGAGCTCCACGGGCGCCAACGGCAAATACAAGATAACGGGCCAGGAGTTCTTCCTGCAGGGGCATTTCAAGGACAATCCCGTCATGCCGGCCTCGATCATGCTCGAGGCCCTGGGCCAGCTTGCCGTTCTGTTCCTCCTCGAAGGCGCTCCGACCGAGCCGGGCAAGGCGATCGGCGCCAATACAATCTACTTCACGGGGTGCGAGGGCGTGCGCGCGCACAGGATGTGCAAGCCGGGCGATATCCTCACTCTCTCGATCAAGCCGAAGCGCATGAAGATGCCTCTTGCGACCTTTGAGGGCGCGATCCGGGTTGGCCAGGAGAAGGCGGTCATCGCCGAGGATATCACGCTCACATTTGCCTACGTCGAAACAGCTGTCATCCCGACCATGGTCAACGGCGCGGCCCAGGCCGTTTCCGATAGTGACAATGCTGGAAACCCGCCGCTCCGAGTGGCGATGAACGCCTGATTGACCGGATTGTGGCGGTAGTCACGATGGGCCGGGCAGCCCAGCCCTAGCGCATGCCCAGAGTCTTCATCACCGGCCTTGGTTTTGTAACGAGCATCGGCAACGACGCGACCACCGTTGTGGGCAACCTTCGCGCGCTCCGGCACGGCTTCGAGCTGTACCCGCCGTTCCAGAAGTCCGACATCCCCTGCAAGGTGGTGGGGACGATCAAGGGCTTCTTCACGGATTCGGTGGACCCCGAGGACTGGACCTGGCCGGCCGCCTACGAGATCAAGCGGGAGACGATCCGGTCGATGGCCCCGCATGGGCTCTACGCCCACTGCGCATTCCTCCAGGCCGTCGCCGACGCGCGCCTGGGCGAGGCCGACATCTCCAACAGGAACACCGGACTCTTCGCGGCATCGGGCGGCTCGCCCATGCTGACCTACTACCACCACGACCGTATGCTGAAGCTTGGTCCGGCGCGCTGCTCGCCGCTAGGCATCGTCGCCTCGATCGTCGGCACGCTCAATTTCAACCTCACTGCGGCGTTCAGGATCCAGGGTGCCTCGACCGGGTTCTCCTCCGCGTGCGCCTCGTCCGCCCATGCAATGGCATATGCATTCGAAGAGATCTCGCTCGGCCGGCAGGGCCGGATGTTCGTGGTCGGGGGCGAGGACGGCAACCGGGACGCGATCCTGCCTTTCGCGGGGATGCGGACGCTGTCGCTCCAGGCGGATCCCGAGATTGCCTCCCGCCCGTTCGACATCGCCCGCGACGGATTCGTCGGGACGGGGGGCGGAGTGGTCATCGTGCTCGAGAGCGAGGGGGAGGTGTCCCGCCGCGGCGTTACGCCCTACTGCGAGCTTGTCGGCTGGGGGCAGGCCTCAGACGGCTACAACGTGGCGATCTCCCATCCCGACGGGACGGGCTCGCGCATGGCGATGGAGAACGCCTTGTCGGCAACGCGCATCGCGCCCGCGGAGGTGGACTATGTGAATGCGCACGCCACGTCCACGCTCATCGGGGACGTGTCGGAGGCGCGGGCGCTCAGGGCGGTTTTCAGCGAGGAGGGCTCCCGGCCCGCGATCAGCAGCACCAAGGCGCTGACGGGCCACGGGCTCTCGCTTGCCGGCGCCATGGAGGTCGGCTTCTGCGCGCTGCTCATGCGCGGGGGCTTCATCCCCGGCTCGGCGCATATTACCAGGCTCGATCCGGCCTGCGAGGGGCTCAATATCCTGCGGGAAACGCTGCCCGGCGCCCCGCGCATTATCCTGAAAAACAGCAGCGGGTTCGGCGGGGCGAATGTCGCCCTCATCCTGAGGGCCGCCTGAATGAGCCGACTGAACCAGCTGCACGGCACCGCGTTCGTTTCCGGTGCGAGCAAGGGGCTCGGAAAGGCGTTCACGGGGATGCTCCTCGGCGAGGGGGTCCGGGTGTGGGGCAGCTCCAGGGATCCGTCCCGCCTCGGTGACCTGTCGGCCGGGCACGCGGGGGCCTTTTTCCCTGTCACCCTCGACCTGGCTGACCGCGCGGGCGCCATCCGCGCGTTCGGCGCCGCCTCCTCGGCCGCTGGGGGAGGATTCGACCTTGTCATCAACAATGCCGGCTACGGCGTCTTCGGAGAGTTTGCCGCCGTCGAATCCGCGGTTTGGAGAAAGCAGATCGAGGAGATGCTCGGGACGGTCCTGGACCTCAGCCACGCCGCATTCCGCTCCATGCGCGCCCGCGGCAAGGGCTGCCTCGTCCACATCTCGTCGATCGCAGCTGAGTTCCCAATTCCGTACATGAGTGGCTACAACGTGGCCAAGGCCGGGCTTTCGGCCCTCAGCGAAAGCTTGATGTTTGAGTCCCGAGCCTCAGGGATCACGGTAATCGACTTTCGTCCCGGGGACTACAAAACTGAATTCAACGGAGCCATGCAGACGGATTCCACCTCAGAAGCCTCCCGCCGGGCGAGGGTCGCCCTTGAGGCGACGTTCGCCGCGTCGCCCGCGCCCGAACGCGCGGCCCGCGACCTCAGGAGGGCGATTGCCGCCAACAGGAGCTGCGTCGTCCGCTCGGGCTCCCTGTTCCAGGCGCGCATCGCGCCCCTCCTGGCGAGGGTCTGCCCGGCCCAGGTGATGCGCTGGGGCACAGCGCGCTACTTTGACCTCTGAGCGGCTGGCTCCCACCAAGCATGTCCAAGATCCGAATCCTAGTCCTGACCTCGAGCACCGGCGGGGGGCACGACGCCCGCGCGGAGGCATTCGCAGACTGGTGCTTCATGCTCTACCGGCACGATGTCGACGTCAGGATCGAGCAGATGCTGGAAAAGTCGTCCTTCATAAACCGGGCGGGCGTCAATTTCTACAACAAGATCCAGGCGAGCGCGCCCTGGGTGCACAAGGCCTTCTACGCGATTGTCGAGCTGCAGAGCATCCTGAACAAGGACTCGGTCTCGCTTGGGAAGCGCTACTACGTGAACGTGCTCAAGGAATACCGCCCCCATCTGGTCCTGAGCGTCCACGACTGCCTCAACCGCGGCTATTTCCAGCTGGCGCGCAGGGTGCTCGGCCCCGACAACGTCGTGTGCGCCACCTACTGCGGCGAGTTCTCGGGCGGGTGGGGCTACTCCCGCAACTGGATAGAGCCCTCGGCCGACATGTATTTCTCGAGAACCGCGACCGCCCAGGACTATGCGATCAAGAAGGGAATTCCCCCGGAGAAGGCCCGCGTGCGCGGCTACCTCATGAATCCCCGCGCCCATTTCGAGGTCATCGCTCCCCACGACCGAGGCGCATTTCGCGAGGAGAACCTGGGGCTTCGGCCCGACCTCTTCACCGTCTTCCTGGCGACCGGAGGCAACGGCGCCAACAACCACTTCGAGCTGCTGCCGACGCTCGTCAAGTGGGCCGATCATTGCCAGGTGATCGTGATCTGCGGCCGGAACAAGCAGGCCTTCAACGAGCTCGTGCACTGGCGGGCGAGCCACCCGGAGTTCAACTGCTACATCGACGGCTACTCGGAAATCGTGCACGTGCTCATGCAGGTGAGCGACGTCATTGTCACCCGGGGCGGCACGACGACCTGCGCGAAGGCCCTGCATTTCAAGTGCCCGATCATATTCAACGCGTCCGGGGGAATCATGCCCCAGGAGGAGCTGACCTGGAAATACCTGCGCAACGGAGCCGCCTCGGACAAGATCGAGAGCGCGGAGGACTTCGACCGGATCATAAGCGCCTGGTTCTCGGACCCGAATGCATACATCCGGATGCGGGACAACTTCCTGAGGCTGCGCTACGAGGAGGACCCGACGATCCTGATCGACGAGCTCGTGGGGCTTGCCTCGAAAGTGTCAGACGAGAAGCCCACCCGGCTGCCTTACCGGCATCATGCGGTCGCACCCTTCAGCGGGGTTTTGTGATCTCGGCGAACGCGGTGACGACGGGCCGGCCGAGGTTGTAGCACCAGTTCTCGCGGGAAAAGTCCGGGCTGTTGCGGCGGGACGTCACGGGAAAGTGCGCAAGGATCCCCACCAGTT
>CAAGKR010219691.1_pt1 | contig 16715 bp, 9 predicted proteins | sample 2556971 | NCBI WGS metagenome assembly CAAGKR01 (sample SAMEA5207829, study PRJEB30636) | soil metagenome | biome: forest; feature: boreal; material: soil | place: USA | collected 2011-09 | depth 1 m | reverse complement strand
TCAGTAAGGAGATTCAATCTTGATTTGAAATCGGTTTTCATGATATACTTAATTTATTATTCGATACCGTTATTTCATCTGTTAGCGTTTACGCTATTCCCATCAGGGGAAAAACTGCAGTTAATAGTAGTAGTCTTGTCATTTAATTATTTTTTGAAGATATTGCCTCAATTTCAACCAACAGATTATCGCAACAAATATCTGTTTCTAAGTTCTGTTACCTGCTGACAGAGTTCGGAGGATTTGATTCAGGGATTGTTTTCACTCCTCCTCAACACTCCCCACTGTCAGCGGAAGGTAAATAAAATAGTTCTTCGCCATAAAGATTCAGTCTTTTAATTCAAATGTAACATTTTTTAGTGCTGAACCAATTGTCTTTAACATATTCCTCCCGTTCGACTTTACCTTTCCGGTAACAAATTCAGGGATATTGAATGACCGCATACAATCGTCATAAAAATCCGGATCTTTCTGAGGAAGGAGAAATGGTTTTGAGGCATCTCCGTTATCATTCAACCATGCTATATAAGGTCTTGTATAAAGGCCATCGATTCTGCGGCTACTAAAAACAAACCAGTGTGAACCTGATGACCAGGAGTGGTAACTCTCCGTATTATCGCTGTTGGCAGCGCTGACCGGATTAACGGTACCATCCTTAAGATTAAGGAGATACAGATCTGCTTCCTTGTGCCAGATCGGGAAATTTCCATAATCTGACATTGTGAACATTAGGAATTTCCCATCACCTGAAGGTCTTGGAAATGAAACGCTTTTCCCTGTCATATAAGAACTTACAAGGGTATCCACACGGTCACCGAAAGTTCCTGAAGATTCATCAAAAGAAATTTTACAGAGGCTATATTTTATCCTGTTATAATCATCAGGTAATGTTTCTTTTTTTGCGCTGCAGAAAATAAGGGTTTTCCCATCGACTGAAAAGGTCGGAAAAGTCTCAAAATTATCTTCAGATGAGATAAGCTTGCTTGTAATTAACTTATTGGCTGCTATATCGTATATAACCAGATCAGATTTTGAATCCATTACCTCAATACGTTTTTCGGGGACGGAATGGAAAACCTGGGAGATGGAATTAACTGAAAATGCAATGTATTTTCCTGAAGGATGCCAGTACGGATAAACACAATTCGAAATAGTTTCTTCAGTTTTTGTATTAAGCTTCAGCGCCTTGCCATCCTTAACAAGTATTGTTGCCCCTATATTGCCCCTGAGGTGGAACAACATCTGGTTTGGATCATTTCTGTTAAATGAATGGCAGTTCATGCAGTTTCCCGGCAGAAGCCTGTTATCAATTATTGGTTCTTCTCTAAAATTTGTAATATTCCTCTGGTAGATCCCCATCTCGCTCCACGATTCATAACCTGGTGCAATGAGACGGTAAACCAGGTATGGATCAACAGGTGTCTTTTTTATTATGATTCTGAAAGGCAGGTATTTAATCCAACGACCCTTCTGTTTTGCATAAACTGTTACCAAAAGGCTGTCATCAGAATTATTTTCCAGTAAATTGTGCCACTTCTTTACCGGTATTTCAATTTTTTCTTTTCCATGAATCTGTAAACTGCTGTTTTTCCCTTCAAAGAGAGCCACAACCTTTTCTGATGGCAGGGTCAGTTTGAAATTCAAAGGAGCTATATTAACAGGCACAGTCACACCATTTATATCAGGGAAAGCCGGAGGATTTTCCCCCTTTTCTGTAAAGTCTCCTGGCAAAGACGAACAAGAGCCCAGCAGGATCAATCCGGCCGATAAAAGAATAATCGATATCTTATTCATACCAGTATAAATTTCTCAAAGTTTTCACTTTACATTTTTTATCTCAACCGCCTTAAAATGAAGATAATACCAATATGTCCCCGAAAAATTCTTATTTAATCTCTCCCTTGCATCGGGAGATGTTGTATAGATGCCGGCATAAGCCTTCATCCTGTTTTTTGTATTTTCACTTATATACAAAGGAGTATTTGCCATCGGATTTTTAGTATTTAATCCGATAATATACATTATTGCTTCCTGGTATGAAATCGGGATCTCCTTATAATTCATCTTCTCCATCATGGGGATACAATTCATAAAGTTGCGGAGGTCTTTATTAATCATATAAAAAGCCATAAGATATTCAAAGGCTATTTTATTCTGAGGATTTTCCTTCAACATCATGTTCAGAGTACTTTCAATATTCTGAACTTTGAAAAAGAAATCTTCTTTAACCATCAATTTCCGTTTTTCTCCCCAATCCGGATGGTTGTTTATCAGATCGTCATTATAAAGATATTTCATTGTCTCTTTAGCCCATTTTCTGTAGAACATAGTCTTTTCCAGCAGCTTAAGGTATTTTTCAGAGACTTTATAGTTCCCATTTATCAGGTTGGTCTCAGCCAGTCTTTTAATTATCCTGGCAGACTTATTCAGACTCGGAATAGTTTCCATGCTCTCAAATGCATATTCCTGCGAAGCATTAATCAGCCCCAGATGATAGAATATCTCATTACCCATTAATGGCGCTACATATTCCCTTTCGAAAGGGAGAAAAAGTCCACCCACATTGTGCTGATCATAGTTGAACATTTTGTTACCCAATTGTCCCGTTTTGGCGAGAGACAGGTTTAGCATTGCCAGTGACAGGTTATTAAGCGGCGGATTTTTCTCAGCAAATTTTATGACATCATTCCACCGTTCATTCCTCACAAGATAATCATAAGTCATTATCTCCTCAGCACCGAAATTTGCCCAGACTCTGAAACCAAGCCAGGCTGCTACAAACAATAATCCAAACTGGGCAAATAAACCAACTCTGTAGCGTTTTTCTGTTGCAGGAAGCAGAAAGATCAAAAGCATTAAAACTGGCAGCAGGAGAAATAAAACAGGAATGGCTACCGGAATTATTATACGGAGATTGTAATAAAACTCGGTCATATAGGTCAGCATTATGGGCTGAAGTATAAGACATTGTTTTACAAAAAGGGGAATACCTGCTGCAAAAACCAGATATACAATAAAATACCAGGGTTTAAGATTATATGAAGGTTTAATATTCCTGTCTTTGGTTTTTCTATTATGTATTTCTTTCCGGGATCTGAGAAAAGTGATAAACTCAAAAACCAGTATCATTGAAAAAAACATCAGGTACGATCCTCCTGCAAGCCAATAAGTTAATGGAATCAGGATAAGGCCTGAAATAAAACGATACTTATCAGTTTTTACATTGATGTACAACAATCCGGAAAGCAAAGCAATTATAAAGCCGGTGATTGCCGAGAGCGGATAGAATTCATCGCACAGAATCATCGCAGCATTCAATGCGGGCAAAAAGCTAAGTGGGAAAAATGACCTGTTTTGGTTTATTGTGAAAAGAATATGATTTGTCAACTGCTGAATTGCAAATATCAATACTGTAATAATCAGCGGCCCAACTAATGATAAATAGTAAAACTGTGTCAGGAATCCGCCCAGATAGCCGGAAAATCCTCCCGGAAAACTCATTTTTGAAATAAAATAATCGCCTGTAAGCAGGAAAAGCTGCGTCTGCTCTTCAAAGTGAAGATGATGGTTGTAAAAGAAGGCAAAAAAGATGAAGATACCTGCAAAGAACAACCCTGTAAAGACGTATTCAACATATTTTAGCAGTTTGTTTTTCCCCATCATACCTGGTTTTTCTACTTAACAAAACTACATTTTTTATTGAAATTTTCATTATCAGAATTCATATCAATTATTATTCTTTTTAATCTGATAATCAATTAATTACTTATCAACAAACTTTACCGGTTCTGCCTTCAGCTTCCTGAAAGCATGTTCAATATCAACAGGGCTGAATAGTACCGGACCTTTTGCAAGTTCCGGGATATTGTACGATTTCAGGAAAAGATCATAAAAATCAGCATTTTTCTGAGGGAGGAGAAACGGTTTGCTGCACCTGCCATTCTCATCAATATGTGCAAAATATGGTTTGCCATACATTCCGTTGTCGCGTTTGCTTGCAAATACAAACCACCTGCTGTTGGATGACCAGCTGTGATAAGAGTCGGAGTTATCTGAATTGACCATAGGAAGTGTATCAATACTTAAATCTGATAATTTCAGAAGATGCAGATCTGCCTCTTTATGCCATATTGGGAAATTACCATAATCAAAAGAGGTGAAAAGAATGTATTTCCCATCAGGGGAGGGTTTTGGCTGACTTATAGTTTTTCCCGTCTGAAAGCAGGAAACCAATGTGTCGGTTTTCGTTCCGAATGACACAGCATCGGGATCAAAACTGATGGCACATAAACTATACCTTATTGATTTATAGTTTTCGGGCATCCTGGTTACTTTTGCGGAACAGAAAAATAGTTTTCGCCCATCAGCTGAAAACGCAGGAAATGTTTCTAATTCGTTTTTACCTGATAAAAACCGGTTTTTCAGAATTTCATTTTTTTCTATATCCAGTACAACAACATCAGAAATCGTATCATAAACTTCCAGACGCAGATTATTTATCGAGTGGAATTCAGGGATAATCACATTAGTTGAAAAGGCAATGAATCTGCCACCCGGATGCCAGTTCCCGTAAACACCTGCAGAGATAGTACTATCAGTTGCAGTATTCAGTTTCCTGAATTTACCATTTTTCTGGATCATAGTTCCGCCGTTTTTATTCCGCAGATGAAAAAAGGATAATGAAGGATCCTGTTTTGAGTAAGTATGGCAATTGACACAACCGCCATCAATGAGGTTATTGTCAACAATTACCGTTTCTTCAAAGTTCTCAATATCCCGTTGGCAGATCTGAAGCTTATTCCATACTTCATAACCCGGTTCTATCAGCCTGTAAGACAGATAAGGGTCGATCATATCAGCAGAAACATAGATGCAAAATGGTTTGTATCGATACCATTTCCCTTCGATAAGAGCTGAGATATTTACCACTATTGAATCATTTTTCTGTGCCTCAAGAAGTCTTTTCCATTTGCTAAATGGGATACTGATCTTATAAGATGACTGCAATTTAATAATGTCTTTTCTTCCTGACAATGTAACTTTTACATGCTGACATTTATCTTTCATTTTAAAATTCAGTGGTGCGACATTAAAAGGAACAGTTACATTAATGTAATCGGGATATATTGAAGGAAAATTTCCCAAACTGATTATCCCTTCCTCAGGTTGACGGCAACCGGTAAAAAGAAGAAATAAAAACGCGAAGAATCGCATTTCGACCGGAAGAGAATGAAAAAATGATTTCATAAAAAATCTATTCCGAAGTTAATGTCGCAAAATGATAATAAAACCAGTACGTAGTGCCAAATTTTTTCTGCAGGGAAGCTCCGTTACCTTTATTTTCAGTATATATCTTTGTATACTCAGTCATATTTTTAACTATCTCCGGGCTGAACCTGAATTGTTTATATGTTTCATACCTGCTTTTGCCAGAAGCTATCTTTATTAACAGACCTTCCTGGTAGACCTTGGGTAAAAGAATATTCCTGAAAGATGAATAATATTTCTCAAAATCCTTTTCGAATGAAGGAATATCTTTAATAAGCAGATGATAACAAAGAAGATAATCGATCGCCATTCTGTTATCAGGGTGATTATCTGCGAGCATCCTCAGTGTCTTAACATATTCATTCCCTTTCTTTAGCAGATCATTTAACGGGATGATGGCTCTTTTTCCGGTAATCCAGTTTGAGCGAACACATTCTTCTTCATTATAAAGAAATTTTCTTCGGTCTGATGCCCATTTTCGATAAAACATTGTTTTTTCGAGTATGCTTATAAATTTCCCGGCAACAGCATACTCTCCATTCACAATATTAATTTCGACAAGGCGTTTCATAAGCCTGACATTTTGTGCACGTGGAGAGAAGATCATTCCAAGAAGCGCTGAATGCTGCGATGAATTTATATCACCTAACTGCCAGTAAACCTCATTACTGAAAGTTATTGTCATGTAATTCTCATTCGCATTAACTGGAATAAATAACCCCGTTGCAGCAGGCTGATAATGCTCCAGAAGACTGTCGGGCATTAAGCTGAGCTTCGACAACGCCATGTTAGTATAATAGGCCGAAATGTTATTGTGCATCTTATACTTCCCCGACAAGTCGTAGACTTCGCTCCACCTGTTATGAGAAGCTTCGTAATCCAGTCTCAAAATTTTCTCCAGTGTAAAATCCGCATTCAGCCGGATGCCTGTAACCAGCAAAGCAATAATTACAATTGATTTAATTAAAAAAGATAATGATGAATTAACTTCCAGTTTTAATTTTTCAAATGGTAACCCTGCAATTATAACTGTGATTATCAATGAAATCAAAGGCAGAAAATGTTTAAGCCCCGGATTCCTGGACATTACCGACAGATAAGTATAAGCCTGCCCTGTTGTGACCAGGTAATTATTTTTCAATACAAAGGGAACAAATACAGTAATGGTACAAAACAGGAGGAAGTACAAAAACTTTCCCCGATTTTGCGTAGAAAAAATTTCGTAATATATTGCTATCACGGTAAGCAGGTAGAAATTGCTTCCCGCAGCAACATAGAGCAAGGGTAGCATTACTATTCCGGACAAAAATCTGGCTCTGGGGGATCGTATTGAAATATATATAAGAGCAGAAACGATACATATAATTAATGATATGATATTTGAGACAGGAAATTCAATATTACACAATGCAATCCAACTGAAAACTACAGGTATAGCTGACAGAAAAAATAAAGAATTATTCCTATTGATCTTCGATAATAACCGGCTGATTGTCAACCACAGCATACCCAAAGAAATAGTGACTACAACTGCCCCACCTCCAATAAGATAGTAGAATTGCGTAAAAAAATCGCCAAGGTAAGATGAGAGAAAAGCCGGTTTGGAAAAGTAGTTTAAAAAATGGTCAAAGGTTAATAGAAAAATTTGCAGCTGTTCGATAAAAAAGATATGGTACCGATAAAAAAAACCAAAGAAGATCAGACAGCTCAGAAAAAGAACGATGATAAAAACTTTCCCGCAAATATTTTTTGTTCTTTTGAAAGTCATTTTAATACCGGATAAATTTTAATGTCCGTTGTCAGTTGTAACCTGTTTGGTAATTGTCTTTTTAGCAACTTTCTCAATCTGATATGGAGTCAATAATACTTTGGTTTTCACGAGTTCGGGAACATTGAACGAATATAGAAAAGTATCGTAGAATGCAGGATCTTTCTGAGGCAACAGAAAAGGTTTTCGTGAAACACCATTTTCATCTATATAACCTATGTAAGCTTTCATATACAGTCCATCTCCCCGGCGGCTGCTGAATACAACCCAGCGTCCGTTTGATGACCATGAATGATAACTCTCAACATTATTGCTGTTAAGTGTTTCCAATGGCTCATATTTCCGGGTTTCAAGATTCAATAAATAAAGATCCGACTCGGGGTTATAACTGGGAAAACAACCATAATCAACCATATCGAACATCAGAAATCTGTTATCAGGTGATACTCTTGGTATTGAAATGCTTTTATTAATAGCCGGACCAGAAATTAATGTATCGGCTTTATCACCAAATTTACCTGACACCGGATCAAAAGAAACTGAACAAAGACTGTATTTTATTTTATCAAATTTCCCGGGCAGTTTGACAGCCCTGGCACTGCAATAATAGAGTGTTAGTCCATCGGGTGAGAAACATGGGAATGTTTCGAAGTTTTCTTCGGCAGATAATACCGGCGATGTCAGCATCTCATTCCTTTCAATATCATATACGAAAATATCGGATTTCAAATCAACAGCCGTTGCCCGGTTCGGACCAGTGGCATGAAAAATCTGGTTGACTTTATTAACCGAGAACGCAATATATTTTTTCGACGGATGCCAGTAAGGAAATGCAGCATTCCCGAACATTTTACCTGTTTTCGTACTTAGCTTTTCCAGATGATTGTTCCGGTAAAGTATTGTTCCTCCGTAACTTTCGCGCAGATGGAGCACCATATTTGAAGGATCATTCATTGCAAACGAATGACAATTCATGCATGTCCCGGGCAACACACGGCTGTCGAGAATGGTTTCAACCATAAAGCTGCTTAAAGAACGCTGGTAAATACCCATCTGGTTCCAGTTTTGGAATCCAGGCATTATAAGCCTGTAAACGAGGTATCCATCAATTGGCTCTTTAGTGACAAGAATTTTAAACGGTCTGTAATTCTTCCAATTCCCCTCCTTAGACACCATTATAGAGATTTCAATGCTATCACCTGAATTGTCTTTTAGCATTTTGGCCCATTTTTTTCCCGGGAAGATCACTTTGTCGCCTTTAAACTCCAGATCAATTTTTTGTCCCTTTCCTTTTACTGAAACAAAGATCCTGTCGCCATCCTCTTTTACCACAAAGTTCAGTGGTGCTATATTATAAGGTATAGTAATATTTTTATAATCAGGGAAAATTTCAGGGGTACGATCTATTTCTTCGGAAATCTTAATACTATTATGCTGACAAGCAATTGCAAGCACAGTAATAATTAATATATAAACCCGGTTTATTCTCATCGGTTTATTTAAAATGAAGGTAATACCAGTAGGTATTGCCAAATTCTTTTTTAATTTTTATTGTATCCTGTTTTTCGGCAGAGAATAGCTGAGCATACGATTTTATGCTGTTTACAACATCTTCGCTGAAAGAAAACTTCTCTAATTGAGGTGGTACCTGCGACAAGCGCGTCTGAATATAGATGGAAGCCTGCTGCCAGACAAGAGGAAGCCCATTATAATTCAACTCATCAGCCATATGGATATTCCCAAGAAATCCATCAAAATCTTTTTGCAACAGATAATATGCCATTAAATATTCAAATGCCATCCGGTTCCCGGGGTTGGAAATCAGAAGATAGCGGAGTATAATGTCCATCTGTTTGCTATTATAATAAAAATCATATTTGGATGCCAGTGCTCTTTTGGAACCCCAAACCGGATAGGCATTGATCTTTTCTTCATTATATAAATATGACATGCAGTCTTTTGCCCATCGCCTGTAAAACAGCGTGTGGCTTATTGGCGTAAGGTATTTCAGGGCAATATCATATTGGCCGTTTATTATGAATGTTTCAGCAACACGTCTGAAAGCTCTGACAGGGTATTTTGCATCGGGTGTTGATTCAATTGTCTCTATTGCAAACATTTGTGCGAAGTTGATCAGACCCAGATGATAAAATATTTCATTTGCAATAAAGGGGGTCATCCCTCTTCTTTCATCTTCCAAAAAGAGACTGTTTTTCTTCTGGTCGAACTGAAACATTTTTGTAGAGAGTTGTCCTGTTTCTGCCAGGGCAAGATTTACTGCCAGAATTGAAACAGGATTGATTGGCTGCTCCTTTTCGGCTCTGTCAATGATCTTTACCCATTCCTCTTTATAAACCATGTTTTCATAAGCCATCACCTTTTCAGCTTTAAAATCACCATAATGTGCAACACCCCATAAAGGCAAAGCGACTAAAAGAACAAGGGAAATTAAATTAATCGTTCTTAATTGCTCTACAGAAAAGTCATCAGGCAGAAATTGCTGAATAAGAATTAATAAAGGGAATGATACAAAAACAGCAATGAGGGGGAACGGGAAAAAAATCCTTATTTTATAATAAGCTTCAGAAAGATATGATTGCATTATCGTGTCTGTAATAATGAATTCTCTTGTAATTAAAGGAACGAAGATTGTCAATAACAGATAGACCATCAGAACCAGCAGCGAAACAGGGGACCATTTTTCTTCTCTTCTGAACCTTAATAAAATTTCCGTTACAATACTAATCAGGGCAAATACAAGATAAGCACCTCCTGTTAACCAATAAACAGCAGGTATAAGAAACATTCCTGAGATGGTTCTTGATCGGGATTCTTTCAAATTTAAATAAATGCATGCTACTGTTATAGATATCATCAAACCTACCAATCCCGACAAGCTATAAAAATCATTCAGCAGCAGTATCCAGTATCCGATTGCTGGTAGAAAAGAGAAAAGGAGCAAAGGGGATTTCCCGGTGATTAAAAAAAGTAATCTTGATGTTAATTTTTGAAGCAGAATAAACAGGCAGGTTATGATAATGGCTCCCGCAAACGGAAGATGAAAGAACTGGATAAAGAATTCACCAAGATAAACTGACAGTCCACCCTGATATGATATGATCTGAAAAAAATAGCTGAATGTAACTTCGAACAGTTGAAGCTGTTCCTTTTGATACAGATGATTGTTATAGAAGAACCCTAAAAACACCAGCGATCCTGATCCGAAAAGTAACAGGAGAAGTTTTTCAAGCGTAAATTCATTGGTCAACCTCATCATTTTTCACCATTATGCTCTGACCCGATCATTTTTTTCAACTCAGCATCTTTATCAGAGTAGGTACTTCCGGTAATTTCTAAAATCCTGTTCTTTTCCCCGGCAGGTAATGCATTGAAATAGAGTTTAAACAGCAATAATCCTATACCATTATGCATATTTTGGTTTTGAAGACGTACGACATCGGACATAAATTTATAATTCAGCTTTTTTGAATAATTCAAGAGGCTGTCGGAAGCATCCGGATTTATGCCTTCCCTGTTTTTTCGTGAGTATAACTTCCATTGAACAGAATCAAAAACATGTTTTTCCCCTTTCCATTCCTGAAGAATATTATTCAGGTGTGTACCCTCACCATGGCTGTTGTCAGACATAACAACGTTTAAAGTTCCGGGCTCAGTAACAACGACAAGGTCCTCAATAATATTGGGATATCTGAAAGGAATCCTTAGTATTTTAACACAGAATGAGTCAGCCACAGATTCGAAACGAAAGTTGCCATCAACAATAATTGTTGAATCCACATTTTTGGAAACTGGTCCATCGAGTGCGACAAGATATATTTTCGATCCCCTGAATGTTTCATCCGACACTTTGCCTTCAATAGTAAAAGTTTCTTTATGGTTGCATGAGGTTGTGATAAGCAAGGCAAAATATGCGATAAAAATTCTCTTCATCGGGCTAATTTTTCTGTAAATCTATCTCAACTGATCTGAACTTCAAAACTAACAGATCAGAAAAAGAGGCAATAAGAAAAAAAAGCCATCCTGAGATGGCTTTTTTAAATCAATTATTTACTTTTTGGTTTAAACAACCATATCCAACCATTACCCCATGCTCCCGCTCCAGGTTCAGGAGCAGCCATTACCAGCTCAGTGTTTGTGAGTTTCAAAAGATTGAATGTCTCAATCCTGGCATTGCCTTGGTTAACAAGAATGCCATTAATTATGCTGGTGTTTGTTACGGTCAGTTTCCCGATATCCCAACCTGGCGCAACAATATCACCCATTATAAGGTCAAATGTACCTTTAATAACACCTGCCGAAGGAACTGAAGCAGCAGTAAGTGTAAGGTTTCGACCGCCGTTAAGGTCAAACTTCATCTCGTCAGATCCTACACCCCGTCCATCCAGTTCTGTTTTGCTTACTGCCCACCAACATGGAGTAGTGCATCCCATGTACCCAATCATGCCCCAGGGGGCAGGTTTGGTATCGTCCCAAATCCATGTTTTACCTAGCGTCATGTTTGTCAACATTTGCCATTCCGGTTCCTGAAAAGCAGTCGGGTCTGATTTTGTAACAGTAACTGTTTTTGTATCAGTTACAAGACCACCGGCTGTTGTTGCCGTGATGTTGACCGTATAAGTTCCCGGAACGAGCATTCTTACAGTATCATTCTGTTTGCGGGTTACACCCCAGGCATAATCCCATGAAAACATAACGCCGGGTGTTTTATTATCAAGGTAAAGTATGTAATCATTGGCAGCGTCATTTGCTATAGTATACTTGAAATCAGTTGCAGGAACAACTGGTCCTGCCACTTGCCTGTCTTCTATTGGAGTACATGCACCAATCAGAAAAACAACTCCTCCCACCAAATACAAAATTTTCTTTTTCATAATTTTCCTCCTTTGGTTTTACTAACGTGATGTAAAAGTATATAAAGGTGCTGTACCGGTTTCCCAGCCAGTATTCTGTACCAATATTCCATTTGAAAGCTGGATTTCCTTGTTGGGTATCTGAAGAAATCCTCCGGTTTCCGGACGGAAGTCGACACCTTTCTTCACTCCAGCCACACCATTATTTATGGTCGCCTCACCATTCTGGCTTTCCAGGATAGTTTCAACTGAAGCAAGATTGCTCTTTCCTGCCCAGCGAAGCAAATCGTAATAGCGCACTCCTTCGAATGCCAGTTCATAACGCCGTTCTGCTTTTAGGGCATCGAGCGAATAGGCAACAGGAGCTAAACCAACCCGGGTTCTAACCAGGTTCATTCCAGCAGCAGTCTGTGTTAATTCTGAATGCATTAACAGCACATCGGCAAAACGAATCAGAACTATGTCCTGCATATTGTCGAGCTGGAAGTCATTTGTAGCACCATACAGATCAACACTGTAGTTATGCCAATTTTTAAGTTTTTTTGTGCAAAGATTAATTGGTGTGTATTTCTTCTGCCAGTATCCGGTTTCATCCATTTGCTTATCATGCAGATCGGTACCAAGGCTATAACTTTTACCATACCCTTCATTAGCTTCATCCCTAACATCAAGGATAGAACCTCTTTTACGGATATCACCATCAGGCCATGCACTCCATAGATTTTTGTTAACGGTTCCCATTCCCCAGCCATTACCAACGACTCCTTCCGTATATGCTCTCCATCCAAAGAACACGTCCATCTGGTTACTGTAATAGATGCTTGTACCCCAGCCAGCAAAAGTTGAGAATTTCAGTGCAAACATGGTCTCCTTATTTGTACCGTCTTCAGTATACCAATTTAAGTTATTATCATTAGCAAACTTGTAAGAGAGACTGTCAGAATGAGCAGCAGTTGCATAAGAATATGGCCATAAGTTCCTGAATTCAGGCATCAGTTGGTATCCGCTTTGGTCTCTACATTCCTCCAGCCAGGTAATAACCTCAGCTTTGGTAACGGTACCTCCCCCAACCAATGGGAGGTCAGTTGCTTCATAATATCCTGTATAGAAAAGGAACACACGTGCCATCAGCGCCTCTGCGATCCATCTGTTCGCACGACCAAGACTGGCATATTGTGAAGAACCATAAGGTACACTTGGGAAGGCTTCAATAGCTGATTTTAAATCAGTTGCAATCTGGGCATATAGCTCAGCTGCAGGAGCTTTCGGCAGGTTCTGTTGCATTGTTGCCAGAACGAGAGGAACCTCTCCCCACATGCGGGCCATATCAAAATAGAACATACCTCTCAGGAAGCGGGCCTGCCCTTCAATATTCCCTTTAGCTGCAGCGCTTGCCCATAGGGGTTTGTCAATATTCTCAAGGATCATATTGCAGCGGAAAATACCGCGATAATAACGTACCCATGCACCTTCGTACATATCTGAACCGGTAATTTTAAAATCACAGATTGCTCTTGGATCCAGGTCATTATCACCACCTCCCCCAAATCGTTCATCTGACATCAGTTCCGATATAGCAAACGGATATGAGCTAAGGATCGAGCCTTCAGGTACGGAAACCATAGTAACATACGCGGCCGTAAGTGCCTGATCCATATCACCAGGTGTCTTATAGAAGTCGGTGTTCGTTTTCGATGTAAGCGGAGCCGTATCAAGAAAACTTTCAGTGCATCCGGCAAACATAACAACAATAAGTACTAATAAAAATATCTTTTTCATATTCTTCATCATTTTAGAATTTTAAACTTGCGCCTAACAGTATGGTTCGTGGTGACGGATAATATCCAATATCAATCCCTTTTGCCCAGCTATCTGTACCTCCACTGCTACCGATTTCCGGATCCATACCGGAATACTTTGTGAAGGTATAAAGGTTCTGAAGGGTCACAAAAAATCTGGCCTGTGCAAGCGGGATAGCACGTATAAGCTTTTTAAGATCATAACCCAATGTAACATTACTTAACCTCAGATAATCTGCATTTTCAATAAATATGTCAGAGTTATACTGCCAGTTAATAGAAGAACCATAAGTCAGTCGGGGGTACTTATTTGATGATCCTTCACCATGCCAGCGGTTGAAAATATCTGTTGTGTAGTTCATCTGAGGACTATCTGCCCACCTTCTCCAACTGCGTGCTATCTGCTGCCCGAAAGCGCCGTTAGCCATGCATGAGAGATCAAATCCTTTGAAAGCGACCGAAAGATTTATGCCAAGAATAACCTTAGGGTTAGGATCACCTATCATTACTTTATCTTTATAGTCGATCTGGCCATTGCCATCTGTGTCGACAAACTTAAGATCACCGGCAACTGCAGTTGGCATAATTACTTTCCCGGCTGAATTCGTGTAAGAAGCAACTTCAGCATCAGTCTGGAAAACGCCAAGAGTTTTGTATCCCCAGAAATAACCTATGGGGAATCCGACCTGTGCACGGTAAAGCTCTTCAGTTCCCTGTCCGAGAACATTACCCTGCCCATGGAAGATTCCTTCATTGTTAGCTATACGGGTTACTTTATTCTGGTTATATGAAGCGTTGACATTGGCTGAATATGTAAAATCTCCTGCACGATCGTTCCATGTCAATGAAAGCTCAACACCTTTATTAGTAACATCGCCTCCGTTGATATACGGAGAGCCTGTTCCATATGAGGCAAGAGCCGAAGGATTAACCAGCCAGTCAAAAGTTGTTCTGTTGTACCAGTCGAATTCAACATTTAATTTGCTTCTCAGAAAACGGGTATCAAATCCCAGGTCCAGCTGATCGGATGTTTCCCAGGTTACATTAACGTTTGGAAGAATATCCGGATAAGCTCCTGTGGAGACTAATCCTTTATCGCTTCCAAAGAAGTAATTAACATTTGCGAATGATATTGTTGCAAGGTACTGGAAAGGATTAATTGCCGCGTTTCCATTCTGACCCCAGCTTGCGCGTAATTTCAAAAAGTCGAGTTTCCCTTTCAGGTTCTGGAGGAAGGGTTCTTCGCTGAGCACCCATCCTGCTGAAAATGATGGGAAATAGCCCCATCTTTTTCCTTTGGCAAAATTCGAGGAACCGTCTGCACGTATAATTGCCGTAGCCATATATTTTTCCCTGAATGAATAGGAAAGACGTCCAAAATAAGAAAGGATTCCACCTTCGCCCCATGGGCTGCTGCCAAGGCTGGTTTTGCCGTCGGAATATATTATAGGAGTGTTATTCAGGTAAGCATGATTAAGATCAGAGAACAGTGAGTTTTGATTAGAACCGTTAATTGATTCACCGAGACCCGATTTTACTGCCTCTGTACCTACGAGGGCTATAAAAGAATGGTCACTGCCAAGTCTGAAGTTATATGTTAAAGTGTTATTAAATGTCCAGTCGTACCCTGAACTCAAACTATGGTTGACAGCATCATTGGTCCTGAATGAAGTTGTGCTCAGATTATAAATCGGAGTGTAGCTTCTGTATGAACTTGCAGACATATTGTAACCGAATGTACTTCTAAATACCAGGTTTCTGATGGGCTGCAGTTCAAAATAAATACTGCCGTTTAAATTATAGTTCTTACTTTCATTCTGCCCACGATTATAAACCATTGAAGCAATAGGGTTTGCTTCCTGTTGGTTCCATGGAATTGCATAATGGTAAGGGTATGCCAGGTCTGTATTATCTGTTGCATACATCGGAAGGAAGGGGCTGGTACCAATTGCACTGAAAACGTCGTTCCAGTATTGGTTGCCTGTTCCTATCCCGTTATTGTTTGAGGACATATACCGTAATGTTTCCCCAGCCTTCAGAACATCCCAGGTATTGGTTTTGTCTCTGATTATAGTGAAGTCGGAGTTTATACGGAATGTAAAGCGCTCATATTTCGATTCAACAGGATTTCCAATAATACCTGTCTGATTTGAATGAGACACTCCCATTGAATAAGTACTAAGTTCAGATCCTCCAAAAATGTTGATTGCATTACTTGAAATAGGTGCATTTTTTACGGTGAGCTGATCAAGCCAGTCGGTCCCTTTCCATGCACCAGACTGGATACTTGCCCAATCGGGCACCAGGCCTGCATAATCAAGAAGAGGCAGTCCGCTGTTAACTCTTGATTCGTTAAGCAAATTTGAATATTCCAAAGCATTCATCATAGGCAGTTTCTTGTACAAATTCTGCCATCCGAAGGTACCATCATAAGTTATATTTGCTTTAGCTCCGGCAACTGATTTAGCACCTTTCCTGGTTGTTACTAGTATAACGCCGTTTGCACCACGTGAACCATAGATTGCTGATGATGCAGCATCTTTGAGAACATCAATCGACTCAATGTCAGCTGATGACAGGTAATCGATATTTCCGCCCGGGACACCATCAATAACATACAGAGGCGCTGAGTTTCCGATCGTTCCCATACCGCGGATGTTTACTTTGAATCCTGAACCGGGTTGACCATCGGTTTTAATAATTGACAGACCGGGAGTTTGTCCCTGCAGAGCAGTCATGGGTGAAATTGTACTCAGCTTTTGAATGGCATCCCCTTTAACCTGTACAGTGGCGCCGGTTACCAGTTTCTTTTTTATAGATCCATAACCAACCACTACAACTTCGTCAATTTGGGTTACATTTTCTGCAAGGGTAATATTAATGACTGATTGGCCATTAATTGCTACTTCCTGGGATGCAAAACCGATAAAGGAAAATGACAGCGTTGTACTTCCTGCTGGAACTGGCAACGTGTACTTCCCATCGACATTTGTCAGAGTACCGGCAGTA
>CAAGKR010251536.1_pt1 | contig 16719 bp, 22 predicted proteins | sample 2556971 | NCBI WGS metagenome assembly CAAGKR01 (sample SAMEA5207829, study PRJEB30636) | soil metagenome | biome: forest; feature: boreal; material: soil | place: USA | collected 2011-09 | depth 1 m | reverse complement strand
GCGACGGTGACCGCGAAGGGAAGCCCAGCGGACACGAGCGTTGATCGCGCGAGCTGGATCGCGCGCAGCCGCGTCGGCGAGGTCCACGGGCAATAGATGCGTGCCACCCAGCCGCCATCGGAGCCGGGGAGGTGAACGTTCAGGTTGTTCGACCCGCCGAGATCGACGGGCTCACCATCCCATCGCAGTCCGTACCGTGTGTGCAACACGCGGAGGAGCCCGGGCGTCACGGTCGCGCGCTGGGGGAGAGACACGGCGGCGAAAGTATGTCGCGGCGGTTCAGGACGCGTTCCCCGATTTCGGGGCTGCGCGGTCAGGCGAACGCCCGTGAAACTGATCGAGGAGCGCGGTTCCCCACGCGTCGACACCCGGAGCGACTCCACCGCTCACGAGAGCGCGACCACCTGCTGGTCGTTCATGTTCGGAACGAGGTCCACGATCCCGAGTTTCACAGAACACCAACGCGCCGCATCGCCGCGTCCGCATTCAGAACGTCGTGGCCGTGGGTCGGAGCAGAACGGGTCGGTGCGGATTCGTGTTGTCGATCACGATGTCGGCCGCGGCGGCGCCGCCGGTTCGGTCGACCGAGAGGTCGTGCGCGGGAAAGTTTCGCGATTCGTATCTTTCGCGGACCACGTCCGCTGACTTGACCCAAGCGATGTCGCGTTCCAGCGCTCGAGTGAGCGCCGTCGCGAGGTCGATCTCGATCCAGACCACAAGATCCCAGTGGTGGCGCAGCTCGGGTCGGAGCAAGAAGATGCCGTCAACGACGACGATGGCATCTTCGCCGACACGAAGAGTCTCCGACGGTCCCGGCTCGTCGGAGTACGCCTGCCAGTACCGGAGTTGTACCCGGCGATCCCCACCCGGTCCGAGCGGGTCAAGGAGTCGCTCGACCAGCGCTTCGTAGTCGTAGGCCTCGTCGTAGTAGCTCTCGACGGTGAAGTCACCGGAAGCCGAGCGGTCCCGGTGGCCGGGTCGGTGGAAGTCATCGATCGATGCGCGGACGGCGGTCCTCCCGAGGGCTTCGATCTCGCGCGTGAGTTCGTCCGCAAGGGTCGTCTTGCCGGCTGCGTCGATACCGGTCACCGCTACCCGCGTTGGGTGAGCCAGCTTCTGATTCGCCAATGTCGCTGCCACCCAACGGACAAGCTGCTCGCGGCGCACGACACAATGATCGCTCGGGGACGCTGCTACCGGGAAAGACTCTTGCGATTGCGGCGAAAGACGAACGGACCGTCCACGGTCCACGTGTACATCGCACCGACGGCCAAGCCGAAGATGGCCAGGCCGACGATGCCGGTGACGATGGCCAGCACAAAACTCTGCTCCGGTGCCGGTGCAAGCAGCTCAACGACGAGCCAGTAGGCGGCGCTGACCATGAGGCCGAAGACAATCGCGCCCAGGGCAGCGCCAAACCGACCGATCCGAGTCATCGCCGTGAGTATGGCACCCTCCTAGCGACCACGAGGTAGCCGTGTCGCCGGCTCCACATCGCCCACCGCGACGACGGCTGGACCGTTGACTGGGGGGACGCCAGCGGCTGCTAGCCCGGGCGTTCGCTCCCAAACTCGTTGTCCGGTCCTGAGCTACCGAAGCCTGGCGACGATGTAGACGCGCTGGGTTTGCATCTCGAATGCGTACGGCGGTCGTTCGACGGCTTGGTCCACCGTGAATCCCGCGGCTTCGAACGCTTGGACGAGCTCGCCGCGCTCGAAGAACGAGCCTGAGAGCTCCACGCGCCTGCCGAACCATTCCTCGACATGGGTCTCGCCAGATCCTCCGTGCACCGCGACCAAGAGGAGACCTTCCGGCTCGAGGGTCCGTCGAAGCTCCGTGAGGACGCCGTCGAGTTCGTCTCGTCGGAGATGGATGAGCGAATAGAACGCGACGATGCCGGCCCACGATGCGTCCTCCACGGCCAGGTGGCGAGCGTCGCCTTGATCGAAGGTCAGATCGGGGTTGTGCTCGCGTGCGAGCGCGACCATCGCATCGGAGAGGTCGATGCCGCGCACGTGGACGCCTCGATCGGCGAGGTAGCGAGCAACGTGACCGGGCCCACATCCGAGATCGCACACCACGCCGCGATCCGCGACGAGGGCCGCGAAGTCGTCGAGCAGCTGGCGATCGAAGGGCTTGTTGGAGAGTTCGTCGACGAACTGCGCCGCGTAGTCGCTCGCCACGCGGTCGTAACTCGATGCAACCGAGTCAGGATCAAAGCCTCGCATGGCCACAGCATCCCGCAGCCGAATACCTCGACCAGGCCATCACCGTCGCCTAACCAGTCTCTTGCTTGGACGTGAGCGCCTCGCGAACGTCGGCCTGGAGCTCTGACGGGAGGCGAGCCATGGCGGCACTCAAGAGCCGTTCGTCGTAACCGTGCTTGGCCAAGAACGACGCGATTGGGAGCCACCGATCGGCTCTGCCGCGAATGACGTCGGAGAGAAGACGCAACTCCGACGCAACGACAGGGACCGCGTACCCGTCGATGTCGATCGTGTCGAAGTGCAGCCACGGAGCGTCGCCGGTGCATTCGGCGACGAGACTTGGATCCGGAACGCTCAGCTCGACAGTACTGAGCTGAACCAGCACGCCTCCGAAGTGATAGTCAGCGATGTACTGACCGCCAAATGGTGTCTCAATCCGCCGAGGGACGGCGTCGCACGTGGCTCCAGCGTCGTCCGCTTCGTGTGCAAGTTGATCCACGATCAACCCGTCATCCGCCAAGATGTCGACGTCTCCGGCAGGCAGATCGATTCCGCGGAGTAGCGATGCCGCCGTGCCGACAATCCGAACGTGGTCACGACGCCGTTCCAGGGCAGGGAGCAGCGAACGCAGAGCCCCGATCGCCTCATCGCGCGTGATCGTCACCAGCCCAGCGTCGTCGCCCCGCTTCCTCCGCGTCAACAGCTAACGCTCGGAAGCAGTACCACTCGACGACCGCATAGCGTTCGCTCGGTGGAACGCGACGACCGCTGGAGCGCGGTGCACGCTGCAGTGTCGGCGCGCATACCGGCCGACGACCGCGAGATCGACGCTCGCGCACGGTTCCTCGCGGACCTCGAGCGCTTGCCGTTTCCATTCTCGGAGGATGCGGATCCGACGCACGTGACCGCTTCCGCGATCGTCGTCGGATCCCGTGGGACCGTCTTGCACGTTCACCGGCGTACCGGTGCCTGGCTCCAGCCCGGCGGGCACATCGAGGCGGGCGAGGAGCCGTCGGATGCGGCGGTACGGGAGACGGTCGAGGAGACGGGGCTCGCGGTGTGTCATCCCGACAGCGGGCCCTGCCTGATTCACGTCGACGTGCACGACGCAACGCGCGGCCACGTGCACCTCGACCTTCGCTACCTGTTGCTTGCGCTCGACGACGATCCCGCGCCCGCGCCGGGTGAGAGCCAGGTTGCGCGCTGGTTCTCCTGGGACGACGCCAACGAAGTAGCCGACGAGTCTCTTCGCAACGCGTTACGAGCCGCACGCGGTCGAGCATGAGCACGCGACTGTGGCCGGTGTCCGTCAAGGGCGTGGTCCTGCGCGGCGATCGTGTCGTCCTGTGCCACAACGACCGCGACGAGTGGGAACTTCCGGGCGGACGTCTCGAAGACGGCGAGAGCCCGGAGGAGTGCGTCGTGCGAGAGATCGCGGAGGAGCTCGGCATCGGGGCGTGAGCGTCGACCGCTTGCTCGACACGTGGGTGTTCGAGGTCGTCGCCGGCCAGAGCGTGCTGATTATCACCTTCGGATGCGTCGCGACGGACGACGCGTCGATCGTTGCGAGTCATGAGCACGATGCGGTCGACGCGGTTCCGCTCTCCCTGTTGGACACGATCACACTGCCAGACGGCTACCGCCGTTCGATCCGCTCGTGGGCGCGCGTCGCCGAGCTCAGGGATCGAGCCCGGGGCTCACGCTCGTGATGCCGATCGCGCGGGCCGCGTCGATCAGCCGAGCGTCGTATGCGACCAGTCCACCGAGATCAGAGCCCAGGCTCAGAGCCATGGCGATGTGGATCGCGTCAAGAGAGCGGAGGGACGGAGGATCGACGAGCGCGGCAGTTTCGAATGTGTCGGGAGTAACACGGACTAACGCGATGTCGTCCAGCGTCGCGAGTGTGCGCTGCAACGCGGCTTCGTCTTCGGTTCGACGAGCTGCTCGTATTGCTTCGGTTCGGAGCAGATCACTCGACACGATGCGGTCCGCGACTGCGTCGCATTGCAGCAACCACTCTCGCATTGTGTCACTGTGCGCTTCCTCGCCCACGAGCTTGACGAACGCCGACGTGTCGAGATACCACGCAGTCACCGCTCGTCAGCACGCATGTCGGCGAGGATCTCTGACAGCGTCGGGCTGCCGGACTTGATCGGCAGCGGGTTGTGATCCGTGAGCTTTCCCTTCGCCGGTCGAATCCGCCCCGCCGCCTCGAGCGCGGCAAGACCAGTTTCTTGCGCCGGAATCGGGCCAAGGCGTGCGACCGCACGCCCTCGATCGGTGACCTCGATCTCCTCGCCCGCGGCTGCGCGCCGTACCCACGTGCTGGCGTCTTGGCGTAGCTCGCGGATTCCCACGCGTCGCATGTGCTACAAGGTAGCACTCGCCCTCGCTCAGCTGAAGAGGGTTTCCCCGACGAAGCCGCCGCTCTGCACGCCGGGTGGCACCGCGAAGACGGCGCGGTGGGAGCACCCCCTCAGGGTAAGGCTTACCTTACTACCGTGTCAAGGCAGGCTGCCCTGCTCCGTCGACCCGGGACCCGACCGGCGGCGGTCAGCGCGCCGACGTGAGCCCGAGCTGCTCGTAGATCTCCCGGGTCGCGTTCGACCGGTTCAACGTGTAGAAGTGCAGCCCCGGAGCCCCGCCGTCGAGCAGGGTCTGGCAGAGCTTCGTGGCCTCCTCGACGCCCACGCTCCGCACCGCGGCGGGATCGTCGCCCACCGCGTCGAGCTTCTCGGCGAGCCACGGAGGGAACTCCGAACCCTGGAGCTCCGCCATGCGCGTCACCAGGCGCAGGCTCGTCACCGGCATGATCCCGGCGATCACGGGCTTGTCGACCCCGAGTGCCTGCAGGCTCTCGACGAGGTCGAAGTAGTGCCGAGCATCGAAGAAGAACTGCGTGATCGCGAAATCGGCCTCGCGCAGCTTCTCGGCGGTGTGACGGCGATCCGACTCGAGGCTCTCCGAACGTGGGTGCGGCTCCGGGTGCGCGGCGACCCCCACCGAGAAGTCGCCGTGCTCGCGAACGAGGCGCACGAGATCGATCGCATGTGCGAGCTCGCCCGGCGGCAGGTCGAGATCCCGCGGCGGGTCACCGCCCAAGGCGAGGATGTTCTCGATTCCCGCATCGCCGTAGCGCGTGACGATCTCCACGAGCTCGTCGCGCGTGTGCGCGGCACAGGTGAGATGTGCCATCGCCGTCATCGACGTGGCGCGGTTGATCTCGACGACGAGATCGTGGGTTCGTTCGCGCGTAGTACCGCCGGCGCCGTAGGTGACCGAGACGTACGACGGATGGAGCGGTTCCAAGCGGCGGAGTGTCCGCGCGAGCACCCTCTCCATCTCGTCGTCGCGGGGCGGTGAGAACTCGAACGAGTAGCTCGTTCCGCCCTGCAGGTTCTCGTGGATCCTCACGGCTGGTGCTCAGCGACGAGGGCTTCGAACTCACGGTCGAGACGGCGTCGCTGTGACCACCGCGTCGCGAGACCCGCGCCCGCGCCGCCGGCGGCACCCAACGTGGTGCCGGCCACCGTGAAGAGCGCGAAGTATGCGGCCCATGCCGGCTGCCGGAACGTGGTGGCCGTGCCCGCACCCGACGACGCCAATCCGAGCGTGATACCCAGCAGCGAGCCGAGACGCAGTCCTTTCACACACCGACGGCGCACCGGGTGGAGGTCGTAGGGCGACCGTGACGGACGCATCGCGGCCTGCTCGAGATCCTCCTGGTCGAGGATCACCCGTGCGAGGGCACGAAGGTCGGAGGTGTCGCAGGTGTCCGGCATCAGGCAAGGGTAGAACGCCGCCGGGCTGTGCCCTCTGCGAATTGCTATGCAAGACTCCTCGCGATGCCCCCCGAAAAGCTGCACTGGCGCCACCTCTATTCGGAGGTCGTCACGTCGGGGCTCTGTACAGGGTGCGCCGGCTGCGTCATCGCGTGCCCGCACGACGTGCTCGGCTACCGCGACACCGAGGGGATCTACCGGCCGTTCCAGCTCGAGGATGGCTACGCGCCCGACAACTGCAGCCACGGCGAGCGGGGTTGCACGTCGTGCACCCGGGCGTGCCCGAGGTTCCGCGCCTGGGAGCCCGAGGTCGACGAGTTCCTCTTCGGTCGGGCGCGGGAAGCCTCCGAACCGTCCGGCGTGTACAAGGACATCTTCCTCGCGCGCGCGAGTGACCCCGTCTTGGCTGAGGGTGGGCAGGACGGTGGGCTCGTCTCCGCGATCCTCCTGTACGCGCTCGAGCACGACATCATCGATGCCGCGCTGGTCAGCTACCTCGAAGGCGACGGCTCGACGTGGAAGGCGGTGCCAGGCGTCGCCCGCACGCGCGAAGACATCGTCGCGTCGGCGGGCAGTCGCTACACGTACTCCGCGAACCCGATGGCCTACGCCGAGGCCGTTGAGGGCGGCGCGGAACGCATCGCGCTGGTCGGCATGAGCTGCCAGTCCTCGATGCCGCCGGTGATGAAGCAGCGAAAAGCGGGCAAGGTCGCGCGCCGACTGTCGCTCAACATCGGACTCCTCTGCTCGAAGACCTTCGACGACGCAATCTTCGAGGAGCTGTTCGAGGCGAAGTACGGGCTGAAGAAGTCCGAGATGCAGAAGATGAACATCAAGGGCGTCTTCCAGATCTGGATGAAGAACGGTGACTACCACGAGGTGCCGCTCAAGGAGTGCCACGCGTGGACTCGTGAGGGCTGCAAGCTGTGTCCCGACTTCGCCGCCGAGCACGCCGACATCTCCACCGGCGGGATCGGCAAGTTCAACGACTGGACGCTCACGATCGTCCGCACCGACGTCGGCCGCGAGTTGATGGAAGGGATGATCCGCGACGGCTGGCTCGAGACCCGGCCCGGCGACGACGACCCCGATGCCATCGCGCTGATGCACAAGCTGTCGATCAAGTCGCGCAAGCGGTGGCCGGAGTTCGCCATCGAGGCGCCACGGCTGCTCCCGCCGAAGCCCGCGCCCGCGAACTGAGTCCTCTCCTCATGCGGGTGGTCGCTTTGGTCTCGGATCTCATGGACCGGTCGCGGGTGTCGGCAGCCTTGCCCGAGGTCGCGTTCACCACGGATCCGGCCGCGTGCGCCGACGCCGACGTCATCGTCATCGACCTCGCCCGTCACTCGGGGTCCGTAGCAGCAGTGCGCGCGGCGACGCCCTCGGCGCGCATCGTGGCGTTCGGTCCGCACGTCGACGACGAGCTGCTGGCCGGCGCGCGAGCCCACGGTGCCGACGTCGTGCTCCCCCGCTCGCAGTTCTTCCGCGATCCGGCGGCGGCGCTGCGGTCGGTGACCTGACAGACTCCGGGCATGCCCGACAACCTCATCGACGTCGACAACGCCGACTTGCTCCTGTCGACGACCCGCTCCGTCCGGAAGCGGCTCGACCTCGAACGGCCGGTGCCCCGCGAAGTGATCCTCGAGTGCATCCGCCTCGCAGTCCAGGCACCGACCGCCAGTAACAGCCAGAACTGGCGGTGGATGATCGTCACGGACCCCGAGAAGCGTGCCGCCCTTGCGGAGCTCTACGGCAGCACCGCCCGGCCGTACCTCGAGGCCGGCGCGGCCGGCAAGATGAGCGGCGGACCGCAGACGATCCGCGTGTACAACTCGGCGCTCTACCTCCTCGACATCCTGGATCGCGTGCCGGTGCACGTGATCCCGTGCATCGAGGGCCGCGTGAGCACCGAGGGCAACATCTCGGGCGCGAGCTTCTACGGATCGATCATGCAGGCGAGCTGGAGCTTCATGCTCGCCCTGCGCGCCCGCGGCCTCGGGTCGGTCTGGACGACGCTGCACCTCCAGCGCGAGCAGGAGACAGCCGAGCTGCTCGGGATCCCGTTCGAGTCGGTGAGTCAGGTCGCGCTGCTCCCGGTCGCGTACACGATCGGCACCGACTTCAAGCCGGCTTCCCGCGGTCCGGTCGAGGAGATCACCTACTGGGACGAGTGGGGCGCCTGACTATTCGTCGCTCACTGCGAGCCGGGATACCCGGCTCGTAGCCGTTCGCTCTGCTCGCCAAAGGGTTACCTGCGGGTAACCGAATGCACACGCCGCGAGTCGAAGCCGCTGTGACTTCGGTCCCCGCGCGCCTCGAAGCTGCCGCGGACGGCCAGGGAACAGTCACCTTTGTGGGCTCCGCGGCTGGCGACGCACGCGTCGACCGCGTGGAGTGGAGTCGGCTGCACGAAGAAGCGAGGGCCATGGCGGCCGCACTGCAAGCGCGTGGTGTCGAGCCGGGAGCGCACGTCGCCATCATCGGTCCGACGTCGCGCGCGCTCGTCACCACGTTGCAGGCGATCTGGCTCGCGGGCGCCGCCGTCGTCGCCCTGCCGCTCCCCATGCGTCTTGGCTCGATCGAAGAGTTCGTCGACCAGACCTGCCGCCGCATCGAGCGCGCCGACGCGGAGTTGGTCATCATCGACCCCGACCTCGCGCCGTTCCTCGATCCGCCGCCCGAACGCGCCGCTGCCATTCGCCTCGACGAGCTCGCCGCGGAGGCAGCCCGGCTGTCGGCCGAGCGGCTCGTACGCCCCGCCGACGATCCCGACCGTCTCGCGATCCTGCAGTTCACGAGCGGGTCCACCTCGGATCCGAAGGGCGTGATGCTCCCCGACCGGTGCATCCTGGCCAACATCGACGCGATCGCCGAGGGAATCGGTATCGGAAGCGAGGACCGCGCGGTGTCGTGGCTCCCCCTCTATCACGACATGGGCCTCATCGGATTGCTCATGACGCCGATGCTCGCCGGGTTCGAGCTCGTGCTCGGGGCGCCGACCGACTTCCTCGGCGCGCCGGGATCGTGGCTCGAGTGGATCTCGGAGTACCGCGGCACGATCACTGCCGGCCCGAACTTCGCGTACGCGCTCGCGGCGCGCGCGTTGCGTCGCCAGAGTGGTCTCGACCTGTCGTCGTGGCGGCTCGCGCTCAACGGCGCGGAGCCCGTCGATCCCGCCGCGGTGGAAGCGTTCTGCGCCGCGGCCACACCGCACGGTTTCGACGCCAAGGCGGCGTTCCCCGTCTTCGGGATGGCCGAAGCCACGCTCGGCGTGACGTTCCCCGACATCGGCCTGGGCATGGAAGTCGACACCGTCGACCGCAACGCACTCGAGAACGACGGGTACGCCGCGCCCGCATCGGGAGGCACCGCCGTCACGCGCCGGCTGGCGATGCTGGGTCGTCCGCTCCGCGGCTTCGAGCTGCGCGTGTGCGATCCGGAATCCGGCGATGCCCTCCGCGACCGGGAGGTGGGCGAGCTGGAGCTCCGCGGCCCGTCGGTGACGCCCGGGTACTACGCCAGCCCCGAAGCCACCGAGTCTGCGTTTCGCGACGGCTGGTTCCGCACCGGCGACCTCGCGTATCTGGCCGACGGGCGACTGGTGGTCTGTGGGCGACTGAAGGACATGATCATCGTCGGGGGCCGGAACCTGTTCCCGGAAGACATCGAACGGGCGGCGAGCACGGTCGACGGCGTTCGGGCCGGGAACGTCATCGCGTTCGGCAGCGACCGTCGCCGTGGCCGCGAATCGATCATCGTCGTCGCCGAGACGCGGGCGGACGAAGACACCCAACCGGTGCGCGATGCGGTGGCCACCACGGTGTCCGACGCCGTGGGTGTCCCGCCGGTCGACGTGGTGCTGGTGCGCCCGGGCACCCTGCCGAAGACCTCGTCGGGCAAGCTCCAACGCTCCCTGTGTCGCGACCGCTACCACGCCGACGAGCTGGAACCGGTCTGACCGGTAGTTCTCGTCGCCCACAGGGCAAACTGAGTGCTTCGCCATGGATCCCGTGACCGACCCAGCTGCCGCGCTCGAAACGCGCCCCCGCGCCTCGGCGCGGCGCGATCTCACCCGGATGTTCCTGATCCTGCTCGCGATCACCTTCGTGCTGCGGCTGCCCGCGTTCTTCGTCCCGGTTTTCAACTCCGACGAGACATTCGTCGCGACACAAGCGCACGTGATCGAGCAAGGCGGCGAACTCTACGAGGACGCCACCGATCGCAAGCCGCCGCTCGTCCCCTACATCTACGCGGCAACGTTCTCGTTCTTCGAAACCTCCGCGCTGTGGTCGGTGCGGGTGGTCGCGATGCTTGCGGTCGCGCTGACCGCGCTCCTGCTCGCAGTCGAAGCGCGCCGTCGATACGGATCGCGCGCCGGATGGATCGCCGGCGTGCTCTTCGTGCTCGCGATGGTCGCCTTCGCGCCACAAGACGGCCAGGCCGCGAACTTCGAGGTGTTCATGCTGCCGTCGATGACGGCGGCGATCCTGTTCGCGCGACGCGGGCGCGGTGTAGCCGCGGGAGCGGCGATCGCGCTCGCGACGCTCGCGAAGCAAACGGGCGCGGCCACACTGCTCCCCGTCCTGTTCCTCCTCGCCCGTGCGCGCGGCAAGCGCGGAGTCGGCGAAGTCGCGGTCGGGTTCAGCGTGCCGATCGCTGCGGTTGCGCTGGCCGTCGGCCCGAGCCAGCTCCTCTACTGGGCGGTGCTCGGTAACGGTTCGTACCTCGGCGTGAACAGCGGATCGATTCTGGTCATCGGCATGTTCGTGCTGATGACGCTCGGCTTCGCCGCATGCAACCTCCCGCTCCTGTGGAAGCTCCCGAGCGCGTGGCACGATCGTCGCCAACCTGCGCTCGATGGCGAGCGCGACACCGACCTCTGGATATGGCTGTTCGCGGCCGCGTTGTCGGTCGGGATCGGGCTGCGGTTCTTCGGTCACTACTACATCCAACTCGTTCCGCCGCTCGCGCTGCTTGCGTCTGGCGCGCTGGCGCGCAGTGGACGGCGTGCGGTCACGGCCACGATCGTGGCGGCGTCGGTACTCGCGTTGGCATACTCGGCTGCCGGGTACTTCATGCACCCGTTCGGCCCCGAGCCGATGTACGAGTCCGTCAGTCGGTACGTCGCGGACAACGCCCATCCCGACGACAAGATCCTCGTGTGGGGAAGCGAGCCGGAGATCTACTGGGCATCCAACCTTCTCCCGGCCACCCGCTTCCTCACGACACCGACCTTCCTCACCGGCAACCATCCCGGGCGACCCGCAGACGAGGTCGACACCGACGCCGACACCGCGCAGAACTGGCAGTACTTCTACGAGGACTTCACCGCCCACCCGCCGCGGTACCTGCTCGACACGTCACCGTCGAAGCTCCGCGGTGCACACCCGATCTCGAACTACCCCAAGCTCACGAAGATCCTGAGGGACAAGTACCGCTACGTGCGCACCATCGACGGCGTCGCCATCTACCTCCGCAAGTAGCGCTACACCAGGGGCCAAGGCGTCGAGCGGTAACCGTCGTCGGGGTAGGGGAAACCCTCCTCGAGGAGCCCTCGGGCGCGGTAGGCGATCGACTCGACCTCCACACCGGTCAGCAAGTCGGAGAGGCGCTCGCCGAGCGGGCCGCCGTCGAGTTCCGCGAGCGCGCGGCACACGTCGTCGGCGTCGGTAGCGGGTACCGGCTCGCCGGCGAAGTCCCAGATGACGGTGCGCAGTTTCCACGCGGGATGGAACGTGAGGCCGTGGTCGATGCCGACGATCAGATCGTTCACCTCGTCGTGGAGGCAATGCCCACCCTTGCGGTCGGTGTTGTTGGCGAGCACGTCGAAGACGGCGAACTGACGGAAGCGGTCCTCGCGCCCGTGAAGCAGCGTGAAGTAGTGCTCGTCGGGGTCGTGCTCGACGAACCGTTGCACGGCACCCTCGCCGAGCGGGCCGTCGCGCAGGATCGTGACGGGCACGACGCCCCAATCGAGCGCGCGTGACAGCTCGTACGCCGCGACTTCACGGTTGGCAAGCGTGCCCTGGGGAAAGTCCCACAACGGACGTTCGCCCCGCCGGGGCTTGTAGACGGCCGACATCTCCATGCCCTCCACGCGAGCCTCCACGAGGAACGTGGCGTTCGACGAGTACCGCATGCGGCCGACGATCTCGAGCTCGGCAGCGTCGAGCGCCTCGGCGAGCTCGTCGGGCGTCAGTTCCAGCGGGGGCACCGGTGCCCGGCGGGATCCATCGGCATTTCGCACAGCGGACAAGGCGGACGTCCGCCGGTGACGGCCTCTGCGCCGCGCGCAGCCATCGCCCGCACCTGAGCGCGCGTCGCGTAGATCCGCGCGACGTAGCCCACCTCGCCCTCGCCCTCGGTTGACAGCTCGGCGACGGCTTCGTCGTCGGCATCATCGTCATCGTCGTCGTCTTCGTCGGCCGCACGCTCGCGGAACTCGAGCAACACGAGCTCACGCTCAGGGTCGTAGCCGAGCCCGATGAGTCGCGCACGGAAGAGCGGCACCGTGGGTTCGTGCAACTGCGTCTGTACCTCGGGTACTGCGAGAAGGGTTTCCGGGAAGTCGCCGGCAATGCGATCCAAGAACGCGACGGCCTCGGTGGCGAGGAGCGCGACCTGCTCCTTCTCCACGAGCACGGTGAGCTGCGCGTGCTCGGTGCGTGCCTGGATGTAGAAGGCCCGCTTCCCCGGTTCGCCGATCGCGCCGGTCCCGAGACCATCAATGTCGTCGAGCTCGATGATCTCGCCCATCACGTTTGTGCTTCTCCGTCCGATCCCTCTCCGGCCGATCCCTCAGATGGAGTTTCCCCCGAGGCATCTGCCGAATCGTTTGCCGCGTCTTCTCGAGGCGGACTCGGGATGAGCTCCTCGAGCGATCCCGTGTCGTTGCACTTCAACATCGCGGCGCCGTAGGCCGAGAGCTGGAACACCGTCACCGACGCGGGCGACACGACAATGCGCTGGAAATGGTCGAGATGCGTCCCGTTGTAATGCGCGATGGCAGACTTGATCGGGTCGGCGTGCGAGACGACCAACACGATCTCGCCTGGGTGGTCGGCCACGACGCGCTCCAGCGTGGCCACCATGCGCACCTGCATCTCGGCGAGCGATTCGCCCTCGGGAAAGCGCGCGCGTGACGGCGCGCGCTGCACCGTGCGCCAAAGATCTTCCTTCGCGAGGTCGCCGAGCTTGCCGCCGGTCCACTCGCCGTAGTCGGCCTCGAGAACCCCCGGCAGCTCACGCACCTCGAGCCCGTGTTTGACCGCGACGGCCTGTGCGGTCTGCATCGTCCGTTCGATCGGGCTCGCATAGACGGCTGCGATCGGAAGCCCAGCCAGCCGGTCGCCGAGCGCCGTGGCTTGCTCCCGGCCCTTGTCGGACAAATCGATCCCGGGCTTGCGGCCCGAGAGCATGGATCCCGTCTCGGCGGTGACCGCGTGACGCGCGAGGAGAAGCACCGTCGCGGGCGGCGGCTTGCGCTTCTCGGTCTCCGGCGTCGCCTCCGCGTCGGGTGCGGCGGAGTCAGCTGCCGCGGAGTCGGCAACGGTGTCGGTCACGCCGACGATCGTACCGGGGGCAAGAACGACCCCTTCAAGCGCCCTACATTCCATGCATGCCGGAAGTCAGCTTCTCCAGCCAGGGCATCCCCCAGACCGTGCTCGAGCCGGAGCCACCCGACGCGCTGCGTGCACTGGTCGACGCCCTGGCGCAGCCCGCGGCGGCGCGTCGCGACGCAGTATCGGGGGTGGTCGCACGCTGGCCTCGTTTCCTCGACGGTTGGGCGCGGCTCGGCGAGCTCGCGCGCGACGACGTGGAGGCCTACGCGTGCTTCCGCGTCGGCTACCACCGCGGGCTCGACCGCTTGCGCCAGTCGGGCTGGCGCGGGTCGGGCTACGTGCGCTGGGAGCACGAGACCAACCGGGGCTTCCTCCGCGCGCTCGACGGACTGCGGCGCGCAGCCGCCGCCATCGGTGAGGGCGACGAGGAAGAACGCTGCGACGAGTTCCTGCACCAGCTCGAGCCCGGCTGGGATCGTCTCGAACGTGACGAACCCGAGTAATTTCCCTCTATGAAGCGAGCCCTCATCACGGGAATTACCGGGCAGGACGGTCGATTCCTAGCCCAGTTCCTGATCGGCAACGGCTACCAGGTGTTCGGCCTCATCCGCGGCCAGAACAACCCGAAGGGCCAGATGATCGTCGACGAGACACCCTCGCTCGAGCTCGTCGACGGTGACTTGCGCGACCTGTCGTCGCTGATCGCAGCGGTCGAGCAGGTGCAGCCGGACGAGGTCTACAACCTCGGCGCCATCAGCTTCGTGAAGCTGTCGTGGTCGCAGCCCGAGCTCACCGCCGAGATCACCGGGCTCGGTGTGCTCCGCATGCTCGAGGCGGTGCGGATCGTGGGCGGCTCGGAGAACAACCCGGTCCGCTTCTACCAGGCTTCGTCGTCGGAGATGTACGGGAAGGTGCGCGAGACACCGCAGAACGAGCTCACACCATTCCACCCGCGGTCGCCGTATGGCGTCGCGAAGGTGTTCGGGCACCACACAACTGTCAACTACCGAGAGTCGTACGGGATGCACGCATCGTCCGGCATCTTGTTCAACCACGAGAGTGAGCGGCGTGGACTGGAGTTCTTCTCCCGCAAGGTCACCAACGCACTCGCGCGCATCAAGCTCGGCCTCCAGGATTCCGTCACGCTCGGGAACCTCGACTCGGCGCGCGACTACGGATACGCCGCCGACTACGTCGAGGCAATGTGGCTCATGCTCCAGCAGGACGAACCCGACGACTACGTAGTGGCAACCGGCGAATCGCACACGATGCGCGAGTTTCTCGACGTCGCGTTCCGCCATGCCGGCTACGACGACTGGAAGCCGTTTGTGCACCAGGACGCCCGCTTCGAGCGACCCGCCGAGGTCGACCTGCTCAGGGGTGACGCGACCAAGGCCCGGGACAAGCTCGGATGGTTCCCACGTGTGTCGTTCGAGGAGTTGGTCAAGCTGATGTACGCGAACGACCTCGAGTCCGAACGAGCACAGGCGGGCCTCCCGTCATGACCGACGCGACGCCGCTCGTCGGCGTGATCATGGGGAGCGACTCCGATTTGCGCGTGATGCAAGACGCGATCGACGCGCTCGACGATTTCGAAGTTCCGCGCGAGGTCCACATCGTGTCCGCGCACCGCACACCCGACTGGATGTTCGAGTACGCGCGTACCGCCGTGTCGCGCGGGCTCCGCGTGATCATCGCCGGCGCCGGTGGCGCTGCACACCTTCCGGGAATGACCGCGTCACTCACGCCCCTGCCGGTGATCGGCGTACCCGTGCCCCTCGAGGAGCTCGATGGGCTCGACTCACTCCTGTCGATCGTGCAGATGCCGAACGGCATCCCCGTCGCGACCGTCGGCGTCGGCAAGGCCCGCAACGCCGCGCTCCTCGCGGTACGCATCCTCGGCACGCACGACGACGCGCTCCGATCACGCATGGAAGAGTTCCAGGCCGGCCTCGCCGAGACGGTCCTCGAGAAGGACGCGAAGCTCCGCGACCGATCCGACTAGTTGGGATCGCGGTTGTAGTTCGGCGCGCGCTTCTCGACGAACGCCGCGAGCCCCTCTGCGGCATCCGCGGTCGCGGCCGCTGCGACGATGGCGTCGGCCTCGCGTGCGAGGTGCGTTTCGAGCGTTTCTTCGAGGCTCGTGTGCAGAAGCCGCTTGGCCGCAGCCAGCGCACCCTTCGGCCCAACCGCTAAACGCGCCGCGAGCGCGGCCGCCTCCGTGTGCACCTGGTCGTCGGGAACCACGCTCGTGATCAGGCCCCAATCCAGTGCTTCGTCCGCGCTCAGGACACGATTGGTGAGCGTGAGCTCGAGCGCGCGGCGCAGACCCACGAGACGGGGCACGAACCAGCTCGACGCCCCGTCGGGGGTGAGCCCGATGCCGGTATATGCCATGACGAACTTCGTCGACTCCCCTGCGACCACGAGGTCGGACGCGCCGACGAGTCCGAGCCCGGCGCCCGCCGCGCTGCCGTGCACCGCGGCCACCACCGGAGCGTCACCGCGCACCAGCGCGGTGATGGCCGTGTGCAATGCGGGAATGAGCGCACGGATGTTCGCGGCGAGCCCGTCGCCCAGCGCCTCGAACGCCTTGACGTCACCGCCACCGCAGAACCGGGCGCCGTTGCCCGAGAGGAGGACCACGCGGACGCGGTCGTCCAGGCTGATCGCGGTGGTGGCGGCCATGAGGTCGCGCGCCAGGCCGTCGTTGATGCCATTCGCGGACTCGGGCCGGTTGAGTGTGAGGTGGGCAATCCCGTCGCGCACCTCGAGCAGCACGTTCTCGTACGTCATGTCATCCGCTCTTTTGCGCCGCCGACGCCGGGCCGCTCGGGCGAACGGCTCGCTGCGGCGCAGGAGCGAACGGTAGCGGACCGGGTATCCCGGTCCGCAGGGAGCGGACCCATAAGTGGGTACCTGCGCCGCCGACGCTCGCCTCGGGCGCGGATGCTACGAGAGCGCAAAGAGTCGATCCCGCCCGCTGGGCAGCGGGCGGGATCTTTGAGGGGCCTTGACTTTGGGGCTTCGACAGCTCCGTGCGGGCGGGGGGGCCGTCCGCCCGCTCGGTGCTTGTCTTGGTGCTGGGGCCCATCCCGGTGCGGTCGGGATGGGCTGCCTGCTGCTGCGTACGGTACGCCCCGGCGTACCAAGCCGGTCCCAGGGCAG
>CAAGKR010031279.1_pt1 | contig 16730 bp, 10 predicted proteins | sample 2556971 | NCBI WGS metagenome assembly CAAGKR01 (sample SAMEA5207829, study PRJEB30636) | soil metagenome | biome: forest; feature: boreal; material: soil | place: USA | collected 2011-09 | depth 1 m | reverse complement strand
CCTCGGGCACGCGAAAGGTCTTGCTGACCGAGTCGGCGACGATCGGGGGAGTGCTGCCGTGGGCCAGAGGGGGCATCCGAGGAAGGGTACCGTGGACTTGTTCGCAACTAGCTCACAAGCAACATCTCGATCTCGTGTTCCAGATCCACTCGCGACTCTCATGATGAGGATCCTTCGCGCCAGCGGAGGACTCAGGGATCGAAGAGAAGTTGCTCGCTGTCTTCATGCGCGAGTTGCTCGCGCATGAACGCTTGGTTTGACCACGCGAAGTGCAATGCGAAGTCCTCGGGGTCGGTCAGAGCAGCGGGGGGGGATTCGCGCCGGCGTAGGTCGCTCAGGCGTTGGGCAAGGCGTATTGGGCCCAGCACGACCCGCCGCAAGGCTGGGTGTCGTGCGACCGCGGCGAGCGAACGCTGGGCAGTGGGCGAGAGCGGTCCGCCGGGTGCCGCGAGCACACGCGAGTTGGGCGTGAGCCCCTGCCACAGCTCGTTGTACTTGCGCTCGGCCTCGTCGCGCTCGGCCTCGACCTGCTGAAGCTCGTCGGCCAGGCGGGTGGCGTCCCGCGCTGGCGAGGCGGCCGCGGCCCAGTAGACATCCACCAGCGACTCGGCGGTCGAGCGCCAGGTGAAGGGCACGGCGGCTCGGTGGATCCCGCGTATGTGCTCGGCGACTGCCTCGGACGTGCTCAGCAGGTGGTGCACGCGCTCGGCGCTCGCTTGCGGGTTCCACGGCACCAGCGTGGCCAGCTTGATGGGAAGCGTCTCGGCCAGCGCGGTCTGCGCGGCGAACAGGCACGGACGGTCGCGGGCGGCGGCCTCGAAGGGCATCAGCCCGAAACCCTCGTAGGTCGACGGATACAGCACGGCACTGGAGCGCTCCAGCAACCATGCCTTCTCGGCCTCGCTGATCGCCGGCAGGGTCAGCACCGCCTCGGCCAGATCGGGGCGGGTGGCCAGGTAGGCGGCCTCCTCGCCCGCTGAGGAGCCGTGGCTGACTCGGGGACCGGCGAGTACCAGCGTGCCGTCCCAGTCTTGGCGCTCGCGCAGCGCCTCCAACAGGCGCAGCGCGAACAGCCGGTTCTTGTGGCGGAAGTCGGTCCCCAGGCACAGCAGCACCGGCCGGTCGGACAGGCGCTCGGCGCCGCCTGGGGGCTGCGGTCCGTCCGGCAGCCGTGGCTCGGCATGGTCGACACCGATGTAGACCACCCGCGTCCGTGCGGGCTCGACGAGGTCCTCGCCCAGCGCGTCTCGCGCAGCATGGTGGGAGAAGAACACCACGCTGTCAGCTGTCGCCAGCGCCTGACGAGTTAGGCGCTGATAGCGCTCCCATTGGGGATAGCCGGCGAAGTAGCCCGGGTTGCGGTAGGCGATCAGGTCTTGATGGGTTATCACCTGACGCTCGCCGATCAGTCCCAGCAGGAGCAGATCCTCGGCGCTGCTCACCTGATACGGACGGTGGGCGATGTCGCTCTTTTCCATGCCCAGCCCAACTTGGGTGTGAGGCATCACCTCGACATCGTTCATCTGCTCGAGCTGCTCACGCGCGTGGGAGCCGAGATCGGGTGGGACGATCACCCGCAGGTCGACTCGCTGAGTTTGGCTGAGCGCACGAATCACCTCGAGGGTGTGCACCTGCGTGCCGGTGACCAACGGACCGAGACAGCGGGCATCGATTGTCACTTTGAGTCCGTTGATCGCCCGTCGCGCTGCCGCGACCGCCCGAGGGAGCGGGCCGAACTGGGTGCGGCCGGCCTCGGCCTGTGCCCGCTGGTAGTAGGGGTAGCGGGCGTCGATGACGCGTTCGTGCTCTTCCTGCGCAGGATTGGTCTCGCCATCCTCCGAGAACGATCCCCCGGAGCGGTGCAGCACGAACACGTCGTCGGCGGCCACGTGCACCATGCCGTACAGGGCGCAGCGTTGAGAGAAGTCGACCTCCTCGCCGTAGCCGGGCGAGAACGCGAGGTCGAAGTCGCCGACCAGCTCAAGTGCTTGACGGCGCACGTACATGCAGTGCCCCACCGCGGTGGGCAGGCGCGGGTACAGCCGCAGCGACTGATCGAGCACCGCTCCCGCGGCGTGGGCCAGATCTTGATGCTGGGGCAGGTCGGGCCGGGGGCGGTTGCGCTCAGGCACCGAGAGGATCGTGCCGTGGTTGGTCAGCGCGCTCGCGGTAGCCACCAGCGCGTCTGAGGAGGCTGCCCGTCGCAGGCCCTCCAACCATCCCGCGGCGACCACGCAGTCGCTGTTCAGCACGACCACATCAGCTGGATCCGCTGCCTCGAATGCCGCGTTGACGTTACCCGGGAAGCCCAGGTTGATCGGCTGGCGCAGATAGGCCAGCTCGTGCTTCAGTGTCCCTGCGTTCTGTAGTGAGGTCACGAAGGTGTGAATCGTCGGATCTGGGCTGGCGTCGTCGGCGATCAGGATTCGGGTGTCTAGCGGGGTGTGGGCGAGCACGCTGGCTAGGCACTCAGCGAACAGCTCCGGTGCGCCGTACACCGGAATGCACACCACGACCGCGCCACGCTCGGCGCCCAGTGTCTGACCGGGCTCCAGGTCGCGCAGCCCCGGCCGCCGAGAGGCCTTCGCTCGTGCCTTGAGCAGGCCAAGCACCTCTCCCGGCCGGCGCTGGGCCTGCTCCTCCGCCCAGGTCAGATAGGCAGCACGGTCGGCTCCGTGGGGATCCGGAAAGCGTTTACGCAGCTCGGGATCGGACCGATGCCGAGCTTCCAGGTAGCGATTCAGCGAAGCGTCGCTGGCCGCGGGCTCGGCCAGCCAGCGCAGGAAGGCTTGCTCGCCCGCAATCGTGAAAGGGGCCTCCTCTATCGTGCCCTGTGCGGCGGCCTTATCCCACAGCTCGCGCAACTCAGGTGTGAGGCGTGCTCCGCTGGCCATGGTGCCGAAGCCGTAAGGCCACTTGCTGGCCTCGGTGTGGCCGCACGCGTCCAGCCGCTGGGCGAAATGGGTGCACATCTCGGCTAGCACCGGCTCGCGCTCGAGCGAAATGCGGTTGTCGTACTTGCTCAGGCGCTCAGGGCGATCCGGCTCAAAGCCTGTGAAGTGAAAGCAGCGCAACGGTTGCCCGTCGACGATTATGCGCTCCCCATCGCGTTCGACGTGGCTGGTGGCGACACGCCAGTAGCCGAAGTTGACTCCCGGATCGCGTAGCAGACCAACGTGCTCGGATAGACCCGGAATCAGGTCGGCCCAGCGCTGGTCGGACAACATCGCCGGCGAGTGCACTAGGCGCAAGCCGGTGCGCATCCGGTGCGCCCACCACTCGAGCAGGGCTTCGGACTCGGCAGCGGGGCGCGCGGCGACGAACCCCAGGTTGCTGGCCCCAGCCACCAGGATCGCGACCTCGCTGGGTTCTTGGCCGTCGTCGGGCAGCGGGCCGAGCAGGTGGGGGGTGAGCAGGAAGGGATGCCGCTCCAAAGCCTGCTCGATGTCGCCCAGCGGCGCGAATATACGCATGTCGCTATCCAGGTACACCACCGCTTCGCCTTCTCTGAGGAGGTGGCGAATGATCCAGGGCTTCAACGCGCAGGACAGCTCGGCTACGCCGTAGCGCACGCTCATTGCCTCGAGGTCCTCGATCTCGATGTCATGTAGTCCGAGAACCTCGAAGGGCTCCTGCGCTGGGTCCAGGAAGCCGTCAATCGAGTCGACGATCAGCACCGACATGCGCGCGTCGGGCTGGTGGGCGTGCAGCGACTCTGCGAGCGCGCGGGCGTGAGCTACCCAGGCCTTGTTGATCACCGTGCAGACGTTCACCCGGCCGGACTATAGCCGTGGCTCGCGCCATTCATCGGGGTGTCGCAACCAGCTTGATCCCGCCGATACCCAGGTCAAGCCAGGAATAGCGTGCGAGCTCCGGAGTAAGCAGCATCGGGCTCGTCAATAGCTCCAGCCGACGAACTACCAAGCCGGCCGCGAGTACCGCGCGTTGGAGTTCATCCACGGTGATCTTGTTCAGATGCCGGAACTCTCGCGCCATTATCTGTGTCCAGTCCTCCGGCTTCAGATCGCTCGCGACGAGATCCTCGACGATCTCTGACTCGGGGCGGTATAGGTGGTGGTGGTCCTCGGGGAACCAATCCCATAAATGGGAGCCCTTTGCGGAGAAGTAGAATGGCCAAAGCTGCAGGAAGAACGCGCCGCTGATCGCCGAGAATCTCTAGCGCCCCAAGACCCGGCGACGCGCACGGTCGTAGATGCCTCCCATTCTCCACAACCGCGAGCCGTAGATATCCTGAAGGAGCGCTGCGGCCTCTTGGCGGGCGGCATGCTCGGCATCAAGCTGCAGGCGTGTCTCGTGCAGCTGATCGCCGAGCTTCGTCCGCTCGATCCCGAGGACTGGATCCAGCCCGCCGTTCATCCACTCCGTCAGCAGCCAGTCAGTGCTGTGCGTACTCGCCAGCTCCATCACGAGGCGCGCTCCTGCGAGATCGAGAGTCTCATTGGTGCGCGTCAGCTCAGGCATCATTGAGAACACATCCATGCCTGGACTTCGGAGCAGCAGGCCGTGCTCGCGATAGAAGTGCGCAGCCGCGGAGATAAAGCTAGCCAGGCGGGCGCGATCGGAGAAATCCTTGCTACTCCAAGGCTTGTGTTCCGCGTGGTGAAGGATCACAGCCTCGCGCGAGCGGCGAAAGCAGCCTGACCGGGTCCGCGCGACTCGGAAGCACCACTCGTTGTCCTCGTAGTAGGCGGACATCCCGGGATCGAGCGGGAATTCCACAAGCAGGCTCGCTCGGATGAGGGAGGTTCCCTGAATCCAGTCGCATGGACCGGACTCAGGTATATCGGGGTCATCGAACTGGACACCCGCCGACTCTGGCGTGAAGCTGACGATCTCCTGTGACTCCTCGAACCAGCCGCCTGAGTGGGACACCCGTCCGTCGAGAAGTACGACTAGTGGAGTGACGCCCCCGATATGGGGGTGGAGATCCAGCTCGGACGTCAGGTGCTCAAGTGCGCCCGGCAGTAGTTCTGTGTCGTCGTCCAGGAAGAGAACCAGTTCAGCATCGATCAGCTCGAGCGCCAGCCGGCGACCTCCGGCGCAGCCGAGGTTCCGGTCGCTTTGGTGTAGCCGGATCTGTGGATGTTCGGCGCATGCCTGGGTCAGCATCCGTTTGGTGCGTGCATCCGAGTTGTTGTCGATGATCAAGATGTTCAATGGGATGCTCGTCAGGTGTATCAGCGAGTGAAGCGCCCCCAACGCGAGCTCGGGCCTGTTGTAGGAGATGATCACGGCGGTCACCCGGGGTGATCCGTCGGAGTCGCGGATTGGATCGAGGGGCGGCGGCGGGTGGCTCTCGGCGTGAGTCCGGAGGCGCTCACGAACCGCTTCCGCTTCCGGGGAGCAGGGTGAAGATGTCAGGCGCGCGGGTGTCGGCATGGGCGTCACTGCTCAATGCGCTCTAGATGTTGGAGTGGAAGCATTGATCGTGAGTGTGCCAGGCGCCGGGCACCGCATCCCAGATGCGCCGAAGGCATCGTGCATAAAGCGTAAGTTACGCCGCGCGACGAGCCGCGGCTCTCGACGGGTTGTGAGATCACGGGTAGGATTGTCGATGTCCGTCCTGGGAGGACCGTCCCGGAGCCGTGCCAATCTAGATCTTGGATTGCAGACGTGTGGACGAAATGACCGACTGGTGACCGGGCGTTCATGCCTGCGGAGCACGAACCTGCCCTGGCCGCAGCGCCCTAGCGAAAGGACCAAATGCCTGTAGCGATCATCACCGGATCCGGAGGTCTGATTGGCTCGGAGTCGGTCCGTCACTTCGTGGAGGCCGGCTTCGAGGTGGTCGGCTTCGAGAACGACATGCGTGCCAGGTTCTTCGGGCCCGATGCCTCTACGGCTCACACGACCGAGGGTTTGGTTCAGAGCTACACCGACGAGTTTCGCTCGCTGGAGATCGACATAAGGGACGCCGAGGGGCTATCGCGGGTCTTCTCGGAACGTGCCGGCGATATCGAGCTCGTGATCCACACCGCGGCGCAACCCTCCCACGACTGGGCCGCGTCCGATCCTCAGACGGACTTCGCCGTGAACGCGAACGGGACGCTCAACCTGCTGGAGGCGACGCGCAGGCATGCGCCGGGTACGACGTTCGTCTTCTGCTCGACTAACAAGGTCTACGGCGATCTGCCCAACCAGCTGCCGCTGGTGGAGCTCGAGCAGCGCTTAGAGTTGCCGGAGGATCACCGCTATCACCGCGGGATCGACACGACGATGTCGATCGACGCCAGCACTCATTCGCTCTTTGGGGTCTCGAAGGCAGCAGCCGACCTGTTGGTGCAGGAGTACGGTCGCTACTTCGACATGCCGACTGTCTGCTTTCGGGGGGGTTGCCTGACGGGCCCCAATCACGCCGGCACCCAGTTGCATGGGTTCCTCTCCTATCTGATGCGTTGCACGATGACCGGCGAGAAGTACACCGTGTTCGGCTACGGCGGCAAGCAGGTGCGCGACAACATTCACGCGGCGGACCTGGTCGCTGCATTCGATGCCTTTCACCGCGCGCCGCGGGCTGCAGCCGTTTACAACATCGGCGGCGGGCGCCAGAGCAACTGCTCGATGCTGGAGGCGATCGAGTGCTGCCAGGAGATCGCCGGTCGTGAGCTGCAGTGGAGTCTCGGAGAGGACAACAGGATCGGTGATCACCGTTGGTGGATTAGTGACCTGGAACCCTTCAAGTGCGACTATCCGGACTGGGACATCCGCTATGACGTAGGAGACATCCTGCGTCAGATCCACGACCACAACGCTGAGCGATGGATCGCGGGAGCGGATTCGGTAACGAGCTGATGGCGCATGCGTTAGGAGTTCCCTCGACGGCGGTGACGACGAGATCCGCGGGTACCGAGGGACAAGCATCGACGCTGCTCGAGCGAGTCGTCGTGACGATCGAGTGCAACTGGCGCTGGGCGCTCGCAGCCCTGATGCTTGTCGCCGCCGCACTGCTGCTCTACATGGGACGCGGTCTCACCTTCTTCTACGACGACTGGGATTACGTGACACACGACTACGGCGGCGGTATCCACTCTCTGCTGCTGGCGCACAATGGTCACATGTCGCTGTTCCCGGTGGGGATCTACAAGGTTCTCTTCCATCTAGTCGGGCTCAATCACTACGCGGTCTTCCGCCTCGTGGTCATCGTCCTACACCTCACCTGCGCCGGGCTGGTCTTCATGCTCGCGTCCCAGCGGGTCCCACGCGTGATGGCGCTGCTGGCGAGCGCCCTAATCCTTTTCCTCGGCGCGGCCTGGGAAGACCTGTTGTGGGCATTTCAGATGGACTTCATGCTGTCAATAGCCGGTGGTCTGGCCGCCTGGGTGATGCTTGAACGCAGGGATCGTCTCGGCGACATCGGTGCGATGCTGGCGGTGACGGTTGCCGTAGGGAGTTCTGGTCTGGGAATACCGGTATTGATCGGTGTTGCCGTCGAGCTCGGCTGGCGGCGCGAGTGGCGGCGCGGCTGGATCGTGGTGATTCCGGCAGTGCTCTATGCGCTGTGGTACCTGCACTACGGCGAAGACGAGATCACCAGGAACGGCCTGATCAACTCCCCAGGCTTTGCCGAGGACATCGCGGCTGCCGCGTTCGGCGGCCTGGCGGGCCGCAGTCTGGACTGGGGTCGTCCCATCGCTTTGCTCGGCTCTCTGGTACTGCTTCGCCAGCTTGCGCGGTCAATCCCACTTTCCGGCAGACTGATTGGCCTGTTGGCAACATGCATTTCGTTGTGGGCGTTGACCGCGGCCGCTCGCTCGACGATCTCCTCACCCGAAACAAGCCGCTACATCTATCTCGGCGCGGTCGTGATCGTGCTCATCGCGGTTGAGTTGATGCAAGGAACGACGCTCAGCGCACGCGTAGTAACGCTGGTGGCGCTGATCGTGGCGCTGTGTGCGGTGACGGGTCTCACTATTCTGCACAACGGCGCACTGTCCCTGCGGGGAACCTCCAAGACGGTTACGGCGGAGCTGGGAGCACTAGAACTTGCGGGCACCCGGGCACCTGCTGGCTACCAGCCAGATCCTCGGCTGGCGCCGCAGATCATGGCTGGCCCCTATCTGCACACGATACGTGCGATCGGCTCCTCGCCGGCGGACACGCCAGCTGAGATCGCCGCAGTCGATCCGACCTCGCGAGCTGCGGCGGACGGCGTGCTGGTCGCGCTGGACGCTCCGGCGCCAGTGCCGCTCGGCCGGACGAGCCCGTCGGCGCTCGCGCCGGCCCCCGCCGTTGCGGCGATCGCCTCCGGCGTTCAGAGCCAGCAAGGCGGTTGCGTGCTGTTGACGCCGTTGCCGGGTACGGCCTTCACGGCGGCGTTCACCCTACCTTCGGGTGGCGTCGCAATCTACAATCGAGGCAGCGGGGCCGGCGCGCTCGCGCTGAGACGGTTCGGTGACGGCTTCCAGCCGATCTCTGCCGCGGTCGCACCCCATCATGCGGCTGAGCTGACCTTCCCGAAGGACGCCTCTGCCCAGCCGTGGCAGGCTCAGCTCAGCTCGTCCTCGTCGCTGTCGGTCTGCGGGCTGCTTGCCTGATGGGCTCCCGTAGCGTCTCGGCGCGCAGGTTGCTGATAGCGCTCATACCACTCGAGCTGCTGGGGCTGTTCGTTTTGCTGCGCAACAGCTCCTGGGTCTACGACGACAACTTCTTTCTCGTGCTCGCAGGCCAGGAAGGGTTCACCTGGCACTGGCTCACCTCGGTCCAGTTCGAACACTGGGATATCGCCGAGCACGCGGTGATCTCGCTCCAGCACGCGCTGTTCTTCTTCGACTATCGCTGGGCCTTGACCGTGATGCTGGCGATCCTCGGCGGATCGGCGTTCCTGCTGGAGCGCGTGCTCGCGACGTTCGTCACGGCGCGCTCGGTGACCGTCGCGCTCGCGCTCTGGTTCGGGCTGAACATCCTCTGGATCCGGCCGCTGCAGTGGTGGGCGGCCGGGGTTCAGTACCTGCCGTACACGTTCTTCGAGCTGCTCTGCCTGTATGGCTTTCTGCGTTACTGCTCCGACAGATCGCCGCGGTGGATCGTGGTCTCGGGCGGGGCGCTCGCGGCGGGGCTGCTGTTCTACGAGAAGCCGGTCTACATGCTTCTCTATCTCGCGCTCTTCCGGGTGCTGCTGATGGCGCGCGATCTTCGCCCTCAGGCCGTGCTCGTGGGCTTCTGGCGCGAGCGCGCGATCTGGACCACCTACCTGCTCATCATCGCCGTCTGGGCGGCCGGCTACATCCATGCCCACGCGTACGCGTCCTCCCGGGACGCGGTCAGCGTCGGTCAGTACCTGAGCTACTTCCGGATCCTGTGGCTGCAGACGATGGTGCCCTCGTTGGCGAGCGTCACGATCCCGGCCACGCACCTGGACTCGCTGCAGCTCGCATTCGTCGTCGTCGCCCAGCTCGTGGTCGTGGCCGGTGTCGTCTTCTCGCTGCGGCGCAAGCGTCAGGCGTGGCGCGCGTGGACCTTCCTCGCGATCGTCGTCCTCGCGAACGGCGTGCTCGTCGCTCGCTCGCGGATCGGGCAGTTCGGGGTGGAGATTGCCAACGACCCGCGCTATCTCGTCGAGTACGCCTGGCTCGTGCCGCTGGCGGTCTGCGCCGCGTTCTCGCGCGGGGTGGTCGTCAAGCCGCGGACGCCAGACGCCTCGGCGCGTATCTCGCTCCCGTCCACGCGGCGAGGTGGCGCGGTCGCGGCGATCCCGCTGCTGCTGCTGCTGGTCTATGCGGCCGGCTCGATCGCCTCTGCGGCTCACCTGCAGAAGCTGTGGGCGGGGGCGCAGGGCCGCGAATGGGAGCAGCGCGTGCGGCGCGGCGTCGCCTCGTTGCAGCGCTCCGACCGTCGCCTCGTGGTCGCCGACGACGCGACGCCGTTCGAGATCATGGAGGAATTCGTCGCCCCCTACAACCGGCTCTCGAGCCTGCTGCCGCTGTACGTTGGCCCGATCCAGGTTGACGGCCCGCTCGACGGTACGCTGGTGCGGCTCGACAACGACGGGGCCGTGCATCGAGCGAGCGTTGGCAGCGCGATCGGCGACGGGACCATGCCCGCCCTCCGGCGGGCCCGCCAGGTGGGCATCGGATTGACGGGGCGGTCAGTCTGGGAGCACGGTGAAGCGTGCGTCATCGCCGACGGCGCCTCGGTTCCGATCACACGCGCACTGCCGCAACCGCCGAGCACCGCAGGCGGTCCGTATTACGTGCTGCTCGACTACCGCGTCTGGCAGCCGATCGCGCTGCCGCTGCTGGTCGACACGGGGACCGGGTCACTGACGCCAGATCGTGCGATGAGCGTCTCCCCGGGCGCCCATCAGAGCATCGCCTGGCTCGGCGAAGGAGATCCTCACAGCTTCGTGCTCGACCTCCCACCCCTGAGCACGATCTGCATCAGTCGCCTCGACGTCGTCTCGCTGCGCAACGTCGGCTAGCGCCCCTGCGTCGGCATCGGCTGTGCGGTGCGAGGCTCCGCGTGCGGCGGGGCTGTGCGCGAGGCGTACTATCGGTCTTGCTGGCGGGCCGGGTCGGCGTGGGCCGACGGTACGGAGCCGTTCTCGGAGGCGGCCGACGACGCGGCGCCTGTCAAGCCGCGTCCGGAGCCGGCGAGCATGCGCGCCAGCGCCTTGATGTAGCCGGGAGCGACACGAGCGACGCGGAATGTGGAGACACCCATGTCACTGGAGCGGTTTATCCAGGCGATTGGTACCTCCTTGATGTCGCGACCTTCTAGTAGTGGACGCAGCCCCGTCTCTGCGTTTGCGGCGAACCCGTCCTGTTCGATATTCATCTCCCGCAGGATCTCACCGCGATAGAGCTTCAGGTTGTTGGAGATGTCGCGGACTTTGCGACGCAGCAGCAGGCGTAGGATCAGATGGAAGGCACGGTTGCCGAGCAGCTTTGCGGCCGGGTAGTTGAGCAGCACCGATTCGTGCGAGAAGCGGCTGCCGATCGCGCCTTCGTGGCCGGCTGCGATCACGTCGAACATGTCCTGCAACTCGGGCACGAGCATCTCGAAGTCGCAGTCCATCGTGAGGATGTAGCGGCCGGTCGTCGCGGCGTAGCCGTCGCGCAGCGCGCGGCCCACGCCGGGTGGCGGCGAGCGGTCGAGGAGGCGTACGCGCGGATCCTGGCGGCCGAGCTCACGCGCGACCTCGGCCGTGTCGTCCCGGCTGTTGTCGTTGACGAGCACGATCTCGTGGATGTAGCGGTCATACGTGGCGGTCAGCGCGTGAACCAGGCGCGGGATGTTCATCGCCTCGTTGTGGCACGGAACAACGACCGAGATCGCGTCGACGAGCGCGTCGTGACGCGCGAGATCCCGGCGCGGGCGCTCCATCGAGCTGCGCCCTGGCTTGACCGCGCTGATGAACAGCGTTCCGCACAGCTTGCGGACGACGGGAAGGTGCTCGAGCACGAACGCGGTCGACTGCACCGCTGGCACGAGCCGCGCGGGCGTCCGCGGATGCAGGATGTCGTAGGGGACGACGACGATCTCCTCGAGGCCCGCGTGGCGTGTCGCCTCCTCGACCTCGGATTCGCGCAAGGCGATCTGGCATTCGGCGTTGCGGCTCCAGCGAGACAGCCGCTTGCTGTTTGCCTTCGCGAACACCTGTGGATTCAAATAGTTCGCCTCGAGAAACAGCATCTGACCGCCCGGCTTAAGCAGTTCCGCGATCCATGCGAGGTTCTCCTGCCAGCGGTAGTGAGACAGCATTGCCGTGCCGACGACGTAGTCGTAGGTTTCCAGCGCGAGCTGATCCTCGGAGGAGATCGTCGCGACCTCGACGCGCGGCAACCCTCTCTCTCTCGCGATCTCGGCGAGATCCTCGTTGAACACAGCCGCCGTGATAGGGCTCTCGCCGCGCAGCACTGCGGCGAGGTGCTCGGTCCAGATGCCGCTGCCCGCGCCAAGCTCGAGCACCGACTCTCCGGCGGCGATGTGCAGGGCGTGCCGCGCAGCGTTCGCGCGCCAGCGCAGCCGCGTGGGCGACGTCGCTGGATAGCGCCGCCAGTAAGCCTCGCGGCTGCGCTCTATCTCCGTGAGATTCTCCAGCAGCTCAGCCATCGTCGATCTAGTCTCCTTGCGCTCGTTCCGCGCTATGTGCCGGAACTGACGAGCCGAGGCTACCCGGCGGCGGTGCAGCAATCGTATCGTCAGCCTCGCGCGCTTCGGGACGCGCGCCGCGCTATGCGTGAACGGCGCCCGCCGTCCCACGTTTCTGCGTTCGCCGCGGATGCCGCGCGTTGTAGTGCAGCAGCAAGGCCCCGATGAGCACGAACGGCACGAAGTTCACGAGGTGCACGACGAGCGCGTAAGGCAGCGCGGTGGAATGGGGTACGCCGTAGGCGCGCAGGGCGATGAGGGCCGCTCCCTCGAAGACGCCGACCGCGGCAGGCGGTGAGGGCAAGATCATCGCCAGGCCGATGGCGACCTGCACGAGCACGGCGGCTCGGACCGCCTGTGGGCAAGTGGCCCTCCTGATCGACACGTGGGTGTTGGTCGATGCTGAGCGATCACGGCAGTCGCGTGGAGCGACGGCTCCGCCGCACCGCCGCGGCGCCGATGCCGCCGAGCGCCAGCACCGCGATCCCCCCGCCAAGCAGCGCCAGCAACGACCCGTGGCCAGAGTCGCTGCGCGCCGCGAGGTCAAGGCCGGAGGCGTCCGGCAATGTCATCCGCCGTCGCGTGGACGACGACGAGCCGCTGGCGGCCAATTCGCGCCGGCCGCCGGCATCTGCCCCGGCACCCTTCGTCGCCGCCGCGGAGCGGGATGGCCTTGGGCTGGCGATCCCGGCGCCGAACAACCGGGGCGAGGAGGCGCTTTCGCCTGAGCCGTGGCCGATGTCGCGGGCCTGGTTCAGCGGCAGCACATACTCCTTGGCCACCGGTGAGCCCGGATCGACGTGCACGCCGGGTTCGGGACCTGCGCCCCATGCGCCACACGGAAGCAGCACAAGCAAGGTGAACAGTCCCGCCATCGATGCACACGCGGCACGCACTTCGACGACGATAACGCTTGTGGAGGCGGCGTGGTCGGAGCCCGACACCGCGATCGTCAGCGATGCCACAGGCGAGGTCCGTCTATCGCAACGCCCCAGCCGGGTCCCTTGCGAGCCCCCGCAGCACGACGTTGCGGGGGTTGAGCCGGTGGGCGGCAAGGTAGTCGCGCCGGGCGAGGGCGAACCTGTGCTCGCGCACGGCGACGTCGCCAAGCAGCGACCACGTCACGAAGTTGCGCGGCTCGCGCGCCAGCGCCTGGCCCAGCGCCGCTTCGGTCCCACGCGCGCTGCCGAGGCGAGCAAGCGCCGCCGCCTTGACGTAGTAGGTCTGGATGTCGTCGGAGTTGATGTCAAGCGAACGGTTCGCGTCCGCCAGCGCAGCCGCGGGATCCGACGTGAGCTCTCCTGCGGCGCGCGCTCTGTAGAGCTCACCGGCCCCCTGCCGGCTGAGGCTGGCGCCCGCCACGACCAGCGTCGCCACGACGGCTGAGGCTCCCAGCGCGAAGGCCGGCCTGCTCTCGAACACCCGATGAAACCGCAGGCTCAGGGCACCCGTGCGCGATGGCCGATGTTCGCTGCGCGGCCTGACCACGATCGCGACGGCGGCAAGCGCGATCGCGGTCAGCCCCGGCAGCAGGTGCATCCAATCCACGCTGGTCTGCACCAGCCAGGCGCTGAGGGCGCCGAGGCTGCCAACCATCAGCGCGCGGGCCAGCGGTGAGCGCGCGGCGGCGAGGCGCATGCGCAGGGCTCCCCAGGCGATGCCCACGATGAACCCCGTCAGCAGCAGGGCGCCCACGACGCCCAGCTCGGAGAGCGTCTGGAGCTCGATCGAGTGCGGCTGCTTGATGTCCTCGGTGGTTGCGCGCAAGTCGTAATAGGACTGGGGATAGTTGCCCGCCCCCACGCCGATCAGGGGGTGCTCGCGCCAGTCGCGCCAGGCGATGCGCCATTGGTCATAGCGGTTGCCGCCGGCGGAGAGCAGGCGTGAGCTGACCCCCGACGCCGCGCTTGATTCACCGCCCGCACCGGGAGGGGCGAGGTGCGTGAACGCCCGCCACTGGGTGCGAACGTCGCTCTCAAGGCGGGTGGCGAACCCCACCCCGAGCGCCAGAGTCGCGAGCACCGGGATCGCGAGCAGCCACGCCGCAGCCGTTCGGAGGGGCGCGGCAAGCGTGCTCGCGGTGCGCTGACGCTCCCACAAACCGGTAAACAGCCCCCACGCCGCCCCGGCGCCCAGCGTCGCCAGCAGCGCTGTGCGGCCGGCTGCTTGCGCGATCCCGACCGAGACTGAGCCGGCCGAAGCGCCGTGTTCATAGACCTCCAGCAGTCGCGGCGCCGCCAGCGCCACCGCGCCCGCCAGCACGAGCAGCAGGTAGGCATGACGCACGCGACCGGGAACGAGCGCGAGCACCGCCACCAGCGAGCCCAGTATCGCCAGCACGGTGCCGCGCGATTGGGTGAGCAGCGCGAGGCAGGCCATCAGCGTCGCCATGCCCGCGGCCGGTCCGGCCAGCAGCACACGGCGAGACTGCGCGACCGCGACCCAAAGCCAGAACCCCATCACGAACAGGCAGCCCTCGCCATTGAAGTAACCGAGCGGGGCATTGAGGCGCCCGCCGAGGAAGAGCGTGCTCGGGTCGCTTCCGAGCAGCCGTGCGAGCACCGACAGCGCGACCGCGCTGACGCCGAGCGCGGCGCCCGCCAGCAGCACGACGGCGCGCCGCTCGCTTCGAGCCAGCGCGAGCATGAGCGTCAGCAGGGCGCCGTAGAGGAGCCACCGATCGCCCCCGACCACCGCGCTCTGCACCGATTCCGCCCAGGCGGTCGAGCCCAGCGACCACAGGCCCAGCCCGAACACGCCGACCAGGGCCAGCGCGCCGGGGCCGCCGGGGCGCAGGGGCCGCGCCATGACGGCGATCGCGCATGCCACGGTCACGCCCAGTCCGATCGGGACCCAGAGCGAGGTGTCGTAGAAGGCGAAGAAGAAGGGGCTCAGGCCCGCGCCGAGCCCGAGCGCCGCCAACGCCAGCAGCGCGATCCGCGTCCCCGGCCGATGGCTGGCGCTCACCGTGGCAGGGCTCATGGTCGTTCGTCGCCTAATCGCACGGGCCGGTGACAGGAGCATCTCATACCAAACGGGCATCTGTACGATGCCTCCCGTAGATGATCCGTAGTGGCAGGCCCAGCGAGGGCTTGGTCGGACGCGGGACAGAGGACATGCAAGTGCTGGCGGAGGCCACGATGGGCGGACGATGGCGGAGATAGATGTGAGCGTGCGGACCACGAGCGCCGGCTTGCAGGCGCCGACGGCCGGCGCGCGGACTGACGTCGCGACGGAGCTCTCGCTGCCTCGGGACGCCGACCGGGCGAGCGAGGGTACGAGCCTCGTCGCAACCCGTCGCGGCCGGCGCGACTGGTGGCTGCGGCGGGCGCTGGCGGGGAGCGACGCGGTCGCGCTCACGCTGAGCGTCTCGCTCGTGGCCGTCATCACCACGGGGCATGACCCCTGGGCAGTGCTGTTGTGGAGCCTGCCGCTGCTCCCCTGCTGGATCGCGCTGCTGTACGCGTACGGCCTCTACCGGGAAGACACCAGGCGCGTCGGTCACAGCACGCTCGACGACGTGTCGGGGGTCTTCCACGTGCTGCTGATCGGCTGCTGCCTCAGCTGGCTGTACTTCCAGGCGGTCCCGTCGGGGAAGCTGGCGTTCTTCGAGATCCTGCTGTTCGGGTTGCTCGCGGCGACGCTGATGCTCGGTCAGCGCGCGCTCGTGCGCCATCTGGCCCCCCGGCTGCTCGGCCCAGAGCGGGTGCTGTTCTTCGGCAGCGGACCGGCCAGCGCCCCGATTCTGGCGAAGCTGCGCGCCCAGCGCCGGCCGCGGCTGGAGCCGGTGGGCGTGGCGGGCCCCCATGTGGAGGGCTGCGATCGCCCCGGACTGCCGTGCCTGGTAGTGGCCGACCCGGCGAGCCTCGAGACCGTGATCGCCGAGTTGCGCATCGAACGCGTGATCGCCTGCGAGCCCGCGCTCGGCTCCGAGGAGATCACCGAGCTGCTTCACTGCTGCCGTCGGCTCTCGGTGAAGGTCAGCATCGCGCCGAGCACGTTCGAGATGATCGGTCCGAGCGCGACGATCGACAACATCGGCGGGATCACCGTGCTCGGCGTCAACCCGCCGGTGCTCTCGCGCACCTCGAGCACGCTGAAGCGAGCCATGGACCTCGCCGGCGGGGCGGTCCTGTCGCTGATCTCGCTGCCCTTCCTCGCGCTGACGGCGATCGCGATCAAGCTCGACTCGCGCGGGCCCGTGTTCTTCGTGCAGGACCGCATCGGCCAGGACGGGCGGCGGCTGAGGATCGTCAAGTTCAGGACGATGGTCGCCGACGCCGAGCAGCGCAAGGACGAGCTGCGACCGCTGAATGAGACCACAGGCGTGTTCAAGATGGCCGAGGATCCGCGCATCACAGGAGTGGGTCGCCTGCTGCGCAGGTTCTCGCTGGACGAGCTGCCACAGCTCGCCAACGTCATGCGCGGCGAGATGAGCCTCGTCGGGCCGCGACCGCTGGTGCCCGACGAGGACTGTCAGATCGAGGGCCACAGGCGCAGCCGGCTGGACGTCAAGCCCGGGATGACCGGCCAGTGGCAGATCCTCGGCTCGGACCGCGTGCCCCTGGAGGAGATGGTCAAGATCGACTACCTGTACGTGACCAACTGGTCGCTGTGGG
>CAAGKR010444078.1_pt1 | contig 16732 bp, 9 predicted proteins | sample 2556971 | NCBI WGS metagenome assembly CAAGKR01 (sample SAMEA5207829, study PRJEB30636) | soil metagenome | biome: forest; feature: boreal; material: soil | place: USA | collected 2011-09 | depth 1 m | reverse complement strand
CAGAGTCGTCTCCTCGCATTCAGCGCCTCCTCTGTCAGACCTCAACTCTCTGACATAAAGAACCCGCCAACGAAAAGCGAAATGCCGAGTTTTTCAGCATCCTGCTAGGCCAACGCATCGCGTGGCGGGCCCTGATTACCTCCGGCATCTCCTCCACCTGGCGTCGACAGAATCGGGAATTCCCTAGCAAGGAGCGCAATCAGCGAGGTTCCTCCGGGGGAGTTCATTGATCTCTTTGGCGCAAGTGCTGATCGCACTTACTACCCATTCATTGGGCTGATCGTGAGGTAACATTCTTGGGACTGGCAGGGTCCCGACGATGCAAGCCTCGAGTAATGGTTTTCGGAACCGGAACTGCAATCCGCACTGCCGTGCATGTGAGCTCACGGTTCGACTTGACAGGTTACTCGGGGTGGTGCTACACTTTAGGGCAGTACAGCATAATGACAATCGCGACTATCCCTGTGGGGATAGTCGACCCCCCAGTGTGCGCCGCACTCAGAAAAAGGGGGTATTGCCATGTTAATCGTCTTCTTCTTTGTCTTCCTCATCGCAGCCGGGCTCTTCTACGAGTGCCTTCGCGCGGTATTGCGCTCGCTCGACGAACGCCTACCGTTGCCGGCGAAGGATGAAGACCACGCGCGGCAGCAACGGCGACAAGCGCATCGCGAGGACGCGATCATTCTCATCTTCCTCTTTGGGTTTTCGCTGTTCGTCCTTCTGCTGCTTGCGATGAGAGGTCTCATGTAAGCACTCAGGACTCGCCGTATCCCTTCTATCCAGCGCCGTCAAGGCGCTGTTTTCGTGGCTGAATGCCTATCCCGAGCGCCGCCCGAGGAGCCTGCGGGTTCCGCTGCCCTTCAAGGCTTTCCGGATCAGGTCTTCAGATTTGGCGGGAGGGAGCCAGGCTGGATAGGGTGGTTCGACGGGAGGTGGAGAACCTGGAATCAAGTCCGGTACATGTCTTGTGACGGCGGCATCGGCAAGCAGGTAACCGTGGTTCTGCAGGACCGCAGACTCCGCCTCGGAAAACGCATCGAGATCGGTTCGGATTCCGCCGATAGCGCTTTCAGCGAAAGGTTTGGAATATCCACCAGTCAGCTCGTAGCTTTCGCGGGCACCGCCAACGCTCCAGTACGTTCCGCTCATCTCGCCAGAAAGGAAGTTCGCAACTAACCAACGGGTCCTGAGCGAGTGTGCCTGGTGATCCTGGATTCCAACATAACGCCCAAGCCGCCAGACTAGGTTCCGATCACCTTGAAGCGGAAACAGAGCGCCCCCGTCCGAGACAAGTACGACCTTGTGATCCTTCCAGACAGGTTCCAAGCCCAAGTTGTCATAGACGCCTCCGTCGCTCAGCCGTAATCCGTTGATGCAGTCATCACGGACAGGTCCAGTGGGCTGCCGGCCTCCCGCCAGCTGCGAGGGTGAGAACTTCATCGGGAGCGGATTGAAGATCGGTGGGAAGCAAGAAGAGGCGGCGACGGCCCTGCCGAGAGGCCAGCTCTCAGGAGTGGCCATGAAACCTGCCTCGTAGTCGCCGATCCGTTGCTTTGTAAAGATCCAATTGACGCCGAACGCGATATCCGTGGCGCACAAGACGAACTGGGGTGTGACTGGGATTGCTGCCAAGCGTTCGGATGTGAGGAGCCTCTCGTATTTCATCGCCAACGCTTCGACGCCGGTGGAGTCCCGCAGCCAGTTCCACGGAAGTAACCGCTTTAAGACGGCTCCTGTGCGGATGTCATTGCGGGTGAAGGCCTCCAGCGGCTCTGCTACGTGCTTGCGCCACTCCAGCCGGGACAGACCGCTGATCGGCGCTTTCAGTCTTAAGAGGACGGTTGCGACATGGGCAGCCGTGATACTTCCTCCCGAGACAGAGGAGACGGTTCTGAGCTGGTCCAGTATCTTGAGCTCGTTGAGGCGCTGAAGTGCTCCAAGATGGAACAAGGTCGCGCGATATCCACCGCCCGACAGGCATAGCCCGATACCCTCTCTTAGCGCGCGCGGAAGTGGTGCGTACGTCTCGAGTGCATGTGGTGTGGCGACTTGACGTGAGCCTTGGGCTGCTTCTGTCATTCGACGCTCGCTAGCTGCCTCTGGTCTCTCACTGATGCTTGCTCACCTCCAGTTACTAGTCGTCCGCTGGTGTGCTTTCGGGCCAGAGTTATCCCACCGAGTGCTCAGAGCCGCTAGCGGTCGTTTGGTCTGCTCAATCCCACGGCAGCGATATGCAAACACGAAAGAGCTTGGGGTTAGCTGTCGAAGAGAGATAGGCTCCCTTGGAGAGCGGGCGACCCTAACTCTGTTGTGGGACCGCCAACCCTACGGGGGTCCCTAGCGTAAGCCAGTCTGAGCTTTTAGACAGCGAATTCGTCGAAGAACACAATCAGTACGCTTGCTGGCCCCGCACCAAGCTTAGGCTCAATATCGCCGCTGACGAAATGGCCTGATCCGATACTAGCCCAGATCTGCCTTGTGCGGCGACAATGTAAAGATACGTTCTACGAAGTTGGCCCTTCTGCAACCAGATCTTGCATGTGGCAGGCGACGCTCACACTCTGTGGCACAAATGGTCCTGCGTGCCCGCAATATCAGTTGACGCCGTACCCTTCTGGGCATTACAGTCCCGTTCGCCTGCATGGCCGGCGCAATCGGCTACGCCGACTTTGTTCCGTCTAAGAGGCAGCGACCAATGGCAGGAGTACGAATCGCCGTTTCAACGGGCCGCGCGTCCTCACCGACTTCCCTCGGGACGGAGATCGCCAGACCGTGTACGCCGGCGTGGACATCCGCTGGTCAGCCCTCGTTGCTCGGAAATCGACCTGACTCTAAGCCCATCGTGCTTGTAAGCATGCCCTTCGGTCCGCTCTTTACCCCGTCGATCGCGCTAGGTCTACTGGCGTCAGAGCTTCGCAAAGCGGGCTTCCAAACGAAAACGCTGTATTTCACGATTCAGTTCGCGGAGCACATCGGGGTCGCTCTTTATGAGCTCCTTTCGTCGGGGGCGCCCGAGACCAGCCTCTTGCTTGGCGACTGGCTGTTTCGGGATGCCTTATTTGGCACAGCCTCGTCGCCCGATAACCTTGGGTACATAGGCATCCTCGAAGACGCAAGGCGCAAGCGCGCCCTGCAGTCGAAGTCCGTCGGCTGTCGTTGGAGTACGGAGGATGACCTCCAAGCCGACCTGGCATTGGTGCGCGGGTCAATCAAGGGCTTTCTGGACGAATGTGTAGATACGATCGTAGGTCACGATCCGATTCTCATCGGTTTCACATCCGTATTCCAACAGACCGTGGCCTCCCTGGCGCTGAGCAAGCGGCTTAAGGAGCGCTCGCCCGAGCGCAAGATCGTCATCGGCGGTGCAAATTGTGAGTCGGTGATGGGTTCTCAACTCCTTGCGTCGTTCCCCCAGATAGATTACGTGGTCTCGGGTGAGGGGGAGGCGGCACTTGTCCGGCTCGCAGAAGGCATTAGGGCTCATGGGGCGGTTGGCCCAGGAGGAGACTCGCCGGATATGGACCGCCGGACGGTTCTGTGCGGAACGTCTGCGGTCGATTTGGATTTGCTCGCTTATCCGGAATATGACTCGTACTTTGAGCAGGTGAAGGACGCTCCCGACATCGCGAAGCGAGCACGTCTCTTGTTCGAGTCCTCGCGCGGATGCTGGTGGGGTGCACGGAGCCACTGCACATTTTGTGGGCTCAATGGCACGAGCATGGCTTTTCGCAGCAAGAGCGCAAGCCGCGCGATGGCCGAACTAAGGTGGCTGACATCGAAATACCCCAGCCACGCCGTCTCGGTAGTGGATAACATCCTGGACCTGAGGTATTTCGACAGCCTTATCCCGCTGCTGCAGCGGGATCCGCTGCCTGTCGAGCTCTTTTACGAGGTGAAGGCAAACCTCAAGAAGATCCAACTGAGCCAGCTTCGATCAGCAAATATCTGCCGCGTGCAGCCGGGTGTTGAAAGCCTTCACGACGGCGTCCTTGGCATCATGCGAAAAGGCGTTAGCGCAATCCAAAACGTGCAGCTTCTAAAGTGGTGCTTGGAACTTGGGATTGAGCCGCTCTGGAATCTCCTTTGGGGCTTCCCAATGGAGAATCCTCAATGGTATTCAGAGATGGCCGCGCTGATCCCGCAGCTTCGCCATCTGCCCCCGCCTGATTCGGTCTCGGAGATCCGGCTGGATCGCTTCAGCCCGCTTTTCAACGACATCGGACTCGGAGCCCTGAACAAACGACCGTTTCCGGCGTACGACTATGTCTACGCTGACCTAGCGTCCGCCGACCGATCCCGCCTCGCATACCACTTTACGTTTGAGTATGGCGATGCGAGGGATGTGGAGTCCTATACGGCCGGCGTCCGCAACGCGGTCTCACACTGGCGAGATGGGTTTACACGCAGCGCTTTCTTCTCGATTCCGGCCGGGGAGCAATTGGTCTTGTGCGATCTGCGTGACCCGGCGCTTGTGGAGGTTACGGTCTTAGGCCAAGTGGATACCCGCCTATATCAGTTATGCGACATCGCTCGAACAGCTCAGAGCGCACATTCAGCGCTTGCTGACCCAATGGTGACGGCCGACGAATGTACGCGGCGGCTGCAGGCTCTCACACTGAGCGGCGAGATGCTAGAGATCGGAGGGGAGTATGTGAGCCTTGCAATTGGAATGAACGAGCGCATACCGGACGTTGCGGCTCTTGAGCGGTTGCAGCTATACCTGCGAGATAACGATACGTCCACTGACGCGTCGGTAAGCCGAGTACAACTGAGGACACACGGCACATAATAGAGGGAGAATCATTATGCCAGATCCGATTAAACCACAAGTGGCCGCCGGCGAGGTGAAGCGGTTACCGAACAGCAGAACAGATACCGGCACTGTGGAGCTCGCCTTGGGCGAGCTCACGAAAGCCGGGGCAGTCAGCGTTGCGGGAGGAGTACTAACTGTAAAGAACGAGCAGCTCGCTAGTCTGATCCACTCCAAGCTCGCGGAGGCCGCTCGCCTGACACCTGCGGGCAAGGTTGCTAGTGACGTGGACGTGAGCGTTGGCGTCAAGATCAAGTAACCTGGCCACAGAGGGCGGAGCAGCTGGAGGACCTAGTAAGTACTCTAATAGAGAGGATGTAAGATATGCCAGACAATCCTGAGATAGTGGCGGCGAAACGTGCATTTCGGACTCACGAGGAGACAACGGCGGTCGCGATCGCGCCTGACACGTTACTCAAACAAGGGTCTGTGCGTGTCCAAGGGGGCGTGCTTACGGTGAACAATCAGGAGCTTGCAAGCTTAATCCAGGCGAAACTCGCCTCCGCCGCGCAGCTGGCGGCGGGCCGGCCGGCAGCAAGCGACGCGGACGTGAGTGTCGGTGTGAAGGTGCATTTCTGAGCGCTGATGGTCTATGAGGCTCGACCATCCAGACCCCGAGGAGGCGATGGTGCGGTACCTGGTCGACCTCCCCGGGGTCTTCCTTCCCCACTCGGGCGTTACTCTCTTTCATCACCTGCTGGGGACGTACCGAATCCTTAAGGCCTGGGGATGTGACGATGATCTATGCGCGGCGGGCCTATTCCACTCCATCTATGGTACGCCGGCATACCTCGATGGTCCACTTCCAGTAAGCGGCCGCGGCGAGCTGCGCGACCTGATTGGCGGGCAAGCGGAGGAGCTGGTGTACCAGTTCTCCCTCACGAGCTGGCAGCAAGTTCTCGAAAGCGGCCCCGACGTGCTGGTGACACTGCCGCAATCGCTTCTGACGCTTGCCGCCGCAAACATAGCTGAGCAATGGGCGAGGCTTACGGAAAGCAACCTGGGGGAGTCTACCATCAAAACGTCGGCCGAAGGTTTCGCACTGCTTCTACCTTACCTACCGCCAATGGCCGCACGGTCCCTCTCGCTTGAGCTGAAGCTCCTGGGGGGAAAGGTCTAGAGCCCACATGAAGGACCTCTTTCGGTTGACCTTTGCGAAGATCTCGAGATTTGGATATGAAGACTACTATCACGACTTCGTGCGGAACGCACCCTTGTGGCTCTTGGATGCCGCGGCCCGCGCGCATGAGGATGTGGCTTCCTTCCCGGGCTTTCCCGGGCTGTACTCGTTCCTTCAGAATAAGTCGTTCGCCTGGTGGCGAAACCCCGAGCTGTACCCGCATCTTATGCGGCTCCTCTCAGCGCGCGATCGTGAGCATGACTCGGAAAGCCACTTGCGTGCTCTTGAGGGCCACCTCGGGTTACGAGAGATCAGCGCGGAGGTCTTCACCCATCGCTACTTTCGGTTACACGGCCCGTCACCACAAACGTTTGAGCTTATCGACGGCAAGATTCGGATCGTGCCGGACGCCATCTTACTGAACGACAGGGACTTTCCGGTCGTTTACCAGCCGATCCCTCACCTTTTCGACGACGTAGTGGGAGGAGCGGCCTCATACGTAGGGTCGCCGCTTCCCTTATCGCCATCACAGATGAGACAAGTAGTTAAGGATGCCGCGAATGTGTTATGCCAGTACGACGCGGAGCTCTACCGCGGCTTTACTGAGGCTGTCGGAACGCTGGCAATAACCGGTGAGTGGGAGCCGGGGAATCGAAGTAGTTATAGCACGGGCTCTGTCTACACAGGCGGCATATTTACCTCGATCTGTGCCGACAGCCCAGCACTGCTTGTTGAGAGCCTTGTTCATGAGTATTACCACCAGCGTCTCTGGCTCTGGTGGCTCATCGAGGCTCCATCCGACATTCCAGCCCGCGACGTGACGATTGTGTCGCCAGTTAGCAAGCAAGAGCGACCTGTTCAAGTTATGATGCAAGCGTTGCTGATCTATGTTAGCCTCACTGACTACTATCGCTGGGCAGATCGCCTATTTGGCGACCAGGCGAGCTGGATTGGTACGCGTTGGCGGACGTTGGAATCGGGTGCTTCCGAGCTTGCCAGCATGCTTCGCGAGGTGCTTGCAGGATGCAGGGAGAGCCTCCGGTTCGTAGATGCCGTCGCTGAATTCGGGCATTGAGCAAGGAACGGCCAGCCTCTAAGAACGCTCGCCATCGAGGACCCGAAAGCCCGGACTCAACTGGGAAGGCTGGCGCACCAATCATCGTGGCAAGGGGCCGGCGCGTGCAGAAGGTACGACAGCGGAGCGTAATCGAGATGCGCTACCTGGAGGGCTGGAGCGAACGGGAACTGGCAAGGCGATTGCGTCGGTGCCGGGCCAGCGTCCGGTGGTTGGACGCGGCCTGTAAGAAGAGCATCCGGGGCCCCAGGCCAAATGATAGGCAAGGGCGTTGTGGTCCGGCCGTGTCGCCATTCGCCTGCCATCACACCGGGCGGCTGAAATACTCGATTCACGACTTGTTCTTTTAAGAGTCGTTCCCTACCCGATGTCTGGGCTAGCCAAGACGCAATCCATCCAACAAATTTATTACGCAGAAATGATTCAGATATCTCATCGCTGATCCCATAAGTCGGGATGAGACTGCCGCCTCGAAGACACGAAAGCAAGTGCGCAGCTCATTCCCGCCGTGAAATCCCAAGCCTGAAAGGCTTGGTTTTCCGGCGGAGGTCATTACGAAGAGGAGGCCTCCTGTGGGTAGAAGGACAGGTGTCGTCGACCAGGTTCGCTTTCTACACAGCTTACCGCATGGCTGTGCCTCGGCCGGGTCGAGACTTCGGCGTGTCTGGTTCATCCTGGCGTTCGCCGTCTTCGCCGCCCCGGCCTTTCTCCTGGCCCCTCCGAACCCGATCTCGTCGCTTTCGCTCTCGCCCACGAGCGTTGTCGGAGGGAGCCCGTCGGCTGGGACCGTCACACTCGCTAACGCCGCGCCGGTGGGCGGCGCCCTTGTCGCGCTAACGAGCTCGAACACCTCCGCCGCGGTTGTCCCTTCCAGCATCACGATTCAGGCCGGCCAAACGTCGGGAACGTTCACCGTGACGACCTATCCCGTGGCCTCATCCACGTCGGCAACAATATCCGCCAGCTACTCCACCGGAACGAAGACGGCCACGCTCACGGTTAGCGCGGCAGCGCTTACCTCGGTGAACGTGTCTCCGACGAGCGTTTCCGGAGGAACGCCCTCTACGGGAACCGTGTCCCTAAATGGGCCGGCGCCGACTGCTGGCGCAACCGTTACGCTCTCCAGCTCGAATTCGAACGCGGCGTCGGTGCCCGGCAACGTGGTGCTTTCGAGCGGGGCGAACTCCGCCACATTTACGGTGACGACGCTCGATGTTGCCTCTTCGACAGCGGTCACGATCACCGCAGTCTACAACGGGACGACCAAGACAACGACGCTGACCGTGACGCCGGCCCCTCCGGTCCTGTCCTCGCTGACGTTTGGCTCCTACGGCTTCGACGGCACGGCCCTGGCCGGCAACCCTATCGGCTGTACCGCATATCTGAACAAGGCGGCTCCGGTCGGTGGGGCGGTCGTGGCGCTGTCAAGCTCGAATGCATCCGCGGCCACCGTGCCTCCAACCTTCACGATTCCGGAGGGTTGGAACTATGACAGCTTCAGCGTCACGCCGCTGCCGGTGACGACCGATACGCCGGTCACGATCTCGGGATCTTACGGAGGCTCGACGAAGACGGCCTCGCTTACTGTCGTTGCTACCTTGACGTTGACGCTCGACAAAGGCTCCGGCCCCATCTACACGAACCAGAGTACTGTCGCCATCAAGGGTCACGTAGCCCCGATCTCGACGGGCCCGGGGACTACGGTAACCGCCAGTCTGGGAGCGCAGAGCGTCACAACCACGGCGGCCTCCGACGGCTCCTTCACCCAACCGAGCCTCACCCTCGCGGCCGGCTCGAACTTGGTTTCCGTCACGGCATCGAACAGCGCGAGCGGAAAAACGGCCGGACCTGTCACTGCCACGTACATTTACGAAACCACCCCACCGACGGCCACTGTCAACTTCCTCACCCAGATTCCGGATCCAACAAACCAGCCCACGTGGACCCTAGACGGAACAGTCTCAGGGTATCAGGGGTCAATCGAGAACGCCCAGGTGGTCGTCAACGGGGGCACGACTCGCTTCTCCATCGCCGCAAACGCCACGTGGAGCGGGACCTATACGTTTTCGGAGGGCGAGAATCTCATTTCCTTCTCAGTCGCAGACCTGGCCGGCAACTTGGGACCGAGTTCACAGCAGTACCGAGTCGACCTGCACACGCAGCCGATCCACGTCGTCTTTTACAACGGCGGAGGCATCCTCACGGCAAACGGGGGAGCCTGGCCGGGGTCCCTCGATGACCAGTACTCGGAGCAGCTGGCTTTCGAACCAGAAGGCGGAGGAACCCTGAAGGGCTCCCATCTTGACATCTTCCTCGACGAGCCAGGTCTTGCGCCAACGGGTACTCGCCTATACTGCCCGCGCGACGACCTGACCTGTCTCGGAGCCCGACACGCCACGCCTGATCTGTCCCTCGACATCACGCAGGCGACTCCTTCTGTTTCTCTTCCCTCGCTTGTGACGGGGCTTCACACGATCCGCATGGTCTTGCACGATCCCTTCGGCGGACAGACGGAACGTGGCGCGGTGGTCCAGGTCGCCGCCGACTGCTGCGGCCTCACGAATGGCGCTGAAGCTTACTATGAACCGCGGGCGAACTTCGCCATTCCTGGGACGGTTACCACTCAACTGCCCAAGATCGCTGGTCGGATCGCTGACGGGCTTTACTCCATCGATTGCGGAGACTACACGGGGGCGCACTACCCGACCCTGTCCTACTTCGACTCACGTGGCGGGGGATCGTTTAAGCCCCTTCCGGTCAAGAACTTCGTGAATACCGGCGGGATCTTTGAGGTCACACCAGATCCCGCCGGGCTGCCGCAAGGCAAGATCCCACTCACGACGAATAGCTCCGGCCAGAGCGTGTTGCGCCTTTCCTTGACCCAACAGGGCGGTGGAATCTCAGGCCAGCTCACCGAATATGGCCGAGATATATGCAATACGAGCGGCGTTGTCGTCTCGCGCGACATGGAACAGTGGGGTGTCTACTACGGTGGCGATTCGCAGGGCATCGTCATATACGACCTGCCCTACCGAGCTCCAAATGCCAGTGACAGCCCAGCCCCCCAGATCGACACGTCCGCCACGACCCCGACGACCGTCGTCACCGATGACAACCTCCCGTATACGACCCGCCTCCATTTCCGCGTCACTGACCTCAACGGCGACCTTGCATATCGGGCGACGGCGGTCACACCGCCGGGTTGTGGGGATGCTTCCTGCGTGATTTCCGCGCGGCTGGACAGCGATCAGAAACTCACGACCACAACCCCAGGTGGTTGGTATTCCGCCTTGGTGAGCCTTGCCGTCGGTGACAACACCTTCGTGATCTCGGCGAGAGATGACGCTGGGCATATCACGAACGCCAACCTCGTGATCACGCGCACGCTCACGCCCGTGATAGCCAAGATCACCCAACCGGTCACGAATGGCCAAACGTACATCTTCGCGAACCCACGGCAGACGACCTTCGACGCAAGCCAGAGCCTCAACCGCACGGGTTCCCAGCTGCGGTACCAGTGGACGGCTCCCTCCAACATTTCCGGAGGGGTTACGACGTGGACGCAAATAGCTACCGCTTCAACATACAGCGAGTACCTGAGTTCGGCAGCTTATCCCTATACGGATTTCAACCGGCGCCGAGTCATCGCGTCGAGCATGAGTATCCAGGCGCCTGACGCCACGAGCGACACGCCCTGCGCGGGCGCCGCTCCCGGCCTATGCAGCACTGCCGTCATCTCCTTCTATCAGACCTGCCAGAACCAGCAGCAGATCTACCAGCTGCCGACGATTTCGACGACGACCGGCGCCACGGTCCCGATAGATCTCGCGACGACGCTGACAGCATCATGGAACAATAGCAATGACACCTCGGCCTTGTACGAGTACCGGTGGGATCTCATCAACCAGGCAACGAATCAGGTCTACCAGATTCCCCAGACGGCCGGGCCTTCAGGCGATGGATACGCGACGGAGAACCGTGTTCTCAACGTGACTTTCGGCAGCATTCCGGGCGTCGTGCCGGGCACCTACACGTTGACGCTCTCGGTCGCGTCGATCTTCGTCGGCAACCCATGTCCACAGGCGTCGGGGCACGGAAGCATCACGATCACGCTCGTCCAGCAGCTCTTGACGACCACGGCGATCTCGCCGGGCAAAGTACTTCCGGGCGACACGACGCCGGTGCTCTACGGCGAGGGGTTCGACCCGCAGACTCAGGCCATCTTAGCCGGCCCCGTGTATTCCCTGACGAACCTGACGACACCCCTGTGCAACGTCAGCCAGGGACAATGCCCGATCGTCGTCCTGCCCGGCGCAGTGAACACGAACGGCACCGCGATGGGCTTCGCGGTTCCCGGCTCGACCGCGCCCGGCGTCTACTACGTCCTGGCCCGGACAGGCGCAGGCCAGCAGACGGGAGTTGGGCAATACCTCATGGTGCAGACGGTCTCGGTGACTTATCCCGCCGTCCCGGCCGCCCAGAAGTCGCTCGCCCAGCCGCTCATTCCCGGCCAGGCCGTTCAAGGGACGTTCGTCGCGAACAGCGACCCGTCCGGCAAGACGTCGGATGTTAATCTGTACTATTTCTTCGGAACCGCAGGCAGCACGATCACCGTTGACCTGCAGCGGGCGGACACGAGCCTTCCCTGGGAGCACCCGGATGCGCTCGACCCGCAAGTCCGCATCACGGCGCCGGACGGCTTAATCTACGCCAATCTTAGCCAGATCGACAACCAGCCCGGCATTGATCTGAACGCAACCCTGACGAACGCGGTCCTGCCACAAACGGGCATCTATCTCATCGCGGCGGAGACAACAAAGGGCGGCGGCAATTACGCCCTCAATTTCAGCTTCGGCTCGGTTGTGCCGGTGCCCGCCGGGGCCCGCGCGATTCCCTTCCTCGGTAACTACAACACAGCCGCCGTCAACAAGACGATTTCCTCAACAGCAATGATGCTCGACCCGCGCGGCTACCCGCTTGCCGGGGCGGGTGTGACCTTCACGTCCTCTCCCGCAACGGATGACCTGGGAGCCCTGGAATTTCCGGGCGGCTCTTCCGTGCGAACGACCGGAGAGGGCTTCGCGATCATCCGAACTCTTCTGACAAGGGCCGGTAAAGTCGAATTTGCACCGGTCATCTCGGATGCGCACCTTCAGCGTCTTCACGTCACCGGCGCCGTGCAGACGGAAATACCCCGCTATGCGCCTGTCGCCTCTGCGCCCCTCCATGTGACGGAGGTCCTGGCCGGCGGGCTTCTACGGGTGGAGGAAGGGCCGCGCAAGGAGCTGCCGGCTCGAGAGCATAAGCACGCCCTCTACGTCCACGACAAGCAGGCCAACGCGAAGCGTGCTTCCAAAGCGTTCCCCATTTCTTCAGGCCTTCCTGAGGAGCTGAAGCGGCCACTTCCAGCAAGCGGACTCAAGCCCCAAGGCAGTCTGGATGAGCTCGCGATCACGTCCTGCTCCCCCTCGATTTTCGTGCAAGCGGGGGTCAACACGGGAACCGTGACGCCGCCGCTGACGGCCACGTTTACCGACGAAAGTCCGCCGACCGGCGGGGGCGAGCCGGTCGGTGTCCTCACCGTAGCGAACGGAATCAAAGGCCACCGTATCCAGAAAACGATCCGCCTGAAGATCGATATCAAAGACGGCACGGGATCGGCGCCGGCCTATCCGGTTCTCGTTCATCTTTCGGTCGGTGGACCGCGTCACGGCACTCTCATCCTCGATCCAGATGGCTTACAGCTCAGGTGCGACCAGGCGACATTCCTCTGGCATGAACGTGACGCGTACGGCAACATCATCGCACTGAATGAGGAGTTCAAATACGAGCTCGGGACGTTCTCGGGTATCGCCGGATTCGTAGCAGACCCGGCCAACCTAGGGAAGGTGAAGCCCGTGTGGGGCCTTGCCGAGATGCTCAACGTCGCGTACGGGGTGATCGACCAAACCGGAGCAGTTACGTTTACCGCCTTTGGCTTCCCGGTTCAACCGGAACCCGGCAAGCCGGATCACTTCGTCGGCAACGCGACCTCTCACGACCCAACCGGAGACCTCGTCGAACTCTGGTCAGACTACGGCACGTACGAAATCGCCCCCCCGCCCGTAATCGCTGCGTCGTTCGCTGAATTCAACGCCTATTATCTTCTTGACCAGTTTGACAACCCGACCTTTGGTTACGTGAACTCCTCAGGGACCAGCAGCCTCCCGAACGTCACGGTCTCCCTCGCCGATCAGACCTCGGGTGATCCTACGGTTGGGTCAGATGTGGACTTCTTCGGTTACCAGGTCAGTGTCGTTTGGAGCGATAATCCCACCATGCCTCAGGGGAACCAGGGAGCATCGATCAGCGTCGGCTACCCGAGTGACCCCGACGGCGACTGGCAGGCCGGACAGGTCACCAAGAATGTCACGCTGCAGTTTGACCGCGGCAATTTCCATTTTGTGCAGCCTTGGTACCACTACGAGGCAACACTGCCCGACGGCAATCCAGGTGTGGACGACGGCATATTCCCACTCGTCGTGGCGCCGGAAGCCCAGGCCGATGCCCTCCCAAAGACATCGGCGGGCGATGCGCCCAGGCTCGTTCTCCTCACCCTGACCGGAACCCGCTTTCCTGTCGCGCTTCCCTATCCCGACACGGAGCCGTTCCCCGACGGGCACAAGTACTGGCAGCGAACCTGCCCGGAAGGGGCGACATGCCCGCCCTACGTCTACTCGACGTACCAGACTCACGATCCCCATGATCCGCGCCTGGAGGTCGCTGACTCACCGACATTCGCACTGTCGCTCGTGGATACCAGGGGTAACGTCATCACGGACGGTGTCTTCCAGGTGGACCTCTGCCCTCGCTACGACCACGACAGCCCCAACCCTCCCGATCAGCCCGCCCGGGAGTGCACGATCGCGCCGATTCAAAGCAGAAACGGTGTGATCTCGGACCCGCCGATCACGGTCAACTCGGGCAACGCCAGCCCCGACGATGCTCGCGGCTACATCGGCATCGAACTCGTCAAGGCTCCCCGTAACCCCGGCGATTACTTCATCGACGTCAGGTCGCTCAGCCAGAACTACAGAGTACGCGAAGAGTCGAACCTGCTAACGAACGGGGAATACCAGAGCGCCTTCAGGTTCGTCACGGTGATCGGCGGTCAGATCCTCGACGGCAATTTTCGACTAGTGACCGAAATCGCCGTTCCGCAGCCGACAACCGTCTACGTACGATACGTGAGCCCAACGGAACCTGGTAGCGCGGTCACGGTAGATGTATCTGATGAGGATGAGGCGGGCAACGTCACGGCTTCTCTACCCGGGGTGACGGCGGCACGAGTCGGTTCCTCCAGTAGTTTTCTATCACCACCGATAACGCTTCAACCTCCAAACGTCTTGCCGATATCCGCTCGTCCACTCTCAGCTCAAGCCACCTCAACCGGCTTGGTGCTTGCTGTGGGCACGCCGACGAGCAAGATCAAGGCCAAGCGGTCAGCGAAATTGATCGCTAAGTGCGACACGCAGGGACCGGTACTAGGGCATTTCTTCGTCGATACAACGCTCAACGGCGCGGAGCAGTTGAAGGATGGTAGTTGTATCCATTCGGTCCCCCCTAATACTGCTCGCGGGCAGCGTCAGAACTTGATCTTCGCCAACGGCGCGGCGAGCACGACGGTGTCGGCATACGTCGAAACTCCTGAGACGGACTGCGGTCTGCGGCGGCCGGTTATCGGCCAACCCGTGGAAGCCGCTGTTGTGGACCCGGCGACCGGCTCGCTAGTGAGTTCTACTGCGACGACCGACTCGAATGGGTGGGCACAGTTTGAGTTCACGGCACCAGACATCCCTCAAAGCACGGCCGTTGTCGACGGGCAGGTGTACCTCACTTCCAGAGGCTACCCAATCGCAACGGGACTGGCGCACGTTTACAGTTTCAACGCCTACCAATTCCAGGCGATGGACATCTCAATGGGTGATTTGACGGCGCCCGGGATAAGCGACGCTCAGATGGACACAATCCTCAATACCGCTTATAGCCAGCCCTCATTCCTGACCAAGACTTTCTTTGCTGGCGATGACGCGTTCTACGACGCCGACGGGAACGGGGTTTACAACCCGGGGCCCGATCCGCCGTTCTACGACGGCGACGGCGATGGGGTCTTCAATGGCGGAGGCGAGCCGATCGAGACGGCCCGAACGGTATTCGCGAACGCCGCGAGAGATGCCGGATTGAATCCTTTCATCCTCATGGTTCATGCCCAGCGAGAGCAGCAGCTCATCTCGAGGTCGATCAATGCTAATCCGCCATTTCCACTCGCCTCTACTCTGAGCAAGGCGATGGGCATTGGAAGTAGCGACTTCCGAGACCAGATCGATGCTTCGGCGGAGCGAACAGCAGGGTACAAGACCGAGCCAACGATCAGAAATGACGGTCTGAACTTCATAGACCCGCTCAATGGACCCGTCTTCTTCTTCAGCCGACTTGTTCCGGTCGAGAGCGCGAACTTCGGAGAGTCCCTCAAGATTGGCTGGGCGCCCGGAACCTGCCCGTACTACCCCGATTCTGCCCTTATTCCTTACAGCCATCGTCTTGGGTTCCGGATTCCGGACCGATCAAGCTATGTGATGTGGCGGTACAACAGCTTTGTTCAAGTGTGTACGCATTCCCCGCTCACCGGTGGCGGGGGGAATCGGTTGACGCAGGGACTTCTGAACAAGTTCCACCAGGTCCTAGGTCCTTAGGAGGACTACATGAACGCTCTAATTAATTGTCTTTTTCTCGGACTTCTTCTTCTGAACCAGGGAAAGCTCGAGGCGGCCGCTTCGGCCGTGAGTGAAGAGTTTGATAGGCTTTCAAGTTTCGAAATCGACCGCACGCCGGCTGACGTTGCCGGACTTGGGTCGGCGATTGACGTCGCCGCCGACGGGAAGTCGCTGATCTACTTGAGTGCAGGCCTCCACCGACTCGATCTGGGCACGGGCCGAGTTGAGACTGTCGTGGCTGATCAGGAATTGCGGGCGGCCGATCTTGAGCATGCCTCCCCGCTCGAGCTCCATCTAACGGCAGTGACAGATCGGCTGGTTTACGTCGAAGAATCTGGCTCGCCGTGCCCTTGGCGAGTCTTTTTGATCACAACAGCGCCTTTTTCCGCAAAGCTGCTGACTGAACGGGCCTGTGGCCGCATCGCCTTGTCGCCGTCGCGCGACAATTTGGCCGTGATTACGAGCCAGACATGCGAAGGGCGTGGGTGCGGCGAAGAGCATCTCCTCCTCTTCTCGACGGAGACCGGGACTCCTTTATTTGATCGACGGATTACTCAGGATTATGTCGACGCGTATTGGGAAGACGATCAGGCATTCGCGCTCAGATACCAGGATCGTTTCGATGCCAAGGATCAGCGCTACTACTACAAGACGGTGTCGGCACGTCGCGATCGGGGGGTGAGTTGGAAGTGGGGTGAGCCCAGACCATCGCCTAAACCCCAAGCTCGAGCGGTCGAGGTGGGTCACGATCAGAAGATCAGCCTGCGGGCCGACGGAGCGTCGGATCGAGTGGTGCGCTTCGATGCGAACAGCGTATTCGGGCCGCCTCCGGAGGAATACCGGGCTGATCGGCCTCGTGTATTCCGAGCGGGCGACCGGATCGTGATCGTGCGTCGTCTGTTAGAAATGAAACCGACCCCTGGTCTGAAGCCGCGCAGGCGGGAGCAGATCGTCGTTTTGAAGTTGAAAGGGGT
>CAAGKR010531103.1_pt1 | contig 16744 bp, 8 predicted proteins | sample 2556971 | NCBI WGS metagenome assembly CAAGKR01 (sample SAMEA5207829, study PRJEB30636) | soil metagenome | biome: forest; feature: boreal; material: soil | place: USA | collected 2011-09 | depth 1 m | reverse complement strand
CGCGAACCACCATCAGCGTCGTCTCACCTCCTTACGGTTCCGCTTACGGATGTACGAGGTCCGGTCCCTGACCCATCGGCTGGATGAGATCGAACTGCAGCCCCGACCACCCGGGGCCTTTCCCAGGCCGGCTTCGGCGGGCGATCCACAGGATCGTCTTGCCGTTCAGCCCGCGCGTGCGCCGAACATAGCGGGTGACCTGGGCGCCAGCCGACGGTACCGAGCGATCGTTCACGAGGTACGGCAACACCGACGGCTCCAGGATCTGGCCGCGGGGTGGGATGGCAGGGTCCGTGCCCGGAGCAGCACCGTCGATCGCCCGTGCCATCTTCCCGCGCCGTAGCTGCAGCGACCCATCGTTCAACGTCACCGGAACCAGCGGTATGTAGTTATCCGGAACAGTTGTGCCGATCAGGTACCACCCGGTTGGTGCTTCAGGTCCGGGCGCGGGCGGCGCGGGCGGCGGAGGTGGCGGCTGATCTTTCAGGCGTTTGAGGAAAGCCTCCTGCCCGTCGACCGGAAGGTCGGCCGGGCTTTGCAGGGTTTTCTCCACGGCCCAACCCATCGCCGCTAGGTCGTCTCGGAGGAACACGACCTCTTCAAGGGGCGCGGCATCTTCCCAGCGCGCCAGCGTGGGTGCCATGAACAGCATGCCTTTGTGGTCGTCGTCGCCCGAGAGCCGGAACATGCTCCAGGGCCGGCCGACAGTCGGGAGTTCGGCGGCTGCCGGAATCTGGGTCCATTGACCAAATGTGTCTGTTACGACCAGCCATTTCACCCTGCAGATGGAGCCGAGATCGAGCTGGAGCGGAAGCTGGAACCAGTCGCCACCATAGAGGATCGCGAATTCCATCACGAGCAGCTTCGCGAGGTCGGTGTGCTCGGTTAGGAGACTGCCGAAGTCGAGCCGGCCGTCCTCGAAGTCCCACCAGCGGTTGCCCGCCATCCCACCGAAGGTGGTTTTGGTGGGCACGAAGCTCATGGTCGCCAGGGTTTCGGTACTCGGTTGATTGCCGCCGATCGACGCGGCCGAAGCCGAGAACGAGTACCAATCAAGGCGTCCGCCTTTGAAATGAGGGGCTGACAGCTCGATACCCTTGCCGGTCATGTCGCTGGTCATGTCGCTGCCGACGGCGAAGTTGTAGTCGATGTTCGGGCGGTCCCAAGCCGAGTCGTGAGTAGGCGTTGTGAACAGCGTCTCGCGAAAGGCCTTCAGCCGCTGGAGCGCGTCCTGCGCGCCCTGGCCGGCCGCAGAGGCCGGGAGTGGCGGAGCGCCCGGTGTGCCGATGAAGCTCTGATATGCGGCTTCCCCATCGGTCACTCGGCCGGCCGAAAGGTCGCGGAGCCGCACCGCTCTCGGATCCTCGATCTCGCCGACCGGTGCCTGGGCGGCAATTGGCAACGCATTTCGGAAATCAGGTACGACCGCGCTGGGAAGGCGCGCCTCGAGGAAAAGACCCAGCTGAACAGAGCCGCGAAGGCCGAGGCTCACGACCTCTCGCTCGACATGCGCTTCCATTGGAAGCGCGTCGTCGTACGGCACTGCCGTGCCGCCGATGGGTTTGTAGCCCGTAAGCCGGCGGGTCAGATACTGGATCTGAGCCACCACCGGCGAACCCGCGTCCTCTCCCAAGAGTTCGCCCACCTGGCGCTGCCGGGCAAGCATCCAGAGCGGATCGCGTACGCAAACCTGCAGGGCACGCTTCATGTCGGCTTTCCGCGCCCGGGGCTCGATCCGCGTAAACCACGTGATCGACATGGCTTATGCGGGGTGCGGGCCCGGCCCGCCGAAGTCGGTAGAAATGGCATCAGGGACGCCGGCGAGGCTTGAGTTGAGGCCGAAGTACAGAGCCGGCAGAATCGCACCGAAGTCTCCGAGACTGTCGAGGTCGACGGTTCTGATGTCGGCCCAATCGAACGTCTCGATCACGATGTCGCGCAGCGTGTCGGTGTCCCACGTCGCAACGGTGGCGTTCGGCGCCACCGCGAGCAGTAGACATTGTGGAGCGCGGGACTTGGGTTCTTCATAGTGGAAGGCGAGGCCACTCGTTTCCTGGGTTTGAGGAAGCCGCTCCGGCCACTCGTCAACGACCAATCCGCTGTGGGTTCCGGTTGGCTCGTAGGGCGACGGCTCAAGCAGGGCGAGCATCGACAGCCGTCCTCTCGTGGGAGCACTTTTCCAATCCGCGAACTCGAGGCCGATCCACGAGTCCGGGTCTGCCTTGGTCGGCAGCTGGCCGATTGCTTTCGCGGGCACGTACGCCGGAGTTGGCAGAAGCTGCCCCGCCGCCAGCGCGGCGTCGAGGCGTGCGATGGGCGGCCGGATGTATGTCAGCTGCTGCAACCACTTGTCGACGGCGTCGGGCTGGTCCGCCGGCACGAGCGCGCGGCTCGGGTCAAATGCGAATCGCAGGTCCGCGCCGTTAGCGGCCAGGAATTGAGGCATTGCCGGCACAGACCCATCCATCACCTTGTTGAAATAGCTGCTCACATCGACGACTAGCTGCGTGTCCACAAGGTTCGCGGCCCGATACGTCCTAGCCAGGCTGACCCGCTTCTTCGCCGCATTGTCTGCAGCGGTCGCTTGCTCCAGCAGCGCCTGGATTTCGCCGGCGCCTTGGCCCGTGGTCGGATCCTGGCGCTGCCGCGGAAGGGGAACACATCCCGGGACTCCATAGGGCAGCAGCGAGAGAAGATCGTTGGCGACGTCGGTGGCAGCCCCATCGAGCTGTGCGCGGCTTGGCTTGGGCAGCGTCGCCGGATCGAGCAGGTGAGCCAGCGTCGCAACGTGGTTTGCGAGCTGTTGCTCGAGGTTGTCGATCGTGGTCAGGGTGTCGTCGGCCCGTTTGAGCAGCTCGGCGATGAGCTGGCCCTCTTGTGTGGCGTCAACCTTCGCATCGGTGTCGGCCAAATCGCTGGGCAGCAACCCGCGCGCGCCGAAGACCAGGTCACGCACGGCGGCCGAGGCTGTCAGGAGATCGGGGAACGAGATCGAGCCGGCGCCAGGGTTCGAGAAGGCAATGGTCGCATCAGTAGTGCCGGCGGGCAGATTCGCGGCGTATGTGATGCGCTGCTCGAGCTCGCTGTGCCCCGGTTGGCTGCCGGCGTTGGCCATCGACAGCACGTCAAGCGGTCCAACACCAAGATCCTCGAGGCTGATCGAAGTAGACACAGCAGCACCGTTTTGCGTGTAGTGAACCGTGCATCTCACAGTCGAGGGGTCGGGCAGCAGCTTCGCGCACCAATCGTCCAGGCGTGTCTCCAGCGTTCCTCGTGCCGTACGCGGATTCGGCCACTTGCCTCCGATCGTGCCATCGCCGGTGAAGACCAGAAGGACGCGGTGGCTGATGTCGATTCCAGTTCGAACCGTGTCCAGGAACTCGGGCTCCGGGGCCCAGTCTCCCCTCGAGGCGGCATCGAGCAGTCCCGCGGCGCGGACGCTGTTGCCACGCATCACCTGGAAGACGCTTTCGGCAATGGAAAGGTTGCTGATGGCGTTCATCACGTCATCGAGGTCGACAAGGATCGCCGCCACAGCCACCTGGTCGCCGTGCGTGCTGGGTAATCCAACGCCCCAAGTGCCATCGACGGCGAGCTTGTGCGCGGCATTGGCATCCTGAAGAGCCACGCCATCCACTACGTTCGGAGCACTGGTCGCGCTGGCCGCCTGAACACCGGTCGGGTCGGTGACCGGCACGGCCAGGGGGTATGTGTCACGGAACGGTTGGACGAACTTGTCGAGGCCCGCGTCGTGGAGGCTCTCCTCGAAGTGATATCCGAGCAAGGCGCCCAATTTCTGACCGTGCCGGACGCCGTCGAGATACCAGAGAGCGCGCCGAACGCGGTCCGACGAGATGTCGAGGTTGAGCAGGTCGGCGTTTCCTGTCTTGGCGTGGCTCATGTATCCGCTCCGCATGACGGCGCCGAGTGCCGCCTGTTGCAGTGACGGGGCCAGGATGTAGCCGGCATTGTCAGTTTGGGCCTGGCGCACCACGGCCCCAGGAACCGACTCGACGGTCGTGCTTGGCTGGGTCGGTGCCGGCGCGAGATTCTCCACGTAGCCATATCCGCCTACGTAGAGACCGAGGTTTTGCACCATGCGATTCCTGTCCAGGATTGCGTTGGCAAGCCCGCCTGCCCACGCGTCGAGGCGATGACTGCAGGCGTCGAGGGTCTCGGTCAGCAGCCGGTCGAGCTCGGCCGTCGGCAGCTTGGCCAGGTACGCCAAGCTGGCTTTGAAGTCGTAGAGCTCTGCTACTAGCGGGTCGTGGGCTGATGCTCCGCTCTCCAAGTAGGCCTTGATGGTCTGCCCTCCCAACCCGGGCGCGGCCAGATTCAGCGATGACCATGCGTTGGGGCCGACGTGCAGGCCTCCGATGCCGACAAGGATGATTTCCCTGATCAACGCGGGCACCGCAAGGCTGGCCGACACGAGCAAGTTGACGGCCGCTCGCGCGTACTCGAGCAGCATCGAGGCGCGCACGGTCTTGTAAAGGAGCGATGTCGGTACCGCACCGGGTCCCGGCCAGCGCTCCTGGGCCAGGTCATCGATTCCTGCCGCCGCGATCCACTGGATGTAGTTGCCGGCCTGGGTGGCTGTCTGGTCCAGTCCATCGATCTCGGACAGGGTCGAAGCCACGGTGTCCAGCTCGATGCCGAACCCGTTCAGAAATCCGGCACGGCGGATCACCGGATCGAGGTGCCCGAGTCCGGCCTTGCGGAGAGCGCTATCGGCGGCCTGCGTGTGCGGCGTCCACCACCCCGAACTCTGTCCGAAGTTGAAGCCCAGGAAGTTGAGCCAGTTCCAGAGGAACTCGTCCGCGAGCACCGCTCGAGCGCGAAAGTCCATGGAGCTGGCCTCCATCCCGAGAATCCCGACCAAGGCCTGGTCAGGGTCCTGGCCTGCCCCGACTCGAGGCGTGTTCGATGAGCTCTGTGCCCAGGTCGGCTTGACCGCCGCGATCAGTTCCACGACCTTGTGCTCGACCGCGCTCGCCTGCGGCTGATTCCAGCGGCTGAGCGCGGTCACCGGCAGCACCCCATAGGGAACGGCGCCCACGCGAACTGCGGGCAGGCGGCCGCGGGCGCGTACGTTGTCGACGAAAAAGGCACGAACTGCTTTGACCTGATCTTCGACAAGAACGTCCGCCATCATCTGGCGCAGGAAGTAGCCGAGTGTGGAGGGCCAGAGCGCCGCAGCCATGTGGTGGGAGCTGAGCTGCTCGCCGCCGGCGGGCTGATCCGACGTGTTCAACGCCCTGGCAGGCAGGCTGTCGATGCTCTGAAAGTGGCCCCTATCGATGCCGAGACTGGCAGCGAGCACATTGCCGTTGCTGTTGTCATCGGCGGCCAGCCCACCCTGCACCTCGACCCGATAGCTGTTGTCGTAGGTCGGGTCGCGCCGGCTGTAGGGCGAGGGGGCGTCGGGGGTGTTCTTGGTCGGCGAGCCCTGCGACACGATCGCAAAGCCCTGCGTGTAGTGCTGCTCGTCGATCAGGGTGCTGACCGCATCGGCCCCCGCGCTGAAGTCGCCAGGACATACGCCAAGGGCGACGACTCGCTCGATACCGCTGGTGACATCGGCGGCTTGAAGCTGAATGCGCACGGCCACGCCGTTCTGCTCCGCCACGTTGAAGTCGGTCATCCACTTCATCTTTGAGTCGACGGGATCGCCCTTTGGGTCGTGCGTGTCATTGGGGTTTGGGAAGAGCGAGAGCTCCTCGCCCCCAAAACCTTCGGCCACCGATGACGTGGCGCGCCGGACCGCGCCGCCATGGATATACGCCGTCACCTCCCAGATGGAGGGTAGGAGTGCTGCTGTGGGTGTTGGGTGGCTCCCAGGCTTGGGTATCGGCGTGTCCGGCGCGTAGAACTTCACTTGTGTTTGCTGGCGTATATACGCAGCCCGCTGCGGCCCATGTCCCGCCGCCAGCACTCGCCAGGGCCCGGCCGGATCCTCCCCTGTTGCCAATGTGTCAACCGCGTTCCAATAGTCACGACCATGGTTCATTTCTGTTGTCGTGAGGACCGGATCGTGGCTGTTGACATGGATCTGGTCTGGGTAGAGCCGCACCCACAGCTCTGTGCCGAATTCGCCGGTCATATAGCGGGTCTCGAGCCGGACAGGCAGCAGCAAGACGGGGACCGACGCCAACATTGTTGTCGGTGATTGCGTGATCACGGCAGCATCATCTCGGCGTGGACGGCCACCCGCACCGGGCGGCGCAGCGTGATGACGGCCATGTGGGCGGAGTCCTTACCCCAGTCGTTGACGTCGAGGGCCGGCGCCTGGACGTAGTGCGGCTGATGGCCGACCGGCGCGAAGAATGGTGTGGTCGGATCAAGGGGCAGGTCGAAGTCGTTCCATGAAAGGTCGTTCCAATCTGATACCGGCCCGGCCGGGCTGGGTTCAAGCCCGAATCGCGGTTCTGTCGGCTGTTGCTGGAACACGAAGAAATACCCCTGGGGCTGGGCAGCGTCATGGCTGCCCTTGGCCTCGTCGCGGGTAAGTGGAAACCCGATGTACGTGACATCGGGGTCGAACGTTCCGCGGAAGAGCGGGTGGACTTCGGCAGTCCCCAGCTTTCGGTTGCCCCCGCCGTCGAGCACGGCCTCTACTGCATAGATGATCGCGTTGGGATAGCGGCGCAGCAGCTCGCCCCGGATCAGAAGGACGATGTTGTTGCCGATATCGGTGCGGTTCTGGTTCATCCCGAGGTCGTTGGAATCGGGCCAGAGGTGGATCGGCTTGATGTCCTTCAACGCTTCCTTTAGGTCTGCCGGATCTGATGGCCGCGGCACGTACGACCGAACATCCCAGAACGACCGGAAATAACTTCCGCGCATATCGGTCGGATAGTCGTGCCAGAGGAGCTGTCGGGCCATTTCGTAGTTGAGCCCGACCATGTACGCCTCGATGAAGGCATGGTTTGCCTCGAGGACGGCCATCGTGTCGGGCGGAACCGTGTCGAGCCCGGGCAGGATGTATTGCTTGGAAAGATCGCGCAGCGGCTCGTACATCGGTTGTGGAAATTCCGGGGCCGCCATGATCTCCTCCAGGCGATCGCGCCCGGGCCGCGGCCATTGCACCGCGGGGCCGACCTGGATCATGGAGCCGATGCGGTCCGGCACGGTGGTGTTGGGATCGATCCGGGTCAGGATCGTAGTCGACAAAGCTCCGATATCGACTGCCGCAGGCTCGGGCTGCGGAGGTCGCTGCAGAGGGACCTGGAGAATTCCTGACAGCGTCACGGCGGCGCCGCGGAACTGCACCGCGTCGGCGGAGTCCGTGTTGCCGGTGATGTTGCCATCCGATGCCGGCTGTGGCTGACCGGCAGCCATCACGTGAAAGTTCGCCCGTGGCGGCACCGCATTCAATGTGGTCGGCGTGAGCTCCGTGGTGCGCACCTTTGTAGCAACCGTCCACACGGGCGAGCCCAAGCGGATCCCGAGGAAGGCGGCGAGCAAGATCAGACCGAGCCCCACCATTGCTGCTGCCAGCGCGCCCGCGCCCAGCAACCACAACACGGCGCCGAGCACGATCAAGATCACACCGAGCACGAGCAGGATCCATGCGAATTTCGCCAGGAGGACCCATAGCCAGGGCGGCAAGATGGACGGAAAGAGGCCATCTGAAACCTGATCGACAGTGACCAGACCGCTGGGAGGATGAAGCGGCGGCACAGGGTTGATCTCTCCCCGGTTGAGCCGCCCCACAAGAACTGACGGGGCGCGGTTGGTGGCGGCCTGGCGGCGCGAGATTGGCCCCTGCGGGCGGGTGACTCGGCGAAAGGCGGCCGATGTCGCCCCTGTGGGGACTCGACTTCCGGTCAGTGTTCCGTGGATTGTTGTCGAACCGGCGGCGATGCTCGTGTGCAGCGCTCCCGTGACCACGAGCGCTGACTCTGTCGCCAGCGGCTGGAGTCTGGTTGTATGCAGCTGGACCAGCGCAGCGCGCGCGGCCTGCGCCCGCCGAAGGAGCTCGTTGGCGGCGATCACGCCTGCCACTTGCTGCCACGCGGACGCGAGCAGCTGGTTGCGCTGTTCGAGGACGACCTTGGTCCCAAGGCCGGCCGCGATTCGATTCCGCGGATCGTTATTCAGGGACTGCATCCAGAGGGGAGCTCCCCCGTCGACCGTTGGGTAAGCGGCGTGCCAATGGCCATAAATTGGTGGCGCGATCACTGGGTCCGGCCCGTCGACCGTCGCGGCCGGCGCGTTGATCAGCTTCACGATGCCGGCGCGATAGTCGTCCGCATCCAGGCCGGTCCAAGCCCGTGGCTGCGCCGTCGCCGACTTCAAAGCACCGCCCAGGTCCACGGTTTGGTTCGCCTGGGGGAGCCCCCAGCCGGCGTGATCGATGTCGATCGGCCGGAAGCCGAGCTGATCGAGCTCGCGCGGCTTGATCTGCCGCACGAGCGACTCGAAGTCTCCGGTGCCGCTGGTGTGAAACTCGAAGCTGAAATAAACCGGCAGCACGAGGCCGGCCGCAGTGGTGGCATCCCAGGCCGGCTTCGCCGCAGCCAACTTGGAGGCGTCCTTTCCCAATCCCGCTGCCACACCCGTGTCGTAAGCCGGGACCAGGAAGGCGTGATAGGCCGTGTTCGGCTCCAGAAATCGAGGGCACAGGAGACGGGACAGGATTCGATTGGGCTGAGTCGCGATGATGCCGCCGAGTCCGTCAGCTGGGATTTCGCCGGCAAGCTGCGTATGACCCCAAGCGAATGACTCGGACAGGTTTGGAAGAGCCCGCGGGTCGGTGACGGTCACCGTGGGCAACGGGTTGCCCGCTACGTTGAACGCGCTCATCTCAGATGGCTTGAGACAGATAAGGACGGTCCAGGGTCGCAGCCGATCAGTGCTGGGCGCCGCCGGGGTGAACAGCCATGGAAACTCTGGATGGTCGAACTCGATGCCGGCGAAGTAGTTCGGTTCGTAGTTGGCTGTGAGATTACGCGGCTCGGTCAGTATCACGTGGCGCGGATCGATCCCCACCACATCCCCTGGGCCGTAGAGCTGGGCGGTGACGCCTGCCGTTATGGTCGCCTGGTCTTTGCCTTGCCACTTCGGCTGGAGAGTGACTACGACAGGAATCGCGGCCCGCGGGTCGGTCGAGCCGTCCTCATTTTCGGTCTTGTGCGTGTCAATGTCGGTGCTCGCGCCCCGCCGCAGCCAGGGGAAGAATTGGTGCTTGCCGAGCTGTGTGCTCACACGCGTAGCGTCTGATGCGACGGGGTGACCTGGAGGTCTTCGCGTTCGGCGGGGTTCTGGCGAACATAAGCATCCATGCTCTGCTGCACCGATGCGAAGCTCCCATCGCCGCTGATGTCCCCGCGCACAGTGAGATCCTTCTTGCTCGTCACGGTGTATGTGACGTGGCCCAGCCGCACCGTGCCAACGGGCGCCGCCGGATCGAGGAACTTCCGCTTGCCGGAATTTCGTAGCTCAGAGAACTGGGCCGCCCCTTGCCCGGCCTGGGCGAGAAAGGCGTTGCTGTCAACCGCGTACTTCCCAACCGACGTCCCAGGCAGGAGCGGATCGTCGACAAGGATCGTCTCGTATTCCACATCGAGCGTTGTGACGGCCCCCGTTGCGACAGTGTCGGAGGTCAGCTGAACGCCGGCGGGATGCGGCTCGAAGGACGGGCGAGAAAGCTTCGCGTCCTCCGATAGGTCTTGAAACTGCCCGGGCGCGAAGTTTTGGGGAATCATCGTGTAGTCGGTCTTCAGCATCGATTGGCCGTTGAGAGTCACGTCGCTGATGTCGAACTGGTCCACTCCGATCGGAGCCGCGCTGCCGAAGCGCGTCATGTGGAACCCCAGAGGAAGGACTTTCTGAGTCACGCCGAGTTTGCCTAGCGGATGAATGACGACGGTCTTGTTGTCGGGTGCCGGGGCCACTAGCGATGCGGCTCGCTCCGCGTCGGAAGGCATCGAGGCGTTCCAGCTCCGAGCGTCGTTGAGCGCTTCGAGCAGTTTCGGAGTCGGATCCTTGCCGGGGAGCGAAACCTGGGTGGAATCGCCCCACGTGGCATCGAAGCCGACGCTGACCGTGAAGAAGAGGATGTGCAGACTCACGCTGCCCGAGGCATGAAAGGGATTCGGGCCGTCGAGCAGCAGGTCGAGATTTAGGCTCATCAATGTGGAGTTGCCCTGCTTCAGATCCACGCTGCCTGATATCTCGACGCTGAAATGGAAATGCGGCGCGATTACGAATAGCGCGTCGAACCCGAGGTGACCTTCCAGGGTGAAGCCGGCCGCCGAGGCGTAGAGGCTCATGCCCGCCCCGAACTGCAACGTGTTCGAGGTCACGGCGAAATACGCGTTGCAGCTGAGCCTGGGATTGTCGCCCGATCCCATGCTGAGAGTCAGCCGCGTCAAAGAAGGAAACGCGGGTGGCGGCTGGAATTTCGGGTGGAGGCCACCGACCGAGAGTGCGAAGTTCGCGTTGTCGCCCCACACCATGCGCAGCGCCATGTCGCCGAGGAGCGTGAAAGTGGTCACTCGCGAGTCGTAGAGCGTGGCGTCGATCGAGAGAAATTTCTTCTCGAACTCGATTGTGCCCAAGACATCGAGGTGGATCAGCACGACGGCTGTCTTCTTTTCCGGAATCGCGGCGGTCATCTGTCCGAGAATCGCCAGCCGAATCGGCGCCGGCAGCTCGAGAACGATGCCGAGCTCCGCGATTATGAGACTGGGAACACCCCACCCCAGCTCCACCATGGGTCCGAAGATGTAGCGGTTTTGTTGCGGTGGAAAGACGGTCTGCAGGTCGCTGATGATTTGCTGGGCGTGCTTGATCGGTTCCTTGGGAAAGAGAATCGAGTTGAGCGTGTGATGCTTCAGTCCGGTCCGAAGCGCGTCGAGGACCATGGTGCGGTTGATGCCGGCCAGCCCGCCGACGCCGTTCAGCGTGAAGCCAAACGCCAGCTGAATGGGTTCGAACTCGGCGGACACGATTAGTAGTAAGGAGAAGCCCGACTGGCCGCCAGGCAAGGTCGTGTTGAGGATCCCAATGATCTTGACCTGGACCGCCTCAACCGAAAGCTCGAGGATACCCGCGTACTGGCCTTTGTCCGGGTCGCAAAAGATGTACCCACCGCCCACGACCGCGCCGGCGTCGATCCGCAGCCCGAGGCCATTGGGCGCTTTGAACCCGAAGCCAGCGCCAATATTGCCAAGGGGGCCGCTCGTGCCCACCGGCAGCGGATTTAGTTTGACCTCGACCCCAATTCGATCGACGGTGGCCGCAACCGGGCCGAGCTTAAGACCCCCGCTAACGGCGATCTGAATCGAGGTCGCCGACGACGAACTGACTCGGACAGCCAGGTAAATGCTGTCGAGGACGATCACATCCAGAAGCGATAGATGAACCGGAATGATGGCTTCGAGCTGGGCTTGCCCCTTGAAGCCGAATCCAGTTCGTGAGGACCAAAGCAGCTCAAGGTCGGTGGTGATCGATGCTGGGTCGCTCCCAAGAAAATGCTTGATGAACCCGTCTGAATCCGCGGCGTCAATGACCAGTTCCAGTTGGCCGAGCGAAAGTCCGAGGCGAACGTCGGGCGCCGCCAAGCTGCCCTGGACTCCAAGCTGCGCCTTCCAGTGGCCGAGGAGGAGGGCGTTCGAACCCCAGGTACCTACAAGCAGCTGGGGCTTCGTCGACGCCGGTTCAATGGACGCCGACGCATTCATGGTCGCGTTCCCACCGATCGTCACGCGGACCACTCCCGGATGTAGTTCGAGCCGGATCCCGTCGGTGGATTGAAATTGTTCCTGTAGTTCGATATCGAACGGCCAATCGGCGTCCAATGGCGCTCCGGCAGCCGCCGAATCGATTGACAAAGTCACTACCACGCCGTTAGGACCGGCAAGCGACGCCGGGTCGGGCGGAATTGGAAGGAATGAAAGGATTGCCTCGAACAGCACGCTACCGTCATCGGCCTCGGCCCTAACGACTTGAACATCGAGTTCGAGGGCTTGAGCTCGGCCCGGATTGGCCGGGGCAAAGTACTGGTCGGCCAAGGCGGGCTTCGCAGGGTTCACTTGAGCTGGCAGGGACGTAAGCGCGAGTCCCTTCCCGAGACTGGCTAGCAATCTCTCGACATCAAGTTTGTCGGGCGGTGTCCAACCAAACGTCTTGCGAATCAGTTCGGCCGGATTTTCAATACCGCGCAACATGCCCCCAAAGTCGACTGTTCGCTCTACGTAGTCGACCCGGTTGGCGACACCCGCCATCCTTATCGACTTCTCGCTCACACCGCCCATCATCAGGAGGACGCCATACAGCGTTGGGTGGAACTGTTCGAGGTACTGGAGGAGCAGGTCGTCCGCAAGCTGCGGAGCAACATCCGCCCAGAGCCCTGCGGAGATCTGAGCCGGGGGAGCGGCAGGGTTAATCTTGCGGATGTCATTCACAATCCGCTTGAGAGAATCGACGAGCGTGACCAACACCGATAGGTCGGGCTCGTTGCCAGTCGTTGCGAGCAATGTTGCGAAGTCGGTAGCTACCGTGGCGAGGTCGTTCGCGATGTCGATAGTGGCGGTGACATCGGTAACGGTGAACGAAGTTGGGTCAAGCAGCCAGCCAAACCGCTTCATGTACATAGAGAACGACTGTTCAGTTGCAGTTGAGTTTCGTAGCGGCTCGATCATGGCTGCTAGCTGATCGATGATCCAGACGACGAATTCGATGTTCATCCGGCTAAAAGGCGGAGGTGAGCGCGACCCTAGGGTGCGTCATATCCGGCGAGGTATTCGAGAAGCGCGGCGTCCTTAATAACCTTGATTTGATTGTCAAAGTCCGTCGTGGGCACAGAGGTCGCGGTCATGGTGCTCGTGCCGCCCGGAGCGAAGCATCTGCCACGTCCTACCCCGCTGATTCCGGCATTACCAGCCCGCGCATTCGCTGGAACGGTGAATTTAAGCGTGTAAAAACTCCGAGCGTTGGAATCGACCGTCTTCGAAAAGTCCGTCGGCAGTGAGCCCGTCGAGCCTGTGCACGGCGGAAAGGCTGCAAACCTGTCCACCGTCCAAATGTCAATCGGGTCGTAAGTGAAATTCCGCTTCCTCAGGAAGTCGAATCGCCAATGTCCCACCGCCCCCAGGTGATGGTTTACCCATCTGCCCTCGATGGCTGTGAAGGCCCTTTCCGTGTCGGCCCTCTTGAGGGCGCCAAGCGTTCCTAGCAGCTTCGTCATTTCATCGACTGCATGCTTGTTGAAGTCGGTAGCAAGGAGGATTTTCCCGCCGATGTAGACGCCGAACTTGTTCGATACGATGTCCTCCGGAGAGAACGACGATGAGTGCATCCCCTTTTCGCACTCCCAGTAGGAAACAATCTCGTGCCATATTCCCTGGTCGTATGCGATGCTCATTGCAACGTCTCTCTGGTCTGCGGCGTTCGTAATCGCCTTGGTTAGAACCACGTCGCCATCGTCCTTCGCGCCGGCGAAGACTTTGAACGTGGCGCCGACTTTGTTCTTTGTCAAAAGTTTGCCGTGGTAAAACTTTGTGAGATCGATCATGTCTCGCATGTGCGCAACGTCAACGAACCCGCCAGCGCACGTGTAGACAAGTCCCCATTGCTCACTGCCTTCGAGCAAACCGCTATTTCCATAGACGTGTGTGGTTATGTCAGTAGCTTCCAGGATCCTGTCCTGCACCATGTGTGGCGTCAAGAGGCAACAGCCTCTAGTGCCGGGCGAGCTCGGTTCCCCGCCCGAAATTAGGATTGGCGAAGTCATATGATCAGTCCGTAGGCGGCGGATCGGCAATTCGTGGTCATCACAAGCGCGATCCGCGGGTTAACTCGCTCTGTCGGTACGAGACCAGCGTTCAATGGCTCCCCTATTCAAATGGGCGCGCGATGCATTGCCGCCCAGCCAAGTGAAGTATCGCGTCTTCGGTTGGCTTGTCAAGTGAGAACACCTGTCCCGTGGGTTAGCTCAACAATCAAGGCGGTCGGGATGGCCGGTAATTAGCGCGCCTCTTGACAGGGCTCCTCTGTGCCCCATTATCGCCTCGGAAACACGACTTACCCCGAGCGGGGGTTGGGTTGACTTGAGGTAGGTATCGTCATGGCCGTACAGGGTGCCGGGTTGATACCGTCCTTGACTAGGGCCGGTCAGAGCGATCAGGTCGCGCAAATGCCCACGAATCCGGATGCACCGGTCTATGTTCGCGTCCTGATCGACGGCCTTGTGGCCTTCACGATAGCGTCCGTTCTTGTGCTGATGTTTGGGACTCCAATCTCTACCGGCACCGCGGGAGCTGCGGCCGGTGTGCTGGCCATATCAACCGCCCTCGCCGTCGGCATCGAGCGGCTCCTCGAAGGATTCTGGACGCTCATGGATCAGCTGGCCACTCAAACCTCGTGGCCGTTCGCGAGCGAGGCCAAGCAGCTGGAGGCGTTCACCAATCAGTTCGGAAACTACGTCAGGCCGGGCCTGGATAGTGCTCGGACTCTCTTGGCAACTCTCCAACAAGAGGGCCCGGCTCAATATGATCAGCTCAAGCAACACGTCGAAGATCTAAAGACAGTTGTGGATGCAGTCGCCTCTGCACAGGATCCCGGCACGCTCCCAGCGGCCCTCACGGCCGCGCAAGCAGCCTCACGCTCAATAGCGCTTCGGGTCGAAAATCCGGATGTTCGCGCCCAGATGCAGTTGGCTGCCGCCGGGGTGACTGCGGTCGCTCAATCGGCCGAACTCGCTGGCAACGAACCCTGGCCGCCAGGTCCTGAGCTTGTTCGCCGGCGCTCTGCTTGGCAGCCGCAGTCCTTGGACTAGACCTGATTCACGCTGCACTAGCCGCACCGGTACCAATCTGGTCAGCGCTTCACGATGGCTTGACCAAGTGGTTGAGCTCTGACCCATCCACCTGGCAATGGGCCATGGTGGCTACCGGGCTGCTGATCGGACTAGGGTCGAATCCAACGCACGAAGTGATCCAGGCTATCCAGGTCGACAAACAGCAGGCTTCCCTTGACCCTGGGCAGAGCGGACCGTTCCGATAGCGAGCGGATATCGAGAGCCACCGACCTTTCGCAACTGAGATCGCCTGGCGCGTTCGGAAAATGGCGGTCTTGATTCAATTGCCAGATCGAGTACTTCCTAGGGAGCGACGGTCGCGGCGCCGCGCACTCAGAACTAGTGCCAACTCAGGGCGGTTTGGTAAAAGGTCGTGATCGATTGGAGATAGGTGTCGATTGCAGACGGTTATCAAGACCAAGCCCGCAGCACCGGCTCGATCGCTTGATTCGCATCCGTATTACAGCGCGGCCCGAAAGGCACCTAGCACGAGCTCTTCTTGCCAAGCAAGGCAACTGTGGCGCTCGACGCGGGAATGCGAAGCGTCACCTGATTAGTCACGTCGTACAGCAAGACCGTATCGGCTACCTGGCCCAAATACATCAGACAGTCATGGCTATATCGCAGCGACGCATCGCTGGCACCATTTGACCACGTAACTGTCGCCGGATCCCCACCCCAGCCAGCAATGCGGACTCCGAAAACGCTCGCGTGACGAGCCGTGCCCCGGCTGACTGCGGCGCCATCACTAGCCGCGATAGCGAGAAACATTGCCACCGTCGAAAGACCTACCAGGACGAGGCCGATGAGCACCAACATTCTCTCAATCGACGGTCCAATCGGGTGATAATCCCGCGGCGGATAGAAGCGATTCCAGGCTATCGCCAACCACGGAACCCCGGACAAGGGTGTTAGGAGCAGGACAACTGGCGGGAGCTGACGTATCACTGACGAGAGACCCTGGGCGGATGAAAAGAGTGATCCCAAGGGGCTGCTTTCCACAAGCGAGACTATGAAAGGCCCTCCGTAGCCCCACGACAATTGAATCCCGACGATGGCGAGCACGCCTAGCCCAACGGTATAAGGACTTACGAGAGTCTGGTTCGTAAGTCGGTCCTGCAGACCCCTAGGAAGCTTGCTCAATCCGGCGTTCACAATGGCGGCTGCCAGGCCGACCAGAAGGCCCGCTGTAATGCCCGCGAGGGCTGTAAAAGCGATTACGACCAACCCGACAAGAGCGAACAGCACAATGAGGAACGCCAGCCCGGTGATGGACTGGCTCAGAATCCCCCCGTAGCCGAAACCGACATCCTCTGGTTCTAGACTCAGTTGATCGTAAAAGGCGGAATACGCGAGTCTCAACAGGGCATACGTAACTAGCCCAATTACCGTGAGAGATGAGATGAGTGTCTTCACGCTCCCGAAGACTCCGGAAGCGACGTTATTCCCCTTGCCTTTGCGTGCGTTTGCCTCTTCCGAGATGGCAGCCTCCCCTGACGCGGGCCACTATCGGAGGCGGCGCGATTTTGATGCGGGCTTCGTTTGCGGGCGCGACTTTGCCGAGGCCTGTGACCGACCTTTTGCCTGCTTCGCCTTCGCACTTTTTCCAGCAGGAGTGGCCGTGCGGGTCTTGGCGGGCATAGCGACGGCGCGAGTTGGCTTGCGACCGCCCGAAGAGCCCGCGGTCGCCGCTGGACCAAGCTTTCCATAGCGGTAGTCATGTGCGGCTGGCTGAAATGACTGACCAGCGGTCGGCAGCTTTGGCGGCTTGGCGTAAACAGCTCCGTCGGTTGGCGCAGGAATCTTGCGACCGTCATTGGCAACGAGTGCGGGCATCATCACATTGATCGGTCCAGTCCAAGCATGTGTCTGATTCACCCCTGGGCTCGATGGAGGAGCAGGTTGCTGAACTTGGGAGCCGTATGTCGGGGGCTTTGG
>CAAGKR010298546.1_pt1 | contig 16756 bp, 19 predicted proteins | sample 2556971 | NCBI WGS metagenome assembly CAAGKR01 (sample SAMEA5207829, study PRJEB30636) | soil metagenome | biome: forest; feature: boreal; material: soil | place: USA | collected 2011-09 | depth 1 m | reverse complement strand
TGTCGCGCCGAGTCGCGGAGATGTCGGACGAGGGGCCCCCGATCGCCACGGCACCGACGATCCTTCCGCTACCTCGACCAGGCAAACGGCGACCCGCTTCGGACCATCCCTGGCGGCGCTAAGCTCAGCCGACCCCGGTGACAGTTTCAGTGGCCGACCGAGCGGACAAAGTCACTGGCCGTCGACAGCCCTTCTGGTGGCGGCGCCCGAGACAACCCTCCGGCGGCGACCGAGGCAACTGCCTTCATGCGAGGTTCGCTCAACCCGGCTGTCGCTCCTCAGCGGGATCCTTGCGACGGGCCTTCCAAGCGTCGAGCCGTTACTGCTCGATCCCTTCTCGGACGACTCGCGGCTGTGCGGCGACCGGAGGTCGTTCCTTCACCAGGGGCTCGCGAGGTCGGGCGGGGTCGTCGTCTCTGGGCCGGGCGGTCAGAAACTTAGGGCTACGTGTCGCGGCGCGTGAGTCGCAGCCCTACTAGCTTGGTTTCGCCGCGGTCTGCATGAGCTCATAGGCCCGACGGTGCTCACCAGAGGTGGCCAACACCTCAGCCCAGGCGTGGAGGACTTCCGCTCGGCGAACTCGGGACCCGCCCTCTTCGGCCAGGGCCGCAGCACGTTCGAAGTCAGCCGAGGCGCTGCCCGACTCGCCACCAGCCGCCGCCGCACGAGCTCGCGTAGTCAGGGCATCGATAAGCGCCTTGCTATTTCCGGTTGCCTCGGCGTATCCCGCTGCCACCGCCGCAAGTTCGAGGGCGCTCGCGTACGCGCCCCGGGCTAGCGCGATCTGGGCCTGGGTGTCGACGACGTGGGCAAGCTCGCGGGTGTCGGCCAAACGGGCGAGCGAAGCCGCGGCCTCATCCGCGTAGCGGCTCGCCTCCTTGAGGTTGCCCAGGGCGAGATACGTCAGGGCGACGTGGTTGCCGATCGAGGCAGCGTCGCGTTCGGCAGCACCCGCGCGAAACAACGCCAGGCTGCGCTGGCCGTAGCGGAGTGCCGCTTCGAGATCGCCGAGCTCGCGATAGCTCGAGGCGAGGGCGTACGTGTAGGCCGCCCGACGCAAATCATCGAAGCCGTCCGCGACGGCCTGGGCCTCAGCGAGCAGGGCGAGCGCCTGCTCCTGGGCACCGTTCCGGCTGTCGACGTTCGCCGCCGCGACCAGGGCCCGGACGTGGAGGTCGGGATCGATTTCGAGGCCCGCCCCGCGATCGTCGAGGAGGGTCCGCAGGAGGCTGCGCGCTTCGCCCAGCGAATCGCTCATGTAGTAGGCACACGAGAGCCAATACGTGGCGAGGGCGGCATCGGCCATTCGGCCGACTCTCGAGAAGGTGGCCAAGGCCTCACTCGCGGGCGCGATCGCCTCACGCCCGCGATCGAGCCGACACAGCGCCTCGGCCTGACTGCGCAGCAATTCTGCGCGGGCGAGCGGCTCAGTCGCGTGGCCGACGAGCTCGCCGAACGCGTCCGCCGCGGCCTGCCAATCACCGGCTGCCAGCCGAAGGTCCGCCTCCAGCCGGGTCCAGCTCGCGTCGTCACTGGCGAGCAGGGCCGCGGCCGAGGTTCCGAGACGCTCAGCGAGATAGGTCAAGGCCGCCATCGAGGGCTGGACGAGACCGTTCTCCAGGGCCGAGATGTAGGCCTTGGAGAACCGATCGCCCGCGAGCTCGGCCTGCGTCCAGCCAGCCGCGTTCCGGGCGCCACGGACGCGAGCTCCGATACCGTGGGCGACCCTAGCCGGAGGACGCCCGATGGAGCGGGTCTTGGCTGCCATGCGTCCGAGTGTACCGCCTTCGGCCAGCGTCACGTGATGGCAATAGTAAGCACGGGTCGACGTCCAGTTGCTCCGCGATGTGCAACAACGCCGGCAACGAGGGCAACGTAGCTCCTGACTCAACCTGCGAGACGTACGCCCGCGTGAACGGCCGCCCGAGCTCCGCCTGGCTCATCCCCCGCGTGATCCGTTCGACCCGGATCCGTCGGCCGAGCTCCACGGCGAGCGCCACGTCCGCCGACTGTCGTTGTTTAGACAGCCTTGACAATATCATCCACCCAGCCTAGCATCGTGGCGCCAACCCCGGACCGGACGAGCCCAACCCTGAAGGGTCGTCGGTCATGCGTTCTGTGCTGCGCCCGTCCCGGGCCATCGTTGCGTCGTGGCTGCTTGCTGCGCTCTTCGCGCTCGTGGGCGTCACGACGGTGTTCGCTGGAGGTGGTAGCGGGCCCTATCCCCACTGAGTCACCGCGATTGCCGTTCTAGTTGAGGTCACCTGGCTCGATCTGGTCCGGGGTTGGGTCCGTGACCACCGCGAGCGCGAGGGCAATGGGCTGAGCTGGTCCAAAGGCGCACACCGCCTTTCGGATCTGGGGCTTGGACACCACCGGTCCATCTGTCGGAGGTGAACCGACTTGCTCAGACCAAGTCCGGAGTCTCGACGGCCGGTCAGAGGTCGTCCATGGCAGGATGACGTCGGTGCGTCTGCCAGTCGAGATCGACGCGGATCGCGCAGCGCGGACACGTTGCCATCCCCCGAAGTCGGCGGTACAGCTCGTCATGGTGGGCCGCTGGCAGTGGGCCCGATGCGTGCAGCGCGCACGCCGGCACATCAAATGCCAGCCGTAGCTCACCGACGCTGATGACGGCCGACCGACGCCAATGCGTGCCCGCCCGATGGCACCAACAACGACCGCGGATTGCCTGCGGCCATCGCGCTGACCAGATTCGTGCGCCCCTCGCCGTCTCCGACGACAGGTTCGCGCCACCCCGACGACCACGAGGGTCGACCTCGATCCGCCTGCGTTCGGGCCACCTCGAACGAACCGACTATCGCCGCACGTCGGGCGGGGTGAACGTCGAATGGGGCCGGCGCAGGCTGCGCAGGCCCACGAGGAGCCCGAGGATCGACATCGATCGATGCATCCCGGTCCGTCGGATAAAGCCCGGTCGGCGGCGAACCAGGGGCACCCCAACAAGGCGAGCCTTGAGGGCGTACGAGAGAGCGCCTCGCCCGCCTCCGCGAGCTCGCGGCGCCGTGGGCATCGGCGCCTCACCCGCAGGGGCACGCCTGGCGAGGATCGCCGAGATCTCCTCCGGAAGCTCGCCATCATCCTCACGGGCGCTCGATCGCGTGAGCGCCGACCAGATCGTCGCTGCCGCGGCGACGCGAGCCGTGAGCGGCGGACCGAGCTCGGGCCAGCGCGCCTGGAGCGAGGCGATCACGCTCGTGTGGTCGAAGAACGCGCCGTCAGGGGGGCGGAAGACCGAGCCCTTCTCCGTCCATGCGCTGATGAGCAGGCACGGGACCCGCGGCCCGAGCCGGGTAAAGGCGAAGCCATGCTCTGACGCCACCCCGGGATCCATCGCCAGGGCCAGGACGTCGTGCGGGGGCGGGACATGGTCGAAGAAGCCGCCATGCTCGTCATAGAGGATCAACAGCGCGCTCTTCGACCACAGCGGACTGCGCCGGAGGGCCGTATAGATCCATGCGATCAGCTGCTCGCCGGCGCGCAGATCGTGGGGCGGGTGGTCGTCGTTCGCCTCGGCGAAGAGGTAATTGGGCTCGACGAACGAATAGCGCGGCAGCTTCGCATTGGCGCAGTCGTCCTCGAACTGGGCGATCGAGCGAAAGTGGCTGTCGGGCGCGTCGGTCGTTGTAGCAGGCCCAGGCCGACAGCTCGGGGCCGAGGCGGGCGAAGATGCTCGTCGCCGGGTACAGGCTCGGCGGCAGCCAGCGCCACGGTCGATCCGAGACCTTGCCGAGCGAGGTCCCGCAGTGGACGAAGAGGCGGTTCGGCCACGTCTCGGCGGGAACCGAGCAGAACCAGCGATCCGAGACTGCGTATTCGCGGGCGAGCCTCCAGAGGACCGGCATCGTTGTCTCGGTCGCGTAGTCGAGGACCTGCCGCCGCAGCGGCCACTGTCCGGGACCGAGCCTGCCCTCGTAGTTGACGACGAAGCCCTGGTTCGGACCGGTGATCTGCTCGACGACGCTCGCGAGATCGTGGTGCGGATCGGGATCGGTGATCGTGCCTGGAGCCGGGCCGACGAGGAGTGGATCGCCGGCGCTGTCGGCATTGCCCATCACATCGGTCAGGCCGTCGAACGAAGGGCTCGCGGGATAGAGCGTGCCGAGCACAAGATCGAACGAGCGGTTCTCGAGCATCAGGACGACGAGGTGCTCGATCGGCTGCGGGCCGAGATTCGCCGGGATCGCCGTTGACCCAGCCATGACTCCCCCTTCCCCTGGTGGATCCTGCTCTTAGGCGACGTCAGCGCCGCCCATTGTTGTCAAGCGTACATGGCGTTGCCGTCGATGTGGATATGACAATTGACAGCCACGACCCGGACGGTGCACACCTGCGTCCCTGGCGGCAGGCCCACCTGAAGGGTTGCCGACGTGTCGCTCGGGCCGCGAGCTTGCCTGGCTGAGACGGGCAGTCGCGGGGACGAGCTCTTGGGAGGGAACGAGATGGTCACGGATGCGACCGCGCTCGGCGGTCTGTTCTTACTGGTTGTGATCGTGAGCGCCTATTTCGGCGACGGCTCGATTGCGACGACGACGGTCAGCTCGCCCGGGATTGCGATCATCGGGGCGATCGGGGCGATCAGCCTCGGCACGGCGCTCTCGCTCCTGAGTGACGTCTTCTGGCGTGGCTTCGGCCCGTTCCACGGCCGTTCACGGCTCGATGCGGCCGCGGCCTACCCGGCAACCGCCCGCCGGGTCGTCGAGCACCTCAAGAACCCCGATGAGCGAGCCGTGGTGGTCGCCGCGTACGAGTTCCATCGCGACGATGGTGACGCCCAGGGCTGGGTCGGCCGGCGCTACGCCGCCTTTGGCGCCTCGGTCAATGCGATGGTCGCGATCGGCTGTGGCCTCGCCACCTCCGCCCTGCTCGTGCCGGCCTGGACCCCGGGCCGGATCGTCGTCTTCGCCCTATTTGCCCTCATGGGCGCCTGGCGCTTTCTCGATGGCTTGCGCCAGCTGCGCGAGGCCGATGCATTGGAGCTCGCCTGGCTTTCGGAGCATGCCCCCACGGCCCGCTGGCTTGTGACCACCTCGAGTTGTCTAGATGAACTCAGTTGACGCGTCTAGATTGACAATGGCCGATCCGCCACCTACCGTGAGGGGCGGTTCGCGCGGCGGAGTCGCTTGACGGTTCCCGGTCGGAGGGGGATCCCGCTTGCCGACACGGCCTGTCGTTGCGAACCGACCGGGTGGCACCTCCCGCAAGAACGCAGGGCCACGGCCGCGGCGAACAAGGTGGGGCTCGATGGCGATTGATGCGACCTGGCTGGCACAGAACCTTGGGATCCGCCCACCGCGGGCCCGGCTTCGGGCGGCCGCAGCCAGCGGCGTGTCGGACGCCAGCCGCGCCATCGCCCGCGAGCTGATCGACTTTGATTCCGAGGGGGCCGCCGGTGCACTCTTTCGGGCGAGTGCACCGCTCGCACCGAGCGGCCTCTCGCAGTACGTCAACCCGACCTGGCCGGCCGGGCTCACACCGATGGCGGGGTCGGCCCCGGCGGGCGAGGCGCTCCCCCGCTCGGACGTCCTGATCGTCACCTGGACGGTCGATGAGGGCCACGCCCTGAGCCGCGTCCTGACCCCAGGGTTCGACAGCGGCCGCGACTGGCGGCCGTACACGAGGAACTTCGCATCGATCAGCGCCCAGATGCGGGCGGGTTGCCCGGCTCGCCAGGCGGGGCGCCTCGGGACGTACTGGACGACGATGATCGGGACGAAGCGGATCACCCTGTTCAAGTCGGATTCGCATCTCAGCCAGGACGGCCCGAAGCTCCCCAACGCGCTCGTCTGGCGCCAGATCATCGCCGACACGCAGGCCTCGCTCGTGATCACGACCGGGACCGGCGGCGGGATCGGGCCAGGGTTCGAGGTCGGCGACGTGATCGTCAGCCGGTACGTCTCGTTCGACTGCCGGCGGACGTTCAAGGCGCTCAACGGCCGGGCGTATGTCGCGTCGGCGGCCGTCGGGTCGAGCTTCTTCGCCGAGGCGACGACCCTCTTCGGCGCGAACGCTGGCTTCCTGCCCAAGGGCAACCCCCGGACCCCACCCCGGATAACGAACGCCCCGGTGCCTGCCGCCGGGGTCCTGACGACCGACTTCTTTGGCTTCGACAACACGACCGATTCGTATGGCCTCGAGGGCCATGGCGATCTCTCGGAGATGGGCGACGCCGTGCTCGGGATGGTCTGCGCCGAGCTCGGGGCGGCCGCCCCCAACTACGCCGTCGTGCGCAACGTGTCCGATCCGCAGATCGACGCGACCGGCCAGACCCTGGCGCAGCAGGCGGCGACCGCGGCGGCGATCTACAAGGGCTTCGGGCGCTGGAGCAGCGTATGTAGCGCGATTGTCTGTTGGGCGATCGTCGCAGGGTTGTAGGAGTACAAGGGGGATCTGGCGAATGGACTTCAAGCTCGGCAAGAACCCGCCGGTTCACGACGCGCGAACACTCATGTTCGGCGCCTATCTCAAGCCCCAGCTCCCACCGCCGCCGCCCGCCGTCGACTATGGCAAGAAGGTCCCGCTCTGGCCGATGTACGGCAATGACATCTACGGCGACTGCACCTGTGCTGCGGCCGGCCACATGATCCAATGCTGGACGGCCAATGCGGCCGCCGAGTTATCGCCCGCCAATAACTCCGTGATCCGCTTCTACGAGCATTTCGTCGGGACGCCCCCGCCGCCCGATGCTGGTTGCGACATGCTCACGGTGCTGCGCTACTGGCGCAAGACCGGGCTCGCCCATCACAAGGTGCTGGCGTTCACCGGACTTACCCTGGGCGACGCGACCCAGGCCAAGCAGGCGCTCGACATGTTCGGCGGCCTCTACATCGGGGTGGCCCTGCCGGACTTCGCCGTTACGGGGGACATGCTCGCAACGCCCTGGGTTGTGCCGCCGGGCGGTCCGGTTAGCAACGCCGCCCCGAACCCGAACAACGGCCACTGCATCCCGGCCGTCGCCTACGACGCGGCCAACTTGTATGTCGTGACCTGGGGCGAAGTGAAGTCCATGAGCTGGGCCTTCTATGCCGCCTACGCCGACGAGGTGTTCGCGGTCTTGAGCCAGGATTTCATCACGGCCAACGGGAAGAGCGCCGCGGGGTTCGACCTCGCGATCCTGGAGCAGGATCTCGTTGGGCTGTAATGGTCAGGCAGCCAGCACATACGCATCCGAATCCGTGGTTAGGATCGCGCGAGGGCGGAAATGAACGAGGCTGATCACCGGGAGCAGCGCGAGCTCCTGATCTACGCCATCGCCGCGGAGCACCAGGCGATTCGGGCGCAGGTCGTCTTCCAAATGGGACGTGCGAACCAGCTTGCGACGGTTGCCATCGGTGGTGCTGCCGCAATTCTTACCGCACTGGCCGGGCTGCGCCTGGATTCCCCGCTCCAACTATCGGCCACGTCGCTAGTTTCCGCCGGCTTGGCATTCATTACCCTTGCGTATGTCGGCGTCGTCGGGGAAGAACTTCAGGCCGCTGACTATCTGCGGGATCAAGGAGACCTCGTCAGGCGGCTCCTGGTCGACGTCATTCCCGAGACGTACGAGGGGCGAAACGGGGCGCGAACCGCGCCCGTCCTCGCTTGGGAGGAGCTGGCGGCGACCCGCACTCGGGCACCTCGTTGGGTCACCTACACCTCGAGCCTTGCAGCGCTCGAACTTGGGGCAACGGTCGTCCTCGCTTTGGCCGTCCTCGCCTGGTCGGTCTGGGCATGGGTGTCGGATTCGGCCCTCCGGAGCACGGTCAACAACGCCTTGATTGCGATCGACGCGCTGCTGACTGCGGCCGCTGTTATGTCGGTCTTCTTCGTCTTACTCGTCCAAGATCGACGCGCTCAGCCGAAGGCTGCGGCAGGAGAGGCTTAGAGATTGTTGGCGGACGGGCAGTCGAGCGATCCATGCGACCGGGGGCTGCCTCGAGCTGCTCGAGTGCGTCGTTCAATGCGTCACGGATCGTCCGGCCAGTTCCACACACTCGCCCCAAGTCCTCGATCGGCACGGGACCTCGAGGGCAGAGCAGGACGGCGTAGTCGTCGACTTCGGTAACTGAGATCGAGTTCAGGATCCATCGATTGGGCAAGAGGTGGTTGATGGCGGTAATGGCAGCGTCTGACGAGCGGGTTATCATCCTCGAATCCTCCCCTAGTGCCGCTCGTTCTCGCGTCAAACATGGAGCACAAAGTTCAACGAAGGGGCTATTCGGTGTCATCAGGCTGGCAATTATAGAACTGATGTTCGACTCGTGACAAGAGCCAGGAACATCTGGGACGCGGTATGGGGTCAGGTCGAACTGACCGAGGAGGAATGGACCCTCATCAACACCCCCGCGTTCCAGCGCCTTCGGCGGATTCACCAGCTGGCGATGACGATGCTCGTATTCCCGGGTGCCACGCACACGCGGTTCGAACACAGCCTCGGGACCAGGCACGTCGCCGATCGCATCGGTCGGCGGCTGGTCGACCTCAGCGATCGAGGCGAGTCGGCGCCGTTCTCGGCGGCCGAGGCGCGCATCGTTCGACTCGCTGGGCTTCTTCATGATCTGGGCCACGGCCCCTTCTCGCACGTCGCGGATCCATTCCTCAATGCGTCTCGAGAACACGGTCACGAGTGGATCGGCGCGATGGCGGTCCAGCACCTCCCCGAGTTCCGTGACGTCCTCGATGCGGAGGTAGTAGGCACGGCAGAGGCGATCAGCGATTTGCTGCTCGGGCGTGGACCCAGGTCGATCCTCCGGGATGTCGTGTCCGGTCCGACCGACGCCGACAAGATCGACTACCTCCTGCGGGACAGCCAGTACACCGGAGTCCGCGGCGGCCACTTCGACCACGAGTACCTCATCGACCAACTCGTCGGGATCACGTCCGTCGGCGAGAGCTGGCTCGGATTTCGATGGAACGGGATCTGGGCGGTCGAGGGCATCAAACTCGCCCGTTACCACATGTTCCGCACCGTCTACACCCACCGGAACCGGGTCGTAACGGATCTGATGCTCGAACGAGCCCTACGTGGAGCGATCGGAACAGTCTTGCCGGCCGATCTCCTGACGCTGCCGCCCGAGGATCAGTTCGTGGACTGGTTCCGCCGCTACGAACAGCACGATGACTGGAGCGTCTTCTCGACTGGTGTCGCTGCGGACAACGAGGCCGGGCGCATGTTCCGACGTCTTCGTGACCACGACCTCCTCAAGGTCTTGGTTTTCCTCGAGGGCGAGGAGTTCAAGCGGCTCCTGGGCACGGAGTACGCGCGGCTCCTGGTTGCCCGCAAGACCCGTCACTTCGAGCGGGCATGCGAGGCGCCCCTCGCGGCCGCGTTAGATATGGACCCGGAGGATGTGATCGTCGAGCTCATCGACCCTCGCCACGTGCTCCATCGCGATCCGTTGCGGCTGGACGAGGACGTGAACTTCGTCAATCACGAAGGTGAGGTCGAGCCGTTTGGTGAGCGGAGCGAGATCTTCTCGGCCCAACCGTCCGACCGGTGGCGACGACAGCTGCTGGTGTACGCTCCCCAAGGACGACGAGAAGCACCTGACCTTGCCGAACGCGCGCAGCACGCTGTCATCGACCTTCTTCGCACCGTCCTCGCGGAGCCAGAATGATGCCGGCCATTGATTACGTCCTCGCTCTCCTTGCCGCAGCTGACGACATTCCCAGCCGCACCATGCTGCAGAAGCTCGTCTACCTATCGGCTGACCTGGCCGACGAACCTCTTCCCTTCTCTGCCCACTTCTACGGTCCCTATTCGTCGGACCTGCAGGAAGACGTCGAGGCACTGGTCGCGAGTGGGCTCGTGACCGAGACAATCTCCCGCCTTGAGCCCTGGGAACCGACGGCCTTCGACGTCGTGCGCTACAGCTACCGACTGACCGATTCGGGCCGAGCAGCCGCTGCCGAGGTTCCCGGAACGATCCGCGCGGTCGCCGGGCGTGTCGTCGAAGCAGCTCGCGCCGCACACGCGTGGAATCAGGCCTCCCTCTCGCTCGCCGCGAAGCTTCGTCACCTGCGGCGGATCGACCCCTCCGTCGGCGACGATCAGGTCCCAGCCCTAGCTGAACAGTTCGGCTGGCGGATGAGCGAGGAATCCGCGCGGCGTGGTGCCAGTCTTCTGAAGGCGCTCGTCCCTGAGGCCTGATCAGCGTGCATTGGCGTCCGCCCCGGTCATACGAGGCGCGGGGCGCGGACGGGAACCCAGAGGGATCGGGACCGAGCCCCGGTGTCGGGTCGTGGGCAGCTCCGCCTGCGAACGCCGGGTCGGCGGTGTGGTTCGCCTCCCAGTCGGCATCGAGCGCCCCAAACGCGCTGATCGGAGCTAAGCTCGGCGGTGGCGTGGCCACGATCGCGACCGTCGGGACAGGGCTTGGGACGAGCGTCGGCGCGGGTCGAAGGAGTCGGGCCTATCGAGTGCGGATCGGTCCGAGCCCCGATCTCCACCACCATTGGTGGAGAACTTCGGTTCGGCATCTGCGCTCCTCTTGTCCAGTTGGTATTGACTTCGATGGTACCGGACGCCATTCTCCCGCTGGAATGGGCGCTTGGTGCCGGGTTCGTTTCGGCGGGAGCGACGCAAGTAGGAGGGGTGGCGATGCCAGGCCGTAGCAGGGTACCGCGCGTGTTTGCCGAGTCGGAGGTATTCAGTCAACTCATAGTCGATGAAGGCCGCGGCGAAGCGTCTGCACGACCGCTCGTCCTCGACCCGAAGACGCCCGTCCTGCCACCTGTCCGCGTCTTATCGCTCAAGGTGGCGCACCGAGGCCTCGACCCGGATGCCCTCGAGTCGCTGAGATCTCTCCCGCCGGGTCCTATCACCATCGAAGTTCCACCGATCATCGATATATCGGCCGCGAAGCTCCTGGAGTTCGCGACCGAGGTCGACCGTGACATCATCGTCCGGAGAGTGAGGTGATGACGGACACGCCGAGCTCGGCAGGCGATCCTGCTGCGGAGGCCATCAAGTCAATCCGTGAGACGGCGAAGTGGGTCGTGGCTGCTCTCGCCGGCATCGCCACGGCGATCGCGGCGGGGAGCCAGCTTTCGTCCATCGGCGGGCTCGAGCTCGGTTGGCGGCTCGGCTTGGCCATTGTGGCCTCGGTCGGTGGGCTACTCGTGATCGGAGCCGGCATCTGGTTCACGATCGACATGCTCCTGCCGACGCAGATTGGGCTCGCCGAACTGGCTGACAACTGCAACGCTGCCAACCGCGCCGTGCGCGACTACATCACCAGCCATCCGGAGCTGCTTCAAGGTCAGGCTCAGGACGTTGCCGGGTTGAAAACGAAATACGAGGGCGCTGGTATCGATCGGGACCAGAAGTATGCTCAGGCGCAACCCGATGTTGTCCTCGCCCAAGAGTCCCGCCAGGATATCGACAATGTTCGCCCGGGCGCTGCCTCGTTCTCCGGTTAGGGCTCGGGCAGGCTGGAGTGACCGGACTGCCTTCGGGGTTAGGTCGGGCGACTGCACCTTGGAAGGTTAGGCCGCAACTTCACCGAAAGCAATGCGTGGCATCCGGATCCGATCAGCCCCGAGGAGTGCGGCACGCACGAGCGCGATCCTCGCCAATCCCATTCGCGTTAAGTACGAGGCGGGCTCGGCATTGAACTGCGGCCAAACCAATGAGCAAATCCTCGGCATCCGGGCTCAGGCCCGACGTCAGAGCCCAACTAGCACATTTCTCCACGACGGCCTTGGCGTCACTGGTCAGGCCCTGCTCGGGGCCAACCGTGGAGTGCGACCGGCGTGCCGCTGCGCGGATAATGGATGGGTCCCCTCCCGCCCTGATGATCAACTGGGCGACGTTCGCATTGTCGAGGGCCGCCACTAGCAGACGTATGCTGTCCACGCCGTCAGGCCCGGCCTCCGCGATTGCATCTGCGAAAATTCGGTCGTAGTCGGGTCGAACTTTCAGGGATCTATATCCGGCCATGGCAGCACGTTACTGCGTTGGTGCCGCGCAGCGCCCATCGACGCTCCGATACCCTGCGACCGCAATTCGCGCGGGATTTGGTTCTGGGGCGACGCTTGGTTATCGGGCGCATTACAGCTGGATGTCGTTCGATGTGTTCTCTCCGTCTATCCGCCCGCAACAGATCGTCCAGATGTATGTTTGGATGCGGATCCGGTACTTGTGGTTCCTCCCCAATGGACCGTCGAGGGCTACTCCAGAGGTAGGCGCCCACAGGTTTCCCGCACCGTATTTCCACTGAGTCGCGTTCATCGGGCCGTTGCCCCAGACAATGCAATCCGTGAGGATCTCGAGGGAGCAGGGATCTGTAAATAGGTCGATCTCCATCCTGCTGACGTCCCCCGATGCGCTCAGTAGGCCTTGACCCCACGTATAGGTGGCGCTATATCTGCCGCCCCATACTTGGCTATACCAGGTTCCCGACAAAGGCCGGACCGCGGCAGAAGCGGCACTCGGAACGATGGTCGCGAGCAACAGCAGGACGCCTGCAAGAAGCGTGGCGACGCGATGGACTCTCATGATCCCACCCCACCTGCCCTAATCACGAGGCCCCGCGTCGGAAGGCGCAGGCAGCTCCGTTTTGGGGCGACTCCGCCGAGTGTGCGTCCTGATTGACCCAAAAGTCAAGTAAACATGGAAGTTGACCATAAGTCCTGGCGCGAGGCGATCCGAGCGCTCAAGCGCCGTTTCGTGCGTCCGGTCTTCCGGCTGCGGAGCCTGTGAATGGTGACCGAAACACGGCGCATTAGCGAGGCATCTACTAGTTGTCCGCTACGGTGGGCATGCTCCGAATAGCGGCGAGGACCACGAAGGGCTGCGGTCCCGAGCGTGAGTCTCCTCCACTATTCGGGGCGACGGCGATTCACGACCACCAACCCCGTTCCGAGGAGGAGAATGGCGGCGCTGCCGAGCGCCGCAGCCTCACTCGCTACGACAAGCCCGTAGCGACTTCCTGGCACGATGAGTGCAACCGCCTCGTACTGGGTGTCGATCCAGGCGCCGTCCGGACCGCCGTCGACCTGTGGCGCAGCCGCCAGCACCGACCCCTGGTCGACAATCCGGCCTGTCGTCCGATCTCGGTACTCCTGATCGAACACGATGTCGATCGAGTACCTGGCCGACGCAGCGGGCCGCCACTCGGCAAGTGAGCGCTCCCAGTTCATGACCCCGTTCTCAAAGCCCAGGATCACGGCCACGCTCAGGGCGAGCGTGACAATCACGGCCGGCAGCTGCCGGCCGATCACGGCTCCGGCGACGACGGCGATCGCGTAAGTCAGAAGGCCGAGGAGGACGAGGACGGGCCCCCGGATGCTGCTGTCGTTGAATGATGACCATGGGTCGACGACCGGTTGGCGGGAATGCTCGAGAACGTCAGCCGCTAGGGCTGGCAAGCATAGGAGGAAGCCCAGAATCGCCGCGAGTAGGAGCGCCCGAGTGAGATACCAGCGCCGGCGCGACCTGCCCAGGGTCCATGCCATTGAGGCGGTCCCTGTCTCGAGCTCTCGGCCAACGACCGCGACACCAATCAGGATGCCGGCCACCACCGGCAGCGCCACCCCAAATCCGAGGATCAAAGTCGCGTGCTGATCGATCTCATTGAATGCATCACGCTTCATCTGGCATGCGTCGCCAAAAGTGGCACCAGTCGCAGGGCCCACAGGCTGGGTTTCGAATCCCCGCGGGACGGAGATTTGGTTGATGTCGCACTCCTTGGGCAGGGCGACTGCGTTCAACTGAGTGGTCAGGAAGAGCTCCCCGCTGGCCAGGACCAGGCAGGCAAGCGTGATCGCGATTAGCTCGAAGCGATACGTCTTGACGAGAAGGCGAAGCTTGGTGCGCATCATGCTGCCGGACCGTATGCGCGAGCTCGTGGCACCCGAATGGCTGCGAGTTGGCCGAGGACCACTTCCTCGAGCGTCGCTGCCCGAAGCGCCGGGTCACCGGCACGATCGCCGGGTGCCAGCCAGAGCGTGAGGCGCTCGCCGGCCGGGCCGGGAAATGTGCCGATGAGCTCCGCTTCTGGCGTTGCTGGGATCACATCGGCAGCCGACACTCGGTGGGTCGCAATCACCTCGCCGATCGACTCATCGAGGATCTTGCGTCCGCCACCGAGGACCACGATCCGGTCGCACGCCTGCTCGATATCCGTGATCACGTGCGACGATAGGACCGCTGTCGCGCCATCCGCCCGGACGGCGTCGACGAGGACATGCAAGAACTCCCGCCGGGCGAGCGGATCCAGGCTGGCCAATGGCTCGTCGAGGATGAAGACCTGGGCATGGGTGCCCAGGGCGAGAGCGAGCATCACCTGGGCCTGCTGGCCGCCCGATAGGGTTCGAGTGTCCTGGCCCAGCGGGATCGCGAGTTCGTCGAGGCGACGTCCGGCAAGCCCGGGATCGAAGCCGGACCGGAGAGTTCCCGCCAGGCTAACGTGATCGGCGACCGTCAGGCCGCGATAGAGCGCCGGCCGCTGCGGGACGTAGCCGATCCGATCGAGGGCCGCCGGCTTGTCCCGCCAGGGGTTGATCCCGAAGACGGCCACCGAACCGCTGCTTGGCCGCTCGAAGCCAACCCACGCCTTCATGAGCGTCGACTTGCCGGCTCCGTTGGGCCCGACGAGGGCGGTGATGGTCCCGGCGGGGATCGCGAGGTTGACGCCGTCGAGCGCCGGGGGCCGTCGGCGCGCGTAGCGCCTGCCGACGGCGACCGCTTCGAGGGCAGGCGAGCCGCTCGTCACAAGCTTCCCCTGCGTCGGTCGCCGTTCGGCGCGCCAGGAGCGGAGTCCAGCGGCTCGCCGGTGCGGCCACGAGCCCGCCGATCGAGCGTCCCCGCCGGCTCAGCGTCCACGTGATCCGTTCGTCAGGCTGGCGTTCACCACGCCGACCGCGAGCAGGGTGCCCGAGCGTGCGTTCATGTCACGACCGTAACAGAGCAGCCAGCCCTCCCGCCATCCGGGGAATCCCGCAACGACGGTAAAGAACGGGCCGGATCACCCCAGGCCCCGTCGAAACGAGCACGATGGGTTCATCGTGTTGCGAGCCGCCGCGAAAAGCTCGCTAATACACGAGGGCCCGGCTCGTTCCTTGATCTCCAGTCGGTTGCCAAACGGATCCGCGATGCAGAAGCGCTAGAAGCTGGCTAGCCGGGTGTCCTCGACGACTGGCGCGCGTCCGAGCCGTACCGAGCAGGCTAGGTCTTGGCAGCGTCCGTGATCAGTGCGGCAAGCAGCGCGCCGGACCAGGCAGTCAGCAGGGTCTCCACCGCGGTCACGAGGGCTGGCAGCGTCGAGGTGGCTGCAACGTACCCGGTCGATGCAGCCGCCTTGGTAGCTTGATCAGCGGCGAAGGCATCTGCCTGGAGGCTCAGGACCACCGCGACCAACAAGAGGACCCCTGCGATCAACAAGCCGGCGGTGACCCGTTCTCCGTGGAAGCGGACCGTGCCGGCCGCGGCACTTCGAATGGCGGCACTGTGGGTCGCAACCTGAGCGGGGGTAGCGTTGACGCCTTGTGCAATCGCGGCCGTAACCGCCGAGCTCAAAGCGCCTTGGTCAACCACCCGTTCTGCGAAGACTCCCATCTCCTCATCCTTTCAGCGATGCGAAGCCACGAGGGTGGGCAAACGTGACCAGGTTGTCAAGAGACAGTTAACCTCTGCGTTGTCCCTGGCGCTGGGTCAAGGTAGGCTTGGTGCCTTCGTCGAAGGGGTCCTGAAACCTCGAATCGAATCGCGCAAAGTGGAGGGCGATATGGGCGACGCAGGTTACGCGGGCGAGGGCGGAATGATCGTCGAGGCCCGACCCACCAAGGTAGTCGACCTCGATATCGAGACGCTGTCGCCGCAGCAGCGGTTCGCTGCGAATCCCGATCTGTTTGTCACCATGGTCAACCAGCTCGGTCTTGACCGCTCTTGGTTCTACGATGCATTCCGTCGTGCTTACGAACGTGCTCTCGGTCGCGACTCGCAGCTCAGCCGGGATGACTTCGCGCGGCAGCTCGGCAGGGAGTTTCGGATCGCGAAGACGGTGCCCAGCGGTTCGGAGTTGGCCACGGTTCGGGTACCGCTGCTTCGGATCCACGCCCCCGAACTGGAGGGCGCAACGGTCGTTGCAGAGCAAGTAACAACGACGAAATCAGGCTTCGCCTGGAAGGTCGGGTTCCCAGGGTTTGGCATGTCGCGGAGCTTCTCTGCGAACCTGTCGGAGACGTTGATGCTCACGGCAATTGGACAGGCCGGGAGACAGCTTGTGGCCGTGCTGGCGGTCGAGATCCTTGAGTTCCTGGTTTACCTCGAAGGCCATCCGGAGCCGATCAGGACCCGGGAAGTAGTCATCGTTGATCCGCAGACGGAGCAACGGATCGAAACCCATGCAGTCGACAGCGACGCACCGTGGTGCCCAGACCCGAACCTCAGCCCCGTGGTCTGGAGCAGCGGCGACTACGACCCGAACGCACCGGAACGGTACAAGCGCGACCTCGAGGGAATGCACAGCAGCTCCGTGTACGTCGGTGTTATTGGCCAGGGCTTTGGAGGCCGCCTGACGGCCGAGGTGGCCAGCGGCCGGACGATTCACATCGAATGTACCTTCCCGCCGGGCCATACCTACCGTGGCGAGTACCTCATGGACCCACTCGGCCTCCGCTGGGTCTTGGTCAAACCGGCTGAACCCGGCCAAGGTGACTGGGTTATTCGCTAGTCATCAGGGGACGGCTGAACGGCTGCGGATGGTCGCACTCCTGATCGACGGACTGCGCTACGGGACGGATTCGAGCCAGT
>CAAGKR010501682.1_pt1 | contig 16757 bp, 15 predicted proteins | sample 2556971 | NCBI WGS metagenome assembly CAAGKR01 (sample SAMEA5207829, study PRJEB30636) | soil metagenome | biome: forest; feature: boreal; material: soil | place: USA | collected 2011-09 | depth 1 m | reverse complement strand
TGCGTGAGCAGATGAAGGATACAGCTAAGATGATTGAGTGGCGTCCCGAGTTTGGCTTAGAAAGAGAACTGGATTGGCTTTCCAATATGAACGATTGGTTAATTAGTAAAAAGAACCGCTATTGGGGTTTGGCTTTGCCGATTTTTGAATGTGAATGTGGACATTTTGAAGTAATTGGCTCAAAAGAGGAATTACAAGAAAAAGCTACAGATGGCTGGAAAGACTTTGAGGGACACACTCCCCATAAGCCATTTATAGATGAAGTAAAGATTAAGTGTTCTCAGTGCGGGAAAGAAGTTTCCCGCGTTGATGACGTTGGCAATGTTTGGTTAGACGCCGGTATTGTTGGTTTTTCCACCTATGTTGATCCAAAAACAAAAAAGCTAAGTTATACAACCGATAAAAAGTATTGGGAAGAATGGTTTCCTGCAGATTTTATAACCGAATCGTTTCCCGGTCAATTTAAAAATTGGTTCTACTCAATGATTGCGATGTCCACAGTTTTGGAAAAAAGAAATCCATTTAAGTTGGTTCTAGGTTATGGCTCAATGGTTGGAGAAGACGGACGGCCAATGCATAAGTCTTGGGGTAATATGATTGAATTTATGGAAGGTGCGGAAAAAATCGGCGTTGATGTAATGAGATGGATGTTTGTTACTCATAATCCTGATCAAAATCTTCCGTTTGGCTATAAAAAAGCTGATGAAACTAGACGTAAATTTCATTTAATGCTTTGGAATATTTATAACTTTTTTATTACATACGCAAACATTGATGAATGGAACTCAGAACTCAGAACTCAGAACTCAGAACTCACGAATGTGTTGGACAAGTGGATTGTATCAAGGCTAAATAATACAATAGAAGCTGCCACAAAGGGTCTTGAAGATTACGAAATTCAAACAGCTAGCTTGGCTATAGAAGCATTTGTTAACGACTTATCTCTTTGGTATGTCAGAAGAAGTAGAGACAGGGTCGGACCCTCCGCAGAAGACGAGTCAGATAAAAAGGCTTGTTATCAAACGTTACATTTAATTTTAGTAGAATTAATGAAGCTACTAGCTCCTTTTACGCCTTTTATGGCAGAAGAAATTTATACAAACTTAACTAACCGCGAATCAATTCATCTTGACGATTGGCCAGTCTCTGATAAAAGCCTTGTTGACGGAAAACTAGAAGAGGAAATGGTTAAAGCTAGGCTGGTTGTTGAGTCAGCGCATGCCTTAAGAAAACAAGCAGAAGTAAAAGTAAGAATCCCAATCAGGGAAATGGTTTATGATGGCCCAGATGAGTTATCAGAAGAAGTACTAGTAATAGTTAAGGCTGAAATAAATGTTTATAATTTAAAATTTGGTAAAAAAACAGATGCTTACATGGTAATTGCTAAAACTAGCGATGACAATCTGGACTTAAATTTTGGTTTGGCCCGAGATATCGTTAGGAAAATTCAGGAAGAAAGAAAAAATTTACAAACTAAGCCTTCCGATAAGGTTAAGATTACTATTCCTTTCTGGCCTAAGGAGCACGAGGCCTACATTAAGAGGAAAGCTTTGGTTAGCGTAATTTCGGAAGCAGAAAATTTCTCAGTAATCAAAGATGAATAGTAAAGGTTTTGGAATAGACTGGTTATTAATAATTCCGGTTGGACTTCTGATCATTATTAGCTTGGTAACTCTTTTTTCTTTAAATCCGGATTTTTTTAGGAGTCAGGTGATTGTTTTGGTGGTATCACTGGTTGCTTTTGTATTTTTCTCCCAGGCAAATTATAGAGTTCTTGATTTATACGGTAAGCCAATTTATATTGTTTCTTTAATACTTTTAGTCGTAGTTTTGTTTTTAGGAATAGAAAGCCGGGGCTCCATGCGCTGGGTAGAGTTTCTTGGACTTAGGGCTCAATTTTCAGAAGTTTTAAAGCCCTTTTTGGCAATTAGTTTTGCCAGCTATTTGGCTAATCTAAGACAGTACAATTTAAGAGGGTTTATAAATATATTTCTACTGCTTGGTCCAATTGCCGCCCTTATTTTTTTGCAACCGGATTTAGGCAATGCGCTTCTTTACACAGGAGTTGTATTAGCTACAATTATTTATTTTGGTTTTTCTTTTAAGTATTTTGCTGCCCTACTTTTACCTATTTTTGCTTTTCTGCCAATTGTCTGGAAGTTTTTACACGAATATCAGAAACAAAGAGTGTTAACCTTTCTTGACCCCGGGAAAGACCCTTTGGGAACTTCATATAACGTTATCCAGTCGGTTATTGCAGTCGGTTCTGGAATGCTAATGGGAAGAGGTTTGGGACAGGGAACACAGTCCGGTTTAAGATTTTTGCCTGAGCGTCACACCGATTTTATTTTTGCCAGCATCTCCGAACAATTAGGTTTTATTGGTACAATTATTATTCTTATTTGTTTTGCTTGCATTCTTTATAAAATTTACACCATCTTTATAAATTCGGATGATAAGTTTTCTAAAATTTTTGCGGCTATAATCTTTTTTACTTTTTTAATTCAAATTTTTGTTAATATCGGCATGAATATTGGCATTTTGCCAATTGTGGGCGTAACATTGCCATTTGTTTCGTATGGTGGAAGTTCACTTTTGTCTAATTTTATTTTGCTTGGTTTTCTCTCAGCGATAAATAAGGGTAGAAGAGAAGACATCCTAGAAATTAAGTAGAAAATTTGCTATAATTCTAAAATATGAAATATGCAGTTATTAAAACAGGCGGAAAACAATATAAAGTTTCTGAGGGTGATGTTATTGAAATAGATAGAATCTCCGGTAAAGATGGAAAATTTAGTTTTGAAGAAGTTCTACTTTTGGTAACAGATGGCAAAGTTACAGTTGGAAAGCCATTTATTAAAGGAGAAAAGGTAGAAGCGAAAATTTTGGAAGATTTGCGAGGAGAAAAAATCAGAGTTTCAAAGTTTAAGTCTAAAGTTAGATATAGAAGAACAACCGGCTTTAGGGCTGCACTTACCAAAGTTGAAATTGAGCAAATTGGTGCAGCAAAAGCAAAGGCAGAAGTAAAAATAGTAAAACCTGTAGTCAAAAAAGTCGCAGTTGAAAAAACTGTTGCAAAGAAATAGTAATTGACACTATTTGACCTCTTGACAGTTTTTAGAGATTAAGGCTAGAATAAGACAGTTTTCACAAAGATATGGCACATACAAAAGCACAAGGCGCAGTTAAGGGGAATAGAGACTCACGAGCAAAACGTTTAGGCGTTAAAATTTATGGTGGCCAAGAAGCTAAGGCCGGAAGTATTCTGGTTAGGCAAAAAGGTACAAAGTTTAAAGCAGGTCAAAACGTCTCAATGGGAAAAGATTTTACTTTATTTTCTCTAATTGCCGGAAAAGTATTATTTAAAACGTTAAATGGAAAGCGAGTCATAGATATATTACATGGATAATAATCAACCACAAATTGTAGAATTAGAAACGAACCTTTTGCAGGCAAATCCTCTTCAGCCAAGAGGGATTATTTCTCCGGATTCACTTCAAGAGCTAGTAGATTCAATTAGAGAGCAAGGAATTTTAGAGCCAATCGTAGTTGCCAGAACTCCGGCAGGATATCAAATAATTGCAGGAGAAAGACGTTGGAGAGCATCTAGAATATTAGGGTTAGAAAAGGTGCCGGTTGTTGTTAGAGAAACAACTCCACAGGGAATGTTGGAAATGTCAATTGTAGAAAACGTTCAAAGAGAAGATTTAAATCCAATTGAAAGAGCGCAGGCTTACAAAAGGTTAATTGATGAATTTGGATTAGGAACAAATGAAGTTGCCAGAAAAGTCAGCAAAAGCGCTCCAACCGTTTCCAATACAATTAGATTATTGTCTTTGCCGGATGCAATTAAAGATGCTTTAGTTGCCGGAGTTATTACCGAGGGACATGTTAGGCCGTTAATTTCCTTGGGGGATCCAAAGTTGATGTTGGATTTATTTAAGAAAATTTTAAGAGAAAGCAGCACAGTTAGAGAAACCGAAGAAATGGCAAGACAAGCAAAAGGAGAAATTCAACAAAAAGAGCCACGGACAGCAACTCACAAACTTTGGGTGCCGGAATTAGATGAAATGGCTAAAAATCTCGTGCAGAATCAAGGTTTTAGTAGAACTTCAATCTCGCAAAGTAGGTCACAGGCTAAAATATCAATAATCTTAAAAGGCGATGTGGATATTACCGGTCCAAAAATTAAGGAAATTTATAATCTTCTAAGTGTAAAAGCAGCTTAAGTTAGTAGGGATTTTTTACAAACCTCATCCTGTCAAGTGGCCAATAAACAACCATAGATTTTCCGACAATGTTATCTTTTGGAACAAAACCCCAAGTTCTGGAATCTGCGCTTTCCGGCCTATTATCTCCTAGTACGAAATATTCATTGGCGGGAACTGTTACTACTTGACTCTCTCCCAAGAATGCTCCCTGCTGTGTTTTAACGTCTGGATTTAAATATGCGCTTTCATCTAATAATTTCCCATTTAAATAGACGCTACCGTCTTTTATAGAAACTGTGTCACCTGAAACACCGATTACTCTTTTAATAAAGTCCTTAGATGGGTCCGGAGGAGCAACGAAAACAACGACATCGCCAATTTTTAAAGTTCCAAAACTGGCATGATAAACCTTAAGGTCTTCAAAGCCGATTAAGTTGGTAATTACATACTCGCCATTGTGGAAGTTTGGATACATAGATTCTCCGCTAACATTAAATGGACGGAAGAGAAAAGCGTAGATAACTAAGAAGATTGCAGCGGCAATTAGGAGGGTTTCTACGCCATCGATTAAAAAGGCGTATATTTTTCTTACGATATCCATTAATTAATTCTCCCAAGTTTAACTAGCTTTGTCAACATGGGTAATTTATGGTAAGATTTAAAAAATAGGACTCTTAGCTCAGTGGTAGAGCGCTGCATTCACATTGCAGATGTCGCAAGTTCGAATCTTGCAGGGTCCACACTATAAATACTAGAGCGGTTCGGTGCTTATCGGACAGGTCTCTGGTCCGAATCCAGATACGTACACAATATTATGAATCTAATTAAACAGTATAAAATAATTTGGATATTAGTTTCATTAATTATTGTTTTTGGAATTATTGCGGTTTTTGCTAAGGTACTTGATGCCGGAAGAGTTCAGCCGAGTCCTAAAGTTAAAATAGGTATTCTATTAACTCCAACGTCAATTCCAGACCCTTTTATTCATCCCGAGGATTTTAAGATTACATCGTCTTACATGGGCTATGCAGTTGTTAAAGTTGTTAATCCTGATTTAGGCAAAGCAGTTTTAAAATATGGTAGTAAAAATGTTGATTTAGACGGTTCTGAGTGGACTATTAAAAAAAGCGGAGTTTCTGATTTTGAATATAGCCAAGTGAAACCTTATATAAATAATGCAATTCAAGGGCAATTAGTAAAGCAAGGGTGGTTAGGTAAAGCATCAGTTAATGGACAAGCACTTATTCCAAATTTATCTAAAGCCTTTGATTTAAGCCAGGGATACATAGAAGCTTACAATGGAAAAGTTCAGGTAGCTATTCTTGAGGGAGGAAAAGATAACTTAGGAAATGTCAACTTTAAACTCTTCCTAAGTAATATTTATGATCTAAGGAATTTGTGATTTGGTTTTCTTCCCTCAACAGATCTGTTTTTTATCATCCAACCTCTGCCCCTATTTGCAGGAGCACATTGATTATTTTGTCTTAATTTTGTGAGTTAAATTTATTAAGATTATTGTAGGTTTGACGGTTCAATGGTAAAATGGGCTTTAATATGACTATATTGTTTTTGGCTAGGCGGTTTTATCCTCAAATAGGTGGAGTAGAGAAGCACGTTTTGGAAATTGGTAAGCGCTTGGTTAAACAAGGCCACAAAGTAGTCGTTATTGCGGAACTCGAAAAAAATACGAATAATCCAGATTATCACTCGTTCTCCGGTAGTGCTAAGGTTGTGGGTAAAGTTAAAGGAATCGAAATTTATAGAATTAACCCAGGCTCAGACAACTGGTTTAAGAAATTTAGGCTTTGGAAAGGCATGTGGCAGCTAAGAAGCTTGGTAAGAGATGCAGATGTTGTTCATTGCCATGATGTTTTCTTTTGGTATCTTCCTTTTCGATTTTTATTCCCAACTAAAAAAGTTTTTACTACTTTTCATGGATATGAAGGAAATTTTATCCCAACAAGAAAAGCAGTGTTAATGCATAAGCTTGCCGAAAAATTATCTAACGGAAATATTTGTATTGGTGAGTTTTTAAAAAAATGGTATGGAACAAAACCAACGATTGTTAGTTTCGGAGCAGTTAATTTAGGTAACGATAAAATACAAAACTTTAAACATAAAAATCCTCAGAAAGATACTGTAATTTTCTTAGGAAGACTGGAAGAAGACACAGGAATCTTGGAATATTTAAAGGCTTTAAATATTCTGCAGAAAAAGCACATAAGTTTACATTTAGACGTCTATGGAGACGGTGCTTTAAGAGTTGAATCAATAAAGTATTCAAAAGTCCATAAATTGAGCGTAACCTTTAAAGGATTTATTGGCAACGCCAGTGATTTTATTAAAGATTATGAGTATATTTTTTGTTCAGGATATTTAGGCATGCTTGAGGGTATGGCTTTGCAAAAACCGATATTTGCTGTTTACAATAATGAGATTAAAAAAGACTATCTTCAGATGACTCCTTTTGCAAAGTATATTTCTGTTACCAGTAATGGTGCTTTAATAAGCAATGCGGTTTCAGCGTACAAGAATAAGAAAAACTTAGAAGTTGTTAGAGCATATCTTTGGGTAAAAAACGAAACATGGGAGAAAATGGTTAATCTTTATTTAAGACTTTGGACTATATAGTCGTCTTTGTCTCCATGCATCTATTAGCTTCTCAATAAAAAATATCTTTGATTTGGTTATAGCGTAATATGATATACTCTGTCTACGGATTTATACGATGAAAACTTCTCTTGTTTGCACGGTTTTAAACGAAGAAAAAACGATAAATAGTTTTTTGGGATCTGTATTTAATCAATCAAAATTACCCGATGAAATTATAATTACCGATGGCGGTTCTACAGATAACACAATTTCAGAAATTTCCTCATTTATATTTCCTCAAAGAAAGAATGTTCCCAACATAAAGTTATTATTTAAAAACGGGAATAGGTCTGTTGGGAGAAATGAGGCAATTAAAAAATCTACTGGAGATATTATTCTTATATCCGATGCAGGTTGTGTTTTAGATAAAAATTGGATTAAGACTATTTTAGCTCCGTTTGTCAATAAGAAAATAGATGTGGTTGCAGGATACTATAAAGGAGCCCCTAAAAATATCTTTGAAAAATGTTTAGTTCCATATGTGCTTGTTATGCAGGATAAAATTAACAAGAATGAATTTTTGCCGGCTACCAGATCCATGGCTCTAAGAAAAAGTGTTTGGGAAAAGTTAAAAGGATTTAATGAAAAATTATCGCATAATGAGGACTATGCTTTTGCAAGCAAAATTAAAGAAAAAGGTTTTAAAATAGCTTTTAGTAAAAGCGCAATTGTTTATTGGTCTCCGCCAAAGAATATTTTTAAGTCCTTTAAGATGTTTTTTAGATTTGCCTTAGGTGATGCGCAATCAAGAATTTTTAGAGATAAGGTTATCTTTATTTTCTTAAGATATATTTTTGCTTTCTGCTTAGTAGTTTTGGCTTTAATAACCAAATCAAATTACTTATCTGAGTTTATTTTTATATGTTTACTTTTATATATCGCATGGGCGATTCAAAAAAATTATAGATATGTGCGAAACTATAAAGCATTATTCTATTTACCTATGTTGCAGTTTATCTCTGATTTCGCGGTGCTTTTGGGTACAAGCTTAGGCATTTTGAAAAAAATAGGGATGGAAAATTAGTTAATGCTATGTCATTATTAAATAAGTTATGAAAGTTCTAGATACACCTTTGGTAGGGTTAAAGATTATAGAGCCTGATAAATTTGACGATAATAGAGGCTATTATCTTAAGCCGTTTGAAAAAAAGGCTTTTCGGGAACAGGGAATTGAATTTGAGATTGTTCAAATTAGCCACTCATTTAATCAAACAAAAGGCACAGTAAGAGGCTTACACTTTCAAGTTGAGTCATTTGCTCAGGCAAAACTTGTCTTTTGCGGTAAAGGCAAAGTATTCGATGTAGCATTAGATTTACGCAAAGACTCTGCTACGTATGGTGAATGGTATGGCGTGGAGCTTACTGAAGAGAATAAAAAAATTCTTTATATTCCTAAAGGTTTTGCGCATGGATTTCAAACCTTGGAAGATAATTCCGAGTTGATTTATTATATTTCCGATATGTATTCGAAAGAACATGAGTCGGGGGTTAAATGGGATGACCCAATGTTTGGCATAAAATGGCCATTAGAAGCAACGGTTATCTCCGATAAAGATAAATTGTGGCCTCCGTTTGAAAAATAATTTTTTCCTCTTAATGTTTGAATTCTAGTGTAATAACGAGCTAAAACTGTTATAATTTCAATGAAAATATGGGACATACGAAGGAAGTTGTGAAGGGTGTATCCTGGACGGGCGCGATAAGAGTTGTAATCAGAATTTTATCATTTTTGAAAACAATTATTATCGCAAGGATTTTAACTCCGTTTGATTTTGGTTTATTTAGCATAGGGACATTGATCTTAACGTTAATAGAAATATTAACTGAAACAGGCGTTAATATTTTTTTAGTACAAAGAAAAGAGGATATAGATAAGTTTATTAACACTTCTTGGATGGTTTCTATAGTAAGAGGCGCTCTTATTTCTCTCGCCTTAATTATTACGGCTCCATTAGTTGCGCAGTTTTTTAGAACACCTTCTTCTTTAGGCTTACTATTATTAATAAGTGTGGTTCCTTTTATTAGAGGTTTTATAAATCCGTCAATTGTAAAATTTCAGAAAGAACTTAAATTTCATAAACAGTTTTATTACAGCACTTCAATCTTCTTGGTAGAAACATTAGTAAGTATAGCGTTAGTTATCCTTACAAGATCAGTTTATAGTTTAGTTTGGGCAATGATTATATCCGCTCTTTTTGAAGTTTTAATATCACTTATAGTAATAAAACCAACACCTAGATTGGAATTTGAGTTGCCTCTTTTTAAACGGGTATTCAATAGCGGCAAATGGATAACGGCCTCAACAATCTTCAACTATTTCTATCAGCATAGTGACGATATGGTAGTGGGAAGACTTTTAGGAAGTGGCTCTTTGGGTTTATATGATATGGTCTACCGGATTTCATTAGTACCACTGACCGATATCGGAGATGTCTTGGCAACAGTTACATTCCCAGTATATGTAAGAATCTCCGAAGATAAAAAAAGACTTAGAAGAGCTTTTCTTAGAACATTGTGCGTAGTAATACTTTTAGTTGTTCCCGTAGGCGGGGTTTTATTTTTGTTTCCCGAGTTTATCATTAAATTAGTTCTTGGAGAAAAGTGGATTGCTGCCGCTCCCGCATTAAGAGTATTGGGTATCTTCGGAATCGTAAGGTCAATTTCTTCTTTTGGATCTACGGTTTTTCTCTCTATAGAAAAACAAAATATTTCAATGATAATTTCGTTTGTCGGCTTCTTGGGGCTTGCTTTTACTATTGTTCCCCTTGTAATGGCATTTGGAATTGTTGGAGCAGCCGTTTCTGCTCTGATTGGAACATCTTTAACTATTCCCGTAATCGTCTACTTTATCTATAAACACTTTTATGAAGAATAATTGGGAAAATCCTGTTTGTGATTATTGCAAAAATAAGGAGTTTCGAATAGAAATCGATAACATAACTTCTTGGGAGTACAAAGGAATTTTTAGAATAGTTAAGTGTACTAAATGTGGCCTAGTTTATACCAGTCCAAGGCCAAAACTTTCAAGAATAGGAAGATATTATAAAGATGAATCTTACTGGAAAAATATCTTATCGAATAAGAAAAAAGAAGATGTATTAAGGACTAGGGACATAGATTATAGAGAAATAGATGATGTCATTAAGAATAATAAGAATAAAGGAAGAATTTTAGACATAGGGGCCGGTACCGGAGATTTCTTACTTAGATATAAGGTGGACGGATGGGAAGTTGAAGGCATAGATTTAGACGTAAAAGCAATAAAATATGCCAAGAAATATTTTGATATAGAATTAAAACAAGGAGATTTCTTTGATTTTGAGTTTAAACCGAATAGTTACGATGTAATTGTGCTAAATAATGCTTTAGAACATTTATATTACCCAGTAGAAGCAATAAGTAAAATTTATAAAATTTTAAAAAGAGAGGGACTCATTATAGTAAATCTTCCAAACTATAACAGTTTTGGCAGGTATCTATTTAAAGGTAATTGGATGGCCTTACAAGTTCCACGCCACCTGTATCACTTTTCTCCTAAAATACTATCTGAAATTTTTAAAAATGAAGGGCTTAGAGAAATTAAAGTTCAGTATAATTACTTTAGTCAAAACTATTATATTTTATTTCAAAGTTTTAGATATCTCATGTCGCCAAAGTTTAAAAAGGGGGAAAATGGAGGAATGGCTAAGCTAGATAGAGAACAAAATTTAAGTTTTAAGAAAGAGATCGGAAAATTATTTTTTAAAACACTTTCTTTTGGGTTAGTATTAATTGAGCAAATTTTAGGAAGAGGAGAGAACATGATAGTTTATGGAAAAAAATAAAAAATTATCAATAATAATAGTTAATTACAAAGTAAAAGAAAAATTACTTAAATGTGTTAAGTCTATATATGATTCAAAATCCAAAACTCAATTTGAAATAATTGTTGTAAACAATAGTGATGAGGAAGGCATAAATGATTCTTTAAGAAAATATTTTCCGAAAACGATTTATGTTAAAAGTGAAAAAAACTTAGGATATGGTGGGGGAAACAATTTGGGAGCTACTTATGCAAAAGGTGAGTATTTATATATTTTAAATCCGGACACTTTAGTTTTTAAAGATACTATTGATGAGCTGATTAATTTTATTATTAAAGATAAAACTGTTGGGATTGCAGCACCGATGTTAATTGATGAAAATAATAATCCTTTTACGCTTCAAGGTACAAGTGAATTAACCCCTCTTAAAGGAATTATTTGTCTTTCATTTCTTGAAAAAATGTTTCCCAAGAATCCAATTTCAAAGAGATACTGGCTTAAAGATTGGAATCATGAAAAGCTTAAAGAGGTAGATGTATGTCCAGGTACAGCATTTATGCTCTCAAAACAATTGTTTAATAAGATTGGTGGGTTTGATGAAAAGTTTTTCCTTTATTTTGAGGAAGATGATATTTCCAAGAGAGTGAGAGAATTAGGACTGAAAATTTATATTTTAACTAAGTCCAAAATCTTCCATGAGGTTGGAGCCAGTACGAAGCAATTAGCTAATTCAAGCAAAATCTTTGCCAGGAGTAGATTTTTGTACTTCCGGAAACATTATGGCATTCTTAAGGCGTTGCCGGTCGAAGTTTTTTTAAGAATTAATAAGTGGACATTATTGATTTTTTTAACTCTTGGCTTAGCGCTATTCTTAAGAATTTACAATCTAGCTAATGGCATGGTGTTTATAGGCGATCAGGGTTGGTTTTATTTGTCTGCCAGAGATTTCATAATTCATGGGCAAGTTCCTTTAGTTGGGATTACCAGTAGTCATACATGGCTACACCAAGGCCCCTTATGGACCTATATGCTCTCCATTGCACTACTAGTATCTAAGTTCAATCCGCTTTCAGGAGCGTACTTAACGACTGTTTTTGGACTGCTGACAACCTTTTTAATGTACCGCTTGGGTAGAGAAATGTTTTCTCAAAAAATAGGATTAATTGCAATGTTTTTGTATGCAACCTCACCTTTAGTAGTATTTTTTGACCGGATGCCTTTTGATCCAAGCCCAATACCATTTTTTACCGTTTTGTATTTATTTGCATTGGTTAAATGGTTAAAAGGCAACCTTAATTATTTCCCAATAATATTGTTGCTATTGGCTATTCTTTATAATCTTGAGTTGGCAACTTTTACGCTAGCTTTTCCTTTTGTCTTAATCTTTGCTTACGGGTGCTTAAAAAAGAAAAATTGGGTAAAGGGATTATTAAATAAGAAACTAATCTTGTTTTCATTTGTTCTTCCGGTTATAGCAATGCTGCCAATTCTTGTTTACGATTTTTCAAACGGTTTTAAGCAAACGGTAGTATTTTTGGGATGGACTTTTTATAAGCCATTTAGTTCTCTTTTTACTCACCAATCAGGAAATTTAGTAGAGAACTTAAGAACCGTAGCTGCTTTTGGTTTACAAAATTTACAAAATTTAATTTTTCAAGAAAGTCTTTTAATCTCCGTTTTATTATTTGTAGCCGGATTCTGCTTAGTGTTTTATCAGGCAATTAAATCCAGGAAGTTAAATGAACCGAAATCAATATTATTATTTTTGCTTTCGGTTTCGCTTTTAGGAATAATTTTAAATCAAACTCCTTCAGATGCTTATCTTCCAATTGTTTTACCATTTGTAATATTTGTAATTGCAATTTTGTTTGCTCAGATGTTAAAAATTAGACGGTTAAAATATATTGCTATTTCACTTTTAGTATTAATTATTGTTTTTAATTCCTATGCGGTTTTTAAAAATAATTTAGTGCCTAATTTTACAAGTAGAATAAATGCGGTTGATAAAATAATTAAACTAGCTAATAATCGGGAATATAATTTGGTGGGAAGAGGAGCAGGTAGTCAGTTTAGTAGTTTTACCATGAATTATGAATATTTATTGTGGTGGAAAGGTCGTCCCGTTTCAAATATAAATGTCAAAACTAAAATTGTTGTGTGGGAATCACCAAAAGGAATTATAATATATAGAAGATGATAAGCGTTGTTATTTTAACCAAAAATGAGGAAAAGAATATTCTGGACTGTTTGGAGACTGTTAATTGGGCTGATGAAATAATTATTCTTGATGATAATTCAGTTGACCGGACTGTAGAGATTGCTGAATCGAAAAATTTAAAAAACTTAAAAGTTCTAACATGTTCTTTAGATGGAGATTTTTCAAAACAAAGAAATTACGCTTTATCTCAGGCGCAAAATGAATGGGTGTTATTTATTGACGCAGACGAGAGAATAACTCCACAACTTAGAATTGAAATAAATGATTTTATAGTTGAAGAAAAAGTTAAACCGTTAATAAACGGAATGTATATTAAAAGGAAAGATATGCTTTGGGGAAAATTGTTAAAGCACGGAGAAGTAGGGCATATGAAACTTTTAAGATTAGCTAGGAAAGATTCCGGCATATGGCAGGGAAAAGTTCATGAAAAATGGGTTGTAGAAGGAGAGACGGATACATTTGAAAATAGCTTGATTCATTATCCTCATCAAACTGTTTCGGAGTTTTTAACAGAAATAAATTTATACACAACCATTAGAGCCAAGGAGCTTTTTGAAGCGCAAGAAAAAGCATCAATTCTTAAAATAGTTGTTTATCCTAAAGCAAAATTTGTGCAAAATTATTTTTTTAGATTGGGTTTTTTAGATGGAATTGAGGGTTTAGTGCAGGCAATACTGATGAGCTTCCATTCTTTTCTTGTTAGAGCTAAATTATGGACTTATTCAGACAAACATTCCTGAAAAAAAGAATTCTCCAGATTGTTTATGCAATATCTATATTAATTATTTTATTGTTATATCTTCAGTATTTATTTTGTAGAGGAGGGATATGTTTGCATTAGCAATATTTATTGGAATTTATTCCTATCTTATTTTTTCACTTGGCGTATTTGGTTTGCTTTATCAATCTTTAGTCTTAATTATCACTGTCGTTTATTTTTTTGTGCTGGTGATTTTATATAGAGCAAAATTAAAAGATTTAATTAGACAAATTAATATTCAGAATCTAGTTCATGAATTTACAGGTAAAAAAATGTTCGGTATTGGGATGTTGATAATTTTAGTTCAGGCGCTAATTAATCTAATTGGAGTCTTCGGACCGGAAATTTCTTTTGATAGTCTTTGGTATCATTTAACTCTTCCTAAAATGTACATTGAAAATCATGGTTTATTTTATCTTCCAGGTGCAAAAATGGTTTACTCGGTAATGCCAAAACTGACAGAAATGCTGTATGCATCGGCGATGATTTTAGCTAACGATTCCTTTGCTAAATTAATTCATTTTTCATTTGGCATATTAATTTTAATTGCGATTTATAAAATTTCCCGTAAATTTGTTTCTAAAGAATTTTCGATTTTAGCCACAGCAGTTTTTTATGCAAATTTAGTGGTTGGATGGGAATCTATAACCGCTTATGTTGATTTAGCAAGAGGATTTTATGAACTATTGGCTATTTGGGGATTTATAAATTGGTTTGAAACCAAACAAAAGAAATGGTTAATAATTTCAGCGGTAATTTTAGGGTTAGCCGTTACGGTTAAAATGGTAGCTGCGTTTTCATTATTAATATTCCTAGTTCTATTTGTTTATAAAAAATTTATTCAAAACGAGCAGTGGCTCAGTGTAATCAAAAACTATTTAATATTCTTTATTCTTACATTTATTGTTCCTTTGCCTTGGTTTATTTATTCTTTCATTAATACAGGTAATCCTTTGTATCCATATCTAAGTAATGTTCAAGCGGGTACTTCGTCAACCTTTCAATTTATAAGTTCTCCAAACATATTATCTTTTCCAAGCGATGCTTATAATTTCTTTTTAAGATTAAACGACCCAATTTCTCCTGTATATTTAATTGTTTTACCGTTAGTAATTGTAATGTTTAAGAGATTTGACTTACGGGTTAAGTTCCTAATTATCTATGCATCTATCGCTTTGGCGATTTGGTATTTAACAGAGCAGGTTCAAGGTGGCCGGTTTATTCTTCCATACTTACCGGTATTTTCAATCTTAGTCGTTTTAGTAATTGAAAAAGTTCAATTTCGCCGCTTAAGAACTTTCTTAATCGTAGTCGTTATATTAATTAGTATAATTTCACTAGGTTACAGAAGTATTGCTAACACAAAATTTCTGCCGGTGGTTTTGGGAAAAGAAACTAAAGTGGAATTCTTAACTAAATATTTAAATTATTCATTTGGGGATTTTTATGACACGGATAATTATTTTAAAAATCATATAACCAAAGACGATATGGTTTTGCTCTTTGGTTTTGGAAAACTATATTATGTTGATTTTAATTTTATTGATTCATCCTGGGTAAAAAAGGGAGATAGGTTTAATTATATTGCAGTACAAGATGGCATTTTGCCGGTAAGATTTTCCGATTGGAAAGAAATCTACTATAATAAGCTAACTAAAGTTAAACTTTATACAAAGGAAGGACAGATGTGCGTTTATTAAAATTAATATTTATTGTTTTTATCCTAATGTTCCCCATTGCCGAAGTCGGTAGGATTCAATTGTCTAATGGTATAGCAATTTCTCTGAATGATATTCTGCTTTTGTCTGTAATTTTAGTATGGACGCTAAGTCATATTCTACAAAAAAGAAAATTTGTACCAGGCAAGCTATTTAAACCGGTTGTAATATTCTCTTTGATTGGATTAATTTCTTTGTTAATTAATTTTCCAAATCTTGGTGTTAACAATTTATTAATTTCTTCCTTATATTTAATTAGATGGATAGCTTATGCGCTCATTTATGTAATCGTAAATGAATTTGATTTAAAGTTTAAAAACAAAATCTCTTATTTGCTACTTTTTTCAGGATTGATAGTTTTAATGCTTGGGTATGCTCAGTTCTTTTTGTATCCAAGTCTTAGGAATCTTTATTACTTAGGATGGGATGAGCACTTATATAGAGTGTTTAGTAGTTTCTTAGACCCAAATTTTGCCGGAGCCTTTTTTGCACTCTTCTTCTTGTTTTCCTTAGGTTTTGTTTTTAAACATTTACAAAAGAAAGAAACTTATAAAACATTAATAGTTTCTGTAATTGCTATTGCAAGTTTAATTGCGGTTTATTTAACTTATTCTCGTAGTGCATTATTAATGCTTGTTGTTAGCGTAGTTACATATTTAATTATTAAGAAACAAAAGAAATTAATCCTTGTTGCGCTGATTGGTTTAATAGCGATTATTTTTATTGTGCCAAAATCTTTTACAACCGAAGGAACAAACTTATTAAGATTTGCATCCAGCAACGAGAGAATAAGTTCATTACAAACCGGGATTAAGATTTTTCAGAAAAGCCCAATCTTGGGAGTTGGATTTAATGCTTACAGATATGCTCAATATAAAATTGGGATGAATGGTAGTTATTGGCAAGTTACGCACTCAGGAGGGGGAACAGATAATGGTTTCTTATTTGTTTTAACCACAACCGGCGTGGTTGGATTTATTGCTTTTGTGTATTTACTATTAAATATTTTTTCTCTGGCAAAAAAGAATTTTAAGAATAATATCTTTGCAGTAGTGCTTTTTTCGGGATTAGTCGGATTAATATTAAATGGGCTTTTTATAAATAGTTTATTTTATGTCCTTATTTTAGAGTGGATTTGGATTGTGGCCGCATTTACTGAGAATAGTTAACCTTTAAATCTTTTTCTGTTTTATTGCCCGCTTGGTCAACTGCAATTATTTTAATTTGATTGTCTCCGTTTTGCAGAGGAAGAGTGTAGGTAAAATTATTGTTGTCATCAATAACAGCCCAGAAACCATTAACGGTTACACTTACACCGGAGTCTGTTTTACCGCTAACGTTAATAGTATTGTTATTGCCGATTTGATTTTTATTGTAAGTTTGCCCATCAGAAGG
>CAAGKR010190180.1_pt1 | contig 16767 bp, 14 predicted proteins | sample 2556971 | NCBI WGS metagenome assembly CAAGKR01 (sample SAMEA5207829, study PRJEB30636) | soil metagenome | biome: forest; feature: boreal; material: soil | place: USA | collected 2011-09 | depth 1 m | reverse complement strand
AGACGTCGATCCGCTGCGCTACGACCTGCTGTTCGAGCGCTTCCTGAACCCCGAGCGCGTGTCGATGCCGGACATCGACATCGACTTCTCGGTGCGAGGCCGCGAGCGCGTGATGCGCTACGTCACCGAAAAGTACGGGCGCGAGTCTGTCGCCCAGATCGTCACGTTCGGCAAGATGTTCCCGCGCGCGGCCACCCGCGACGCTGCCCGCGTGCTCGGCCGCGACTACGGCGCGGGCGACCGTCTGGCGAAGCTGATCCCCGACCCGATCATGGGTCGGGCGCCCTCGTTCGAGGACTGCCTGAAACCCGGCGAAGCGCTGCGCAAGGCCTACGACGAGGAGCCCGAGGCGCGCAACATCATCGACGTGGCAAAGGGGCTCGAGGGGATCGTGCGCAACTCCTCGATCCACGCCGCCGCCGTGGTGATCGCCGACCGTCCGCTCACAGACATAGTGCCTCTACAGCTCGCCGACGCGGGCCTCGACGGGGACGGAGAGCGCTCCTACCGTACGGTCACCCAGTTCTCGATGAAGCCGATCGAGGAAATCGGCCTGCTGAAGATGGACTTCCTCGGCCTGCGCAACCTCGACGTGATCGAGGACGCGCTCGACATCATCGAGCGCTCCTCGGGCGTGCGTCCCGACATGTCGTGCCTTCCGCTTGACGATGGGGGCACATACGAGATGCTCACGCGCGGCGACTCGATCGGCGTGTTCCAGTTCGAGTCCGAGGGCATGCGCGAGGCGCTGAAGCGGGTTCGCCCAGACGAGTTCAACGACCTCGTGGCGCTCGTGGCGCTCTATCGACCCGGGGCAATGGACCAGATACCGGTGTACGCCAAGGGCAAGCGCAGTCCCGAAGACATCTCCTACCCCGACGAGCGCCTTCGCTCGATCCTACAATCCTCCAAGGGCGTGATTCTCTATCAGGAGCAGGCGATGCAGATCTCCAAGGAGATCGCCGGCTTCTCCGGGGCCAAGGCCGACGATCTGCGCAAGGCGATCGGTAAGAAGAACCGCCAGGCGATGGCTGCGCTGAAGCCCGAGTTCGTCGAAGGGTGCCGCGCGTCGGGCACCCGCTCGGAGGTGATCGACCTCCTGTGGCAGACCAACGAAAAATCGGCCGACTACTCGTTCAACAAGTCCCACGCCGCCTGTTACGCCCTGATCGCCTACCGAACGGCGTGGCTGAAGGCCAACCACACCGCTGAGTACATGGCGGCGCTGATCTCCTCGGTCATGTCAACCAAGGACAAGGTCCCGTTCTTCGTGGCCCGCTGCGAGGAGATGGGCATCGAGATCCTCCCCCCCGACGTGAATCTCTCAGACCACGAGTTCACGGTCGGTGTGCCCGCCCACTCGCCGGCCCAGTCCTCCGAGCACGCCGCCCAAGAGGGGGGCGGCAACATCCGCTTCGGGCTGGATGCCGTCAAGGGCGTCGGCTATCAGGCGGTCGAGGCGATCAAGCGCGCTCGCGAGGAGGGCGGCTCCTTCGCTTCGCTGTGGGACTTTTGCGAGCGCGTGGACAGCCGCGCGGTCAACAAGAAGGCGATCGAGGCGCTGATCAAGTGCGGCGCGCTCGGCTCCACCGGGGCGACCCGCAAGGGGATGCTCGAAGTGCTCGAAACCGCCCAAGCCGCCGGTCAGAAGGCCCAGCAGGACGCGCTCGTCGGGCAGGGCTCGATCTTCGACCTCGACCCGGCCCCGCCGTCCTCCGTCGGCGGCGCCGGGGGGGTGGATGGGCGGGTGGGGCTTGGCACAAGCCTGCTCAGGCCAAGCTATCCGCCGATCCCATCCGAGGAGTTCGACCAGCCCCAGTTGCTCGCGGTCGAGAAGGAGGCGATTGGCCTGTTCATCTCCGCTCACCCACTCAAGCCGGTGCGCGAGGCGCTCAGGGCACGCGCGGACTGTTCGCTCGCGGCGCTCGCCGGGCGCCGCGACAAGGACTGGGTGACCGTTGGCGGGATCGTCACCGAGTCAAAGCGCATCCGTACTCGCAATGGCGACCACATGATGTTCGCGACGCTCGACGACCTCGAGGGCTCTGTGGAGATCCTCGTGTTCGGCAAGGCGCTCGCCGAGCACGAGGCGGCGCTCGCGCTCGACCAGGTGGTGCTCATCAGGGGCAGGGTCGACCACAAGGAGGCCGGCAAGACGTGCGTGGTTGTCCAGTCGGTCGACAAGTTTGCCCCCAGCGAGCAGGAGATCGAGCAAGCCAACAGCCAGGCGAGGGCGATCTCCATCGCACAGGACGCGGCGGCGCAACCGGTGCGACTACAGGTCGAGGCGGCGCGCCTGCCTGCCAGTGCGATCGAGGACGTCAAGGACATCATCGAGACCAACCGCGGCTCGGCCGAGGTGGTGCTCGAGATGTTCACGAGCGCCGGCACCCGCATACTGCGCCTCGGCGAGGCCTACCGGGTCGAGCACACCCCGGGAGTGCGCGCCGAGCTCGAACAAGCATTGGCGCCCTCGCCGGCACTCGCCGCCACCGGCTAGCTCCTCCTCTTGCGCTCGCGCAGGCCCCGCTCGCGCAGGCTGCGCTCGCGAAGACCCCGCTCGCGCAAGCTGACGGCGAGCTGGACGTCCTTCCGCCTAGCTCCCGAGCGGTTCTCGCCTGGGGTCTCCAGAACGCAGGGCAGATCTTGAAGCGCGGGCGTTGATAGAAATGCCGCACAGCCGGCCTCGCCGATCTCGCCCTCGCCGACGTTTGCATGGCGGTCGCGGTTGGAGCCGAGTGGGGTTTGCGAATCGTTGAGGTGCAGCGAGCCGACGCGCTCGATGCCGATCTTCTCGGCAACCTCCTCTGAAAGCGCGTCCATTCCCTCGTAGGTGCGAATGTCATAGCCGGAGGCGAACAGGTGGCAGGAATCGAGACACACCCCGAGCCGCTCACCGCCGCCGCCCGCCTCCAGCAGTCCCGCCAACTCGTCGATCGACCTTCCGAGAGTCCCGCCGGCGCCCGCCGTGTTCTCCAAGTGAAGCGGGCATACCTCGCTCTCGGCCAACGCCTCACGGATCGTCTCGCCGGCGCGAGCCACCGCTGCTGCCGGGTCGCCGGTCTTGGCCGAGCCCGGATGCAACACCACGCCCGAGGCCCCGATGTCGTGTCCCACCCGCAGCGAGTGGGTCAGCGACACGAGCGACTTCTCGCGGATGTCGGGATCCTCGCTCGCGCAGTTGAGCAGGTACACCGCATGGATCGAGACCGCGTCGATCTGGCTGGCGTCCATGGCCTCGCGAAATGCGTGCACGTCCTCCTCGCGAAACACGGTCGGTCGCCACATGCGCGGCGACTGGTTGAAGATCTGGATCGAACGGCAGTCGCGTTCAACGCCACGCTCGATCGCGCGCGGCAATCCGCCGGCGGGCGATACGTGAGCCCCGATCAGCATCGTTTCGCATAATGCTCGGCGCCGACTAGCATGGCGGCGATCCTATGAGAGTTCGCTTCGCACCATCGCCCACGGGGGCGCTGCACATCGGCGGCGCCCGCACGGCACTGTTCAACTGGCTCCTGGCCAGACGCCATGGCGGCACGTTTCTGCTGCGCATCGAGGACACCGACCGGGAGCGCTCCACCCCCGAGAACGTCGAGCAGATTCTCGACGCGCTCAGATGGCTCGAGCTCGACTGGGACGAGGGGCCGATCTTCCAGGGCGAGCGAGCCGAGCGCCACCACGAGGCGCTCCAAGCGCTGCTCCAGGGCGGACACGCCTACCGCTCGACTGCGACCGCCGCGGACGTCGCTGCCTACAAGCAGCTGCACGGCGCCGAGCGCGGGTTTCGTGGCGAGGAGTGGGGGGGAAATCAGTCAGAGGGCGCGGTGCGGCTGCGCGTGCCCGCGGGTGGCGCAACCGTCGTGCACGACGCGATCCGCGGCGACACCGCTTTCGAACACGTGCACCTCGACGATCCCGTGATCGCGCGCGCCGACGGTTCGGTGCTCTACAACTTCGCGGTCGCCATCGACGATCTCGACGCGCGCATCACACACGTGGTGCGCGGCGAGGATCATCTCTCCAACACACCCAAGCAGCTGCTCGTGCTGCAGGCGGCGAGGGCCGTCGGCTTCGGCGCGGACACCCCAGAGCCCGTGTATGCGCACCTGCCGCTGCTGCACGGCCCCGACGGTAAGAAGCTCTCCAAGCGCCACGGCGCCGCATCGGTCCAGGAGCTGCGCGACGCGGGCTACTTGCCGGCCGCTGTTCGCAACTACCTGGCCTTGCTCGGCTGGGGCTCGGGGGACGATGCCACCGTCATCTCGACCGATGAGCTCGTCAAGCGCTTCGAGCTGGAGCGTGTCAGCCGCAACCCCGCGCGCTTTGACGAGACCAAGCTGCGCTGGCTCGACGGGATCTACATACGTGAGCTGCCGGTCTCAGATCTCGCCGCCCGAGTGCTCGAGTTCTTGCGGGTCGCCGACCCTGAGGCGGCCGGCGCCGCCGCGGCCGACCGCGAGTTGCTGGAGGGCGCTGTGGCGATCAGCCGGGAGAAGATCCAAACGCTCGCGGACTTCTGGCCGCTGGCCGGCTTCTTTTTCTCGGGGGCCGCCGAGGACTCATCGGCGCGCGAGCGGTGGTTGGGGGAGGGGGGCGTCTCGGTCTTGGCCGACGCCCGCAGCGAGCTATCGGCCGCCACCGGCTTTGACGTTCCCTCGGTGCAGGCGGCGCTCGAGAGCGTGATCGAGCGTCACGCGGTCAAGCCGCGCGAGGTCTACCAGCCGGTGCGCGTGGCGATCGCGGGCACCACGATCTCGCCCGGCATATTCGAGAGCGTTGCGCTGCTCGGGCGCGAGGAGACCCTGCGCCGCATCGACGTGGCGCTCGCCGATAGGCCCTAAAGGGCCTATCCCGACAGCGGGCCCCACACTGGGAAGACCGTCCCGCCGGCGCCGGTCGCTCAACAATCGGGCGAGGGCTGCCGATAGGACACCTGACGACCACCTGGGCGGCTCGGATGCCGACCACGTCAAGAGGTGTCATGCGCACGCAAGCAACAGTGACAAAGCCCACGCACGGAAGCGACATGAGCGGCTCGCCCGCGGTCGCAGTCCGCTCGAGCGAATCCGCCAAGTCTGGCGAGCGCCATCAAAACGAGGGTCACGGGCGCCGCCTGATGCGCGCGTTCGAGGCGCTCGACGCGTTCCCGGCGCTGTCGGAGTCGCGCTCTCGATTGCTCTCGGTGGTCTCCAAGGACAATGTCGCAAGCGCCGACATCGTCACCGCGGTCGAGTCCGACGTCGCGCTGATCATCGCCGTTATGCGCCTCGCCAACCAGGCGCAGGGTCCGGGAGAACGGGTCGAGACGGTCGTTGGCGCCGTCGAGCGGCTCACGCCAGAGGCGGTGCAGTCAATCGCAAGCAGAGTGCGCACCTTCGACTTCTTCGAGCGCTCCAGCGGGTGGGACACCGCGCCCGAGCGCTTCCGCCTGCACGCGCTCGCCACCCAGCACACCGCGGATCGTCTCGCCGCCGAGGTCGGATATGAGCATCGCGACCGCCTGACCGTCACGAGCCTCCTGCACGACGTCGGCAAGCTCGTCCTGATGCATGCCTATCCGGGTTACATCGCTCAGGTCAAGAAGGACGGACAGACGCCCGAGAAGCGCATTCACCACGAACGGCGCGAGCTCGGCGTCGACCACGCGCTCGTCGGCGGCGTACTGGCTCGTCGCTGGGGCCTCCCACCGGCAATCGCGACAGTAATCGAGCGCCATCACAATCCCGACGCCAGCGGCGAGGCGGCGTTCGTGCGCCTGGCGGACATGCTCGCCCACTATGCCCACGGAGCGCCCGTCTCTCCCGCGGAGATGCTCGCGTGCGCCCGCGCCCTGGGGCTTGGGCCCGAGGAACTGCGGCGTGTGATGTACGAGTTGCCGAGCTCAGGTGGACAGCGCCAGCGCATGATCGACCCGTGTCCGCTCTCCGCGCGCGAGCTCGGAGTGTTGCAGCGACTTTCCGAGGGCAAGGTGTACAAGCAGATCGCCCACGAGCTCACGCTCTCCACGAGCACGGTGCGCACGCACCTGCACAACATCTACGGCAAGCTCGGCGCGGTCGACCGCGCGCAGGCGGTCTTGATCGCCACCGAGCGCGGTTGGCTCTAGGCGGCTCGCCGGCCCCCATGTTGCGTCTTCTCTCACCACTGCGCCAAGCCCGCTTTGCCCGGCTCATGCTGATCTGGCTCGTGGAGCGACCGCCGGACGGGCGGGTTGCGTAGCATCGCCGGTGCGCGATGATCTCGATCACAAGCAAGTCTCCCTATGCCGTGGCCGCGCTCGCCGAGCTCGGCCGCTCGAGCGGCACCAGTCCGGTACCGATCGGCGAGCTTGCCCGGCGACGTGAGATGCCGGTGCAGTTCCTCGAGCAGCTCTTCGCGGTGCTCCGCCGTGCGGGTGTCGTCGTCTCGCAGCGTGGAGTCAAGGGCGGCTATCGCTTCGCTCGCGAGCCCGCCGAGGTGACCGTGCTCGAGATCGTCGAGTTGCTCGATGGTCCGTTGGGACGGGATGCCGAGGGCGTCTTCGGGGACGCCTCGAGGGCGGCCCGCGACGTGCTCTCACAGACCACCATCGCCGACGTGATCGAGCGCGATGCTCGCGACGCGGGCGCGAGCATGTACCACATCTGAGCATCCTCAGGCGCCTGCGACTATTGTCGTGGGCCATGGCGTCAATTCCGATCAACATTGCCGAGCTTGTCGGCGATACACCGATGGTGCAACTGACGCGGATGCTCGAGGGGACGCCGGCGCAGGACAGCGGGGTCGAGCTATACGCGAAGCTCGAGGCTGCCAACCCGGGGGGAAGCGTCAAGGACAGGATCGGCGTCGCGATGATCGAGGCCGCTGAGGCCGAGGGTCGGATCGAGCCGGGGCGCACCACGGTAGTCGAGGCCACGAGCGGCAACACCGGGATCGCGCTCGCGTTCGTGTGCGCGGCAAAGGGCTATGACCTCGTGCTGACGCTCCCTCAGGGGATGAGCCGCGAGCGCGAGATCCTGTTGAAGCTGTACGGCGCGCGCGTCCAGATCACCGAGTCGCTCGGCGGCATGAGCGAGGCGGTGCAGGCGGCGCGCGAGATGGCTCGCGACGCGGACGTGTTCCTGCCCGACCAGTTCTCAAATCCCGCCAATCCCGAGGCACACCGTCGCACTACCGGACCGGAGATCGAGCGTGCGCTCGAGGGTCGTGTGGACGTTCTCGTCGCGGGCGTGGGCACGGGAGGCACGATCACAGGGGTCGGCGAATACCTGCGTAAGGGTAATCCGGACCTTCGGATCGTGGCCGTGGAGCCGCGCGGCTCGGCGGTGCTCTCCGGCGAGCCGGCAGGACCGCATCGCATCCAGGGGATCGGCGCGGGGTTCGTCCCGCCGGTGCTCAATCGCGAGCTGATCGACGAGGCGATCGCGGTCTCCGACGACGACGCGATCCAGACGGCGTGGACATGCGCGCGGCGCGAGGGTCTGCTCGCCGGGATCTCCTGTGGCGCTGCTCTGTGGGCGAGTATGCAGGTGGCGACGCGCCCAGAGTCCAAGGGCAAGCGGGTTGTGACGATCATGCCCGACTCGGGCGAGCGCTACGTGTCGCAGGCTTTCTTCGCTCCGTCGTAGGTTCTGGTCGCTGCCGCCAAAGCCCTTGGCTCCGCCCTCGCCGCATGCGCGCCGGCACGTCGGCGCCGGTGCGAGCCCGAGCCCCGCTACGCTTTCCATATGCTCGGCATCGGGACCGTCGCGCGGGTGGCAAGGGAGCTTCGCCGCGATGTGGCGGTGGCTCGCGACCGCGATCCCGCCGCGTGCGGCGTGCACACGTTCGAGATCGTGGCCACCTGGCCGGGCATCCAGGCGCTGCTCGCCCACAGGGTGGCCCACGCGCTGAGCGCCTCTGAGGTGCCGCTGCTCCCGCGCGCGATCGCGCTCGTATCGAGGGCTCTCACGGGGATCGAGATCCATCCGGCTGCCAGCGTTGGCAGGGGCCTGTTCATCGACCACGGCTCAGGCGTGGTGATCGGCGAGACGGCCGAGATCGGCGATGACGTGACGCTCTACCAGGGCGTCACGCTCGGGGGCACGGGCTTTGCCACCGGCAAGCGCCACCCAACGGTGCAGGACAACGTGACGATAGGCTCCGGCGCGAAGCTGCTCGGGCCGATCACGATCGGCCACGGGGCGAAGATCGGCGCCAACAGCGTTGTGATCACCGACGTGCCTCCCAACTCCACGGTCGTCGGCAACCCGGGTCATCCGGTGCGCGTGGACGGCCGTCGCCCGGAGGGTCCCGACGCCGACTGGATCCACCTCCCCGACCCGATCGCCGAGGCGATCCAGGGCCTGGCAAGCCGCATCGGCGCGCTCGAGCGCGCGCTCGCGGAGCTGTCGGGCGACGAGCTCAAGCCGCCGGCAGAGGTACGTCCGCTCAGAACGGTCAAGGGGCCGAATCCTGCCGGAGGGTGAGGCGTCGTTACGCCCTCGGAGGCTCTATGCGCAACCCGTTTTCCTACCTTGGTAGGATAATCTGATGGCGAGCCAGAAGCGATCGATCTCATTTGACGAGTTCGTTCTATACGAAGCCGAGCAACGCCTGGTGGAGTCCGGAGGCAGCCTTTCGGCGTTCGTGAATGCCGCGGTGCTACATGAGCTTCAGGTCACTCGCGGCCGAGAGCTCCTAATCGAGGACGATCTGAAGCTCGGCGCTGTGCCGGCGGAGGTCAAGGCTCAGGTCGCGGCGGAGTGGCCGGGCTGACGCTGGACGCCGGTGCGCTCATCGCCTATGAGCGAGGCGAGGAGCGCGTTCGCGAGATCCTCGCTGTTGGGTATGCGCGTGGTCTCGTGCCTACCATCCCAGCAATCGCGCTCGCCGAGGTATGGCGTGGCGATGCCAAGGATGCACGCGTCGCGCGTCTGCTCAAGACGTGCTCGGTTGAGGTCGTCGACGAGCGCTTGGCTCGCACAGCGGGGAGCTTGCGTCGTGCCACCTCGGGCAGTGGCGCGATTGACGCATGCATAGCGGCGGGTGTCCGACGTCGAGGCGATGCGATCGCAACATCGGACCCGCTTGACATGCGAGCGCTCTTGGGGCCGGACTTCACCATTCTGACTGTGTGAGCCCGGCGCCCAGCCCCGAGCTTCAGTAGAACACAGTCCGGCAGCGGTGACGCGGGCGTGCCTTGTACTCGGGCGCCTGTCCGCGCGTCCTCAGGGCTTGGCGACCCTCGAGGAGGTGTGGAGCGGAGGCCTGGAGCGCAGGAGCCATCGATCCGCAACCGACCCCGCGTCTATGCTCCGGGTGATGGCCGACAGCGAGCACTCTGAGCGCGTTCAGACACTCCTCGATGGCCTGAACGAGCCCCAGCGCGAGGCCGTGACGCACGGCGAGGGACCTCTGCTGATCCTGGCGGGTGCGGGCAGCGGCAAGACGCGCGTGCTCACGCACCGGGTCGCGTTCCTGATCTTCACGGGCCAGGCCCACCCGAGCGAGATCCTTGCGATCACGTTCACGAACAAGGCCGCCCAGGAGATGCGCGGGCGCGTGGAGCAGCTTCTCGGCGCCCACACGCGTGGGATGTGGCTGATGACCTTTCACGCGGCGTGCGCCCGCATCCTGCGTGCGCAGGCGGAGCGCCTTGGATACACGTCTCGCTTCACGATCTACGACCAGGCCGACGCGCGACGCATGGTCAAGCGCTGCATCGAAGAGGTCGGGGTCGACCCCAAGCGGTTTGCGCCCGCCGCGATCCACAGCCAGATCTCCCAGGCCAAGAACAAGCTGCTCTCGGCCTCGGACTGTGCACAGTCGATCTCCTCGCAGTTCGAGCAAGTGGTCGCCGAGGTGTACCAGCTCTACGAGCACGAACTGCATCGCATGAACGCGATGGACTTCGACGACCTGCTGCTGCGCACCGTGAACGTGCTCGAGCTGTATGAAGACGTGCGCACGCGCTACGCCCAGGCCTTCAAGCACGTGCTCGTGGACGAGTACCAGGACACCAACCATGCTCAGTACCGGCTATTGCAGCTTTTTATGGGATCCCCCCCGCCCGGCGGTCGCGCCAAGCCGGCGCATACCCTGAAGGGCACACCCTCAGGGGCGCACCCCGAAGGGCATACCCAAAGGGCACACGGCAAGCAGGCAGGCGGGGAGCGTGTGAGCATCCCCGGTCACCGCAACCTGGCCGTCGTGGGCGACGACAGCCAGTCGATCTACGGGTTTCGTGGCGCCGACGTATCCAACATCCTCGACTTCACGAAGGATTTTCCCGACGCGAGAGTGGTCAAGCTCGAGCAGAACTACCGCTCGACGCAGACGATTCTGTCGGCCGCAAACGCGGTGATCGCCAACAATCGTGGGGGAATCGCAAAGCGATTGTGGAGCGAGAAGGGCACAGGCAGCCCGATCGGGGTGCACGGTCTCGAGGATGAGTACGCCGAGGCGCGCTTCGTCGTTGGCGAGCTTGAGCGATTGCTCGACGAGGGCGCCTCGCGCGCTGAGATCGCCGTGTTCTACCGGACCAATGCGATGTCGCGCGTGATCGAGGACACGCTCGTGCGGCGCGAGATCGCCTACCAGGTGATCGGCGGCACGAAGTTCTACGAGCGCGCCGAGATCAAGGACGCGATCGCCTACCTCGCGTGGATAGCAAACCCTTATGACGTGGTTGGCTTCCAGCGCGTGGCCAACTCTCCGCGACGCGGCCTCGGCCAGACCTCGCTGTCGCGGATCGTCGCGCACTCCGCGAGCGTGGGCGAATCGGTGTGGGACGTGGCCGGCGCCGCCGAGCGCATCCCCGGCCTGGGAGCGGCGGCGATTAAGGCGCTCAAGCGCTTTATGGCGACGATGGAGGACCTTGCGGTGCTCGCCTCAGGCGGCATACCCGTGGGCGATCTCATGGATGCCGTGCTCGCTCGCAGCGGTTACGTGGAGGCGCTCCAAGCCGAGGCGGTCGGGCATGGCGAGAAGGCGTTCGAGTCCCAGGGACGCATCGAAAACCTGCAACAGCTCGTCGAGGTGGCGCACGAGTTCGACGCGAACGCCCGGGCCGAGGGCGACACGCTCGAGCTGTTCCTACAGGAGCTTGCGCTCAAGTCCGACGGCGACTCCCGCCGCGACGACGAGGGGCTGGTGACGCTGATGACGCTCCACAACGCCAAGGGCCTCGAGTACCCGACGGTGTTCGTGGTGGGGTGCGAGGAGGGGGTGTTCCCCCACCAGCGCGCGCTTGACGAAGGCGGTCTCGAGGAGGAGCGAAGGCTCTTTTACGTGGCGGTGACGCGCGCCATGGGAGAGCTCTATCTCACCTATGCCCGCCGCCGCGCCGTGTTCGGAGCCCCGACCTACAGCATCTCGAGCCGCTTCCTCGACGAGATCCCCCTGGAGCTGACAGAACGGGAGGAGCTGCCCGTCGCGCGTCCCACTGGCGCGCGCGTGGCCGTGGGAGGCGGCGCCTCGCTGGGTGCTGGGGGCGTGGGGGGCGGTGTCTCCGCAAAGGGCCGCCCCACGCGCGCGTGGGGGGCATGGAATTCCGACTCCCCCACACCACCCTCCTCAGCCTCCTACCGGCTGGGGGAGGACGTCGTCCACGCCGCCTTCGGCGAGGGCGTCGTCACAGGCGTGGAGCCCGACGGGATCATCGTGGTGCGCTTCGCCGGCGATGGCACCGAGCGCAAGCTGATGGCCGACTACGCGCCTGTAAGCCGCAGATGACGTTCGGCCACTGAGACGCATACGATCCGCCCGATGTCAGCCACGATCATCGACGGCAAGGCGATCGCCGCGGGCGTGCGCGCGCAGGTGGGGCGCGAGGTCGCCGAGCTCGTGAATGCGGGCGCAAGCGCCCCAGGGCTCGCGACGGTGCTCGTCGGCGAAGACGCCGGCTCGGCGGTATACGTGGGCGCCAAGCAGCGCGCCTGTGCCGAGGTCGGCATGACTCCGTTCGACGAACGCCTTCCGGCGGATGCGACGCACGAGCAGGTCGCTGGGCGCTTGCAGGCCCTCAACGACGATCCAGCCGTGAGTGGGGTGTTGCTGCAACTCCCGCTCCCTTCCCAGCTCGATGGCCCAACCCTCACGGGCCTGATCGACCCGCGCAAGGACGTGGATGGGCTCACGCCCGTGAACGCCGGCCTGCTCTCGCTCGGCCAGCCGGGCCTGCGTCCATGTACTCCGCTGGGTGTAATGGAGCTGCTCGCGAGCCTCGACGGTGCGGGCGGGGATGGGATCGAGGGCGCGGAGGCGGTCGTGGTGGGTCGCTCGAACCTGTTCGGCAAGCCGATGGCGCAGCTGCTGCTCCAGGCCAACGCCACAGTTACCGTCTGCCATTCGCGTACCCGCGACCTGCGCGAGGTGTGCGCCCGCGCGGACATCCTCATCGCCGCCGTCGGCCGTCCCCGGCTCATCACCCGCGAGTTCGTCAAGCCCGGCGCGGTGGTCATCGACGTGGGGATGAACCGTCTCACGCCCGATCGAGCCGACCGATCGAAGATCGATACCCCATTCGGGGCACACGGCGGGATCTCCGATCGGCCGGCGAGCGGTTTGGTCGGGGACATCGACTTCGTGGCGGCGAGCGAGGTCGCCTCGGCGATCACGCCCGTGCCCGGCGGCGTCGGCCCGATGACGATCGCGATGCTGTTGCGTAATACTTTGCAGGCGGCTCGCTTGCAGACCGGCCAATCGGAGGGGAGCGCCACATGAGCTTTGGGTCGCGGCCGCTGAAGCGATGGGACACCGGATGAGGCATGGGCGGTTGCGCTTGGGGGAGTCGATCGCACTTGCGGGCTCGGTGTGCATAATCGTCTCGCTCACGCTGCCTTGGTATGAAAACGTCGAACGCAAGCTCTACGCCTGGGACACCTTTGGACCAGCGCTTGTGCTTCTGATGCTCTCGGCCATCGTCGCCCTGGTGCTCGTGCTCGCGACGCTCACCGAGCGCTCGACCGCCTTGCCGGTCGCCGCCGCGGTGTGGAGCATCCTGTTCGGCATTGTCGGTCTTATCTCCGCCGTGGTACGCGTGCTCGAGCGCCCTCACAACGCCACCACGCTCTGCGCGGGCGCGTGGCTCGCGCTCGCCGGCGCGCTGCTCGTCGCATCCGGCTCCTGGCAGTCGATCCGCGACGAACGCACCAACCGCTACCCGCCCGCCGAGCCCGAGCCGCGCGAGCCTCCGCCGGCCTGAGCCGGCGAGCATCCCGATCGTGGCCCACCGGCCGCAGGTTTGCGTGGGCGGACCTCTGTGGGGCTGACGCTCCGTAGAATGCGGCCTGTGATCGACCGCGACGAGGTTCTCCACGTTGCGCGCTTGGCGCGCCTACAGCTCGGCGACGATGAGGTCGAGCCGATGGCACGCGAGCTCTCCGCGGTGCTCGACCACGTCGCGAAGATCTCCGAGCTCGACCTCGACGGTGTGGCGCCCACCACGCACGTCGCCGAGGTCACAGGCCGCCTGCGCGCCGACGAGCCGCGCGCGTCGCTCCCGCGCGAGGTGGTGCTCTCCCAGGCCCCGGCCGTCAGTGGCGAGGGCTTCCTGGTCCCGAGCCCGCAGGCCTAGCGTGCGCTCGACCGTCACTCATCGGCTCCCCCGTTCCTCCCTCGCTCCTCGGGTCGCATGAGCGCCACCGCCCTGTATGAGCTCACCGCCACAGCGGCGGTGCGGGCGATCGCCTCCGGCGAGGTCGACTCGGGTGAGCTCCTCGACGCCTACCTCGCCCGCGCGCGGGCCGATGAGCTCAACTGTTTCACGTGGGTGTCTGACGGAAGCGCGCCTTCGCGGCCCCCCGGCTCCGCGCTCGGCGGCGTGCCGCTCGCGGTCAAGGACCTGTTCTGCACGCAGGGCGTCCCCAGCCAGTCCGGCTCGCGCATCCTCGAGGGTTACCTCCCCCCCTACACCGCCACCGTCGTCGAGCGCTTGCAAGACGCGGGTGTGTCGCTGCTCGCCAAGACCAATCAAGACGAGTTCGCGATGGGCTCCTCCAACGAGAACTCCGCCTACGGGCCGGTCCTCAACCCGTGGGACCGCACACGCGTTCCCGGGGGCTCCTCGGGGGGCAGCGCCGCCGCGGTGGCCGCGGGGCTGGCGCCGTGGGCGCTGGGCACCGACACCGGCGGCTCGATCCGCCAGCCCGCGGCGCTGTGCGGGATCGTCGGGCTCAAGCCGACCTACGGGGCCGTGTCGCGCTACGGCATGATCGCTTTCGCCTCCTCGCTCGACCAGGCCGGCCCGCTCACGCGCGACGTCACAGACGCAACGCTCATGTTCCGCCACATGGTCGGCCGCGACGAGCGCGACGCCACCTCGCTGGAGTTCCCGCACGACATCTCGCTGCCCTGCGCCGAGCGCCTCGACGGTGTGCGGCTGGGCGTCCCCGAGGAGCTCACGGGCGAGGGAATCGAAGCCGGCGTACTGCAAGCCTTCGCAGCGGCGGTGGAAAAGGCCGAAGAACTCGGAGCGAAGGTCGAGCGTGTGCGCCTCCCTCACGCCCCGCACGCCCTGTCGGCCTACTACGTGATCGCGCCCGCCGAGGCCTCCTCGAATCTCGCCCGCTTCGACGGCGTTCGCTACGGGCTGCGCGCCGAGGGCGCGAGCGACCTGGCGGGGATGTACACGCACACGCGCCACGACGGCTTCGGGGCGGAGGTCAAGCGGCGCATCATGCTCGGCACCTACGCGCTCTCCTCCGGCTACTACGACGCCTACTACGGCCGCGCCCAGCGCGTGCGCACGAAGATCGTCGAGGACTTCCGAGCCGTGTTCGAGCGCGTCGACTTCGTCGTCACGCCCACGAGTCCCACGGTCGCCTTCGAGCTCGGCGCCAAGACCGGCGACCCGCTCGCGATGTACCTCAACGACTTCTGCACCGTCCCGATGTCCCTGGCCGGCATTCCCGCGATCTCGATCCCGTGTGGGCTGAGCGAGGGCCTGCCTGTTGGACTGCAGCTGGCCGGCCCCGCATTCAGCGAGAACCGCCTACTCGACGGCGCCTATGCGCTCGAGCAGGCGATTGGGTTCGACTCGACCCCCGCACGCGCATGACCGGGCGACAGACACTCCGCGTGGCAACACCTCCGCGGCCCAGGGGTGCGTGGGTTGTGTGTCTTCGAAAAAGGGCTGCCCCACGCGCGCGCGCGAGGACTGGCGTATGAGCACACCATACGAACCGGTCATCGGCCTAGAGATCCACATTCAGCTCGCGACCGCCACAAAGATGTTCTGCGGGTGCGAGCTGTCCTTCGGCGAGCCTCCCAACACGCGCACCTGTCCAGTCTGCCTCGGCCTGCCGGGCGCGTTGCCGGTCGCCAATGCGCGGGCGATCCACTTCGGCCTGATGATCGGGATGGCGATGGGCTCAGAGCTGGCTCCCCGCTCGATCTTTCACCGCAAGAACTACTTCTATCCCGACCTCCCCAAGGGCTACCAGATCTCCCAGTACGACGAGCCCCTGTGCCTCGGTGGCCGTCTGGCGGAGGTGCGCATCCATCGCGTCCACCTGGAGGAGGACGCCGCCAAGCTGGTGCACGTCGGCTCCAGCGGGCGGATTCATGCCTCGGATGCGTCGATCGTGGACTTCAACCGTGGGGGCACCCCGCTCGCGGAGATCGTCACCGAGCCCGACCTGCGCTCCGCCGAGCAGGCGGGCGAGTGGCTGCGGCTGTTGCGCACCACGATCCGCCAGCTCGGCGTCTCAGACGTCAACATGGAGGAGGGCTCGCTGCGCTGCGACGCCAACATTTCCGTGCGTCCCGCCGGCTCGAGCGAGCTCGGCACGAAGACGGAGCTTAAGAACATGAACTCCTTCCGCTTCATCGAACGGGGCATCCGCGCGGAGGTCGCACGCCAGGAAGAGATCCTCCGCGGTGGTGGCAGGGTCTCGCAGGAGACGCTCCACTACGACCCCAGATCAGGTGCCCACCCACCCATAACCTCGTTGCGCTCCAAGGAGGAAGCCCACGACTATCGCTACTTCCCCGAGCCCGACCTCGTACCCGTGGCCGTCGACGAGCAGATGCTCGCCGCCGCGAGTGACGCGATGGGAGAGCTGCCCGCCGAGCGCGCCGAGCGCTTCGAGCAGGAGGTCGGCTTGAGCGCCGACAGCGCGCGCCAGCTCGCGTTCGGTGCAGAGCTCGGCGACTACTTCGAGCAGGCACTAGGGGCATCGGCCGACCCGCCGCCACCGCAGACGCTTGCCAACTGGCTCGTCGTCGAGCTGCTCCCGCGCCTTGGCGACAACGAGGGTCCAGGCGACTCTCGTGTCACACCCGCCGCCCTGGCGGCCCTCGCGGGGCTGGCGGGCGCCAAGCGTGTGAGCGTGGGCGCGGCGCGACAGGTGCTCGACCGGCTCGTCGCCGATGGGGGAGACCCCGTCGCGATCGTCGAGGCCGAGGGGCTTGCCGCGCTCGACGGCGGCGACGATCTGGCGGCGATCGTGGCGGCGGCCCTGGCGGCCAACTCCGATGCTGCCGAGCGTGTGCGCACAGGCAACGCGAAGGCGATCGGGCCGATCGTCGGCTACGTGATGCGCGAGACCAATGGTCGCGCCGACGGCGGCGAGGTCACACGGCTGGTGCACGAGCAGCTCGGCATCTGACAGAGCGTATAGGCCACATTTTGGACTTTGGTCCAAAGCGATGAGGGCCGCGGAGCGCAAAGATGTGCAACATGAACAGGCCGATCTCAAACTCGATGGCCACTGCACCTCGGCGGTTTCTCCTGCTGCCAGAGGACGCCGCGGACGTTCCGGGCCAGGGAATGCACATCCGACGCTATCGCCTCACGAGCGT
>CAAGKR010120790.1_pt1 | contig 16776 bp, 17 predicted proteins | sample 2556971 | NCBI WGS metagenome assembly CAAGKR01 (sample SAMEA5207829, study PRJEB30636) | soil metagenome | biome: forest; feature: boreal; material: soil | place: USA | collected 2011-09 | depth 1 m | reverse complement strand
TCTTCCGACTTCATCGTCGGCTTCCCGGGGGAGACGGAGGACGACTTTCGGGAGACCCTCGCCGTCATGGGGGAGATCCGGTACGACTCCTCGTTCTCGTTCCGCTTCTCTTCCCGCCCGGGAACCCGGGCGGCGGAGATGAAGGAGAAGGTCGACCCGAAAGAGGCGGCCGAGAGGCTGCGGCGCCTGCAGGAGCTTCAGGCGGCCCACACCCGGGAACGCCTCTCGGCGCAGATCGGTCGGGAGGTCACGGTTCTCGTCGAAGGAAAGAGCGCGAGGGACCCGGTGATGCATTGTGGTCGAACCGCCTGCAACAAGACGGTGAACTTCACTCCCGGGGTCGCGGAAGGACCGATCCGTTCCGTCCTCGTGACCGGCGCGGGGACCCACTCCCTCGTTGGGGAAGAGAGGCTGTCCCATGTCTAAAGAGGTTACGGTGGCGGGCGTCACGGTTGACCCCGTTACGAAATCCCCGATCGTCGTCCTTCGGGACCCGGAGACCGGCAACGTGGTCCCGATCTGGATCGGCCTGCTCGAAGCCAACGCGATCGCGCTCGCGCTCGAGGGGACGGAACTGCCGCGGCCAATGACGCATGACCTCATGAAGTCGATCCTCCATGCCACGGGAACGCGGCTTCAAAGCGTCGAGATCGCGGACATCCGCGAGAGCACGTACTACGCCCTCCTTCACCTCGAGGGGAACGGGGAGAGCGTGCGCCTGGACGCGCGTCCCAGCGACGCCATCGCCCTTGCCCTGCGCTGCGGCGCTCGGATCCTGGTATCCGAAACGGTCCTCGCGCAAACCTCGATCCCCGCTCCCGCTACGTCCGAAGGTGGGGAGAGGGACAAATGGACCGAGCTGCTCGAGAAGATGGACCCCGAGCAGTTCAGCAAGTACAAGATGTAAGGCCCCCGGCAACGATGAAAACTTCCCGGATACTGATCTTCGAGGAACGGCCCACACCCGGAAGGGAGCTCCGGCTCACCCTCCTCGATCATGCCGTCGAGTTCGACTTCCGCGACCCCGCGAAGGAGAACCTCGAGACGCTCGACCTCTCCATCTACGCCGCCATCGTCGCCCCGGTCGAGTCCGCGCGTGCCGGCCTGATCGGCGTCCTGTCCGACGCGAAGCGGTACGGAGGCCCCCTGTTTCTGTACCGCGATGAACCGCCGGTGCACGAGGTCGCGCGATGGGTCATCTGGGGTTCCCCCTCCCACGGCGGGCCGGATGGCCCGGTGGCCGATCGCCTCCTCGCGGAGAGCCTCGAGTACTACTCAATGGCGTCCATGTACCAGCAGTGCCTCGAGATGATGTCCACGCAGGACGAGGAGAAGCTGCTGGCCCAGGTCACGGAGACGTTCGTCAACGCCCTCGGGGCGGAGAGCTGCGTCATCTGGCTGGTTTCGCCGTCCGACCCGGACGAGATGCTGATCGCTTCCGTGCGCGGTGTGATCGGGATCGACCGGGAGGGGTCCCGTTTCTTCCTTTCGCGCTCGGACACGGCGGAGGAGGTCTGGAAGGGAGACCCGTTTGTCGTCGCGACGGGGGGAGCCGCGAACGAGGAGAGGGGCGTCCGCAACAGGTCGAACCTCTTCGTGCCGCTCCTTCACCAGGAAAATCCGATCGGCCTCGTGAAGCTTGGCCAGCGGAACGACAGGAAGCCTTACGGTGAGCGGGAGCTCCACATGGCCCGGATCATCGCCGACTATGCCGCCGGCGCGCTGAACACGATCAACCGCCTCGGGCGGATCGAGAAGGTTTCCCTGCGCGACCCGGAAACCGGCGCCTACTCCGCGGCATTCCTTGCCGACTATTTCGAGAAGGAGCGGTACAAGGCGGGACGTTTCCGCCGTCCGCTCTCCGTCGTGTTCCTCGTCGTCGAAAACTTCTCCTTTCTGATGGAGCAGACGCGGGAGAGCATCGTCGTGGGAGCGCTGACGTCGATGGTCGACGCGGTCCGCCAGGCGGTGCGGGATTCCGATCTCGTCGCGCGGGAGGAGGCGAACCGGTTCTGCGTCGTCCTTCCCGAGACCGACGCCTTCGGAGCCTTGCTCGCCGTTCGACGGCTCCGGAAGGCGGTGAAGGAAAAGTGCCGGATCCAGTTCCTCGGGACGGAGTTTTTCCTCCAGCCGTTCTTCATGTCCGCCACCTGCCCGAGGGACGGCCGGGACTTCCCCGAACTGCTGCGGGTCGCCAAGGAGAAATTCGCGCGGCAGCAGAAGAGCCCGCTGCATCGCATGCGGCTCGCCGATCGGCCCTTCTGGGACGCCTTCGAGATCCTTCTCGGAAAGCGGGAGCACTACGAGCTCCTCCGGAAAGGGGAGGATGTCCCGTACTTCCTGCGCTTCCGGAAGGACCTCGGACGGAACGCCCACTTCTCCGTCCCCCGCGAAACCTGGCTGCGGATCCTCGAGGCGGTGGCACAGGACGTTGCCGTGAACCCCGAGGATCGCGGCATCGTCATCGCCGCGGGGCCGACCCCGGAGATCTACAAGCAGATCTTCCTCTCCTTCAAGGCTTCCATCCCGCAGCACAGGAACGTCTATGTCGTCGGCCAGTCGGGCAGCACCCGGTTCGACTCGAAAAACCTGATGTATGTCGCGACGGAGGATGAACTACTGAAAGACCGAGAGTTCGTTTTGTGTCTGAAGGAGGGCGGCGCGTACGGGTTTTTCTGCGCAGCCAGCGGGAGCGAGGTCGAGGGGTTCAACACGGCCGACGAGTCGCTGGTGGAGGCGATGCTGGAGAAGGCCCAGGAGATGTACCAGCTGCAGGGGAATTTCTAGATGGCGACGACCCCGGGGGCAAAGCGTGTTCTGATCGCCGACCCCTCCGACAAGTCCCGGCAGGCGCTGTCGACGTACCTTCGCGAGAAGGGGTTGGAGATCATCGAGGCGGCGGACGGAAGCAAGGCGCTCGTGGAGACCCTCCTGCGGAAACCGGACATCCTCCTGTTGGACCTTTCGGTCCCGATCCTCGCGCCCGAACGACTGGTCCAGATCCTGAGGAGCAACCCGAACACCCGGTCGGTGCCGATCTTTTTCCTCAGTGACCGGGAGCAGAGCGTGTCGGGGTTTCGTCAGGGGGTGGACGAGTTCATCCGCAAGCCGTTCCACGAGGAAGAGATCCTCCTGCGGATCCAGCGGGCACTCTACCAGGATCCGCTCTCCGAGGCCCTGACCGGGGATTCCGAGATCAGCGGCAACCTGAGCCAGATCTTCCTGCCCGACCTGTGGCAGATGCTCGCGATGAACCGGAAAAACGGGATTCTGCAGGTGGAAGCGGAGCACATCTCCGGGTCGGTGTACATAGAGCGGGGAGAGATCATCTCCGCCGTTACCCGGAACATCGCCGGGGAAAAGGCCCTGTTCCGCCTCATCCCCCTCAAGGAGGGAAAGTTCCGCTTCCTCCCGGGGAAGGTCGGCGTCCGGCGGACCATCTTCACGCCGAGCCAGCAGGCGATTCTCGAGGGGATGCGACACGACGACGAACTCCGAAGGCTCGGGGACACCCTTCCGCACCCGACCGACGCCGTCGCCGTCGTCCCGGAGGCCAGTGAGATCGCCGCCGCCGGCGGAGTGATCCGCGAGATCCTTCTCTTGGCGGAGTTCTGCGCCACCGTCGAGGAGATCGTCGACAACTGCGGATTCCCCGACCTCGTCGTCTACGAAGCCCTGATCGCGCTCCAAACGCGGGGAGTCCTGCGGTTCGGGAATTTCGACGCGCGCCCCCGCAAGAGCGAATTTCTCCCGTCCGAAGACCTGGCCCGTCTTCGGGCGCGGCTCGAGGACCACGGATCGGGAGCGGGGGAAACGTCGGGGCAGATCGTCTTTTACCTTCCCGACCCTTCGCTCCTCGAGGGATTGCTGATGGCCTTCGGGAAATTCCAGGACTTCGAGGTGGACAACGTTTTCTTCTCGCTCCGCCGGAAGGAGGGGATCCCTGCCGGGATGTTCGGGCGCCTCCGCGTGGGGGAGAAATGCTCGATCCGTCTCTACGCCTTTCCGTACCTGCGCGTCCTTTCCCCGCTCTGGTACGCTCTCGCGCCCTCTCCGTTGGGGATCGTGGTCTTCCTGAAGGACGAGATGTCGGGATCGCTCGAGAGCCTGATGGCGGTGTCGGACTACACCCGCGGTGTCTCCGCCCGGGTCGTGCTGGCCGTCATGGGGAATTCCTTCGCGGATTTCGGCATCGGAGAGAACACCCTCCGTCTCTTCCGAAACCGGGTCGAGCGACTCGGCTGCGCGCTGAAAGTCCGCGCCATGGAGCAGGTCACCGCGGAGGAGATCCGCGACTCCCTCGCCGCGGTCATCCGGCAGTTCCTGGAGGGTGAGACCGCCTGAACGTGGGACCCATCGCCTGACCCGTCTGGTATACAATGTGAAATCATCGAACGACCAAGGAGAGACCGCAGAGATGGCACAGAAGATCGGATTCAGCCGTCGGGACCTGAAGGGGCCCGACGAATTCATTTCCACGTTCGGACGAACCGTCGCCTGGTGCAAAGAGAACCGCTCGAAAGTCGCCGCCGGGACGATCGGCGTCGTCGCCGTCGTCGCGCTGGTGCTCGGGACCCGGGCGTACCTGCAGTGGGAGGAGAACAAGTCCGCCCAGGACCTGTGGCCGACCCTGAACCGGGCGCAGGAGCTCCTGCAGGCCCCTTACGCGGCGGACCCTTCGCAACTGGCGACCGTCGAGCAGTTCCTCCAGGGGCACGTCAGCAGGCATCCGAACACGCGTGCGACCGTGTACTCCCTGTACTACCTCGGAAGCATCGCGTTTTTCCGCGGGAATCACGATCTCGCGATCACGCAGTTCCGGGCGGGAATCGCCACCGGAAAAGAGGCCGGGATCATGAGGTATCTCCTTCGGCAGGGGATCGCAAGTTCCCTCGATGCGAAGGGGGACTACGCCGCCGCGGCTGCCGCGTACCGCGACGCCGGGGCGGTCGCCGAGGCGGAGATGAAGACCCAATCACGGTTGGGCGAGGCACGCGTCCTTGGACTTGCCGGGAAAAAGACCGAGGCGGCGGCGCTCTACCGCCTGATCCTCAAGGAGACCCCGGAAACCCCCTTTCGGGACCTGGTCGAAATCCAACTGGCGCAGACAGAGTAACCTCCGGCCCGGGGGCATCGCGCGGATGAAGCTTCGGGTCTGTTTCCTCTGGCACATGCACCAACCGTATTACAAGGACCCGGAAACGGGATCCTACATCCTTCCGTGGGTCCGGCTTCACGCGATCAAAGATTACGCGGCGCTTCCGGTGATTTTCCGCGGACACCCGGGCGTACGACACACGGTCAACCTCGTTCCGTCGCTGCTCGTCCAGGTCCGGGATTACGTGGAAAACGGCGCGGAGGACGTCTTCCTCTCGCTATCCCGCAAGAACGCCCTCGATCTCACAACGGAGGAGAACGAGTTCCTCCTCCGGAACTTCTTCTCCGCCTACGCCCCCACGATGATTCTCCCGCAGCCGCGTTACGCCGAGCTCTTTCGCGGTCACGAAACGGCGCTTCGCTCCCTCTCGAGGAAAAATGGCGGATACGGCGCCTACGGGGCCTCGGAGTACACCGATCTGGCCACCCTGTTCAATCTGACCTGGTTCCATCCGCTGTTTCGGGAGGAGGACCCCGAACTCTCCCGCCTCTGGCGCAAGGGAAGCGGATTCACGGAGCGCGAGAAGCATTATGTGCTCGATCACCAGATCGAAGTGATGGGGCGGGTCATCGATGAGTACCGGAAGCTCTCGCGGGAAGACGGGGGCGAACTTTCCTCCTCCCCGATGTACCATCCGATCCTGCCGCTCCTCATCGACAACCGATCCGCGCTCGACGCCCTCCCGGGGGCTGCGCTTCCCGGTCTTCCATTTTCCTGGCCTGCGGACGCCCGAATCCAGTTGGAGCGGGGGAGGGGAGTCTTCCATGACCTCTTCGGGGCGGATCCCGCAGGGTTGTGGCCCTCGGAAGGTTCGATCAGCCCCGCAACCCTCGAGATGGCCTCCGGGACCGGTTTCCGGTGGACAGCGACGGACGAAATTCTCCTTGCGCGGGCGTTCGGAAAACCGGTGAAGAGGGATCCGGACGGAATACCCATCGAGCCGGACTGGTTTTATCGTCCTTACGCGGCGGTGACAAAGAGCGGATCGATCCCCGTATTCTTCCGGGACCACCACCTGTCCGACCTGATCGGCTTCGAATATTCGCGTTGGGATCCGCAGGATGCTGCTAACAATTTCATACATAATATCAAGTGTATATATGATCGTTTGTCATCCGGTAAATCAGGTAGTTCCGAAAACGAGTACGTCATCCCGGTCATCCTGGACGGCGAGAACGCCTGGGAATATTTCCACGATTCAGGCGTAACATTCCTGAACGTATTATTAAGCAAACTTGAACTGTTAAGACCGAATATCGAATTCATTACAATGTCTGATGCCCTCCAGGGGATCAAGGAGATCCAGGAACTTCCCTCCATTCCCACGGGATCCTGGATCGACGGGACCTTCAATATCTGGATCGGACATCCGGAAGACCACGCCGCATGGGAGATGCTCTCCCGGGCTCGCACCCTCATGGATTCGAAATCCAGGATCCATTCAAAGGCGGGAGAGGAAGACCCCCCCGACCTGAAAAAGGCGCTGGACTATCTCTTGGTCGCGGAAGGGTCCGACTGGTGTTGGTGGTACGGTGACGACCATTACACGCCCCACGGTCCCGAATTCGACCGCCTGTTTCGACACAATATAAAAGCCGCGTATAAGGCAATGGATGTTATCCCGCCGGATTCAATAGATATTCCAATTATAAAAACCGACAGGATCGTTCAGGAAAAGAATGTGATCCCCGCCCCAAGATCCTACATTCAACCCCGGATCGACGGCGTGATAACATCATATTTTGAATGGAATTCAGCGAGGAAGGTCGTTCCGGCCCCGGGATTCGGGACGATGCATCGTGCCGGTCATCTCATCCTGTCCTGTTTCTATTATGGGTTCAGTATCGATGAAATCTTTTTCCGCTTCGACCTGGATAAGTTGGCCGTTGAAAATGTCCATGAGATCGAACTTGAGATCCTGTTCCAGGAAAAGTCCGTCAAGTTCAGTTCCATCCTGGATCCGCAAAAAGGCCATTTCACCTTTTCCTTCGTGAAAATCGGGGAATCCGGGGCGCAAACGCTGTCCGTGCAAGACACGTCGAAGGATCCCGGGATCGTCCGCGCCGCCTTCGGAAAGGTCCTGGAGCTGGCGATTCCTTTCGAGTTGCTCGATTGCGGGCGCGATGAACGACTCGAATTCTTCGTTACGATCCAGATTTCAGGATCGTTCGGGGAGCGGTGGCCGATCTACGGAACGTTCTCCGCCGAACTTCCCGGAGCGGATTTCACCGAAAGGATGTGGCAGGCCTGAACATCGGCCACGACGGCAACAGTACGTCGGGTCATGTATATTCGGCGGGGGTACGCATGGGCGCGATCATATGTCCCGCATCCCGATCTATCAAGTTACCCGTTCCGGGTGTGGAATCTCTCTCTGGCGACCGCGCATCTTACGAGGAGAAGCTTTCGGTTTCCTGTAGAACGGGATCGTAGGGACCTTAACCTGTTGGAAGGAGGTCAAGTGATGCCAGCCAGAAGGCTTTTCATCTTTTTTGTGGTTGCAGTGTTTTCCCTGAGTCTTGCAAGCCTGGGTCTTTCAGGAGGAGTGGGAGAAGAAGTAAGGGGTACCGTCACCAAGATTGATGGCGGCAATGTAAGGATTGAGGATTTTTCGGGAGACGAAAGAACAATTGAGCCAAAAAACCCAGAGGCGTTAACGGATCTAAAACTCGGTGACCGTGTTTTGGTGAAAAAAGGCATATTGACAAAAGAGGGCGGTGCCGGACGATCCGCTCCTTCTTCTGGTCCCAAGTAGTATTGATTGTCTGAAGTCCGGAGGGGGAAGCCTAAGACCTTCACCCTCCGGGATTGCTTGGAACGAGTCTATTTTACTTTCGTGCAACTGCATTTTTCGGATGGCTTGCCGCAACCGGTGTATACCCCGTCCTTAGATCTCATTGCCACAAGTCTTGCAATGTCTGATAATATATGTTTTCCAATCATAGGCATGGGCGAGATGATATGTGGCATAATCGTGTCTGTCAAGTATGGCGCCAAGCATGGCTTAGGATAAGCGCAAAAACTTTTCAGGAGGTGCGTTATGGCCAAGATAGAGGGAAAATGCAGAGAGGTTTTCGATAAAGCGGAATGGGTCGCCATTGCAACCGCAGGAAAGGATGGTCCGCATCTTGTAGCGACATGGGGTGATTACATCAGGGTTCTTGGTACGAAAGATGACAAAATTCTCGTGCCTGTAGCCGGATATCAGATAACGGAGAAAAATCTTACAAATGACAACAGGATAGAAATATTGTGCGCTACACGGCAAGTTCACGGTGCTCACGGTCCCGGCAAGGGGTGCAGGATACGAGGAACAGGGCAGATGCAAACTTCCGGCGAATTCGCCGAAGCGGCAAAGAAAAAGTTCTCGTGGGCCAGAGGCGTTCTCATTATAAAAACTGAAGAGGTGGTCGAACAACTTTAATATAATTGAAAGAACAGGGAATGCGGCATGGGCGGGTAAAGATTTTAACCCGTTACGTTAGTCTGGTAATGTATATTCTCCGGGGGTTCGCATGCGCGCAATCCTAGGGGAAGTTATTCGATCTGTCAAGCCACCCGTCCGTCAAGTTGTTCGATTATCGACATAGTATTTCAGCTAATTTACCCGGTATTGAATCTGAAACTATATTTTTTTCTAGTTTATCAATGGTGGGATCATCAATTCCGCCTACGAGTGTGTCAAATTTCATTGTTTTGCAGTTGATAACCCAAAGTTCCTTTTTTGTTTCAATTTCAGGACTATCTACATTCACTAACTTAGAATCTTTATAGGTTATTGTTTTTGTCCATACTTTATATATTCCATTCTCTATTACTTTAATACTATCTTTATCCATGTATCCTTCGGTATAATATTTGTATATTTTTTCTTTATATGTGAATTTCATTGAACTAGAGTATATTTAAAGCCATTCCTCGCCGAAGGTAAGATTCGCTCCGGCAATTAAAAATATAGAGATTAACGCTGTAAAGATGTTTTTCATCTAGTTCTCCTTAATGTCATTACCAGTCAAGCTACCGTTTGCAGAAATCCTCATTTACTTCCTTTAGTCCATCGTTTGTTAGCAATAATCGCTTAGACGATTTTGCCCTCTTGAACATATCAACTATCTTATATGCGCCATTAATAAGATTAAGAATAATTACATTTTCATTGTCTTCAATAAATTCCTGAGAAATATATAACCAATGCGTCAACATAGGGGTTTCAATACGAAATTTGTGTGTATCATCAGCGGATTGATAATGAATTTTTTGACCCGGAAAACCCTTGCGGAGTTGAGCAAGTACCAGTTCAATTTTTTCGTTCATCACGGTTCCTTTCTAGGAAATAGGCTAAGTAGGTTTATCGCAATGGGGGCACGTAAGACCAACGGTGAGTAGTCTTTCTGCGACGGAGGAAATGGAGCGTTTCTCCTTCGTCGCCATTTCCCGGATCTCCTGCATGATCTCCGGGGGGAGGGTGAGCGCGATTCTTTCTTTTCGAGGTTGTCCTGACGGTGGCCGTGCCATGTGGGGATCGTACAATACGAGTCATTAAAATGTCCACTAAATTTTTCATGGCGATATCATTGAGGAAATATGGCTCATGGCGATGGATAGGTCGGTGCTCGGACCGGAGGTCCGAGGGGCGACCGCGATTTTTGCCCTTAGACTTGAAAGTCGGACGATATACGGAATGCCATATGTGCAAGGGATGGATTGTGAGGGAAAACTCCACACCCCCGAAAAGCAGGGCTACCGATAGGGGACCAGCTACCGAACGAAAGAGGACGGATCTTCGGAGGGGCACCCCTTACCCGACGCAGTTGTCTTTCTGGAGGATCTACGAAAGGGGAGACACTCGCACTCCGGAAGATACCCGATAAAGGCTCTGGATGGGCCTTGGGGGTTCTGTCGGGGGTTTTCAGGCTCCCTTTGAGGGGCGCAATACTCGCAAGGCGAGAATCTGCCTCTTGGGGGTTTTCGGGGGGGCGGAGTTTTTTCAGGTAGCGTGCAACCGTGGTTTTCGGAAACCCAAGGCCTTCGAAATGTCGTCCAACGATTTTCCACTGTCGCGTAATTTCTTTATTTTTTCCAGATTATCTTCTTTTTCGTACTGCATGGCACGGCGTATTTCCGCCTCAACCCGATCCAATGGAACCTGCTCACCGTTGGAAGCTCTGATTTCCTTCAACGTGCGCATTCGTTCAATGCGGGTGCCCGGCATGTTCCGGAACCGTTCCAGTTGCTCGGCGAATTCTTTTTTCAGGAGTGCCATTTTGTGAGGCGCTGTTTTTTGGTACAGGTCGAAACTCTTGGCGCTTCGCATCCGATAGTGGAATAAATCCACGAACTTATTGATTGAGCCGAAAAAGCGGATAAAGTCGCCTACAGTTTGATCATCGGTTTCAATTGTGGCTTGAATCTTACCGGAAACATTTCGGTATTTGATTACTCGGAACATGGCTCCAACCCTTTGGAAGGATTGGGCCGCATCCCATGATGAAGCCCCCGAGGTGTGGGGCGAGTGCGCGGAGCCGATCGGCTTTCGGCCGATCCCCTTGGAATATCCAAGGGAAAGTGTATCCAGTTAACGTCCGGTAATGTATATTATGTCAAATCAAGGCAAGACAAGAAAAATCATCGCTTCCGCGCGATCAGAAACTCCCACCCCATAAAAACCGGGTCCACCCTCTTCGCGAGAAGATCGCACAAGTCCCGGACTTTCGGGATTCGTTCGAGGTACGGGATCTTCGGGAAAAGCCCAGAGGATTGGGCGGGGATCGACAGGAAGTCGAACAGAAAATCCCCGCTGACCTCGAAACGGAAATCGACTCGCGTGGTCCGCGTCCCCGGCATCGATTCGAGGCACGAGACGAGTTCCCCGATCGGGACCGCGCCGTACTGGTATTTCTGGTCGGGGAACGCTTTCCGGATCGCGTCGTCCCCCCTTTCGTTGAACAGGCCCGCATAGTAGCTGATCGACAGCACCCCGCCCGGGACAAGGAGGTGGCTCGCCTGCTGCAGCGATTCGGCGAACCCGGGCAGGAGAAAAATTGAGGCCGTGTAGAAAATCGCGTCGAACGACTCATGGAAATACGTCGAAAGCTTTTCCGCGTCTCCCCGGATGAAATAGACCCCCGGCAAGGATTCGCATCGTTCCCTCGCCCGCAGGAGCATCCGTTCGCTGATGTCGATCGCGTAGATGTTCGGCGACCTCCCGGCCATGGCCTGATGGAGAGCAAGCGTGGAGATTCCCGTTCCGCACCCGACATCGAGAATTCTCTCCGGCCTCGACGGCTCGATCAGCTCGAGCTGCCGCCTCGTCAGCGTTTCGAAAAGATGGTGCCGTTCCTCGAAACGGTCGTATGCGTCGGCGCTCTGGTCGAAGTTTTTTTCGACCGCCGTCTTGAAGCGTTGATCGAATTCCCTCGCTACGCCCATCACCCGGGCGCCTTCACGACGACCCGATTCTTTCCCGACTTCTTGGCGATGTAGGAAGCCTCGTCGGCGAAAGACACCATCTGATCTTCGGAGACATCCCCTCGTTCCGAGCTGTAAATACCTATACTTACGGTCAGATGTACAGGATCGCTCGCGTTTGGGATGAAGTTGTGTTCGGCGACTTCCGACTTGATCCTCTCGGCGACCATCAGCGCGCCCCCAGGGGTCGATTCGGGAAGAATGATCGCGAACTCCTCTCCCCCATACCGCGCAATGATATCCGTGGTCCGGGCGCACTTCCGAAGAAGTTCGGCGATCTTCCGAAGAGCGAAGTCGCCGCCCGGATGGCCGAACCGGTCGTTGAACCGCTTGAAGTCGTCCACGTCGATCATCAGAAGCGACAGGGTGTGCCGGTACCTGTGGGCACGCTCGAGTTCCCTGCGCAACGACTGGTAGAATTCCCGATGATTATAAAGCCCTGTCAATCCGTCGGTTACCGCCATGATCTTCATGCTGTCGTAGAGGGACACCACTTCGAGCGCAAGCCCCGCTTCCGACGCGAGGTTCGAAATGGGGACGGCGTTTTCCCGGGTCACCACCTTCCCGTTCTCGGCGCTGCGGACGACCAAGAGGGCGGAGGACGGGAAAACTTCGCACCGGAGACAGGCGGTGATCGCTTCGCGATGGGTCTCCATGCTCCCGCCCCCGGTGAAGAATTCCGGCGGAATTTGCCTCAACCAGCACTTCAGGTTCTCGGAATAGTAACTGGGGCATGTCCGGTCCACGCAATTCTTCGCCTCCATGCAACGCTCCTTCAGGTTTCTCATCACCGGGAGGCAGAGAACGGGAGAGGAACCGAGGATCGACTCCTCCTCCGGAAGGTGAGGCAGCTCCCGGGGGGACGCGTGGAGCAGGTTCCCGGACCAGAACGTCCGCGCCAGAAGGGAGCCGGGATGCCACAGCGGGATCCGGAGCGGACTCCCCGAGACGGGATCGGTTTCTCCCTGAAACACGAGGTACCCGTCGGCGGAGACCTTCCCGATCACCGTCCCCGGGAAACCGTATCCCTCCGCGATCCCGCCGAGGAGGATCTCGAAGACTTCGTCGGCCTGGCGCGACTGGAGCATCTTCTTGGTGAGCCGGTGGTGCGACAGCAGATTCTTTTGGGATTCGGAGATCTCCCGGGTGCGGCGCTCGGTACTCTCCCGGATCGACCGCTTCTCCTCTTCCGCCTCGAGTCGACAACGCGACAGAAGGCTATTGACAGCCCCGGCGATATAGCCGGGGGCGGCCCGGGACGGAAGGATCTCGCCTTGCGCCGCGACGGTTTCCGCGACCGCCGCCAACGCCGCCTCCGAGGGCAGGATGAAGCGCTGGCGAAGGAAGACGAGGGTGGCCATGTTGAGGAGGAAGAAGGTGGCAAGGATGGCCTGCGGCAAGAACGGGAGACGCGAGCTCGCGTCCGGGATGAACGTCTGCAGGGACCACTCCCTGGAGAGCGCCCCGCCCATTAGCGGTGCCTCTCCCTCGAACCGGGATGCGGAATCGCGGCGAGCCGGGAACCCCCCGGTTGCGCCGAACAGGGTGTGGCGTTCCGGATCGACGATCCGGCAAAGGATTCCTCTCCGCTGGAGGTCCCCGAGGTATCCGTCGACGTCCGCGAGGGAAATCGCCCCGATGACGTAGCGTTGGTCCTTCTTCGATCCGCCGGTGACGAGGAACCCGAGCGGGAGAACGTGTCCGCGGTTCGGAATATTCCGGGGCGTCCCCATGAAGACGGGAAGCCATTCCCCCGTCCCGGATCGGATGCGCTGGAAGTTCCATTCGGCGGGCAGATCGCCGACGACGGTCAGCGCGTCGACGTCCCCGTTGAGCGGCGCGCCCTCCCCCACCCTCCTCCCCTGCTCCACCGCGGAGGAGAACCGGAGGATCTTTCCCCACAGGTAGGCGCTGAACTTCGAGGAGAGGAGCGTGCTTTCGGCCTCGACCTGGTCCTTCAAGAGGTCCGCCCGCAAGGCGCCGATGAGGCCGATTCCGCACACCAGGTTGACGAGGAGGATGGCGAGCAGGAAAAGATCGCCCGGGCGGGTACGCTTTCCCTCCGTTTTCATCATGAAGAATAGTTTACAGGAAACGGTGCGAAAGAAGGGAGCGGACGTGCGTCGGCAGGCGGAGAACCGCCTCCATCCCGTTGGCGAGCCACTCCCGGTAAAAACCGGGCAGGCCGGAAAATCCGCCATGGGACCCCGGCGCCGCCAGGATCGGCGTCCACAGCATCAGCAGGAGCAGCACGACGGCCAGGGAGAAGATCCTGCCGCTGCGACGAACGTCCGGTTGCCCGTCGATGAACCCTTCCGCGGAAAAGCAGAGGTGCATCGCGAACAGGAACGCCGCCGCGCCCAGATAGATCTTCCTTGCGTGGGGGGTTCCCCCCGCGACCAGCGTCACCGGAAGGAGCGCGACGACGTTGTAGAGCGGCACCGCGTAGGGGGCGAGGTCGATCGCCACGTTCGTCCTGTCGAACACGACCTTTCCGCCGGCCCGTGAAGTGATATGGAATCCGTGGACCTGCCGGAGGAAGAGTTTCGCCACGAAGAGGTGCGTGAACTCGTGCGCCCAGAGATACATCCGCTCGGGTTTCCGCAGCAGGAAATGAAGGCAGAGGTAGGCGAGCGCCCCGCCGAGAAGAATTAGGCCCTGGAGCGCCGTGAGACGGGCCGCCATCCGGCCCGACAGCAGATAAAGAAGAACTGCGTCTACGATCAGCAGAGGAATTCCGATCGCTGAATAGAGGAAGACTCTCATGCCGAACTCCCCGCGGGTCGTATAAGCTTATGGAATAAAACGATTATCTGTACTTTTCCTGGACAAGAAAAATCTATTTACATGAATATAACGTTATGTTATTTTCGGTCCAAGTGTTGTTCTGTCGCCATGGGGGGCCAATGATCTTCGAGGGAAAGCAGAGCATCCTCAAGACGCGCGATCTGGCGATCCTCCTCGATCTCAGTCCCGATGTCGTGAACGACATGGCGCGGCGCGGGCACGTGAAAGGGTTCAAGAGCGGAAACCAGTGGCGGTTCCGGCGGCGGGACGTTGAGCGATACATCGAACGGATGAAGAAGCTGGCGCCCCCGGGGTGACTCGAACACCCGGCCAAAGGTTTAGGAAACCTCTGCTCTGTCCACCTGAGCTACGGGGGCGCATCCCTTACCGCCTGCATTATTCCTCGAACTGAAGCAGCGAGAAAACCTTCTGCCCCTTCAGATGTTCGCGTCCCTGCAATGCGGTGAGCTCCGCGAGGAAGCAACATTCTACAACATCGGCCCCGAGCTTGTTCAGCAGCCCGATGACCGCGGAGACGGTCCCGCCCGTCGCCAGCACGTCGTCCGCCACGATAACCTTCATCCCGGGACGGATGGCGTCCTCGTGGATCTCGAGGCGGTCCTTCCCGTATTCGAGGTCGTAGGAGGCTGCTACCGTCTTGTACGGCAATTTGCCGGCCTTGCGTACGAGCAGGACGCCCGTGCCCAGCTTGTACGCCATCGCGGCTCCCATCACGAAGCCGCGCGCCTCGATCCCCACGACCGCCTCGATCCCCTTCGCGAAGTGGCGGTGCGCCATCAGGTCGATCGCCTGCTGGAAAGACGCCGGATCGGACAGGAGTGTCGTGATGTCCTTGAACTGGATCCCCTTCTTCGGGAAGTCGGGGATGTTGCGGATCCGCTTCTTCAACTCGCTGGTCGGCATATGCTCTCCCTCAACGACTCAGATACAAGATAGGGTCCACGGCCTCCCCGTCGACGCGCAGCTCGAAGTGAAGGTGATGGGTGGTGGCGTTTCCGCTCCGTCCGATCGTGCCGATCACGGCCCCGGCCGGCACGGTTTCGCCGGATTGTACACGAATCGTCGCCAGATGTCCGTACAGCGTCGTGATCCCTTCCCCATGGTCGAGGATGACGACGTTCCCGTACCCGCGCTTCCCGTTCCCCGTGTACTTCGCGAGGCCCGGCGAAGCGGCGCGGACCTCCGCCCCGGCCGGCGCAAGGATATCGATCCCCGCATGTCGGCCCCTGGACCGTTTTCCGAAGCCGGAGGAAATGGTCCCGGCGACGGGAGAAAGAAGCCGGATCCGGTCGAGCCGATCCCCCGGGATGCGGTACCTCGCGGCGGACCCGCACCCGGAAACCAGCACGGCGAACAGGAGGACGCCGATCCAGCGGCGGGCGATCAAATATGGAACCCGTACATCCCGACGAGGGGGACAAAGCGGCATCTGCCGAGAACCTCGGTTTCGGTACGCCCGGAACGTAGGGTGACGCGGGTCAGTTCCTGTTCGTAACGATCCCCCACCGGCAGGACGATGATGCCGCCCTCCGACAACTGGGAGACCCAGGGGCCGGGGACGGACGGCGACGCCGCGGCGGAGAGGATGCGGTCGAACGGCGCGTGTCCGGGAGACCCGAGCGAACCGTCTCCGACGACGAACGTCACGTTCCCGATGTCCATCGTCTCGAGGCGCCTCTGCGCGTCGGCGGAGAGAGACGGGAGACGCTCGATCGTCACCAGTTCGCGGCAGAGGCGCGCAAGGATCGCCGCCTGGTACCCCGAGCCGGTCCCGATCTCGAGGACCTTCTCCGTGCCCGAAAGCCGGAGCGCGGCCGTCATCTCGGCTACGATGTAGGGTTGGGAGATCGTCTGCCCCTCTCCGATGGGGAGAGGCTCGTCCGCGTAAGCGAGGTGATGAATCTCCTTCGGGATGAAGAGGTGCCGCGGCACCTCCTCCATTACCGATAGCACTCCCTCGTCGCGAATTCCCCGACGACGGATCTGTTCCTCCACCATGCGGCGGCGGAGGATGGTTCCCCTCACCAGGTCCATTTCCGCAGGGCCCGAAGGGCCGCGTAGTTCGTCAGGTCCAGGTGGATCGGAGTCACCGAGATGAACCCCTCTTCGATCGCCTCGAGGTCGGAGCCCGGGACATCCTCGCTGTTCAGGTGGTCGCCGCCGATCCAGTAATACTTCTTTCCCCTCGGATCGCGCTTCTCCACGATCAGGTCGCCGTAGACCCGCTTCCCCATCCGGGTGACCCGCACGCCCTTGATCTCCTCGCGCGTGGCGTTGGGCACGTTGACGTTCAGCAAGGTGTCGTCGGGTAGACCTCGCTTCAGTACTTTTCGCGCCACGTC
>CAAGKR010286888.1_pt1 | contig 16782 bp, 9 predicted proteins | sample 2556971 | NCBI WGS metagenome assembly CAAGKR01 (sample SAMEA5207829, study PRJEB30636) | soil metagenome | biome: forest; feature: boreal; material: soil | place: USA | collected 2011-09 | depth 1 m | reverse complement strand
GCTACTGCACCCGCCTACGAAAGCGATACGTCCACGAAGCGCTCACATACGATTGCAACCGCACGCCCACAATCCTCTCGAACGGCGCCGTTTCATCCGGCAGCGCGAACACCTCCGTCGTCTGTCCCATATAACCTCGCCCGATCAAAAAGTTCACGCTCACGTCCATTTTTCCTTGATGAAACGGTCGCAGCACAGCCCCGCGGACTTCCGTGTTGGCCACGCCCGTGAACCCGTCTCCCAACGGCTTTGCGCCGACGTACTCAAACTCTCCTCGTGCTTGTAAATGAAACGGCAACTGCTCCAGCGTCCCCAGCATGTCCACAATCAGCCGTGGCGCTTCTGGTGTCGGCGTACCGTCCGACAAGTCGCGAGCGTCCGCTTGCGAATACGATGCCTGCAACATTCCAAATCCAAAATAACGCCGCGCTGACAACGTTATAAAGCGCAACCTTCCCGGCCCCTCGTTTTCCTGCAGCCCCGTATCCGGATCGATTTTTGCCAGCGACGCTTCCGTCGTAACGTGGCCAAGCGTAACTCTAAATTCCGTCCCCTTAAGCGTCTTACTGGCCACCAGTTGATACGAGTGTGCCCGGCTCACCAGCGATCCCTGCGCCGACCCGGTTCCGATTCTCGGATCATCTATAAAAAACGCCTCCGCCGCGCTTAAAGAAACATCTGGCAACCAGGAATGTTCCTTTGGCGCGAAACTCACCGTGGCTTTCGGATTATTAAATCCCACCCACTGCTGCAGCGAATGCGCCGGCACCAGCAAATCCTGGTTGTTGAAGTCGACTTCATCACGCCGCCATCCGAGGTAGTAATGAAAATAACGTGCCAACGTACCTTCAACCGCCACGTACGGAGCCACATCTCCAATCGTTATATTGTTGGCCGAAACCTTCTCGAACGGACCGTACATCGCGAGATCCGTGGAATCATAATGATCTAAATCATCGCGCCTCGGCGCCTCCCGTTGGTAATCGACTCCCGCCAGCAGCGTCAGGGACTCGCCAACCTTATTCGTATACGTTGCGTTTTCTCCGGTTACCGTGCGGAACTCGCTTTGCCGAATCAGCCCGTCGCCAAAATTCGAAAACAACGCCAGGTTGTAAGTCCGAAAAAATCCCGACAGCAGTAATTGTCGATTGTTCGTCAGGCGCCATACATCATTTGCAGCAATCAGCGCGGTATGGGTCTGATCCTTTTGTCGCGGATCAATCGTGTCGTGCAAATTCGGCATGTTTATCGGAGTCAGTCCCGGGACATACGAGAATCCGTAATAACCAATCGCGAAAACCGTCAGCTCATGCTGCCCGAAACTAAACTCCCGGTAGGCATTGAATTTGTACTGCTGGCGGTGCTCCAGCCGGGCCAAAAATCCATTCCCGTACGAAGCCTGCAGTGTGATCCAAGATCGGGAATCCGCAGAGGGGCTCCAACCCGACATTACATCGATATCGCGGTAATCTCCGGTCAGCGTGACAAACGGATCTGTCTGCGCGCGTAGCCCGTACGTCGCCGCCAGATTCTGCGAGTGATTTCCCTCGAGCACATTAAAGGCGCCGCCATCCGTTCGCACGCTCTCGATCACAAACGGCGCCAGGATATTCGGGTCCGCATATCCATTTCCGTGTGCGTTCGCCGAAAGATTGTTGGGGAGCAAATAGCTCCCAACTTGAATGTACTGCGCGATCGGCTCGCCGTGATCTCCGGCCACCCCGGGCGCAAAATATTGTGGAGCCTTGATGCCTCCTGAAGCAGTCTCTATCGGTAAGCCCGGAATGGATACGGGCGCGCCCGGTCGCCCGGGATTCGCATCCAAAGTATCCTCCCGTAGCAGCACCCGCTGCGATGGATCAGGCGCAAGTATGGTCCCTTCCTGGACATCCGTCATTACCAGAACAGTTTGTTGTTTCTGCGCGATTTTTAATTGAATTTCGATGGGCCGGGGCTGCGTACTGCCAACAACAACAGCACTCGTCGCGGGTTCGAATCCCGCGACAGACACTTTAATCGTATATTCCCCTGCCGCGACGCCGCTGAAAGAAAACCCTCCCTGGTTGTCGGTGACAGTCTGCTGGTTCGTCTTGTCCTCCCTACCAGTTAGCCGGACTTCAGCGTGGAAGACGACATCGCCCTTCGGGTCGGTGACGCGCCCCTGAATCCCCAGCTCTTGAGCGCTGACGATATAAGCTGCGGTCAGACAAGCGGCGAATAAAAATAGAAGCAAACGCAATGTACCAACCGCACTTCTAAAAACGCGGCGCTCGTATACATATAGAAGACTCCGGGTGGCAATCAAGCGGGCATTCGCCCCAAACCCTTCGCTTTTGCGGTATCGACGCCTCCCGAAGCCCATATCGCATGATAAGCCCTCTCGGCGCGGAGCTCCCGCGAGGCGCCGCCTCCTACCTCTGTATCCATTTGATTACTCGTTAACTCCTTAGCCGGATGCTCTACTTATAACCCGGTACTAATACGGAACACTTCCGGTATACGCCCATGACACTGCCGTTCCACTACAGGACACTCTTCAGAACGGGTGTGCCAGCGGTGAACGTTTTCGCGTGGAGGTCTATCTATGCTCGCAGTCCAGTCTGATGCTCGTTTTATCCGTAATCACGAAGTCGTTTCTCGACAAATCGAAGGTGAACTCATTATCGTCCCCATTCGCCGTGGCGTCGGCGACCTTAACTCTCTTTATACCTTGAATTCCGTCGGCTTCCTGCTCTGGGAATACATGACCGAAGGCCACACCGTCCCGGAAATGGTTACCCGCGTCTGTGACGAGTTTGATGTGACCACCAGCCAAGCACAGACCGACATTCAGGAATTTCTGGATTCACTGTTGCAAGAAAAGCTCGTTCAGCCCGTTTCCTGAGCAGCGTTTGAGATTGAGAGCTAGATAATTGTTACAAACGGCCACCTACTCGGAGTTTACGACCACAGTTCACTCGCGGATGCGTGGCCGCCGCGCGCCCATGGAAGTCTCCATCGAGATGACTCACCGCTGCCCGCTCGAGTGCCAGCATTGCTACAACAATCTGCCGATGAGCGATGCCAACGCGCGTAAACAGGAACTTTCCTTCGAGGAGCACGTTCGTCTCCTCGACGAACTCGTCGATATGGGCTGCCTCTGGCTTCTCTACACCGGTGGAGAAATCTTCGCCCGCAAGGATTTTCTGGGCATCTATACCGAAGCGAAAAAACGCGGCTTCCTGATCACTCTGTTCACCAACGGCACCATGATCACGCCAAAAATCGCCGATCATCTTGCCGAATACCGCCCTTTCGCCATTGAAATCACCCTTTACGGCGCGACCCGTGAAACCTACGAAACTCTCACCCAGGTACCCGGCTCCTTCGACCGCTGCATGAAGGGAATTCGCCTGCTGCTTGATCGTGGCCTCCCTCTGAAATTGAAGACCGTTCCCACCTCCATCAATTTTCACGAAGTCGAGGATATGAAACGTTTTTCAGAGGATCTGGGCGTCGAATTCAAATTCGACGCACTCATCAATCCTCGCACCGATTGTTCCCAGAGTCCCTTGGCCGTGCGCCTCTCCCCCAAGCAGGTTGTCTCCCTCGATTTTCGCGACCCTGTTCGCAGGTCGGAGTATCGCAAGCGCGCCGAAGAGGAAATCGCCGTATCGGAGCAGTCCATGGGCCCCAAACGCTATTCCTGCGGCGGTGGACACAATGGCTGTGCCATTGACCCCAACGGCCTCATGACCATCTGCGTTATCTCTCATCAAGACGGTGCCAGTCTTCGCGAGGGCAGTTTCAAAGAAGGCTGGATGGGTAAATTAAACGAGATTCGCGAAACTCCTCGCGTTCGCCAGACGATTTGCTCTTCTTGCCGCCTTCACGCCCTTTGCAGTATGTGCCCGGCCAATGGCGAGCTGGAAAGCGGTGATGCCGAAACGCCGGTCGAGTTTCTCTGCCAGGTGGCCCATCTGCGCGCCTACGCCCTCGGCCTTGAGGTTCCCGCGCACGGTGATTGTCCCTGCTGCACCGGTGGCGCTCATCACCAACACCTGATGGAATCCGCACGCCATCTCCAGGCGGAACCATCTGCGTTTCAACCAGTTGTTCCGCAGCTGCCCGTTCTCCAGGCACGCGGTGGATGTGTTTCCGGTGGATGTTCCTCTTGTGTCGCCCATTAGAGGTTGAAGTGAGAAGGAGGCAAGGCTACTGATGACCGATCAAAAGCAAGACGGGCGAACAAGCAAGGCACCTTATCAGCCACCGCAAGTGGTCAACATAAGTTTGCGCCCAGAGGAAGCCGTTCTCGGTCATTGCAAAGTCACGGGCTCCGGCACGGGTTATGGCCTCGCTGGCTGCCATACCGTTATCTCCATGTGTAGATCACAGGGCTCATGACCTCGTCGATGCCCATAGAGACACAACTCGCTGCTCCGCTGGTTGACTCGAAACTTTCCGGTCTCCGGGCCACACGCGTTGCTCTGGAAATCGGCGGTATCTCCATGGGTCTCTGGTGCGAGCCTTCCATGGCCATCGCCCTCGACCAGGAACATCAACCTTTCCTGCTTCCGAATGCAACTGACCAGGTTTGCGGCATGGAACTCGACGTTTCTTGGGTCGATGAACTTTCCCTGCCTTCCAGCGCTCCTTCCTTTATTTCCGGTGGCTTGTGGTCCGCCTATACCAGTTCCACTGGCACAAAATTCTATTTCACTAGTTCCACCCTCGGCAGCCATCCTTATAAAGCCGCTTGGTTCGATCCTTCCTTTCAGCGCGGCCACATTGTTCTCCGCCGCCAATGCTTCGCCGCTGACGCCCCAGTTTATCCGCTCGAATATCCCATCGATGAACTCGCCATGATGCACCGCTTGTCCCGTGGCGGAGGCGCTGAACTGCACGCCCTGGGACTCGCCGATCGCGACGGCTCCGGTTATCTGTTCCTCGGCCACTCTGGCGCCGGCAAAAGCACCACCGCCCGCCTGTGGATGTCCGAACCGGGCGTAAAACTTCTCAGCGATGACCGCATCATTCTCCGCCAAAGGGATGGCAAATTCTGGATGTACGGAACGCCCTGGCATGGCGATGCAGGCGTCTCTTCTCCCCATTGCGCTCCCTTGTCCGCAATTTTTCTTCTCGAACAGGATCGCGTGAACCAGATTCTTCCTATGCCGACGGCCAAAGCCACCGCCGAGCTGTTCGCTCGCTGCTTCGTCCCTCATTACCTCAGCGATGGCATTCAATTTACCTTGAACTTTCTTGACGAGCTTACCCGCTCGATTCCCTGCTCAATTTTTCAGTTCGCCCCAACCGAAAGCGCAGTGGAGGCCATCCGTCATGCCCGCGCGTGAGCCTCAGATTCGCAGGGATTCCCGCGTCTTCGCCGAAATGTGTGCCACCTTGTTGCGCCTCGGCCATCATGTGCAGTTCCGCGCGCAGGGCCAAAGCATGCAGCCTAATTTGCACGATGGCGACTCCGTGCGCGTAGCTCCCGCCGGTATCGACGAACTCCGATGCGGCGATATAACCCTGGTGCAGAATGCCGACGGTTTGCGCGTTCATCGCGTCAACGATATTTCTCTCGGCACCAATCAATGCGTCACCCGCGGCGACACCGGCTTGGTTTCCGATCCCGCGCCAGCCCGCATCTTCGGCAAAGTAATCGCCTATTCGCGCGGGCCTCAACAGCAGCATCTGAATTCCTGGCAGCTTCGCGTTGTTCACCCGCTCATTTCCCTGGCGCGTCGCCTCTTCCTTGCCGGCCGTCACCGCTTGCAGCAACTTTTCCACTTCCAATTCGCAATACTCTTTTTATTTGCGGCGGCCTTTTTCTCCGGCACCGCCGCCTACGGCCAGGCCGATCTCTCCCTCACCCAAGTCGCCTCTCAAACGGTTGTCGCCCCTGGCACCAACATTACTTACACCGAGGTAGTCACCAATAACGGGCCAAACGCCGCAACCTCTCCCGTCCTTTATCAGGCCACTCCACCAGGTAGCGTGTTTACCAGCATTACTCCGCCAGCTGGCTGGACCTGCATGAATCCTGGCGCTGGCAATGCCGGCCAGGTCACTTGTACTTACACCGCCAATGGCGGCAGCTTTATCAACGGTTCGACCGGCACTTTCACCTACGTTGTATTGGGCAGCGCTTCCGCCTCGGCCGGCAGCACCGTCGTCAATTCCGCAAACGTGACTTCCCAAACCGCGGACGGCAAACCGCAAAATAACGCCACCGTCACAACGGTTCTGATCGAGAGTTCCACCGGCGCCGATATGTCTATCGGCATGACCGCCTCTCCCTCTCCCGTTTTCACCGCTGGCACACTTACCTACACCATTCAGGTACAGAACCTCGGCCTTCTCAGCGCCACGGCCGTTTCTGTTACGGATACTATTCCTGCCAATACCACTTTCGTCTCCGCCACGCCTGCTGGCTCCTGTACCCAAACCGCTGCCGTCGTTTGCAGCCTGGGTGCACTCGCAAACGGTGCTTCTGCCACCGTCACCATCACCGTAACCGGTCCGGCTACCGCGGCTACTATCTCAAACACTGCCACCGTTTCGACCACTGCTTCGGACCCTGTCAGTAGCAACAACAGCGCTACGGTCCTTACTGTTGCTCAACCCATTTCCTGCGCCACCCCCGGCCGCGACCTTGTCGGCACCGCCATCACCGGCACCGTAAATTCCTATTTCCCGCCGGCCGCTTCAACTACCCTCGCCGCCGGCAGCAACAGTCTTACTCTAGGCGCCTCCTCCGGTGCGGGTGTAGCCATCGCCATCGGCGATCTCCTTCTCATCATGCAGATGCAGGCTGCCACCATCAACTCCGCCAACACTGGCGCCTACGGCGATGGTGTCCCTGGCGACCCGGCCACCGGTTCACTCAGCCTCAACGGTTCCGGCCAGTACGAATTTGTTACGGCCACCAGCGCTGTCGGTACTGGCGGAGGCCCTCTTACTTTTACCGGCACTGGCGCGGGCGGCGGAGCGTTGAATACCTACACCGCTGCTCCCTACGGCACCAACGGCCAGCAAACTTTTCAAGTCATTCGCGTTCCTCAATACACCAACGCAACTGTAGGCGCGGCGCTTTCCGCATTGCGTTGGAATGGCTCCGTCGGCGGCGTCCTCGCCATCGACGTCGCCACTCAACTCAATCTCAATTCCAATACCGTCGACGTTTCGTCCCTCGGTTTCCGCGGCGGCGCTGGGCGCGACTTACAGGGTGCAGCCGGTACCTTAGCCACCGATTACGTCACTCTCTCTACCCTAGCCACAAACGGCTCCAAGGGTGAGGGCATCGCCGGTACTCCCCGCTACGTTACCAACGCTGCCATCACCAATCTGACCAACACCGGTGTCGAAGGCTATCCAAACGGCAGTTACGCTCGCGGCGCGCCTGGTAACGCAGGCGGCGGTGCTACGGACGCAAATCCAACCGCTAACAATGACAACACTGGCGGCGGGGGCGGCGGCAACGGTGGTAACGGTGGTTACGGCGGCTACGGCTGGAACTCCGTCGGTTTCGCCGGCGGACAATATGGTTCTGCCTTTCCGTTCTCCACCAATATGATTGCTATGGGCGGCGGCGGCGGCGCCGGCACATCCAACGACGGAACGGCCAGTCCCGCAAACGGTAATCCTGCCGGAATCAACAGCAGTGGCGCGGCTGGCGGCGGTATCGTCATTATCCGCGCCGGCTCTATCATCGGCACCGGGACGATCAACGCGAACGGCCAAACCGCTTTAAACGTTCTAAACGACGGCGGCGGTGGCGGCGGCGCAGCCGGTTCTATCATCGTCTTTGCAAATAGCGGCACTTTGGCGGGACTCACGGTAAATGCTGTCGGCGGCGGCGGCGGAGACACCTGGCCGGCCAATGCTCCGGGCACTTTCCCCGGCAATCGCCACGGCCCTGGTGGTGGTGGTGGTGGTGGCGCCGTTCTTCTGACTTCCGCGCCCGCGGCTATCTCCGTCGCGGGCGGAAACAACGGGTACACCAACACTTCGCAGGACGCTTATGGCTCGACTCCCGGCCTCGCCGGCTCTAGCACCGCGACTTTAACCAGCACTCAAAATCCCGGCACGCAGTCCGGCTCCTACTGCGGCGGCGCAGATCTTTCCGTCACCAATGTCGGCGCGCCCGCTGTCGTCGCTGCTGGCGGCATCATCACCTATTCGCAAAGCGCTATCAACAACAGCACCACCGATGCCGTCAACGCTGTCTTTAGCGAGACCACTCCCGCCAACACCACATTCACCTCCATTACCATACCGACAGGCTGGATGTGCCCAACGTTGCCCACCGTCGGCACCGCCGGGAACATCTCCTGCACTAATCCCGATTTTACTGGCTCCACTACTTCCAATTTCACCGTCACGGTAACCGTCGGCGCCGCCACTGTCGCTGGATCCCAGATCGTCGACGTCGACAACATCACCTCCGGCACCACCGACCCCAATCTCGCCAACAACTCCGCCACTGCTATCAACACCGTGGCCAGCGGCACTTCCGCCGATCTCGTGGTTACCAACACTGCCTCCGCACCGACCGTCACTGCGGGCACCACATTCACCATGACCGGCGTCGTTACCAATCAGGGCCCGGTCGGCGTTACCAACGCAAGTTTTACCGAAGCCATTCCTGCCAACACCACTTTCTTCTCGCTCGCTACTCCTTCGGGTTGGAATTGCGCTCCGCTGCCCGCTGTAGGTGCATCAACCGGCACCATCACTTGCGTCCTCAATCCTTTGACCACTTTCGTCTCCGGCGCTTCCTCCACTTTCCCGGTTGTTTTCACCGTTCCTGCCGCAACCCTGGCTGGCACCGTCATCAGTGCCACCGACAATATTGCCTCGCCCACGCCTGATTCAAATCCCACCAATAACACCGCCACCGCCACCACTGTCGTTGCCACCTCCGGTCAGGTCGATCTTGCTGTCGCCAGCTCTGCCACTCCCAGTCCCGTTGCCCAGGGAAACAACATCACCTACGTCCAGTCCGTCACCAACAACGGCCCTACCGCCGAAACCAACGCCACCTTTACCGACGCCATTCCCGCCAACACCACCCTCGTGTCGTTTACCGCGCCTCCCAATTGGACCTGCAACACCATCGCTGTCGGCGCCACCGGTACCTTCACTTGCACCTTGAATGCGACTCAGACCATCGCTGTCGGAGCATCCGTAAGCTTCCCATTAGTGGTCAAAGTGAATTCCAATGCCCCTACCGGCTCGCTCAACCCCATCGAAAACTCTCCTACCGTCTCCAGTACTGTCGGCGATCCAAACTCCGGCAATAACGTCGTTCACGTTTTCACCGTCGTCGCTACTCCCACGCAATCCGACGTCGGCATTGTTAAGACCGCCTCGCCGGAGCCGGTGAATCAGGGCACCAATCTCACCTACACACTTCAAGTCACCAACGGCGGTCCGGCGATCGCGAAGGGCGTTGTGGTTACCGATACTCTGCCGGGGCAAGTCAGCTATAGTTCCGTGTCCACTTCGCAGGGCGCTTGCAGTTACACTCTCGCGACCGTCACCGTCTCCTGCACCATCCCCACCCTCAGCGTCGGCGCGATCGCCGTCATCACCATCAACGTCACCGCCAATACCTTCAGCTCGGTCTCCCAATCCACCAACACCGCGTCCGTCACCTCCACCACCAGCGATCCGAATTCAGCGAATAATTCCTCGTCCGCCACCAGCACCATTCAATCCCCCACCGCTGTGGACATCGCCTCTTTCCGCGCTTTCTCCCAGCCCGGTGGCTCCGTCCTGCTCGAATGGCGCACCCACGAAGAATCCCGCAATCTCGGTTTTCACCTCTATCGTCAGCAAGGTTCCGCTCGCCAGCGCATCACCCCGTCTCTCGTGGCCGGCTCGGCTCTCCTGCTGCGCGGCTCCAAACCGCAGCACGCTGCAAAACTGTATCGTTGGCTCGATCCCCAGCCTATCGCCGGATCGGTCTATTGGGTCGAAGACGTCGATATCAACGGCACCCACACGCTTCACGGTCCCGCCATCGCGGAAGCTCTTTCCGGCGAGACCTCAACTGCCAGTGCTGCTCCGGTCCAGCCTTCGCCCTTGCTGCGAGAGTTACGCGCTTCTGGTTCGACCAACGCCCCTGCTTTCCGGCCAGTCCGTCCACGTCCCGCTCCGCCCGTATTACCTCCGGGCATTCCGCGGCTCAGCGTAGCTGATCACGACGCCGTAAAAATCGACGTGAATCAGGAAGGCTGGTATCACGTTTCACTCTCCGATCTCTTTGCCGCTGGCCTGGAGCCCGGCACCGATCCTCGTTCGCTTCATCTCTTCGCCGAAGGTATCGAACAACCGCTGCTGCTGACCACCGACGCCAACGCTCCTGCTTCTCCGGCCGCGATCGAGTTCTACGGCACCGGCATCGACACGCCTTACTCCGCAGACCGCATTTACTGGCTCATCCGCGAACAGCAACCCGGCAAACACATTATTCCGGTACCGTCTGCCGCTTCCGCCGGCGCTGCTCCATCCGGTTTTCAGTTCACCGTAATCCGCGAAGATCGCACCACCTATTTCGCCGCGCTCTTGAATGGCGAGAACAACGACAATTTCTTCGGCGCCGCTGTAACCTCCGATCCTGTCGATCAGGCTCTTCTTCTCACTCACGTTGACACCTCCTCCACCGCCCCGGCTACTCTCGATATTGCTCTGCAAGGCGCAACCGTTCCGCAGGAACATCGCGTTTCCGTGCAATTCAATGGCGCCACCGTCGGCCTCATGGATTTCCAGGACCAGACCCTCGCCACTCAATCTTTCTCCGTGGATTCTTCTCTATTGCAGGAAGGTACCAACACCGTTACCCTCACCGCGCTCGACGGCGACAACGACGTCAGCGCCGTGTATTCCATTCAGCTTCATTACGCCCATACCTATGCCGCGGATTCCGATTGGCTGTGCGCCACTGTCGCCGCTGGCGCGGAAATGCGCATCACCGGTTTTAGCAATCCACAAATTCGGCTCTTCGACATCACCGATCCGCTAAACACTACCGAGATCATCGGTAAGGTCTCCGCCGATTCCGGCCTCTATGACGTAAGCTTCGCGCTGGCAGGCAGCGGCGTTACTACTCACACGGTTGTTGCTCGAGCCGCTGATGCCATTTCTGCGCCGGTCTCGCTTGCTCACCACGTTCCGACCTTCCTCGAGGACCAACGCGCTGGCGCCGATGTTCTCATCATCTCTCATCCGGATTTTGTGGCTGATCTAGCGCCGCTCGTGCTTCATCGCGAGAAGCAGGGCCACCGCGTTTTACTGGTCACCACCGATCAGGTCTACGACTATTACAATTACGGCGAACACAGTCCCTTCCCCATTCGCAGTTTCCTCAACGATGCCGCCACTCGCTGGCAGCAGAAGCCGCAATCCGTGCTTCTCGTTGGCGACGCCTCCTTCGACCCGCGCGATTACCTCGGACTGGGCTCCTTCGATTTCTTGCCCACGCGCATGATCGAAACCGCGGCATTCAAGACCGCCTCCGATGATTGGTTCACCGACTTCCAATCGACCGGTTACCAGACCATTTCCACCGGACGCCTGCCCGTGCGCACTTCCGCCGATACCCAACTGCTTGTCTCCAAAATCATCAACTACGAACAGGGCACCTACGCTGGCCCCTGGAACGCGCAAGCGCTCCTCGTCGCAGACCAGAATGTAAACGCGGACTTTTCCGCCGCCGCCACTTCCGCCGCCGCAAACCTGCCGTCGTCCCTTGCAATTTCGAAAATTCTCGCGGATGGCCAGGACCCCAACACGGTCCGCACACAATTACTCGCCGCTCTCAACAATGGCGCGCTCCTCGTTAACTATGAGGGCCACGGCGCCGAACAGCAGTGGTCCTTCGTCGACCTATTCGATTCCGATGACGCCGCTGCTCTCACCAACGGCGGTCGCCTCCCCATCTACCTCCTGATGGATTGCCTCAACGGTCTCTTCCAGGACGTCTACGCGGAGAGTCTCGCCGAATCGCTCATTCTTTCCAAAAACGGTGGCGCCGTCGCCGTCTGGGCTTCTTCCGGTTTCACTGAGCAACCGCCGCAATCCTCCATGAATCAGGGCGTCCTCGCGGAATTTTCTGCACATCCCGAAGACCCGCTCGGCCTAATCATCTTGCGTGGCAAAGCGGGCACCACCGACAACGACGTGCGCCGCACCTGGATTTTGTTTGGCGATCCGGCCATGCACATTCACTTGTCTCCTACCACCGCTTCTGCAAATAGTTCGACTCCGCCCGCAGCCATACCAGGCGCGCCGGTGCCTACGCGCTTCGTTTCGGGGTCGTCTTCAAATCCTAAAGCCGCCTGTGGTTCTGGACCTGTCTGTTCGGAAAGGAAATCACCGCAATGAATATCGCTACTAGATCGCTTCTAACGGCAGCCTTTTTCGCTGCCATCGCCTGCGCGATTCTTGCCACTCCGCAAAATCAAAACCCCGCGCTCGGCCTCGCCGCCAAAGCGCAGAACGCGCAAGTCGGCAACGCCGCCATCACCGATGGTGCAACCATCTACTCGGGTGATTATCTGTCCACCGGGCAGAATGGCTCTTTGCTCATTCGCATCGGCGCGCTTTCTCTTGAGCTGCAGGCTTTCTCTTCCATGCATATCTACAGCGCGCCTTACGGCGCTATCGCTGAACTCGACAGCGGCTCGATCGTCTACACCACGCCCGGCACCCTTCAAAACGTCGTCATCGTTGCCGACGACGTGCGCGTGACCCCGACGATCTCGACGGCGGATATGGGCCGTGTCACCCTCAACGATCCTTGCAACATGACCGTCTATAGTCAGCGCGGCGAAGCCAACGTGCAAGTCGGCTCTGATTCGCATTTTGTTGAGGAAGGAAAAGCGTACCGCGTCCGTGCGGAAAACGAGATCAGCTACCGTAAGTATCTTTCACCAGACGCCACCGATTATCACGACTATCACGAACACAAACCCTGCGCTCCGATGGAAATGGCCCATGGCCATGCCCCCGTTGCCGCCGGCCAGAATCGCTTTCTCCTGGTCAGCGCCATAGGCACCGGCGTCATCACCGTCTTCGGAATCTACAAAGCCTTCGAAAGCCCCGACCGCCCATAACGCAACAATCGCCGAATGTGGTGGCCGGGCTTTAGCCCGGCATTACCGAGCGCTCTCTTGCCTTTGCAGGAGCCCCCTTTTTATCCTAAGCTGCTAAGCGCCGAGGCGGACCACCAACTCAACCCTTCTCAAAAATAAAGCCAAGCCGCGAATCCCATTTCCTAAATGTCGCGCTCGCTTTCATGCGAGCTCTTCGGTTTTCGACGCCTTCTGATATCCGGTGACTGATCGCTGATATCCGTGAACACGAACCGGCCGGCCAATTCAGCCGCTTTGCTATTCTCCTACTACGGTCGATTCCTCTGCGAGTCGCTGCGCCTCTGCGGTATCTCTTACTTTCCCCCTACCCATGCCCTCCCGAAATCTCCCTTACAATCGACCCCACAAAACTCTTCGCATCCCCGAACAACATCAACGTCTTATCCATGTAATACAACGGATTATCAATCCCCGCGAATCCCGCCGCCATCCCCCGCTTGATCACCATCACCGTGTGCGCCTTGTCCACGTCCAGAATCGGCATCCCATAAATCGGACTGCTCGCATCTTCCCGCGCCGCCGGATTCGTCACATCGTTCGCACCGATAATCAACGCCACATCCGTCTGCGGCAACTCTCCATTGATATCGTCCATCTCCTGCAATTTGTCGTAAGGAATATCCGCTTCCGCCAGCAGTACATTCATGTGCCCCGGCATGCGTCCCGCCACCGGATGAATCCCGAATCGCACATCCACCCCACGCTTCGTCAGCACATCATAAAGTTCCCGCACTTTATGTTGCGCCTGCGACACCGCCATTCCATATCCCGGAACAATCACTACCCGGCTCGCCGCCGATAAGATTCCCGCCGCTTCCTCTGGCGAAGCGCTCCGCACCGGCCTCGTTTCCTTCGCACCGCTAACCACCGCCGTTTCCTGTCCGAACGCCCCGAACAGCACATTCGTAAACGATCGGTTCATCGCCTTCGACATGTTCACCGAAAGAATAAATCCCGATGCGCCATCTAGCGCCCCGGCAATGATTAGCAGTTTGCTGCCCAGCACGAACCCCATCGCCGCCGCCGATAATCCCGCATACGAATTCAGCAGCGAGATCACCGTCGGCATATCCGCCCCGCCAATCGGAATAATCATCATCACGCCAAAAAGCAAGGGAATGACGATCATCAACGGAAACAGGTATATTTTTTCCGGACGCATCATCAGCATCACCGCAATTCCCACCGCGACCGCCAGGACGCCCAAATTCACAATGTTTTGGCCCTTGTAGATAATCGGCCGCTGCGGCAGTATCTCTTGCAATTTGCCCGCTGCCATTAAGCTGCCCGTAAACGTCAGCGCCCCCAGAATTACTTCCAGCGACAGCACGCCCATCAGAAATCGCGGAACATTCGGCGCTCGCAAATAAAACTCTGCCGCCCCCACCAGCGTCACGCACAGTGCGCCGAATGCATGGCTGAGCGCCGTCCGTTGTGGCACCGCTGTCATCGCCACTTTTCCAAGTGGCACGCCGATGATCGTTCCCAGCACCAACCCGATCGCCACCCAGCGGTACGTCAGTCCGTGGTGCAGCAGCGTTCCCACAATCGCCAGCAGCATCCCCACTTCGCCGGCCCACACTCCGCGCCTCGCCGTTGCCGGTGAACTCAGCCACTTCAGCGCCAGAATAAACAGCGCCGTCGCGATTAGGTAAGTTGCTTCGATTAGGTATTCATTTCCGAGGATGGACATGGTCGTGGACGTCAAGATTTCCTCGGTCCGCTGGCTTTAAACATCTTCAGCATCCGGTCCGTAATCAGAAAGCCGCCCACAATATTGCTCGTCGCCGCCACAATCGCAATCGTTCCCAGTATCGTCGCCAGTCTGCTTTTTCCTTCGCCCGCTAGAATAATCGCCCCCACCACCGCAATCGCGTCCAACGCGTTCGTCAACGACATCAGCGGAGTGTGCAGCAGCGGCGAAACCCGCCGGATCACCTCAAACCCGATAAACGCCGCCAACATGAATACGTATAAGCCCGTGAGAAAATCCATTTTCATCAAGCCGTTCCTCCGGCAGGAGTAGTTTGCAGTGCAGGCAACGAGAAAAACTCTCTTACCCGCGGATTCACGATTTCGCCGTCATGCGTCAACAGGGTGTCCCGGATGATTTCATCTTTCAGGTTCAGTTGCATCTTTCCTTCCTTCACCAGGTTTAGCAAAAACGTGCTTATGTTCCTCGCGTACATCTGGCTTGCATGATACGGCACCGTCGCTGCCAGATTATATTCGCCGATGATCGTCACGCCATGAATCACGTACGTCTCATCCGTCTTGGTCAGCTCGCAATTTCCTCCGCGCTCCGCTGCCAGGTCCACAATCACGGAACCCGGCGCCATCCGTTCCACCATATCTTTGGTAATCAGGATCGGCGATTTCTTCCCCGGAATCACCGCCGCGGTAATCACAATGTCGCTCTCACCCACCACCCGGCCCAGTAATTCCCGTTGCTTCTTATAAAATGTTTCGTCCTGCGCTTTGGCATATCCGCCCGCATCTTGCGCGTCCGTCGCTTCAATGGGCAGTTCCACAAAACGTCCGCCCAGGCTCTGCACCTGCTCCTTCGCCGCTGGCCTCATGTCATAAGCGGAAGCTACCGCGCCCAGTCGCTTCGCCGTCGCAATCGCCTGCAACCCCGCCACGCCCGCGCCGATAATCAGCGCCTTCGCCGGAGCGATGGTTCCCGCCGCTGTCGTCAACATCGGAAACATTCGCGGCAAAGTATTCGCCGCCAGCACCACCGCCTTGTATCCGCAGATCGTCGCCATCGCCGACAGTGCGTCCATGCTCTGCGCCCGCGTGATCCGCGGCATAAGCTCCACCGAAAACGAAGTTACTCCGCGGTCCGCAATGTCCTGAATCGTATCCACCACTCCCAGCGGCCGCAAAAACGCAATCAGCACCTGCCCCTTACGATACAGCAGCACATCCGCGCTGCCGGTTCTGTCATTTGCTCCATGCGCCAGGAATTGCACCACGATATCCGCGGTCTGAAATACTTCCTCGCGGCTGTTGGCGAGCTTCGCGCCTTTCGCCATATAATCCGCGTCCGGGTACCCCGCCTGCACTCCCGCCCCGGCCTCCACCAGCACTTCCATTCCGCCCTTCGCCAAATTCGGAATCACCGCCGGAACCAGTGCCACCCGCCGCTCCCCCGGATAATTCTCCTTCGCCACCCCAACGATCATTCCCAATCCTCCCCGCGCAATCTAACACAAGCCCGTCTTACTTCCTAAATGTAGCCGTCGGGCTCTTTAGCCCGGCCCCTGTAGCGCAACCTCTTCCTCTTAAATGTAGCGCTGGCTTCGCGCCAGCTCTTCTCTTTCTTCCTCAGTGCCCTCCGTGTTCGAATTCCCCGTTCACTTCATCCCCATATAAACTTCCCGCGCCTTCCGCAACCTCCCCATCACCAACTCCTTCTCCTCCGCCGAATTCCAATCCGGATATTCCCCCGTAATCTCCATCGTCCTTCCAATCCAAGCCGCAAAATATTCCGCATCTTCTCGCGAATACGCCCGCTTCAATCCCACCGTCACATACACCGGGCTGGTCGTCGCATATATATACTGATCCATTACTGGATACTCCGCCTTATCGCTCCAGGCCCGCAGCAAACACCATCCGCTCTCGCGGATCG
>CAAGKR010375513.1_pt1 | contig 16783 bp, 14 predicted proteins | sample 2556971 | NCBI WGS metagenome assembly CAAGKR01 (sample SAMEA5207829, study PRJEB30636) | soil metagenome | biome: forest; feature: boreal; material: soil | place: USA | collected 2011-09 | depth 1 m | reverse complement strand
CTTCGCCCGTAAATGTCTTTGAGACCTTCGGTTTGTCTTTCAAAACCATTTCCTTGCCTTCAACGTTGATATCCGAAAACTTGCCGTTGCTGGCTGCGGGAATTTGTTCGGAAGGAAATACCAGGACACCGTCTTTCATCGCGAGCCCCAAGTGTGAATACTTACCGGCTTCGATGTCGGACTGCCGAATTTTCTTAACGCACGCAACGGCGAAGTCATCGTCCTCAACGTTCTTCACTTTCGCCAGAATCGCTCCTGGCACCTTGCGGAAGTTCGCCTTCCACGGTTTCTTGTTCAACTGTTTCTTTTGCATAATTCTTCAAGTCTCCTAAATTTGAGAAAAATAAAAACCGGTACCGGAAACGACGACAGCGTTTCCAACCGGTTTCCAATAGCCCGCGCGTCAGCGCGAGCGCCTATGTGAACGACTCTAGTGTCGTGCCAATCGGCTTCCCCAAATCGGTATCTTGAAATCTAGAACCACCATGGTGTACTCTAAGACTGAAGATAAAACCGGGCTATACCGATAGCCTAAAGCTGGGTAGGGAGCGTCGAATCCGCTAAGATATTAACGCTTCCTGCCCCTCACGTATTTACCATCAAAAAAACCACCAGCATTCTACTCGCCGAGCGCCTCAGGCGCAAGGACACGGTAGGATGTTTAACTCCTTCCATTATAACACAATAAGCCGATTTTGCCAGCACGTTTTTAGGAGTTGGTTTCGCTGAAAACGCCCGATCGCGCGCGCAAAAAGCGATCAAAACTTCGCGTTTAAAGGCCCTACAAGGCGTTTTCTTTTTCCGGAGCCGTGATAAGTGTGGGCGGATAAGCATCATACGCGCGGTTTTCAGCCCCGAGTTTCCGGCCCAAAACGCTGCCGTGTGCGTTTTTCTTAAGCAATATGCGGAAATCCCCCATCGAAACGGCTCGAAAAGGCATCTGATTTTGTCGGGGAAATCAGCGAATGTGGGCTCATCGGAAACTTTTTAGGGCGATTTTGAGGCAAGTTTGTCGAAGCGCCGTCGATCGCGGTTCATTCGACTATGGTTGTGCGTCCATCCCTGCTTGGGAGGGGGCGACGGCCGGGTCCGCTGGCGGTGTTTCAGGCTGAGATCCGGGCGGTGCCACCGGCGCAGAGTCAACTGCGCCGCTCTGCTGAACCATCTTCAGGAATTGCTCTGGCGTGACGCACACGGTCCCGACACATAATTCGTCGGTGTGAATTTCTTTGGCTTGAATGCTGCCGTTAACAATCAGCTTCGCGCCGACGTAAAGCGTGTCAGTTACGACGAGATTGCCGAAGGCTGAGGCGGCGGTCATGTTCAGGTCGATGAGGTCTTGCGGGGGATTGTTCTGCAAGATCGTCGCAACTGTCGGCACGTAGTATGTCGGATTCACGAAGACCAAAATGTTACTGTCTCCGCTCAATGAAGCCTCTAACGCTTTGCCGATGACAACGCCAGGTGTGGTCGCTTTCATTGCGTAACCTGGTTTCGTGGCAGAAGCGGTCAGATAATCTCCAACCTCAATCGCCCCATTCTCGGTCGATACCTTAACCGGTACACGTCCGACCAGCGCGACGGGTCGAGAGTTTGCAGGCTGTTGCGCGAGATCCGTGAAGGATGAAACTACTCCGACAAGTCGAGGGTCGTAGGGCTTCGTTGCGCGTTCGATTAGAAATTTGTTGTATGGACCATCACCAGCTGGGTTTGGAGTGGTAGAGACGGAAACTACTTCGGCGCTGGTCAGCGTAGAGTCAGCAGTGGGCATATCTTCGGCATAGTCAGCTGCTGCGATCTGCGTCACCGTGCCCGAAGATCCGCGCCACTTCAAAGCGCCGCTTGATGCATAGAGCACGCCGCCACCAGTTGGGTTAGTAGTCGGGTCAGTGGTGGCATTGGTAATGCCAATCACGCCAACGCCTGAGCCGAATTGGGAGGTCGTGTTGATGCCGAGGTTGCCGCTCAACAGGAAACTACCATCTGTTTTCAAAGTGCTTGCAGCAGACCTATACAAATTTGTGTCGCGGCTTAAACCAAACGCAATGCCGGCCGAGGCAGTAGTATTGTCAGCATTGCTAGACAACCATAGCGTCTGCGCCGGTGACGCTTCAATTGCCACGCCATACTTATTAGTGCCGGCCCCTTGAGCCCGGACAACGATGCCGTACGAGTTGGTAATAGTGGAACTGGGGCCTTGGCTATTTGTTACAACTTGCAGGGCTATCGCGTCTGTAACAGTAAATGCGCCCGAGGTTGTCTTTGCGCCGACGCGAATACCACTCACTGACGAGGTGGCGGTTGTCGGCGCAGAGGGAAAAATATTGAGGCCGTTAACATCAGTGCCGGTAAGATTAGTGTTTGTTCCTTGAATTCGCAACACGGAAGCGGTGTCAACAGCGCTGATCAAACCAACCCGCCCCGCAGAATCAATAGCAACAAGATTAGCCCCGGTGGAATCCTGCCATTCCTGTAAGTCAGCTGACTGAGAAGTAAATCCTTGGATAACCAAACCTTTGTTAGTTGCCGCTGTGGTGCTGATTTGGGCCGTGGCTAAATTGTCTACCGTGTTATAGGGGTTGAGCAGAAATTTGTTGTTCGTGCCGAAGGTGCTGGTGCCGATGCCGACGTTGCCGGAAGGGTCAATGCGCAGACGTTCAATGCTCACAGTTGACCCGATCGGCGTGGTCGAGAAATCTAAATACTGCCCTTGAGCGGTGTCAGTCCACACCTCACCCGCCCGAATGTCCAAAGCGCTTTTCGTTCCAGAAAAACTGGTGGCGCCATAACCGCCAAAGCGGAGCTGTCCCATAAAATCGTTGTTATTGATGGCCGTCGGAGAACCTTGGATACCGTTGCCGCGCTGAAAAGTGAGGGATGCCGTGCCTCCATAGCGTTCAACCAGAACACCAGTAACACTCGTACTAAGCACGTCTAAGATAGCGGTTGGCTGGGTGGTGCCGATGCCGACGTTGCCGTTAGACAAATTAGCAAACAGCGCGTTGCCGATATTCAAGCTGTTGCTAGTGGTGACACTGATACTTCTCCCGATTGCAATCGAGTTAATCCCCGATGCTACCGTGTTCGCGCCTATGGCAACAGATGCTCCGCCGCTCGCTCCTGCGTTAGCGTTCGCGCCGATTATTACGTTTTGGCTGCTTACGCTGTTAGACGCGGCATTATAGCCGATGATGACATTCCAGAAGTCATTCGCGCGGCCGAAGGTGGAGGCACCACGGCCGATCACCACGTTTTGGCCGCCGCACCCGACGCAGCCGCCGCTTTGATTCTGCACAGTACCGCCGATGTTAACGTTATCAATTTGCTCATTATACCCGGTCAAACCGTACCCCGCATTGCCTATGATAATGTTGCTGCTGTTGGAACCTTGGGATAGAGACAGAGTGCCTCGAATATCAACGGCTCTCGTAGGACTTGTCGTGCCGATTCCTAAGCGGTTGTTCGTATCATCCCAAAAGAGATTGGCGTTGTCCTGGGCCAGTCCGCTGGCTCCTTGAAACACTACTGACCCAGCCGTGAAGCCGGGATTAATACTGCCGGAAACACTACCAGTGATGACGCCATTAACAATGAGGTCGTGAAGCACCGTCGCATTGCCGGTCGTAAAATGGTCGGAAGATAAATCTGTAGCGCTAAACAAGGTGGCTCCGTTGAAGTTTGCGGCGGGGTTAGGCTGCACAGCACCCCCAGGAATGAACACCGAAGGAATGGGGCCAGGAGTCGAAGGCTGAATACTTTGCACTGGCTGACCAGTTGCCATGGCTCCGTTTTCTCCCTTGTCGCCTTGGGGTCCTCTGAAACTTGCTTGGATGCTGGGATCAGAAAGGTAACTAGCAATGAGAGATTTAATGTAGTTGTCGTCAACAGTAACAGTGGTGTGAATAATGAATGGTAGGAAGGGGCTTTGCGTTGATTGGGTGGTGGATTGGCCCAAGACGTTACCTGGAGTTGCCGCAACAGTACTCGAAGGTAAGCCTCGCGGATAAATCGGTGTTGCAAGCGCGTGATGGTGGGATGGTGTGTATGCCAAGACGGTAGTGTCTGAAAAATCATTCGTGATGTATTGATCAAGCAGACCTATGTTGTCTACAAAGGCAGTTTGCACAGAGCCAAGCTTGTGGTTGATCTCGCTATTGACATACGGATCGGTGGACCATAGCGACAACACGACTAAACTAACGGCGACGACGCCGGTACCTGTTGCGACCAGGAGGTTGAGTAGTACGCGCTTCATCTCACCCTCCGCTCCGCCCGCTCGATTTTCTCGAGGAGCTTTCTATGACGGTTGCCTTGAACGTTCAAAAGCTCCGCTATTGACTCACGAGTCGTGACCCAGTTGCGGGCGATCTTCACTGCCGTTAACTTGCCCTGGCGCGCGAGCAAACTTAAATACTCTGCGGTATAAGGCGTGAGCTTTGCGGCTTCGGCAATGGACAACACTGTCCCTGAAGCAAGAAACGATTGTTTCTGTTCCCCAGACATATATTGGATTTTTAGTTTTTGTTTTGGTTTCGAACGAATTCGGGATAGGCAGAAGGCTTTTGGCTATCCCTGAATAGCTGTTTTATCAGTATGCCTAAAGTATAGCAGATAAAGGGTTTGCTGTCAAACAGGCTATCGCCCTACGCACTTGTAAGGTTTTGAAGGTTTGAGAGGGGGGAGTGGTCGCACTTTAATTGGAAGGTGATATGTCAATATTGAAACTTACGAGCATTACCGAGCCCTCAAGAGCGGATGCTCCAGCGAGTATCTATTCAAAATGCCACTTGAGTGCGTTTTCATAGTGAGGGGATTGTGGGGCGAGAATGCTGAAATGCTTTAGAGCGTCGGATTTATTCTCAAGCTGTATGTACGACAGCACGAGACAATAGCGAGCGTCCATATCGTCGGGATTAAGGACGAGCGCTTGCTCCAGGGCAGGAATTGCTTTAGAGGGATTGCCAGAAAGTACTTGAGAGCACCCGAGCATACTTATTACCTGGGCATCGGGTTCATCGCCGAGAATACTCGCCTGTTCTAGATGATAAGCTGCTTTCCAGTGCTGCCGCGTATCATGAGCCATTATTCCAAGGTTTCTATGCGCGACAGCAAAGCTCGGATCGTGCCTGATTGCGTCTTCTAGATAACTCATGGACGGGCCGACTTCACCCCTTAGGCGGTGCTGCCGCGCCTCCTCAAAACAAGCGAGGGCCTGTGCATTATCACTCAGTTTCAGGATCATAGAATTTGGATCATGATTTTATCACGTGTGGCAAGCTAGGTCCGGTGGTGTTGTTGAACCATCCGTTGATGGTGCAGGCGTTGAAGTGACTGGACCCGCGGCTTTTTGATTGCGTTACATCCATGGTTGCTAATCCCAAATAGAGATATCAAGTTGGAGGCGAGCATCTTCCTCGGTGTGGTTGCAAACAACAACCGTATATTTTCCGTCTTTGGGTGAAGTGTATGACGTACTCAGTTCATATTGAGCGTCGTGATATTCAAGGAATGTCACCCGCTCATCGTCTTCGCATACACACCATAGATCATAATTCCGGGTGGTCATTATCATCACATCTAAAGGCTCGTCGCTCTCGGTCCAAATCTTTATCTCGTCATCTCTATCCAAGTTATAGTGACGATCTATATGTGACTCTGCCGGCAAAATAGTATCTGTGTAGTAGCTATCTGCCGGCTCATCTGTTTCGTCTTCATCATCGTCACCTCCATTGCTCGCTTCCTGGTTATGAAACTCGGCGCATTGTTCTTCCCAATTGTTTTTGAAGAAGCCTACTTCTCGCGCAGAGTACTTTTTGCCAAATCCTTGATCGCTAGTAACTAAGCTGTGACAGTCCACACAAACCACACCTAAGTTTTCCAATTCGTTATTTGAAGGTGTTTCATCTATGTGATGAATTTGGACATGTTTTCGTGGTTCGTGGCAGATACAACACGTATGCCTATTTTGAAACATCAATTGCGCGGCAATGTCTGGATTGATGTTTGGTCGAGGTTTCAAAATGAACTTCCTCCTAAAACTGAGTACTCAACGATAGTACCAGCATGGGTAGCAAAGCCCCTCCTGATACAGGCCGGACTTCCCACAACGTCGGCACGATGCTGCGCCGCTCCTGATCCGGAGCATCAAGACACGTCTAAGAGGCACGCCGCTTGTCCCGATACAAAGATTCTTGCATGAACTAACTGCTAGGTGTATAAGCCTCCTGTTCTCTCACCTTTCCTCTGGAGGCTCACGCCGTGAAACGAACTCTGACAATCACTCTTCTTCTCTTTGTCTTAGCTCTTAGCTCATTCAGTTCCATTAGCGATGCGCAACGGCGTAGGGGACGGGGAGGGCGAGCCGTTCCCCAGGCAACAGGGAAAGTCGCCATACCCTGTCCGACAACCTTAAACGACATAACGAACTGCCCGGATACAGGATGCGGCCCGTCTCTTGATCCAAACCTGAACAGACGAAAGAACATTCGGTCTGATGATCAAGTGCCCGTGACCATGACTATCCAAGACTTGAAAGACCTGCCCGATCCGGTGGCGGATTTCAATATAGGTGATACTCGTGAGAAATTAACCGCGTTAGGTGAAGGTAAGAAAATCACCGTAATGGCCAAGGCGTTGGTTGCCCGAAAAGGCGGAGGCGAATCCTGCAACTGCAAACTCCTGTCGGTAGCGGATACCGATAATCATATCGTATTGGTAGACCCGTCATTGAGAAGGCCAACGCTGGCGGCAAACGAGCCTGATTCTGAAACCGCAGAGTTTACTCCACGTGTACGACTTGATCATCCGAACCTAGGACGACCCCGACTGCAACCCTTAATTACCGCCGCCGGTGGCGCTCTGCTAGTGCGTGTGACAGGTCTCCTGATGTTTGATTCAGAGCATTCCCTTGGTGGACTCCATCTAAAGCGACATAACAACTGGGAGATTCATCCAGTAATGGGAATGGAGTATTGCCCAAAGGGTAAGACATGCACCGCAGGTAGTGACGCCAATTGGAAGAATTTGGAGCAGTAGCGATAAAAGAATTCTTGTATCAATTCGTTTGGCGCGGTTAGAACCTCAGCGTTGCTAGTACATCTCGCTTTCGATATAAACGCTGGCGCGACCGACGTGAGAACGTTTGTTCGCGCCCAGACGGGGCGTTGCCGATCATGAGGCGGTAACGCCCTTTCCCTAAAATAAAAACCGAGAGCCCGCCTTAGGAAGCGGGCTCTCAAGGTTGGGCAGAGACATTCAGCCTCTTGCGGTTACTGTCCTCACCCCAGCAACCAGGACCCTAATGGCGCAAGATTTTAGTCATATTGATGACTCCGTCAAGCCTGAAGCAGCAGGAGTGACGTTATGATTTATGCCGAAAAATTTGCATCGTAGAAAGAAAGATTTATTGCCAAGAAAAAAGCCAGTGAGTGTTTGTACACTACTGGCTTATTGAAATTACTTGACCTTCACGAGAGTCTGCTTGGCTTGTTTAGTATCGCCAAGGCAGAGAGGCAAGTAATCACATGACGCGCACCACATTCCTGGCCGCTTGTAAAAGTGGCCGGCTTGGATTTCGCGCGTTACAAGTTTGACCTTCTTGAGGTATTCAACGAGCCGTGGTCCTGATCGGTAGCTGACGTGCCATTCAATCCGAGGCTCCTTGGTTTTGATAAGCACGCACAGGCTGAGCTTGCTGGCATCAGGGACCGCGAGTTGGTAGGCGGTCAATTGATCAGACATGATCGCTTCGTAGCCCGCGTAAGCCGACGCCGAAGTTTTGAAGTCCGTCACGGCAGTCTGTCCGCCCGATTCAGTGACCAAATCGATAATCCCGATGAAGGGAAGATCAAGGCCGCTGATGTTGAGCCGAAAGTCCTGCTCAACTGCTTTGACGGTGCCGATCTGCGGGAGTTGCTCTGTGACGAACTTCTCGAGTAGTATCCGGCCCCGATCGCGCAAGCCTTCCCACGTCTGCCTGTTCCCGTATGTCAGTTCGGCTTGCTTCGCCTCTTCCCATTGCGAAAGAAACAGCTTTACCGGGTCGCCCTTCTCTTTGAGAAGAAAGGCCAGCGCCTGGTGCTGCAGTTGACCGAACAGCAGGCTTGCCGAGGGAAACTTGGGCCGCAGGTTTTCGATGTAGTAGAGCCGATATTGCTCAGGACAGCGAAGGTAGCGGTCGATGCGGGAGAACGACAGGTGAGGTGTCTTGGTTTTGTTGAGCTGTTCTTCCTTTTCGTTGGCTGCCGCCGTCATCGCTACGCCCTCCTTTGCGGACGCGAGATTGATCCAGGCAGGACCCGATCGATGTTGAGGAAGCGGCCGTCTGCGGACGGTTTCGTCACAATGCGGCAGGGCAAGTTCAGATATACGCCATCAGCCACATCTTCTTCGCTGTAATTGAAACCGGCTGCCATAACGGCCTCGGCCAGTTGTTTGGTTGTGCCGAAAAGTTTCAGCGCATGACCGTTGGCCTGAAAGCTGATAAAGAAGCGCGGACCCCACTTGCCATTGGTTGACCCAATACTCAGCATCTTTGCGGGAATCGCCTGAGTTTCTGAAGTCTTACCGGCTTGATTGCCATTGCCATTGGTGTTGCCATTCCTTTTGCCGTTGGCATTGAGAAAACTTCCAGCGATCTCAGACTGCAATTTGAGCATGTTAGCCGCGCGAATCCTGATGTCGGCGGCGGATAGCTGCTCTATCTGGCAGGAGAGTTCGACTGATAACGAATCAATTCGTCCGTCAGGGCTGACACTGCGCTTCAGCATCATCACCGCAGGAGTATTGTTGGTCGCTGCCTTGCTTTTCTTCTTCGGGCTCGGCTGGCCCTCGGCTTGAATTGCCAACCGTTCCTCTTGTTCAACTTGTTGAGCTGTACCAAACCGTTGCTGTACCGCACGAACGTGCTCGCAGCTTGTGTCTTCTGCGAACGCATCGCAAGTACAGGCAGGGTCATTGATGCTGCCACTGACCAAGTGCCGGTTCTCAGGATGCATTGCTGAGTAAACGCGGTAACCATCTTCGGTGCGCGAGACGATCATGAAATCGTCAGGTGCCTTTTCGATTCCTTGCCTTTGCCGTAGTTCATTCATGACTATCGTTCTCCCTTCAACTGTAGTTGGATGTGGACCAGAACCGAAGTTTCAGTTCTGACAGAAACGATCCAGGTAGCTGCCAAGTTTAGCGGTTACCTGAAACTGCGATATGGGCTTGAGCTTCTTGAAAGCTGAGGTGAAGGCATTCGACAGCGACCACAGAGTGCGCGGCCGAAAATCTTCGTAGACCGGTTCAAAGTAGAGCTTGTGGACCTCATGGACCAGATGTTTCGGAATCGATAATCCGGCTTCCACGAAGGCGTTGTAGATGATCAGCTTAGCCTTCTCATCTGCCAATGGCCGTTCTTGCCAGTTCGCTATTTGCTGGCGAAGCGGTTCGAAGTTGCGTTGGATCTTGTCGACGCCGATGGAAACGACATCGATTAGATCTAAGCGCCTCGTGTGTTTATGGAACACGGGGCTGAAGTCACCCATAAATGCCATGTTGTCGCAAACCAGCACTCGGTAGCCGACCGTTAAGGCCAAGCGCATGCTTTTGTCGTTGGCGTTGCGGATGCCAATCGAGAAGCGCACGCCTCGAAACTCGGTCTCGAGGTCGAGCACCCCGAACATTCGCATGCCGTCGAGCGTGACCGCGTACTCGTCACGCGTGATGTGGATGTGCCTGAAACTCAGCGTCTCCAACAGTGCGTCGATGATTTCCCGGTGGCCCAGCGGCTGGTGCGTCCGCGTCGCTTCGGGCGTCGTAATCAGCTTTAGTTCCTCCCTGGTGATTCGTGCCGTGCCGCTGTGGGCAAGCAGAGTTGCGCTCATAAAGAAATCTCCTTTCTGGATATTTGCACCGCTCTAAAGCAGAGCGTGCTTTGGGTGGTATGTGGTTGCTCAGGTGAGGCTTCGGGGTGACGACCTAAAACTACAACTACTCGTTTGGATTATTGTTCCTCCTGGAATTTGTAAGGTGCGAGTGCGCGGAAGCTATGAGCTTCGTTCACTTGTCTAAAGCATATCGGGCTGGATAGTTCTCACAAGGAGGGAAAAGTTGGCTACGGCGGCAAGTTTTACCGGCTTTTTTGTTTTCCTGTGGATTTGTAAAGTGAAGATAAGTAATGAGAGGGGAATGGAATCAACTTCACGCTTAACTAGCAACAAGCCGAACGATATCGCCATCTTTGCTGAGACCAATTTCCGGGGTCAAAGTCGACCATTCGGCATCAAGCTGGCTGACCGCAGGGCTCACATGTACATCATCGGCAAGACCGGCGTTGGTAAGTCCACGCTGCTACAGACGCTGATCAAGCATGACTTGGACGCCGGTCACGGTCTGGCACTCTTAGATCCACACGGTGATCTCGTCGAGCGGGTGCTTGCCGACGTACCTGAACATCGCAAGCCCGATCTGATCTATTTCAACGTACCTGATACCGCTCATCCCTTCGCCTTCAATCCGCTTCAGCATGTGCCAGTGTCAAGGCGACCTCTTGCTGCCTCCGGTATGCTGAACGTGTTCAAGCGGCTGTGGGATGATTCGTGGGGGCCGCGGCTGGAGCACATTCTCCGTAACGCGCTGCTGGCCCTGTTGGACCAGCCAGAGGCTACGCTGGCTGACATATTGAGGTTGCTGGATGACGCAAGCTTTCGAAGACGGGCCGCAGCCAACATCCAGAACGCCCAGGTGCGCAACTTTTGGTTGAAAGAATATGAAGGTTACCCGTCTCGTTTTCGTGCTGAAGCCATCGCTCCGGTCCAAAATAAGGTCGGGGCGTTCCTGGCAGACCCAGTTCTTAACCGAATCTTGACGCAACACAACAGCTCATTTCGGTTGCGTGACGTGATGGACCAGGGAAAGATTCTCTTGGTGAATTTGGCGAAAGGAATAATCGGTGAAGATACGGCGTCATTGCTTGGCGCGCTGTTGGTTGCCCGTTTTGGATTAGCTGCTATGAGCCGCGCGGACACTCCGGAAGAACAGCGGCCAGATTTTTTTCTCTACCTTGACGAATTCCACAGCTTTACAACATTGAGCCTTGCCGAGATGCTGTCAGAACTGCGCAAGTACCGGCTTGACTTGATTCTCACTCATCAGTACCTGGCGCAACTTGATCTAAAGATGCGGGACGCAATCTTCGGCAATGTAGGAACTATGATTTCGTTTCGCATCGGCGCCGTCGACGCCGAGCTGCTGGTCCAAGAGTTTTATCCGGAATTCTCCGTTGTCGACCTGACAAGTCTGCCAAATTACCACATCTATCTGAAGCTGATGATCGATGGGATGCTGTCACGGCCGTTTAGTGCTGTAACGCTGCAGCCCAAAGCCTGACGGCGATAGCAGTTCAGCGACGCTACGGCGATACGAAGAAGCCGTTTGCCACGGCCCTGGGACAGGGGACGTTAACGAAGTGCCCGAAACGGCGGGGTACGAGCAGCGCGGGAGTCTGTGCAGTGACGAAACACTCAGAAGCGCTCTTTCGACATCCGGCGCTTGGTTGTAGGGATTGTAGTTTGCTGGCTAAAGCGGTGCGGCAACTCCTTTGCGGAGTCAGGCAAAACATCGATCGAGGTTCCCGCCGCACGAGCGTACGGAAGCAAGACCAACAAAGGCGGATCTCTGTGACTCTTCTGCTTGAATCGAGATATGTTTCCTGCCTAAAGGCTCGGTGGAGCGTCCTCTTGCCGAGGCTCTCAGATCGTCGAGCCGGTGGGTAATCTTGGTACGGGTTTCCTGATAAGGGTCTTCGGCATCTTGGTTCGAAGCATTGGTGCCATGCTGATCGACGTGGTATCCGAGCTTCTCCCGCAGCATATGCCTTATAGGCGCCGCCGCATAGACCAATATCAGTTCGTCGAGGGGCTCTTGCCTCTCCGACTCATCAATTGCCCGAAGATACGGTAGGAGGAGATGGTCCATTTCAACCCGGAGCTATGCGACTTCGATGCTCGCGCAATATTGTGCGAGTGTACCGTCAGAGTAAGTGCCATGCGAAGGCCAGCGGACGAGTACAATCAAGCGATCCAGAAAACAAATAGGAATTCAGTTCGGGATGTGGGGTGGAGGAAGCGGGAGAACGTTGAAAGCGCACTTGCGCTATACTTCGCCTCTTACAATTTTGCTGGAGCCGGTTCTCGATTCGATGTACCACCTCAAATGAAGCTGGGTCAACCAGTCGAGGCAAAGTATCGTGAAGATTAGAGGGGCTATGTGAGGTGCTAGTGTCGTCTACCAATGAGAGGCTTTCTGTCGGGGAGTTGCATCGAACTTTCCTTGAAGCTCTTGGTGATGCGGTCGCCTGGCACAGCGATCTTGGGTCAAAGCCCCTGGAGGTAGATCTTCGAAGCCCACTTCCACCGAAACTGCGCGTTTATATGTACAACGCCACCTATCCACCCGGCGGACGGACGATGGGGGAGCATAAAATTCAGCTCATTGTTCCGGGACAGGGGCGTGATGTGCGAGGCAATTTCGATAGTTCGGCCGGACGCATTCCGCTTCTCGTGGGGTACAGGTCTGATCTTCAAATTTTCATGCTTTGGGACGCAGAGCTTTACGTGGACTTTGCCTACTCCCGAAATGTGCAAGTGATGCCAGCAACGGTATACGAGGCGTTTGCTCGTGGGATTGGAAAGCAAAGGCGCAACCTTTGGACCCAGCAGGTTGAAATCGTTGTCACAGCCGACGTGCGCCATCTCAGCCAAGCTTTACTGGAACGACAGCAAGAAACGCTCAAACGTCTGTTGGGAGGAAAGGCATGACCGGGCTGGCCAGCTTATCGCTGAGAACGGATTACCGGAAGGGACGCGACGACATCGCTCAGGACTTCTATCTTCCTTGCATGCGCGTCTCCGAACGCTATGACAGGGCGGTCGGGTTTTTCAACAGCGCGATCTACGTCATTGCGTGGCCGAGCCTAAAAGATTTCGTCGCGCGCAACAGCAAAATGCGGCTCGTCTGTTCACCGATTCTGCCGGCGTGCGACGTCGAGGCCATTGAGACGGGGTACTCTGAGCGTTTCGAACAGGAAAACGGCGAAAAATTACGCGACGACATCCGATACATGCTGACAACGCCTTACCTGCACAAGCCCACCGCAGTGCTCGCAACACTCATCGCCCTTGAAATAGTGGATGTTCGTATTGCCTTTATGACGAAGACACCGCGCCATCAGCGATTATTTCATGACAAACTCGGTATTTTCCGCGACGGCTTCGACAATATCGTCGCTTTCAAGGGATCAATGAACGAAACATGGGCTGGTCTCTCGGCGGACGGCAATCTGGAATCGGTCGATGTGTTTCTGTCTTGGGAGCACGCGCGTGAGGCGAACCGAGTGACAGAAAACGAAGCCTATTTTGATGCCCTATGGGAGAATGAATGCGAGGGTGTAACGGTCAGAAAGTTTCCAGACATTGCCCGTTCCGAACTCGCGAGCGCGGCAGACTTTACGCACTGGCCCGACCTCGTCGATGAAATCTGCCGGGAAATCGGCGCGGTAGAACGGTTTGAAGGGCGACAGGACGGGGGAGGGAAACCGCTCCGACCACACCAGAGAGCGGCGCTTCAGGACTGGGAAAAGCAGGAGCGGCGCGGCATCTTGGAGCACGCGACCGGCAGCGGCAAAACTTTCACCGCAATTTGCGCCATGAGGGATGCTTTTGGCTGCCGCGAAATCCCTCTGATATTGGTACCCAGTGAATTGCTGCTTGATCAATGGTACCGGGAGCTGACGGAAAATCTCGCTGACCTTAAGCCCGAAATCCTAAGGTGTGGGGCAGGCCATACGAAATGGCGGGATGACCGCCTGATCGGCCCATGGACCCGCCCCGGCTCAGAGACGCCGCGTATTGTCCTTTCCACCATGCAGACAGTGGCAATGGATGGGTTTCGGTCCGCCGTCAGGCAGGGAAGTCATCTCTTCCTTGTAGCCGATGAGGTCCATCGTATCGGAAGCCCCAACCATCTGCAGATACTTTCGCTTGATACAGGGCCTAGACTGGGATTGAGCGCAACGCCGAGACGTGCCGGAGATCCGGAAGGGACGGCGAGTATTCTCGACTATTTCAATGGGATTGTGCCACCGCCATTCACCCTGCAGGATGCGATTAATTGTGGTGCGCTCGTGCCGTATTTCTACCACGTCCATACGGTGACCCTGACTAACAACGAACAGGAAGGATGGGACGACCTTACGAAACGCATACGGCGGGTCTCCGCGCAGAATGCTTCCACAAAGAAACCGGATCCGATTTCGGAAGAGCAGATAAAAAGACTTCTCATTGAGCGTGCCAGGATGCTCAAACAAGCAGAAGGGAAGGTTTCTGTGGCAGGAGCCACATTAGCCCAGCATTACCATCGCGGAGAGCGCTGGATTGTCTATTGCGATAACCTAGCACAGCTTGCAGCTGTGCAAGCGGAACTGGCCAGACGGGGGTTGGAGAGCATGGAATACCACTCCGCAATGAGCGGTGATAAAGAGCAGACGATCCGTCTCTTAGAGGTTAATGGAGGAATAGTTGTTTCCATCCGGTGCCTTGATGAAGGAGTTGACATGCCTTCCGTGACGCACGCTCTGATTCTGGCTTCTTCCAAGAACCCTCGTGAGTACATCCAGCGCCGGGGGCGGGTGCTGCGGCGCGCTGACGGGAAGAGTGCGGCCCATATCCACGACGTTCTTGTGCTGCCCTCAGCCGTGGAGACGATGAATGAGGGAGAGGATCCACGCTTGAACATCCTCGGAGGCGAAATAACCCGTTCACTCGAATTCGGGAGGTCGGCGCTTAATCCGGCGGCCATCACAGATCTCGAACGTATTGCGTTACACTTTTCTAAAGATTATAAAGCACTTCTGAACACAGGATACGAGGACGAAGAATGACGGCTGGACAAGAACTGCTGGACACCATCGAGGAAATCCGAAAGCAGAAATTTTCGGAATTGCCGGCCGAACTCGTGAAGGAGATTGCGTTGATCGAAAGGGACTTCACTGATAATCGGCTGGAGGCGTATAAACGCATTACGCAAGCCATCGACGCATATCTGAACGACGCGGCGACCCAGAAAGGAGAAAAATAAAGCCTTGCTCTCGATTCGTAGTATCTCGCTTACTGATTTCGGCCCGTTTAAGGGGGAACAGCATATTGAATTTCCATCCGACCGCGGTGTGTCAATTATCTACGGCGAAAACATGAGGGGGAAGACGACGCTACTCAATGCAATCCGGTACGCCCTATTTGGCAGGGTCATTATGCGGGGCGCAAACCAAGTGGCGTTACACCAGATTGGCAATTGGGAGACGGTTAAAGAGAAGGGCAAGTACGGCTTCAAGGTCGTGCTCGATTTCGAACACGAAGGTTCCAATTACCAGCTTACCCGAGAGCATCGACCCCGGTCTGGCGTGACGATGCCGGAGGCTGACATCGATTATCAACAGGATTGTTTCTTGCGCAAGGACGGCACGGTGCTCGGTCCCGATTCACGCGATTCCGAGCTTGCGCGCATCATGCCAGAGACAGTGTCGCGGTTTTTCCTTTTCGATGGCGAACTGCTTCAGCAATACGAGGAGCTGCTGCGCAATGAGAGCGACATGGGGCGCAACATCAAAGAGGCTATCGAGCGAATCCTCGGCGTACCGGTGCTCACCAACGGCCGGATAGATCTCGGCGAACTCTCCAAGGATGCGCAGAAGCGCGAGGCAAAGGCGGCGCAGAAAAACCAGAAAACCCAGTCCCTCGGCAACCAGCACGAGGCGCTGCTAAAGCAGCGGGACGGGCTTCAAGATGAGACTGACAGGCTGAAAAAGGATTTGGAGAACCTTAGGACCAGTAAGGCCTCGCAGGAAGACCTGCTGAGGAAGACGGAAAAGACCAAGGCGCTGCTCGACGAACGGACCCGTCTGCAGGAAGAAATTACCAATGCTGAAAACCGACTAAAAGAAAAGGAAGACAGGCGGAAGGAGCTTCTCGCCGTTGCCTGGAAGGGGCTGTTAAGTAGCCGCATACGTTCCACTCGCGACAGTTTGGAACTGGCTCTGAAGAATAGCCGCGATTCCTATCAACGCGCGATCGTATCCGCTGACCTAGCCGAAAAGTTCCGAAAGGCCCTTGATGACGGGGAGTGCTCAACCTGCGGTCAAGCGTTATCGGGACCCGCCAAGGAGCACCTGACCGCGCTCATTTCGGACGCGCTCCCGCAAGAAGAGCGCGCGGAGATGGAGGCGCAAATCCAGCAACTCGAAAGCCGCATCGCTGCACTCAAGCAAAGCGAGGCATCAAGCAACGCCGATGTTCTGCAAGAGGTGCAAGATGCCATTGACGAAGCGAAAATCAAGAAAGCCATCGCCGAGGACCGCCTTACGGACATCAAGGAGCAGACTAAGGACATTGACGAAGCGGAGATGCGCCGACTCTATGGAGAATATGAAAAGACGCTCACGGAGACAGGGATCCTCCAGGATGGAATCAAGAAGCAGGACGAGGTACTCAAAGCCATCAACGAGAGTATCAGCAAAGTTGAAGCTGAGATGGCGAAGTACGCTGATGCCGATCTCGAAACGGAGAGGGCACGAAAGAACCTCTGCGACAAGTTGAAGTCACTCTTTGGGAGCGCGGTGGATGCCTATCGCGACCGTCTCCGTGGCAAGGTCGAAAAAGATGCGACCGCCCTCTTCCTCAAACTCACGAGCGAGCCGGAATACAAAGCCTTGAGCATTAACGACAGTTACGGGCTAACTATTGTG